>Ga0102851_10000757_pt1 | contig 17114 bp, 8 predicted proteins | sample Mud3Dept3metaG_FD_79558 | JGI IMG/M metagenome (GOLD analysis project Ga0102851, IMG submission 79558) | Freshwater wetland microbial communities from Ohio, USA, analyzing the effect of biotic and abiotic controls - Mud 3 Core 4 Depth 3... | ecosystem: Environmental > Aquatic > Freshwater >... | reverse complement strand
TCGGCGCTATTTTCTGGAATAAAAATTCGTACAATTATTACGCTGATTCAACAACCACTTATACCGGATTTGATGTTAAGAATTTCATTAATCAGGACAGCATAACCGATACTTATAATTTTGCAGATACAATCGGAATCATTAAGACAATTGGTCGTTACACAGATATTTTACCAATGGAGCTTGTCATCGAAAAAATGGCTGACCGTTACAGCCCGCGCAAACTTCAGGCTATTTTTGGATTTAAAGCAATTCTTACGCCGGATTACAGACCCTACTTATTTGCGGGAGTTTATTACCAACCCGTTCCAAAATTTTCAGGTTCAACTCAAATTTCTTACGGAGGTTTTGGAGGATTGCGATGGGGATTAAATCTCAATTACTGGCCAAAAGAAAATCTCTATTTTTCATTGGGTACGGTTGATATGATCGGAAACATTTCATCGAATTATGGTTTCGGAAGAAGTTTAAATTTTTCCACTTATTTTAAAATGTAGTTTATGAGAAATAGACTTTTTATTTTGTTGTTTTTTATTTCATTAACTCAAGTTAATGCGCAGACAATTCATTTTCTTAAATCATACGGAAATACCGGCTACGATTATGGCCGTGACATAAAACAAACTTCTGACACAGGCTATATTTGTACAGGAAGTTCAAGCAGTTTCGGATCAGGCGATGCCGATGTTTTTTTACTAAAAGTAGATTCATTAGGAAATTTTAAATGGTCATACAATTACGGAGGATCGGGATCAGATTGGGGACAAGAAATCGTAATCACGGAAGATTCAAGTTATGCTATTGGCGGATACTCAAACAGTTTTGGTGCCGGAGGTTTTGATTTTTATTTAGTAAGAGCAGATGTAAATGGTTTACCACTTTGGGAAAAAACATATGGCGGAAGTGATTGGGATAAATGCAATGCAATGGCAAGAATTCCTGCCGACAGCGGTTTTGTTTTAGTCGGTGAAACATATAGTTATGGCAACGGCAATAGAGATGTTTACATAATCAGAACAAATAAATCCGGTGATACATTGTGGACAAGAACTTACGGCGGAACGTTAGACGATTATGCAAACGGCGTTTTAGTTGATGGAGATTCGATAGTGATTTGCGGTGGAACAGAAAGTTTTGGAGCTGGAATGGCTGACGGGATAATTATTAAAATGGGGATTGATGGGAATTTTGGATGGACGAAAGTTGTTGGTAAATCACGTGAAGATTATTTTACATCAATCGTTAAACGGAACTTTTATTACACGTTAGGCGGAACAAAAAGTTATACATATGTAACAGATCAAATGGACTTCTGGGTGTATAAAATTTTTGCCGACGGAACCACTCAAATGGCAGATACAACCTGGGATGGAGATCAATTAGGTAATGATATTGTTTATGACGTTGTCATGGAACCATCCATTGATGTGGTTTATTATGGAGGAAGTACTACCAGTTGGGGATCTCCTGATGTATCGAGTGGAATTACTGATTGCTTTATCAGCAAACTTGATCCCGGTTATGGTTGGCTTCCTTATGTTCAGAATTTTGGAGAAGTAGGTTCTGACGCTCTTTTTGCCATGGAATTTTGTTATGATGATGGTTTGGTCGCGATTGGTGATCTTGAAAAATATTCTACCGGAGGCAATAATGTTTTGATCGTGAAAATTGATAAGAATAATAGTTTTGTTTACATTTCAGTTAATGATGATATCACATTTGACGACATAACATTGTCTTCTCAAGAAATTTTTGATAGCACAATAAAACTTTCTGTTTATCCTAATCCAACTCAATCAACTCTCAATATTTCCAACATTAATAATATTGAGTTGATTCAATTGTTTGATGTTCAGGGCAACTTAATTATGTCGATTCTGGAACCGGAAAACACAATAGATATTTCAACTTTTAATCAAGGAATTTATTTTATCGAATTCACGTCTGAAACTTCAAAAGAAACAGTGCAGATTATTAAGCTTTAGATTTGTATTCCTGGATATTTTGGGTGACCAATTTATAAATTTCTTTCACCTTTTCATCCTTTAACAAAGTCAGATGTTTCTGAATTATTTTTTCATCGCCTCTGACCGCAGGTCCTGTTTGAGCGGACAAAGGTCCAATTTCCAATGCTTTCCGAATTGATTCTTTTACTAATGGTTCAAGAATTTTGAAGTCGATATTATTCTCAACTAATATTTTTTGAGAAATTGCCAACATATTATTTGTAAAATTGTTTGCAAATACTGCTGCTAAATGAATTAATGCACGTTGGTCAGAATTCATTCTAAAATTATTTTGCGAAAGATTAGTGCTGCAAAAATTCTTTAGAGAGATGAAAAAGTCTTCTGAATTTGCTTCAATCAAAAAAGGGCATTCTTTAATATCAATATTCTGATTGCTGGAAAACGTCTGCAGCGGATACATTATTCCTGAATTTGAAAAACCCTTCAATTCCTCGATACCAAGGCTTCCTGAAGTATGAACAATCGGAACTTCTTTTGGTAAAATGCTAAGCACGCCTTCAACCGCATCATCCCTGACACTCAAAATATTCAAATCAACATCTGGCGAAAGAGCTGTCACATCACTGACAACTTTAATCCCAAATTGATTTGTGAGATTGACAACTTTTTCCGGATTATGAGTATAGATATTTTCAATTTTTATTTTTTTATAAAGATGTTTTATCAGGTTTATCCCAAGATTTCCGGTACCAATAATATTTACACGTTCTATCTTCATCTTTGAACGAAGTTATAAATAATAATTCCACCGTCGAATTCATTTGAAACCTGGATCACAAATCTTTTTTCTAATTCCGATTTGATATTATTTCCCGGATACGTGAATTGCGAATTTGCATCTATGAAAATAATTTCGGGAAAATTATCCCAATTTTCAATATCTTCAAATGAATAGATTGATTGAATATTTTTTTCATTTTTCCTCTCATCAAAATTTTTGTAATCAGAAAATAATTTTTGGTTGTAATGATAAATAAAAGTTAGATCGTAAAAAGGTGGACAAATTGCAATAAGAGATTTGTCGCTGATTATTTCTCTAACATATTTTGCCTCCTCATCCGGATTTCGGTTATTGTCCGGAATCCATTTCGTTGAAATTAACATGGGTATAATAATTATCAAACCCCACTGTTGTTTATCCTTAGGTAATAGTTCTCCTAAAATAATTACCAAAAAAAGAAACAAAGGAATTGTTGTAAATAATAAATATCGATCTAAGAAAACAGGCTGAATAATTTTCGAAAAAATGAACATTCCGAAATATGCAAAAACGAAAAAGCAAAAAATAAAAAGATATTTTGGCTCGGTGAAAATTCTCCGGAATCTTTCCATTATATTCTTTCTGAAAATAATCAGGAATAGAAATATCAAACCTGCTATTACAAAAAAGGTAAATGTGTTATTAAAAAATCGAATTATATTCCCATAAATTTCAGAATATTGCGCTTCAGGAACCCAGGTTCCTTTGTCAGAAAATGTTCCAAATCGCTTTAGGAACAATATAAGGCCGGGAATATACAGCAATGCGCTAAGACCGAATGACATCGTCAATTGAATTCCTTTCTTCATCGTCAGTTGCCTGTAAAATAACAGGATTACAATGATTTCAACAATGATTACAAATCCTCCGAGATAATGAGAATAAAGTAGAAGAACATTCCACAGTGCAAGTTGAAAATATGATTTCTTGTTTTCAAAAAGAAAACGATAAAGATCAAAAAGTACAAGCACAAACAGTAAAACAAATAATGAATAAACCCGAGCTTCTAGTGCATGAAAATGATTAAACCTAGAGCAAATAAAAAGTAAAACCGTCAAAACAGCTAAAGGTTGAGTGACAAATCTTTTGGCGAAATTGAAGATTATTGGAATAGTAATCAAACTAAAAATTAGGGAAAGAGACCTCACAGCAATTTCTGAAATTCCAAAAAATTTAATCCAAAAATGAAGAAGAACAAAATGCAACGGCGGATTATTTTCATTCTCAAAAAGTAAAAATAAATCCCCCAAATCCTGCTGCGCCCAAAATATAGAAAAAGGTTCATCCAGTGCTATCGGAAACGAAGTAATAAAAGGCAAACAAACAGCGACTTGCAAGAGAACAAGCCCGATAACTATATTTCTGTCTGTCAATATTCTCATATCTCCCTCAAACTTATTAATTTTGCTCCAATAGCTGTTGAGAATACTCAAAATATTAACGGCGCTACAACACAATTATGAAAGATGTTTTTATTATAGATGCCATTCGCACAGCGGTTGGAAATTTTGGCGGAAGCCTTGCACCTGTTCGTACAGATGATTTGGCTGCAATTGTTATTAAAGAGTTACTGAAACGAAATTCAAATTTTGACCCTAAAGAAATTGAAGATGTTATTTTAGGTTGCGCAAACCAGGCGGGTGAAGATAATCGGAATGTTGCGCGTATGGCATCTTTGCTTGCAGGTGTTCCAATTACTGCGGGTGGCGAAACTGTAAATCGTTTATGCGCTTCAGGAATGGCTGCAACTATTAATGCAGCAAGAGCAATTAAAGATGGCGCAGGTGATATTTATATTTCCGGCGGCGTTGAAAATATGACTCGCGGACCCTGGGTAATTTCTAAGACCTCTACTCCATTTGGTCGTGATGCGCAAATGTTTGATTCAAGTTTCGGATGGCGATTTATTAATCCAAAAATGCAGGAGCTTTATGGAACAGATGGCATGGGCGAAACTGCTGAGAATCTTGCGGAGATGTATTCTATTTCCAGGGACGATCAGGATTTGTTTGCTTTTAACAGTCATCGGAAAGCGGCAGTTGCAGCGGCAGGAGGCAGGTTTGCAAAAGAGATTGTTGCAGTAGAAATTCCTCAGAAAAAAGGCGATGCGATTCGTTTTGAGAAAGATGAATTTATAAAACCGTCAACAACAATTCAAACACTTTCTGGCTTAAAACCTGCTTTCAAAAAAACCGGGGGAAGTGTTACGGCAGGAAATTCATCCGGATTAAATGATGGAGCTGTTGCATTATTACTGGCTTCTGATGAAGCAGTGAAACGAAATAATTTTAAACCCCTGGCCAGAATTGTGTCAGCTGCAGTTGCAGGAGTTGAACCGAGAATTATGGGCATTGGTCCTGTTGAAGCATCAAACAAAGCATTACAACGAGCGGGATTAACTTTAAAGGATATTGACATTATCGAAATCAACGAAGCATTTGCAGCACAAGTTTTAGCATGCACCCGAAAATTAGGAATTGCAGATGATGATTCAAGAATAAATCCAAATGGTGGCGGAATTTCAATCGGTCATCCTCTTGGAATGAGTGGCGGAAGAATTTTGCAAACTGCTGCGATTCAGTTACAGGAAACTAATAAGCGTTATGCTTTGGTTACGATGTGTATTGGAGTTGGGCAAGGATATGCGACAATTATTGAGCGTTGCTAAACCTAGCGAATAGTTTATGATTTGAATATCGAAGAAGGAACACCGATTTTTGATTTTAGAAGTTTTAGTCTTCCTGATTACTGAGATTCTCCAATAATTGTTGCTTCATATATTATTATGATTTATGAATTTTTTCAGAGGCGAGATTTTTTTGAGCGGTTTCAACACTTTTTACAAATATTGAGATCAGTTGGTTACACTCATTTTGAGCCTTGGTAATATTTTCCATTGATTCGATCAATTTTGCTCTTTCAATAATTTTCATGCTCACCAATGATTCACGCAATTCTTTCAGAACAATTTTAATTTTATGGACAAAATCCTTTCTTGATTCACCACTTTGAGCTTCACCATAATTTAAAGCAGGCGCGGTTCCGGATCGTAATAATTGTCCGCCAATATGATTTCCAGCTTTCGAGTTTTCTAAATCTGCGCAAAGATTAATAACCGAAACGGCAAAATTTATCAATCGATCTTCTAAATCAAATTTGTTCATACAGTTAAATTAATTTGACGCTAAACTAATCCTTCTGTGAACATTAAGGGAAGCTAATCTATGATTGTTAAAAACTTACTTCAGAAATCAAAAATCGTTAATCCTTGTTCTTAAATCAATTTAAAAACCTAATAAAGCCGAATCTCCGCTCTTCGATTCACGGCATCATTTGTAACATCAACGATTTTCGCTTCGCCATAAGCATTTACGATAAATTGACTTTTAGGAATTCCTTTTTGAACCATGTAATCAACAATCCAGTCGCCTCTTTTCTTTGAAAGAACTAAGTTGTAATCATCAGAAGCACGGGCATCTGCGTAGGCGTTAATTTCCATTTTTAGTTTTGGATTCGCTTTTAGAATTGCATAGATGCGATTCAATTCGGCAAGATCTTCTGAATTAACACTGGCTTGATTTGACCCGAAATAAACTGTCATTAAATCATAATTTGTAATTAAGGCGAGATCAATATCCAGTGAGTCTTCTGCCACGTGCGAAAGACTGTTTCCGTTTTCAAATCCGAGTGGTTTATAGATAAAATATCCACCCTGGCCACGCTCAAGTCCGGCAACTTTTTTTCCGTAACGATCATAAATGTAAAGTGTAAAATCGTCGAGTTTTATATTTGGATCGCCTTCATCAATTTTAAATAATACATTTGTTCCGGCCGGTAAACTTCTGAATCTGAATTCTCCTTTATTATCTGTTTGTGTTGTCGCCAATAATAATCCGTCTTCATCGTAGGCATAGATTGTCAGGCCTTCCGCGGTAATTCCGTTTAACTTATTGTATTCAAAATAACCGGCAATAGTCTGACTTTCTAATTCAAAAACATCTTCCGTTTCTTCAATCATTGCAAGCGAATTTTCATATTCTCCGGAAAGTTTTCGATAAACGAATTGACCATTCTCATTTGATTTTAATTGTGCAACTACGTTACCATATTTATCGAAAATTAAAAGAACCAGTTCATCTTCTGTTTCTGCAATTTTCAAAATATAATTTTCGCTCATTGAAAGTTGACGAAAATCAAAATTACCGGAGTTATCGGTAAACTGGGTAAAGGCAACCTTTCCATCTTCATCGTATAAAGCTACTTCAAGATTTGCCGGATATTTTCCCGGAATGTTTTCATATAAAAACTGGCCGCTTAAATGTCCAAAATCCGAGCCGGGCTCTAGCATATTTTCAGGAATCAAAGATGGAAAACCTGACGTTTCATATTCAAGTCGTTTGTATGTAAAGTCACCGGAAGCATCACTGACAAGATCAATTATCGGGTTTCCGTCTTTATCATAAATCCCAAGATTTAAATCATCTTCGCTTACTGCACGAATCGTATATGTTCCGTCGTAATTAAGATTTCTGAAAACAAATTCACCTTTTTCATTGGTTGTTGTTTCGTAGAGCAGTTCGTCTTCTTCACCAATAATCTGAACTTTAAGATTTGAAGATTCTCCGGTTAAATTGCGATAAGTAAATAAACCTGCGAGTTCATTTTTGACAGTAACCTTTTTCTCAATATTTAAAAAATAGATATCATCATTCCCGGATTTATTTGAAGACAGATAACCCTTTTTAATTCCCGGAAAAACAAAAATTCCAAAATCATCAAACTCAGTATTGATGCCTTCTACAGATTGAACAAGATCCTGTTGATTTAAATCTTTCCAGTAAATATCTAATCCACCTTTTCCTGCTGTTTTATCTGAAGCAAAAAACAATACGCCTTCAATAAAGAAAGGAAACAATTCATTTCCCGGAGTATTGACTGATTCAACATTTACAGGTTTGGACCATGTTCCATTTTGAAGATCTGAATAGTAAATATCTTTTTGACCTTTACCGCCGGTTAGATCTGAAGCAAAATAAAGACGTTGTTTTTTTGAGTCGTATGAAGGATGTCCGAATGAAAAAGCATTATCATTGAAAGTTAACGGGATTATGTCACTCCACTTACCACCATCACGAACAGTCATAAATAATTGGGGGCGAAATTTATTTTTTTTACTCCTTTTTGCATTCTCCACAATTTGCGTAAAAAACATTGTGTCGCCTGAAACCGAAAATGAAACAGGACCTGTGTGACTATCTGTTTTTATTTTTTCAGAAACCAGTTCAACATCTTTAAATTTACTTTCTGCAGAAATTTCACCTTTGAATTCAGCCATGTAAACATTTAGATATCCACCTTTTTTCCAATTGTTTTCGCCAACATTAAACAAATCAAATTCGCGACTTGAGGTGAAATAAAATTTATTATTTACAACATACGGCGAGAATTCTGTTCCTTCAGAATTTATTCCGGTAATAGCAGTAGTACTACCAACCATTTCAATTTCCATCACTTCATACGTCTGAGAAAACGACGATGAAATAATAAAACTTAAAAGAATAACGGTTGCAAATCTCATGATCATAAATAACGTGGTGATATGGTTTGAGATTTTTTAATGTCGAAATCAAAGCCCACAAAAATCTCATGTGTGCCTTTTGAATAATTTGAAAGTTGATTTGTGAGCAAATCGTAGGAGTAGCCCATTCTCATAAAGTCAGTAATATTTACATCTAATAAAAAGTTAATACTCGAAGCGTTGCGCAAAGAAAGCCCGAGCCAAAATCGTTTGTAAAATAAAGCACTTACATTTAAATCAACATTTGATTTGCCGCTAACACTTTTAATCAGGATTGATGGTTTAAGGACAAATTTAGGACTGATTTCAAAAACATAACCAGCAGCCAACATGATATGAGTTCTTAAATAAATATTTGTTGAAGCAGGAAAACCGTTGTAATTTAATTTTGAACTATTGAGATGCGTTGCAGACAATCCAATATAGAATTTAGTTTTGTAATAGTACATTCCAAAATCAAAATTGGGGATAATTGCACTTACAGTTCCACCTACGTCGTATGGGTCATTACCCTCCTTAAAATTTAATTCATTTCGATTAAATGTAGAATTATAGAATCCGGCCCTTAAACCAAATGATAATTTACTTTCTTTAAATTTAACATGATATGCCCCGGTAACACCTGCCTGAACACTTTTAGTAGGGCCCAATACGTCGTGAGCAAAATTTAAACCCCATGCAAAGTTATGCTTGTTTGTTGGTGCATGAATTGTAGCCGTCTGAGTTGTTGGTGCGCCATCAATTCCAACCCATTGACTTCTATGCAAAACGACAGCGCTCATTGAATTTCGTGTTCCTGCATAAGCCGGATTAATCGCAAACGGATTAAACATGTATTGACTGTAAATAGGATCCTGCTGAGCAAAACCAGATAGATTCAATACAGTTATCAGAAAAAATAAATATCCTATTTTCATAGTTTAATCTTCAATTCAAAGTTATGATAAATTTCGGATTGATTGAGCTTACACAGTCTAAGACAATTCAATTTAAAACATATCATCTAACAATTTGTACCCAACCGCTTTGGTTTGTTTCCCCATTGGCCGAGATCGTAAAAAAATAAGTTCCTTCAGCCAGGTCTTTTCCAAAAGTTGATTTTCCATCCCAAATTATATTGTCATTGTTATAATTGTCAAATTTAATTATCAAGTCTCCCCAGCGATTATAAATTATTACTTCATTTTCGAGATAATTTTCGAGTCCATCGATAAACCACAAATCATTTACACCATCATTATTCGGAGAAAACGCGTAAAGGTTTGAAGCACCCTGGACAGTTAAAGTTGTTGTAATAATACTGTCACAGCCATTGATAGTATATAATGTATCAATGTAGACCCCTGAATTTTTGTGATAGCTATTTCCAACCTGCACAGAATCACCTGAATTTAAAATAGTAATATTTTGTGTCAAATTAAATGTATCATTTACAATGACATTTATGGCTGTTCTTGGTAGCGTGTCACATCCAATCATCGTGGTTTCGACATAATAAGTGGCAGAACTAAAAAGCGTTGGTGTGGTATAAACCGGCCCTGTTTCCAGCGCAGTGCCATCAGTTATCACATCAAACCAACCAATTGTGCCGGCTGTTGCAGTAGCCTCAAGATTAGTGCTACCACTTCCGCAAATTGTGCCCGGTAATGTGCTGCTGATAACTAACGGTGCATTTATAAGAATAGAAATAACTTCATGACCAACGGCTAAATCAAGTTTACCGTCTCCGTTAAAATCTGATGTGCATAAGGATTCCGGCCAGTTTCCAACCGCGATGTTTTTTTCGAATACAAAACTCCCGGTTCCGTCTCCGGCTAAAATTATAACATTGTCACTTAAATTATTTGCTACAGCTAAATCAAGATTACCGTCATTATCAAAATCAGCGGAGACAACTGAAGTGGGTTGATCGCCAACCGGAAAATTTGTTGCAACACCGAAATTACCTGAACCTGTTCCCAACAAAACAGAAATACTGTCTTTGTAATAATTAGCCGTAACCAAATCAAGTTTGCCGTCATTATTTAAATCAGCGCTCATTATTGAATATGCATCATCCACATCAGGTCCAAAATTTGCGGAGGTTCCAAAGCTGCCTAATCCATCACCTAATAATATTGAAACGGCGCTCGTATTACCATTGCCCACAGCGATATCTGCATGCCCGTCAGAATTGAAATCTGCACAAGTAATTGAGTTGGGCGGAGCAAAAGTACATACCGAACTATAGCTTCCAAAAGTTCCGTCACCATTTCCAAAAACCAGGTAAGGACCACAGCCACCTGCCCATGAAAAAACCAAATCTGCAAAAGAATCAGTATTGAAATCCGCAGTTGCTACTCCTGTCCAATTTGATCCCGGCGCAATCACAAAATTTGTAAATGCTCCAAAATTTCCTGTGCCATCTCCTAACAATATGGATACTGTTCCAAGATCATAATTAGCGGTGGCAAGGTCAGCTTTCCCGTCTCCATTAAAGTCGGCACTTATAATTTGCATAGGGCCACCACCGACAGGAAATGCGGACTCGGCAACAAAAGTACCTGTTCCTGTTCCTAAGACTATTGTTACGATATCTGTCAGTTGATCCTTTACTGCCAGGTCTGTTTTACCATCACCATTAAAATCAGCACAACATATTGCGCCGGCGTAATTAGTCAATGGATAATTTACTTGCGGCTCAAAACAAATTTGTGCGCCTGAAGATTGTCTCAAAAATATTGAAACGAATAAAGTAAAAATCAGTTGAAATGAAAGTCTATCGTTCACAATTTATTTTCTTGAAACGTATAAATCTAATATAAAAACTAAAATTATAAAATTGTAATCAATTATTTTACAACCTGAACCCATCCGCTCTGGCTCTGATCACCAGTTACGTTCACAACATAAAAGTAAGTTCCGGCCGGAACATTTTTTCCGTCTGAAGCAGTTCCGTCCCAAATAATATTAGTGTTGTTATAGTTGTCAAATTTTATCAGAATATCTCCCCAGCGATTAAAAATTGTTACCGTATTTTCAAGATAACCTTCAATTCCGTCAATATACCAAAGGTCATTTATCCCATCATTGTTTGGTGAAAACGCATTGTAAGTTTCCACGTAACAATCTCCGGTTGGAAGCAATGTCACATACACCGAATCAACAACAACACAGCCAAAAGAATTGGTAATTGCAACAACATAAGTATCTGCAACTGTTACCTTGATTGTTGGATTTGCGATATCAGTTGCAGATAAATCCGGATTTGAATTCCATAAATAACTATCACCACCGAAAGCGTCTAACTGCGCTTCAGACCCAAGACAAGCTTCAAAATCAGCAATCGCAGCGATGCCAGACGTATCAGACAAATAATAATTTATACTATCCGGTGAACTCGCACAATTTGATAAATCAACCATTTTAACAAAGAAATAATTATCACCAGTTTGTAAAGATGATGGCGTGTAAGACAAAGTTGTAGCAATCGGTGAAGAACTACCTGAACCTATTGACCAATTTGGAGTAGCTGTTCCGCCGGCGGTTACTGACATGGCAGCAATTGCATTGCCGGGACAATATATAGAATCGGTTGCAAAAATTGTTGGCACAGCAGGTTTAGTTAAAACATTTACCAAAATTGTTAAAGAGTCAGGACAAGCACCGTTAGTAAGGTATTGAACTGAATAGGTGTTTCCGCCAATACCGTTAAACTCCCCGGAAGTCGAATTAATAATAGTTCCATCGCCGGGATCAGGATTAAAACCAAAAGTTCCGCCGGGCAGTCCCGAGACTAACACTGCTGGGGCTGCGCCTTCGCAGAAATCATCAATTGTAAATGTCGGATCATCTACAGATAAAGCAGTAACGGTGACAGTATCATCTTCAAAACAAGTTCCTACAGTGTAAACTACATCGTAAATATTTCCTGCAACAAAACCAGTTATTAAGCCTGTTGCAACATCTATCGTTGCGCCATCAACAGGTGCGGTTGCAAACGAAAACGACCCGCCGGGAGTTGCAATCGATGAGGGCATTGCGTTACCATTAATACAAAAATCATTAAACACAAAACTTTCATCAACGACATCTGTAATATCAAATACGTTTACACCAAGCGGAGAAGAAACGCAGCCAAGCATATCATCCTTCAATACCAAATTATAATTTCCCGCAGTTAGATTTATTGTATCATTTGCTGCAGCGAAAAAAGACCCTCCGTTAAAAGAATAAACGAATGGACCGGGCGAACCTGATTCTGAACTTATTGTTATTGATCCGAGATTTTGTCCGCAAGTGTCATCAACAATAGTTGTCTGATAAGTAAGAGGAGCTCCTGAATCCAGCAAGATTGGAGAATCAACTGTACATCCATTAAGATACATTGAACTCACCATGTATGTTCCTGCTAATAAAGAATCAAAAGTAAATCCCTCGGTTCCGAAGTATGTTGTCAGGAATCCATCTGTTGAATAATAATACGCATCATCTGCAATTACAGCAATACTTCCATCTCCTGCACCCAAACAAGTTTCAATATTCGCGTTAACGGTTGGTGAAACCGGAGGATTAATTACAATAAAATTTTCTGCAAATTCAGATGTGTTTAATAAGGTTCCGGTAACAGTAGCTGTAATTGATGTACCGACCGGCAAGTCAATTCCGAAATCAAAATTCATTGTATCAGGATTGGTTGTTGGCGTAAACCAGATTCCGCCTAAATGTGTTTCTCCTTCGCCATTGGTGGCATCCGGAACTGAATTAGTGTAAAAATCAAACCGGTAAGCACCCGTAAGAACATAGTGCATTTTAAGTCCAACCCTGGTTGTAGGAGAACCTGTTCCGCAAGAAAAAGCGGTGAGAATTATCGGAAAGTCTATTTCTCCATTATTTCCTAAATTCTGTACACTATCAATCGGTTCAACCAAATCGTCTCCGTTAATATCAATTCCTTGTTCCGTATTATTGTAAATTGAATTACCGATAATAGGATTTCCATACGATGAAAAAATAAAATTTGTCACTGATACACCCGTGTGACAATTTGTAATGACGTTCGCAGAATCAGTGCCTACATTTAAACCACCGATGTAATTAAAATCCGCATCCTGGAGTTTAACTCCGGACAAACCAATTGCTCCGGTGCTGCCATCAGGTTTTAGCCCAATGTAATTATTGAATAATCTATTTTGATTACTGCCAAAAATCCAGATGCCATTATTAGTTTGATTTACAACGTAATTTCTTTCATCCGGAAGCGGACCACCAATTTGATTAAACTTTCCTCCATTTTCTATTTTGATTCCATTTCCGGAAGGAATGTTTGTCACTTCATCTAAACCCAAACCAATTAAATTTCCTTTAACGAAGTTAGAATCTACACCACTTCCTGAAAATAAAATCTGAGGGTTAGCGGCAACGTTTCCTGAAATAATATTTCTTTCAGCTAAAGTACTTCCACCAATTAAATTCAGTTTTGCACTATCCGAAATCGCAATACCCGTACCATTCGGAAGAGCAAGGTTACCCGTTATGTCAACACCGATTAAATTTCCGGCAATTTGATTTCCACTGGTACCAACTCCTGAAATAAGAATTCCTTCATTATTATTTCCGGAAATAACGTTTAAATTATAAACCAGATTTCCGGTTGATGCCGGACCAATATGAATTCCGATTAGCTGGTTATTCATACCCGCCAATCCTGTTGTTAAACCTGATGCATCATTACCGATAAAATTATTTCCAATTACATTTCCACTTGAGTTTTCAATGTAAATTCCTTTTGTATTTGCAGAAATTGCATTACCGTAATTATAACTTGCTCCGCCAATTGTATTGTTATCAGAACCTGACAATAGTTGAATTCCCGCGCTGCCATTTCCGAAATAATTTAATTCGTCTTTGCTTATCCCGATTTTGTTTCCGTACAACTCGTTAGTGATTCCATTCTCAATATATACTCCGGCCGAAGTACTATTACAAATAATATTTTCTTCATTGAGGAGATTATCTCCGCCAACAATGTTTCCTGCAGCGTTTTTAATCGCAATTCCAAGACCATTTTTTCCATTAATAAAAGTATCACTGCCTGTTGAATCTGTTCCTATAAAATTATTTTGAAGAGTATTTTGCGTGCTACTTTCAAGAAAGATTCCTGCAAGCGTGTTGGAGCTGATAGTATTTCCTGTTGTTGAATTCCCGATTATATTATTACCTCCGCCAATAATAAAAACTCCGACAAGGTTTGACAATGAACCGCTTCCAATAGCTGTGGTTCCTATGAAATTTCCAAGAACCTCATTGAGCGATGATGAATTTATTGCAACACCCATACTGTCATTTTTCGAAATAATATTCCGGTCGGCAATTGAGCCTCCTACAATATTATTTGTAGAACCTCCCTGAATAATTATTCCGTGTTTATTTGCAAAAAGTACGCCTACTCTATTATTGGAAATTGTATTTGAAGCTGATGCGCTGATAAGAATTCCGGCTATTGTATTTCCACAAATTAAATTTCCGAATCCTGTACCCGGCATTCCAATCATATTACCGCTGGCACCCCCGGAGATAGTAACTCCAACTCCATTTGGCGCAACACCTGATGTCAGGGCATTAGCTCCAATAATATTTCCGGAAATTACATTATTTGTGGCTGATGGTCCATTAATAAAAATTCCATTAATTCCGTTTCCTGAAATCACATTCCCTTCAATACCGAACCCGCCAATTGTATTAAAGGAAGAATTGGTTAACACGATTCCTGAAGTTGTATTAGAAGATATAGTAGTTCCGCTTGTATTGGTTCCTATTTTATTATTGTAAATAAATGTATGAACTGATCCATCCAGGTTTATTCCAACATCATTACCGCTGATAATATTTCCACCACCGACAACCACATCTCCGATAATATTATTTATTCCTGCTGTGGCAAGAATTTTTACCCCGGAACCTTGGGTAAATGGAGTTGCATCTGAAGGATCTATTCCAATATAATTTCCGGAGATTAAATTGTCAGCGGCTCCGGAATGTATACTTATTCCTGCATCAGAATGATTAACGATGATATTTCCAAACTCAAAACCACCTCCGGGTTCATCACCAATCAGATTATTACTGCCGGCTTCTAATTCAATTCCAATAGTTTGATTTGAAATAATTCCGTTGGAAGATGAGTAGCCAATAATATTACCATAAACATTATTAAATGCATCAGAAATATGAATTCCGCTGATTACATTTCCTGTAATAAGATTTCCCTGCGTTGTTCTGTCTCCACCTATCGTGCAACTCTGCGCCCCCGGGAGAAGTGCAATACCATATTGCTGAATTCCGATTGAAGCGGTTCCGTCCAGGTTTGTTCCAATAAAATTAAATTTAATAACGTTTGCCGGCCCCGAAACAGAAATGCCATAAACCGTATTCCCGGAAATCGTATTTCTATGCAATGGATTGCTATTACTTCCAATTACATTTGAAGTTGATCCTGAAATAATATCAATCCCTGTTGAGTTTGGCAGTGAAAAAGTTCCTGTCTGATCCAGACCAATAATATTTCCACGAACAATTGTATTGATAGAATTTTCAAGAATAATTCCGGCATTAGAATTTCCGCTGATTAAATTAAAAGTAGAACTTCCTGATGCAGTTTCATCGCCAATTTGAATGCCATTAGAGTTTTTTATTCTGATACCATTTGAATTTGGCATTGCAGTTGACCAATCACTGCCAATGCTGTTTCCATAAATGAAATTATTATCTGCGTTTTCAATAATAATTCCATCCGTTAAACTATTACAAATATAATTTCCGCCGGCGCCAAAAAAATTACCGCCGATTTGATTAATCGTTGGTCCATTCAAAAGATAAATCCCGACCTGGTTTGTTAAACCTGAATTTGAAAAATCCGCAATATTATTATTCAGGATTTTGCAACTGGTTACGTTTCCGGTAAATTTTATTCCCGCCTGTATATTACCAATAATTTTGTTAGCAGAAATGCCACCAATAATTATTTCATCTGCGTCAGCTACGTTAATTCCATCACCATTATTACCGATACCAACAGTATTTGAAATATCTGTTCCAATAGTATTATTATTAATTTGAATCGAATCGGCGCCTTCCCCGTTAATAAAAATTCCGTGAGATGAATTATTGGCAATTACATTTCCGTTGACATTTCCGATAATTGCATTTTTATTGAGAACTAAAATTCCAAATAAATTTCCTGATCCTGCAAAAGCTCCACCCGGACCAATTCCAATAAAATTTCCATCCGCTGTTGACGCAACCGGGGAAGAAAAATTAATTCCCGCATTACTATTGGAAACGATAAAGTTTTCTCTGCCCGGCGGACCACCGATTGTTGCAGAGTGATTGTCTGAAATTAATATTCCGTTAAAATTTGAAATTGGTGAAAAACCTGTGGCATCAGCACCGATAATATTTCCTTCAATACTTGTTGAACTTCCAGTTGACATTAAATGAATTCCACTTGAATTGAAATTTGAAGATCCGGAAATGATATTTCCGAAACCAACAGTTCCGCCAATAACCGATCCGAAAGCATCTCCTATTTTTATTCCGTTTTGTACATTACTCATTCCAATAGTTCCTGAAATATCTGCACCAATAATATTTCCCCTGACAATAACATTACCTGATCCATTGTCAATTAAAATTCCATTTTCTGAATTACCCGAAATAATATTGCCTTCACTAAAACCAGTATCGCCTCCAATCAAAATACCATTTGAAG
>Ga0102851_10000755_pt1 | contig 17135 bp, 13 predicted proteins | sample Mud3Dept3metaG_FD_79558 | JGI IMG/M metagenome (GOLD analysis project Ga0102851, IMG submission 79558) | Freshwater wetland microbial communities from Ohio, USA, analyzing the effect of biotic and abiotic controls - Mud 3 Core 4 Depth 3... | ecosystem: Environmental > Aquatic > Freshwater >... | reverse complement strand
CCAAATTCCAGATCCTGGTAAAATGCATCTATCAGTTTTTTTTCATCTTTTCCAAGCATCTCCCTTACTTCTCTGCGGGTCTCTTCGTTGAATTCATTTCCAAGCCATATCTGGGCTTTCTGGCGGACGTCGTCTATTGGTAACATATTGATAGTTGTTGTATTATGAAATATTATTATTGATAACTGTCACCCCCTTTCCCGTCCCGCAAAGCGGGAAGCCTAAACTCTCTCCACCTGGGGGATTCCCGATAGCTATCGGGAGGGGAGGGGGTAGTTATACATCATTAAGTAATTTTATACATCTCTTCAAACTGCTTCTCCAGTGAGGGATCTCAAGGTTGTAAGTTTCCTTTATTTTGCTTTTATCCAGAACTGAATATGCCGGCCGTTGTACTGCGGACGGAAATTGTTTCGTCAAAATCGGCACTACCCTGCAGTCAAGACCCGCCTCACTGATAATCGCTTCTGCAAAATCGTACCAGCTGCAGACACCTTCATTTGAATAATGATAGATCCCCGGGTTGAAAGCCACCTGGTTTCTTATAACTCCCGAAATTATCAGCAATACAGTTTCAGCAAGATCGGCTGCATATGTCGGAGTACCGGTCTGATCAAAAACTACACTGACAGATCCCTCTGTCTTTGCTTTTTTCAATATTGTTTTGACGAAATTTGTTCCGTGTGATGAATAGAGCCAGGATGTCCGGAAGATAATAGTTGCATGATGGGAGAGAGCTGCTTTCTCCCCGGCAAGCTTTGATTTCCCGTAGGCACTCACAGGATCAGGGGTAGAGTATTCATTGCAGGGAATGTTTGAATTTCCGTTAAATACGTAATCGGATGAGAAGTGAATGAATCTGCATTCCGTTCCTCTTATCGCATTGACTATATTTCCCACTGCGGTTCCGTTGACAAGCATCGCCAGATCGATTTCGCTTTCAGCCCTGTCGACCTGGTTATAGGCAGCACAGTTAAGGATCCATTCAGGGCTGTTTTTTTTTATGAAATCAGTAGTTTTTTCACTGTCAGTTATATCGAGTGAGTCTTTATCAGTGAAGATAAAATCGTAACCGTAATAATTTTTTGAAACCGATCTGAGCTCATTGCCCAGCTGTCCGTCAGCACCCGTGATCAGTATAACTGCCATACCTATAATGGTGAGTTAAAAATTGTTGTCTGCCTCATTCAGAGGAGGATTTTTCATGTCTTTTTCGCTTATAACCGGCTTGATATCACCTGTTTTCCAATCAATATTAAGATGCGGGTCATTAAGCGCTATGCCTCTTTCCGAAGAGCGGTTGTATACATTATCGGTTTTATACAAAATAATAGCAAAGTTGCTGAGAACCGAAAATCCGTGGGCAAATCCCCTGGGAATGAACAACTGGGTTTTGCTTTCAGAGTCAAGTTCAAGGCCGAACCATTTTCCATATGTCGGAGATTCTTTCCGCAGGTCGAGTGCAACATCATATATCCTGCCTTCGATTACTCTGATAAGCTTTGCCTGGTCATGGGGCCGGAGCTGGTAATGAAGGCCACGGATCACACCTTTCGCTGATCTTGATTCATTATCCTGGACCGGGATGAATAAGATCCCTGCATTCCGGTATGTTTCCTGATTGTAGCTTTCAAAGAAATATCCTCTTTTATCGGAAAATACAGTTGGTTTGATGACAAATAGTCCCTGAAATCCGGTTTTGACTAATTCCATTTCTATTCGGGTTTATCTGAGCGTTTCGAAAATCGGGATCTCCTCAGATGCAATTTTAAGAAGATATTTACCATACTGGCTGTTTTTTAACGGTTCAGCAATTGTGATCAGCTGATTCCGGTCGATGAATCCTCTTTTGAATGCGATCTCTTCTATACATGAAGCTTTCAATCCCTGCCGTTGTTCAAGAGTGGCAATGAAATTAGCAGCCTGCAGCAGGCTTTCGCATGTTCCTGTATCGAGCCATGCCATGCCCCTTCCCATCAGTTTTACCTGCAGGGTGCCTTCTTCGAGATAAAGCCTGTTCAGGTCGGTTATCTCAAGCTCACCCCTGGCGGATGGTTTCAACGAACATGCTTTGGTGACAACTGTATTGTCGTAAAAATATAGGCCGGTGACCGCATAGTTTGATCTTGGTTTGGAGGGTTTCTCCTCGATACTTACAACCTTACGGTTTTTGTCAAATTCCACAACACCATATCGTTCGGGATCAGTAACATAATAACCGAAAACACAAGCTCCTTCTTTCAATTGGGTGGTACTGAGGAGTACATCGCCGAATCCATGACCGTAAAAAATATTATCCCCGAGGATCATGCAAACCGGATCGTCACCAATAAATTTGTCACCCAGGATAAATGCCTGGGCAAGTCCCTCAGGAACAGGCTGTTCAATGTAGCTGAATTGTAAACCCAATGGTTTGCCATCTCCCAGCAGGCTGCGGAATGCTGGAAGGTCACGTGGTGTTGAGATAATGAGGATCTCCCTTATCCCGGCCAGCATCAGAACCGACAGCGGATAATATATCATTGGCTTGTCGTATATCGGCAGCATCTGTTTCGAAATGACACTCGTTACAGGGTAAAGTCTTGTACCCGAACCGCCCGCTAAGATTATTCCTTTCATTTGTTAATTTTTTTTTCACCCCCCAACACCCCCTAAAGGGGGGCTAATCCGGTGGATTGATTTAAATTTATATCTGCAATTCAGGCCCCCTTCAGGGGGCAGGCCCTGACGTTTATAGTCAGGGACGGGGGTCACCTCCTCCCAATCCCGTAGTACTCAAACCCCATATTCCTGATCATCGCAGGGTCGTAAATATTCCTTCCGTCGAAGATAACTTTACCCTTCATGACATCTGCCATTTTCTTAAAGTCGGGAAGATGGAACTCCGACCATTCAGTCATTAAAACCATAGCATCAGCACCTTTCAGTGCATCATAAGGATCCCCGGCATATATTATCTTATCGCCGAATTGCTTTCTGGTTTCTGTTATAGCGGCAGGATCATAGACTTTTACTACACCCCCCACCTTTAAAAGCTTGTCAATAAGATAGATCGATGACGACTGCCTGATGTCGTCAGTCTTTGGTTTAAATGACAATCCCCAGATGCCAAAAACCCTGTTCCTGATATTGTTATTGTAGAGTTTGAGTATCTTATTGAAAATGACATTCTTCTGAAATTCATTTGCTTTTTCAACAGCTTTGATCACATTCAGATCGTACCCCAGGTCATTCGCTGTTTTAATGATTGCCTTAACATCTTTTGGAAAGCATGAGCCTCCGTAACCGGTACCCGGATAAAGGAATTTATTCCCGATCCTGGAGTCGCTTCCGATACCTTTCCTGACCTGGTTTATGTCGGCACCCAATAGATCACATAGGTTGGCTATCTCATTGATGAAACTAATGCGTGTAGCCAGCATTGCATTTGCTGCATACTTGGTGATCTCAGCTGATGGGATATCCATGAAGATGATAGGGTGATAGTTGAGAACAAATGGCATATACAGGCGTTTCATCGTCTCACCGGTATTTTCATTATCAATCCCTATTATGATCCTCTCAGGTTTAAGAAAGTCCTCAATAGCGGCGCCCTCTTTCAGGAACTCAGGATTGGATGCCATATCGAAAGTGACATCCGACTTGCGTTTCTTAAGTTGATTTTGAACAGTATTTCTTATCTTCTCCGCTGTTCCAACCGGTACAGTACTTTTGGTCGCAATAACCGAATAGTTTTTTAATGAAGCACCTATCTCTTCTGCAACATCAAGCACATGCCTGAGATCGGCACTGCCATCTTCACCGGGAGGTGTCCCGACTGCTATGAATATCACCTCAGCACCTTCAATGCCTTTTGCAATTGATGATGAAAATAATAATCTGTCCTTCTTTGTATTTCTCTTTAATATGTCTTCAAGTCCTGGCTCATAAAAAGGAACGGTACCCTCCTTCAGCTGCCTGATTTTCTCCTTGTCATTATCAATACATGTAACAGTAACTCCACTTTCAGCAAAACAGGTTCCTGTAACCAGTCCGACATATCCCGTTCCCACAACTGCGATTTTCATGACTCAGAAAGTTTCAGATTATATTTCAATGAATACAAAGATAATAGAACAAGTGAATGTTTGACCACCTGCCCCCCTTGAATCACATGTACCCATCCCCCAAACCCCCTTCCCTGCTAAGCAAGGAAGGGGGCTTAACTCACTGTATTACATGCAGTATCCCCCTCTTTGCGAAGCAGAGAGGGGGACAAAAGGGGGTGAGTACATGTGATCCGGAATCAGGGAGGGGGACAAAAGGGGGTGAGTACATATGATCCGGAATCAGAGAGGGGGACAAAAGGGTATGTGTACCTTTGATCCGGAAGTATGAGTAATGAGTGAATTAGATTCCAAATTCACATGGACTTAGTCCCATGAAAATCTACAATATATTATGACATTTCATAAAATTTATCCTATCTTTGCACACCATTTTTTTCAATATAATGTCTAACTTATTAATTATTAGTTATTTATTTTTTAATTATGACTGAAAACAAAAAGAAAACAACCAAAAAAGAGGTTGAAGTAATTGAGGATGATGCTTTAAAATCCGGGAAGAAAGTAAAGGCTAAGGAACACAAAGAGAAGAGTATCGAACAGGCACTGGATGAAGAAACATTGCCTGAAATAATTGAACAGGAGGTTAAAGTAAAAACAAAGGAAGAACCTGCAGAAGCTTTAAATGCTTCAGAAGAAATCAAGCTTGCCGAGAGCGCAAAAGAAGAAGACCTTACTGAACCTGACAAGGAAGAGGAAACCACAGCTGGAGCAAAAGTCAAGAAGACCAGGAAAGCAAAAACTGAGGCCACGTTTGAAACAGGAGCCGAAAAGGAAGCAGAAACAGCCGTTGAGGCTGGAGCAAAAGAGAAAGCGGAGCATGCAGTTATGCCGTCAAATGAGGAATTTGACTGGGAAAGCTTCGAAAAGGAAGAGCTGAAAAGTTCCCCGAAGCATAAAGAATATGAAGCTATGTATGATGAAACACTCTCAACTGTTGCAGTTGATGAAGTGATAACCGGGTCCGTGATCCAGATGACCTCCCGTGAGGTTGTCATTAACATCGGTTATAAATCAGAAGGAGTCGTTAGCCTTAATGAATTCAGATACAATCCCGGTCTTAAAGTGGGCGATACTGTTGAAGTTTATGTAGAAAGCCAGGAAGATAAGAAAGGACAGCTTCTGCTTTCGCATAAGAAGGCACGCGCAATAAATTCATGGGACAGAGTAAATGCTTCACTTGAAAAAGATGAAATTATAACAGGTTACATAAAGTGCCGGACCAAAGGCGGAATGATTGTGGATGTTTTTGGCATCGAAGCATTTCTTCCCGGTTCACAGATCGATGTTAAACCGATCCGCGATTATGATGTTTACGTCGGAAAGACAATGGAATTCAAGGTTGTTAAAATAAACCAGGAATTCAAGAATGTAGTCGTTTCGCATAAAGCCCTTATTGAAGCTGAGCTTGAACAGCAGAAGAAAGAGATTATTGCCCGTCTTGAAAAAGGGCAGGTCCTTGAAGGAACCGTCAAGAACATTACTTCATACGGGGTGTTCATCGACCTTGGTGGTGTTGACGGACTGATCCATATAACAGACCTTTCGTGGGGAAGGGTAAATCACCCGGAAGAGATTGTCCAGCTCGATCAGAAACTCAATGTTGTTATTCTGGACTTTGACGACGATAAGAAAAGAATTGCCCTTGGGCTTAAACAGCTTACCCCGCATCCATGGGATTCTGTTGACCCGAATATGAAAATCGGCGACAAGGTGAAAGGAAAAGTGGTTGTAATGGCTGATTATGGCGCATTTGTTGAAATAGCTCCCGGAGTTGAAGGCCTTATACACGTTTCTGAAATGTCGTGGTCGCAGCATTTGCGCAGCGCACAGGAATTCATGAAAGTGGGAGATGAGGTTGAAGCCGTGATTCTTACACTCGACAGGAACGAGAGGAAAATGTCACTTGGCATCAAGCAGCTTAAACCGGATCCCTGGCAGAATATTGATGACAAATATACTGTCGGCTCTAAGCATACTGCAAAAGTCAGGAATTTCACAAATTTCGGTGTGTTTGTTGAGATAGAGGAAGGAGTCGACGGACTGATTCATATCTCTGATCTTTCCTGGACGAAAAAGATCAAACACCCGGCTGAATTTACAGCAATAGATGCTGAGATAGAAGTTGTGGTTCTTGAGATCGACAAGGAAAACAGACGTCTTAGTCTGGGTCATAAGCAGCTTGAGGAGAATCCATGGGATGTTTTCGAAAACCTCTTTACCGTCGATTCAGTTCATGAAGGTACAGTTATGGAAGTTTTTGACAAGGGAGCCATTGTTGCTCTTCCTTACGGAGTTGAGGGATTTGCTACCCCGAAGCATCTTGTTAAGGAAGACGGAACTCTTGCAAAAGTTGATGAGAGACTGATGTTCAAGGTGATCGAATTCAATAAATCGGCCAAGAAGATCATAGTTTCTCACAGCAGGATTTTTGAGGATGAGAAGAAAGCAACTGAAGCACCTTCGAAGAAGTCAGAAACTGAAGCTCCGAAGAAATCGGCCAGGAAATCCAAGTCGAATATGGAAAAAACAACCCTTGGTGATATCACACAGCTTGCAGCTTTAAAAGAAGAAATGGAAGAAAAACAGAATAAAGCTTCCAAGAAATAGAAATAAGTGTTAAATTAGGGCTATCAAATATTACAATTATGGATTTCAACATTGAAAGCCGGAATAACTGTACATTAATCCAGATCCAGTCAGAAAAGCTTGATACGCATATAGCACCTGCACTGAAATCTGAACTTGTGCTTGTTTCAGGCAAGGGAGAAAAGAATATTATCCTTGACCTTGAAAAATGTCAGTACTGCGACTCATCAGGTCTGAGTGCTATCCTGGTGGCCAACAGGTTATGTAAAAATGCAGGTGGTACATTCGTTCTCTGCGGACTTAATGAGGCAGTTGAACGGCTTATCACCATTTCTCAGCTTGATACCGTCCTAACTATTACCAGCACGGTTACTGATGCTGAAAAAGTGATTTCCTGAGGTTATCAGCAGTGCAGATTGCCGATGAAATTGACAATACTTGGCAGTAGTTCTGCATTGCCAACGTCAGAAAGGTATCCTTCCGCTCATGTGCTCAATGTGCATGAGCGGTTGTATTTAATCGACTGCGGAGAAGGAACCCAGATGCAGCTTCGCAGGAATAAAATCCGAATTGGCAAAATAAACCACATCTTTATCAGCCATATTCACGGCGACCATATCTTTGGATTATACGGCCTTCTCTCAACATACAGCCTTATGGGCAGAACTACACCCCTGCATCTGTATGCTCCGGTTAATTACCAGGCGATACTATTATCGCACCTGAGTGACTTTGATATCCACCTGAACTATGATATTGATTTCATACCTCTCAATGGGAAAGATCCTGTTAAAATACTTGATGATAAGTATCTTACAGTCACTGCATTTCCTCTTGTGCACCGGGTCCCTGCCTTCGGATTCCTTTTCCGGGAAAAGCCCCGTGACCGCAATATTATTAAGGAATCGATCGAAAAATATAATATCCCTGCTGTCAGGATACCGGCAATAAAAAAAGGAGAAGACTTCATTACTGAGGAAGGAGAGGTTATTAAAAATGAAGAAATGACCATTCCCGGACCTGAACCTCTTTCATATGCCTACTGCAGTGATACGGCTTACTTCAGCCGGCTTGCTTCATTTGTACGCGGAGTCAGCCTCTTGTATCATGAAGCTACTTTCGATGACAGCCTCTCCGACCTTGCAAAAACAACCGGTCATTCAACTGCTTCAGATGCTGCCAGGACTGCCCTGGAAGCCGCCGCAGGGACCCTTCTGATCGGTCATTTTTCTGCACGGTACAGGGATCTTTCTCTTCTTGTAGATGAGTCCAGGTCAGTTTTTCCCCGAACTTTGCCGGCCGTTGACAACATGAGTTATGATGTCGGAAATATAAATATTCCCTGAAGAAAAGAATTCCTATCTTTGTGCTCTTTCCGGAATAAAATTGAACAGCAAACAGGAGAAAATATTGATACTTGATTTCGGTTCTCAGTATACTCAGCTTATTGCAAGGAGGATAAGGGAAATTAACGTTTACTGTGAGATACACCCGTTTAACAGCTTTCCGGAGCCCGACGGCAGTATAAAAGGTGTGATCCTGTCAGGAAGTCCTTCATCAGTGCGCGATAAAAATGCACCGATCCCTGACCTGAAAATGATCAAAGGTATTATCCCTTTGCTGGGTGTCTGTTACGGAGCTCAATATCTGGTTCATGCTTTCGGGGGCGAGGTTCTGCCTTCAGTTAGCCGTGAATATGGAAGGGCACAATTGATCAATATCGAATCTGATGATCCTCTCTTTAAAAATGTAGCTCCCGGAACACAGGTCTGGATGTCGCACGGTGATACAATTGCAAGGATGCCAGGAAACTATAAAGTTACCGGATCAACCAACGGTGTAAAAGCAGGTGCGTTCCGCATAAAAGGAGAAATGACATGGGGTATCCAGTTCCACCCTGAAGTATACCACACTACGGAAGGAACCCGGATACTACGGAACTTTGTTACCGAAATCTGCGGTTGTTCCGGTACGTGGACTCCTGATTCCTTCGCAGAGGCGACAATTACAAGGCTTAAGAAACAACTTGGGAACGACAGGGTCATACTGGGACTTTCAGGAGGAGTTGATTCCTCTGTTGCTGCCTCTCTTCTTAATAAATCAATTGGCAAAAACCTTACCTGCATATTTGTTGATAACGGTCTTCTCAGGAAAAATGAGTTTCAGAAAGTGCTGGAATCATACCTAGGACTTGGATTGAATGTCATTGGTGTTGATGCCATTGACAGGTTCCTGAATTCGCTGAAGGGGATCATTGATCCTGAGCAGAAGCGGAAGATTATCGGTAAGATATTTATAGAAGTATTTGAAGAAGAGGCACATAAAGTGAAGGATGTAAAATGGCTTGCCCAGGGCACCATATATCCCGATGTAATTGAATCGGTATCGGTAAACGGACCATCTGCAACCATCAAATCCCACCATAACGTCGGCGGACTTCCTGAAAAAATGCACCTTAAGGTAGTTGAGCCATTGCGTCTTCTTTTTAAAGATGAAGTCAGAAAAGTGGGACATGCTCTGGGGTTACCGGATTTTATTATCAAACGACACCCGTTCCCGGGCCCGGGGCTCGCAATACGTATTCTTGGCGAAGTAACCCGGAAGAAGCTCGAGATCCTTAAGGAAGCCGATGAAATTTTCATAGAGGGTCTGCACAAACATGCTCTGTATGATTCTGTATGGCAGGCGGGAGCAATGCTTCTTCCTGTGCAATCGGTCGGAGTTATGGGCGATGAAAGAACATATGAAAATACGATCGTGCTCAGGGCAGTTAACTCCACCGACGGAATGACAGCAGACTGGTCATATCTGCCACATGAATTTCTTGCAACCATTTCAAATGAAATTATTAACAGGGTAAAGGGCATTAACAGGGTGGTATACGATATCAGTTCAAAACCACCTTCAACTATCGAATGGGAATAAGTGTAAAGACGCCTGATTTGGGCCTCTCTGAGAAACAAACGGGCATGTAAATTGTTGGTTAATTATATAGGATCATTATTTATGTATTAAAATGAATAGAAAAGGAACAATATTTTTTGCAGCCTTAATGCTGCTTGCTCAACAGGTTTCATCACAGATGCTTACCGAGGAAACATTCAAGATAGGGAAGACACTTAATCTTATAGATAATTACTATGTTGATTCCACGAATCTGAATAAGCTCACTGAAGATATGATTATATCAATGTTGAAGGAGCTTGATCCTCATTCAACATATATTTCTGCCAAAGACGTCAGGGACATGAATGAACCGCTTATTGGGAACTTCGAGGGAATTGGGATCCAATTCAACATTCTTCATGATTCTATTATCGTTGTTGAGCCTATTTCAGGAGGACCTTCTGAAAAGGTTGGATTGAGAGCCGGTGACAGGATTGTAAGGATTGATGGTGAAAAGGTTACGGGAATAGGAATATCCACAAATGGTGTCCGGAGCCGACTTCTGGGTGCGAAGGGTACCAAAGTGAATTTAAACGTTTTCAGGAAAGGCGGGAAAGATTTGCTTGATTTTACGATTATCAGGGATAAGATTCCTATAAACAGCCTCGATGCTGCCTATATGCTTGATAAAGAGACAGGTTATGTCAGGTTCAATAAATTTGCTGCCACCTCGGACAAAGAGTTTAACAGTGCCCTGACTAAACTGAAAAAAAGCAACATGAAGAACCTGGTCCTCGATCTGAGAGGCAACGGTGGAGGATACATGGTTGCTTCCACAGAAATAGCGAACCATTTTTTTATCGATCAGAAACTACTGGTATATCTGATCGGAAGAAAAACTCCAAGGCAGGAATACAAATCTTCGGGTTATGGTGACCTTTCAAATGCAAGGGTTGTTGTGCTCACAGATGACGGATCTGCTTCAGCAAGCGAAATAGTTGCGGGAGCGCTTCAGGATTGGGACAGAGGCCTGGTTATCGGCCGGCGCACTTTTGGAAAAGGTCTGGTTCAGAATGCATTTTATCTCACCGACGGTTCAATGATCAGACTGTCAGTGGCACGCTATTATACACCTGCCGGACGGTCAATACAGAGTTCATACAATGGCGGCTATGAGAATTACCTCGCGAATTTTGTCAGAAGATATACGAACGGAGAAATGATATCTGCTGACAGTGTACATTTCCCTGATTCACTGAAGTATAAAACCCTGGTCAATCAAAGAACGGTATATGGCGGCGGAGGTATTATGCCTGATGTTTTCGTGGCCGTCGATACTTCAAAATACTCGGATTACTACAGGGCGCTGGTCAGAAGAGGGATCTTCAATTCTTTTATACTTGAGTACGGGGATGAAAAAAGAGCGGAAATCAACTCAAAATATAAGACATTCGACGACTTCAAGAAGAGATTCGAGTTCCCTGAGGCTGATATTCAATCTTTAATTAAAAAAGGAGAGGAAGCGGGTATTAAATACGATGAAGCCCAGTACAGGAAATCTGAGAGTGAAATACTTCTGGTACTTAAGGCACTCCTGGCCAATAATCTGTGGAACACAAACGAATATTTCCGGATTATTAATGAAAAAGACAATGTGATAGCAGAGGCGCTGAAAGTCATTTCTGACCGAGACAGGTATAATAAAATACTTGGTTACAAGTGATCCCTGTACCAATCGATTTATCAGCCAGAACACGCGAAAAGTTAATCCCGTTAACTGACCTTTTTAGCCGTCATTATATACTCCAGGGTATTTGAAGGATTCTGTTCATCCTGCGTTTTATATGACCAGGTCAATAAGTCTCCATCGATAGAGGCCTCGACCACAAGATCCTGGGTAAACAGTTCGCTGATTGTAATTATTGAACCGGATAGGGACCATGAAAAGAGGTGATCATCTGCTCCTTCAGAATAAATCCCGGAACCGCCCTCAACAAACTGATACGCCATCTCTCCGGCTTCAAAGAAGATTGTTACCTCTGATTTTTTAACATCATTTGTATAAGTGATCTGTTTCATGGAAGTTACCTCCCATTTCCCGATGATAGCTTCACTCAGCGGTTTCTCCTTCTCACACGATGTCATGGCGAATACCAGAAATGCTGTCAGGATGTAAGATGTGATATTCGGATTTCTCATTGCAATAAAGTTTAATACCAGATAAATTCTTTGTCCTGGCTGTAAAGAAACGATAAAATTTGCATTCTGCTTCACACCGGAACAAAAGATTATATTATAAATTACGCCTTGTGCGGTTGAAATCTTAATATATTTGAAATTCAATTGTTTATTCCAATAAAACTTTCATGAACTCACTCCCTTATTTTCCCCTTTCAATCACACGTACTCACCCCCTTTTATTCCCCCTCTCTACTCACGCAAAGAGGGGGAACTTATTGAAATACAATGCCTTCACCCCCTTCTTTGCGACAGCAGAGAAGGGGGTCCCGATAGCTATCGGGAGGGGGGGATGAGTACATGCAGCCAGAGAAGATGGTTAACCGCACAACGCGTTATAAATTGTCAAAAAGGAAGCAAATAAATTAAATTTGGGAAACCGGTTTGTTAATAAGATAACAATGAAGCTGATAGCAAAAACCCTGTACGGACTGGAGAATGTCCTGGCCATGGAGCTGGAGACTCTGGGTGCAACCAATATAATGCCTGCAAACCGTGCTGTACTTTTCAATGGTGACAGGGAGCTGATATACAGGGTAAACTATTGTTCGAGAACTGCTTTATCGGTTCTCAGACAGATAGCTGATTTCCGGATCAGGTCAAAGGAAGATCTTTACAGGATGACTTCAGAGACAGACTGGTCGGAATTCATGGACGCTGACAGCACATTTTCAGTTGTTCCTGTGGTCAGTTCGAAGATATTTGGCCATACTGGTTATCCCGGACTTGTTGTCAAGGATGCGATAGCTGATTATTTCCGCAGAACTGCCGGAAGAAGACCCTCCGTTGATACTGTTGATCCAACCATCGTAATCAACCTTCATATCAGCAATGACAAGGTTAATATTTCGCTTGATTCCTCAGTAATCCCTTTATTTAAACGCGGTTACAGGGCAGAACATGGAATCGCTCCTCTGAATGAGGTCCTTGCTGCAGGGATACTGCTACTCTCGAAATGGGATTCATCAGTTTCCCTGCTTGATCCTATGTGCGGCTCAGGAACATTTTCTATTGAAGCCGGATTAATGGCAAGCAGGATACCTCCGGGTAAATTCAGAAGCTTCTTTGGATTCACAAAGTGGAAGGATTTTGATAAGAGTTTGTTAGACAAAGTAAAACTGGATTCAGATAATCAGATAACTAAATCACCTGTCAGGATCCGGGCCAGTGACATTTCAGAAATGAGTGTCGACCAGGCTGAACTAAATATCGCCATGGCAGGACTTTCAGGCGTAATTTCCCTGGAAGTGGCTGATTTTAAAAATATTAAACCGATTGATAACAGTGGATTTGTTTTTATCAATCCGCCATATGGAAAAAGGATAAGAACAGACGAGATGGACAACCTGTACAGTATGATAGGCTCCACTTTGAAGCATAGTTTTCCGGGTAACAAGGCATGGATAATAACAGCAGGTAAAGAATATCTCAGGAACGTAGGATTGAAACCTGTTGTCAGGTATACCCTTTACAATGGTGCCATTGAATGCATACTTGCAGGATACGATTTATATGAAGGTAGCAGGAAGCAGGTCATAGATCATAAATCATTATAAAATGAATGTTACCGTTAGGAGTCAGTGAGTTTATCAAAAAATCCCCGTTAATTTTAAAATCTGTAATGTGGACAAGTTAAAATTTGGTAACTTCATATTTTTATTATATTTGCTACCAGAAAAATGAGACCTTATTCAAAGGAAGCTTAGATGGGCTTTGATATTGAAAATTACCTGAAAGACCAGACGAATAGTGATGTTATCCTTTTTTATAAGGGAAATGTTGATTCAGATGTCATTAATCATGTTCTTGATACAGTCGAGGACAAACTGGTTGAAATAAATGAGCAATCCAGACTCAGGAAGAAGGTCTATAATGTCCTTGTTGAAAGCCTTCAGAATTTATATCACCATGTCGATAAAGTGCCGGAAGGCTTTGAGGATCAGACATCTGAAAAGTTCGGTATGCTGGTAGTTCAGAAAGTCAATAACGGGTACAAGATAATTACCGGCAACTTTGTTCGCGCCGATAACGTTGAAAAGCTCGAGGAAAAAATAAGAAGGATAAACAGATCCAGCCATGAAGAGATAAAGGAACTCTATAAGTTTATCCTGAATCATCAGAGAATATCTGCAAAGGGAGGCGGCGGACTTGGCCTGGTGGATATTGCCAGGAAAACCGGTAACAAACTTGAATATACATTTAAAGAATACGATGATAAATACTCATTTTTCTATCTTGATATTTTAGTGAACGAAGAAAATCAATCTGCAACCAACTAGATAAAATTAAAAATCTTAATAAAATGGAACCGATCATTATCGAAGGAACACCGAAAACCCCGACAGTAAAATTTGACGCAGCACAGGGTGTGTTTGAGATCAAGGGACGTTCAATTCCTGAAAACTCCGTAGAATTCTATAAGCCCCTGGTTGACTGGCTCGATAACTATAAAGAATCTCCCCTTTCGAAGACAGTCGTTAATATCCGTCTGGAGTACTTTAACACCAGCTCCTCAAAATGCATCCTTGATGTATTCAAGAAGCTTGAGGCAATACATAAGGCTAAAAACGAGGTCGAAGTGAACTGGTATTACGAGGAGGATGACGAGGATATGCTCGAGGCAGGTGAGGATTATGAATCCATAATCAGAGTACCTTTTAAAATGATTGAAATTGCAGAATAAATTCTAAAATTTTACTGATATAGTAAGATCGGTTATCCAGAAAACTAAGGGCTGTCTCAGTAGAAACAGCCCTTAATTTTTACTCAGCATTCTTGTATTTCTTCCCCATTACGGCTTCACCTGAGTTGAGAAGCTTTTTAAGCAGCCTGAAATAAAGCACAAAATAGATTATAAAGGTTATGAACCACAATACAATTACGTTAACCCAGTAAGTATCCACCTCCTTGCCAAAAATACGTTTCGTTGGCGAGTAGAAATGGGCTTTTATGAAATTGGGTTTCGGGTCCATAAAAATAGGTTCAAGCTTCTGCACAATTTCTCCTCTGAACTCAATCACTTTCTTTGTTTCATTCTTGTTGGTCACAAATTCCTCAAGCGATTCATTGGCATAGTCGTCCCTGAGCTTAAGAAATGCCTTATTATCTGCTGATTGCAGTTTAGATATAAGCTCATCTTTCCTTTTTTTTGCTTCATTGGAATAATCAACGTAAAACCTTCTTATACGATCCAGATGCTTCAGGGCATCTGCAATAATGCCGGTTGTAACTTTCTCAGGTTCAAGGTATTCAATTTTCTCAAATTTATATTCAGGTGTCAGGAGAGCCTCCTTTCTTAATTCGGTATAAGCAACCTGCAGCTTTTTAAAGGATTCCTCACTTGTGGTTCCTCTTTTGAGATCAGTTGCAACGCTTTCGAGCCTTCCCTTGATCTCGGTATACCAGAAGTCTTTTTTGAATTTAGCCTTGCTCATCGCCTTGTCATAAACATAAAACTGCTTCTCATAATTATTGTCCTTGAACTGTTTTACCGCAAGAGCTTCATAACCCCATCGCGCTGTAATGAACTCCCCGTATATAGGTATCGAGATCGGAGATGACACCTTCGGATTCAGCTTTTCAAACTTGACCAATATTCCGCTAAGGATTATTTGCGGGATAACGAGGAAAGGAATAAGAATATAAATTGTGACCACAGCCTTGAAGCTGTCGGAGATGACAAGTCCGAGCATATTGGCGCCGGCCCAGCAGGTAAACAATACAAGCCAGTATTCGAACAGCATTCCTTTGATGCCTGTTATACTGTTCCCGATTAGGACGAAAGTAAGTGCCTGAATGGCCGAAATACCAAACTGGACAAATACTTTGGACAACAGATAGCTGTTCCAGCTCAGGTTAAGGAAAGCTTCCCTTTTGAGAATCTTCCTGTCTTTGATGATCTCCTCGGCGCTCACTGTCAGTCCCATGAAGATGGCAACTATCACTGACATGAAGATAAATACAGGCAGATTGGTGTTTTCGTAAAGTGTATATTTTGGTTCTGATGCGCTTTCATCAAAATATCTTATCAGTAAGGAGAGGAAAAGAGCAAGGACCGGAGCTTCAAGAAGCGTGATGATCAGATATTGAGTATCTGCAATTTTAGAAAGCACATCACGCCTGATGAAAACAATGAGCTGTTTGAACTTATCAGGGGTTTTAAAATTGATTTCCGGAATTGCACCGCCTGGTTCAATAACATCCTCTTTCTTTTCTGCTTTGTAATTATTGCTCCAGTCAGCCGGTGAAATACGTCTTATATCCGTCGGCTGGCCGCTTTCAGTGAAAACCCTGGTTTCAACAATATTGAATATCTGCTCAGGATTCACATTTCCGCAGACATAGCATTCACTTTCATTGTAGTTTGCCTGTTCTATCTTTCTTTTGAAATACTCGATCGACTCAATCGGATTGCCGTTGTATATAAGATAACCGCCGGTATCAAGGATGATAAGCTTGTCAAACATTTTGAAGATATCGGAGGAAGGCTGATGTATCACTATGAACAGGAGCTTGCCCTTACGGGTCAGATCTTTAAGCAGGTCGAGTATATTTTCAGAGTCACGCGATGAAAGTCCTGAGGTAGGCTCATCGAGGAACATGATTGACGGTTCGCGGATCAGCTCAAGCGAAATATTCAGTCTCTTTCTTTGCCCGCCGCTTATCTTCTTGTTCAGAGGAGTGCCAACCTTCATGTCGCGAATCTCGTAAAGGCCGAGATTCTTCAGAACATTATCAACTTTTTCGATTACCTCATCATCTGTCAGGTTATCGAAACACAGCTTTGCATTGTAATAAAGGTTCTCGAAAACCGTCAATTCCTCTATCAGAAGATCATCCTGTGAGACATAACCTATGAGTCCCTTGATCTTTTCTTTTTCCTTGTAGAGGCTTACGCCATTGATCAGGACATCGCCGTCATAGGGTTCATTGGTACCGTTCAGAACGCTCAGCAGGGTTGATTTGCCTGCACCGCTGGCTCCCATGATCCCCACCATTCTTCCTGACTCCTCCCTGAAGCTCATATGATGAATACCAACCTGTCCGGTTCTGAATCTGTATTCAATATTGTTAGCTTCATAGACCACTCTTGAGGACCTGAACTCCTCTTTCAGGAACTGCATGGTAACATCCCAGTAATAAAGCGGTTTGATCTTATATCCCTTGATAGAGGAACCTTCACCAAAAGGATAGACCTTGTCTTCCAACAGGAGCTGTCCGTTCATTGAAAGTTCACCTGAACCCGTGAATCTGACAAAATAGAGTTTTAAGGAGGGAACGGAAAGGAGCCATATCTGTCCTTTGAGGAGCTCTTTG
>Ga0102851_10000754_pt1 | contig 17145 bp, 5 predicted proteins | sample Mud3Dept3metaG_FD_79558 | JGI IMG/M metagenome (GOLD analysis project Ga0102851, IMG submission 79558) | Freshwater wetland microbial communities from Ohio, USA, analyzing the effect of biotic and abiotic controls - Mud 3 Core 4 Depth 3... | ecosystem: Environmental > Aquatic > Freshwater >... | reverse complement strand
TCAGGATTATGTACAGGACCTATATTGCAGATGGGTCATTTATGAGTCTGACTAATTATTCCGGATGGGAATTCCAGGCCAAAAACCAGTGGCAGGGTGCTGCAAATATTATCTACAACAATGAAAGGCTGATTGACAGCCTTGAAATAAGTCCGGATGAACTGTACATAAAACCCGGCAGATATGAATATCTGAGTTTCAGGGGAATGCTTTCCACTCCCATGTCGAAGCCTTCCTATCTGATACTTATGACAGAGTTCGGACAGTTTTATGACGGAGCCCGCTTTTCTGTCCGCCTCGAACCTACATGGAACATGTCGAAACATTTTGAGCTGGGTGGTACATATAGTTTCGATCATGTTGATGTTACAAAAAGAGATGTTTCGATGACCAATCACATAGTCGGGATAAAAGCACTTTATATGCTCAATACGAAGCTTTCAGTCAACGCTTTCATTCAGTACAATACAGCTTTGAACGGGATAATTACCAATTTCAGAATAAGGTTTAATCCGAAGGAGGGTAATGATCTTTACCTGGTTTTTGATGAGAACAGGAACACTGATCTCTTAAGGGAATTGCCTAATTTGCCGGTTTATAATTCCAGGGCTGTGATGGTGAAATATACTTATACCTTCAGCCTTTAAAAAAAACCATCTCTCAGGTTCCTCAATAAGCAATAATTCAGCGCTTTTGTTGTTAATAACTTTAATCGCGTGTTGAATAATTAAAATATTTAACACGCTTTAAAGTTTCTATGTTGCTTATTTTGCTGATTTAAAATTAGAACCGGTTCCGGCTTACTGTGAAAGCCCGACAGGTTGGAGTTTGTAAGCGGCAGTATAATCCGTAGAAATAATAAAATTTAATATTTACTAACCAAAAAATGAAAAAATGAGACAGATTGGAAAATTTCTGACAATTGCAGTTGTAATGTTCGCATTTTCAGCATCAGCATTTGCACAACTGACAGCTTCGGCTACAGCCTCGGCAGTTATAATAGCACCGCTTTCAATTGCCAAGGATGTCGATTTACATTTCGGAACTGCCTGGAGGGGCGCTGCTCTGGGTACAGTTGTGTTAACCCCGGCAGGTGCACGTTCGGCAACCGGCGGAGTAACACTATCTGCTTTAGCACCTGTTGCTACTGTTGCTTCTTTTACAATTTCAGGCGAACCTACGCGGGCTATTACTATTACTCTTCCCGCTGCAGATGTAACAATTACGGACGGAGCTAATAATATGATAGTTAATACCTTTGTCAGTAACCCGGCAGGCGGGACCTATACCCTCACCGGTCCAACAACAGTACTTACTGTAGGAGCCACACTGAATGTAGCAGCAAATCAACCATCGGGTACATACAGCGGATCTTTCAATGTTTCGGTTAATTATAACTAGAAACACCTGGTTCTTGATTCTAAATCAGGATCGTGATAAGGCTGACTAAAATATATGCCATATCTGGTTTGTTCTTTTTGATAAACCTGAATCACCTTAATGCCCAGGTTGTACAATCAACAAGTGCAACAGGCCATATTTTTGCCGAAATAATTCCTGTTTTCTCAGCCCGTGAAATTGCACAATTGAATTTTGGAAGATTTTCTCCGGGGCCCCAGGGTGGAAAAATAGTTCTCTCGCCTCAAAGTACGATATCAGTGCTGGGAAGTATTTTTATAGGTACCGGCAGCCATAACGCAGCAAGTTATTATGTTACGGGGGATGAAGATGCTTCTTTTTCAATTAGTCTGCCATCTGGTCCTGTAATTCTGAATCATACTGCCAGCGCAAAGACCATGGCAATAGAAGAATGGTATTCTGTTCCTGCACCCGGCACAGGAACAGGAGTGCTTCAGAACGGTTTTCAGGTTGTGAATGTCGGAGCTACTCTTAAGGTCGGAACTCTTGAAGATAATCCGGTAGGAATATATACCGGAACTTATACTATTACTTTTGACTTTAACTGATGGGGCTTAAAAAATCATTTGATGGATAAGCAAAAGCAATTTTTAACCGCAAAGCCGGGAAATCACCACAGAATGAAGTTTTTTCTGATTTTATTTTCTGCATTAGCTGGAATTCCGGCTATTTATCCAATAGCTGCTTCTGCCCAGGGAGATCTTTTAATCACACCCCGAAGGGTGGTTTTTGACGGAGCTGACAGATCAATAGATATTAACCTGGCAAATACCGGCCAGGATACAGCTACTTATGCGATTTCGCTTATTCAGATCCGGATGCTTGAGAATGGTGGATTTGAGACAATATCAGAACCTGATCCTGGTCAACAGTTCGCTGACCGTTTTATTCGTTTCTTCCCGCGTTCTGTCACGCTCGGTCCGAACGAAGCCCAGGTTATTAAGGTCCAGTTGATAAGATTGAATGAACTTGCTCCCGGAGAATACCGTTCTCATTTTTATTTCAGGGCGGTTCCAAAGGTCAGACCGCTTGGTGTAGAAGCAGCTCCAACAGATTCAACAGCAATTTCAGTAAGGCTGACACCTATTTTTGGAATTACTATACCTGTAATAGTCAGGAGAGGCGAATCGACAGCAAAAGTGACTTTGTCTGATCTGTCTTTTAGCCTGCAGAATGATACCCTGCCCGGAATAAGCATGGTTTTCAACCGTTTCGGTAACATGTCGGTCTATGGAGATATTACAGTTGATCATATTTCTCCACAGGGAAAGATTACTCGGGTAGGTCTTGCCAGTGGAGTTGCAGTTTATACTCCAAATACAAAACGCCGGTTTCAGTTTGTTCTTAACAGAGTCCCGGGAGTAGAATATAAAACAGGGACATTGCGTGTGATCTACAATTCTTCATCCGACGTCAAACCGGTAAGACTTGCTGAAGCAGAATTGCCGCTTAACTGACATTGACTCACATGATGCATTTTTTGCATTAATTCCATTGAAATCATGATAAGACAAAACCTTACCTGCAAGAAATTTTTCCTGGCAGTGGTTTTGTCATTTTTTGTTTTTTCACTGATTGCAGCTGACAGGTATTCCATAGCTACCGGACGATGGGATCAGACCAGTACCTGGTCAACAACCTCAGGAGGACCTGGCGGAGCTTCAGTACCAGGAGCAGGCGATAATGTATATATTGAAGGTGGATACAGCGTAAGAATCAGCAATGCCGCTGCTACATGTGCAAACCTCTCAATATCGGCCGGATCAACCCTGGATGCAAGGGGACAAAATCTTACAGTTGGAGGGACAACTATTGTAAATGGAACTCTTTCTTTTACTCAAAATGCAGGAGGAACCAAGACATTTACAGGCCTTGTTACAGTGAACGGTTCATGGACCAATACGATTAACTCACCGGTTTATTTCAGGGGCGGAATATCTAACAATGGAACTTTTACCGCTGGTACGGGAACCTATACATTCAATACAAACAATCAGACAATAAGCGGAACTTTTTCAATATCTGCAATCACTGTCACCGGAGTGGTTCTTACCAATAATGCCACCCTCACTGTTACAGCATCACTCGGAGGGACAGGCGGAATAACACAGGGTGTGAATGCACAGCTGAACATTGGAGGGTCGTCACCAATTGCCACACTTACTGCTTCGAACAGCGGGAATACGGTAAATTTTTCAGGCGCCAACCAGTCTGTTAATTCATCTTCTTATTATAATCTTACAATATCCGGTAGCGGAAATAAGACGCTGACAGGAAACACATCCGTCGACGGAACTTTGACACTTACAGCAGGAACGCTTACCGTCGGTGCCAACCAGATCACACTGAACGGACCGGCGATAGCAGGAACACCGGCAAACCTGGCAACTTCGAACTCCTCAAGCTTATCATTAGGCGGCTCTTCTGCCGGAGTTTTTGTTCCATCAAGTGTAGCAAATCTGAATAACCTGACAATAAACAACATAAACGGTGTCACATTAAACAGTAATATTATCCTTGCATCAGGTGGAGTACTTACCCTTTCAAACGGGATATTGCAGGCCGGAACTAATACGCTCAGAGTATCAAATACAAATCCCTCTTCAGCAATTGTCTGGACTTCAGGATCATTTATAAATGTTACTACAGGAAGTCTCGAAAGAGTACTTGCTCCAAACCTGACTGGTACCGGTAATAACTATCTCTTCCCTATTGGTGAAGGAGATGTTTTTAAGGGCATAAACCTCAGAGATGTAAATACCGGAAGTACGGGTCCGGTACTGAAGGCATCCGTAAGTGCCACCGGTGCATTGGCGGGTGATGGTATTACAATCGGTGCCGTTGATCCACGTTGCTGGTCGCTGATAAATACAAACGGCGGAAATTTCACAAGCGCAAGGATCGAATTATATGAAAGCGACCTTGATGCAACTAAAATAATTGGTATGTCGGCGGCTGTTGCCGGTAACTATTCCGGGATTGGGGGATCCATTGAGCCATTATCAATATTATCTCCGGTTGTTTTCAATCCTGGCCCCTATTTCTGTATAGGAACTCTTCTGAATACATACTATTCATATCAGACTGGTGACTGGAATATAACTGAAACGTGGACCACGGATCCGAGCGGAACCCTTCAGATCGGCTCCACAGTTCCCGGAACAAATGACAAGGTGGTTATACTGACTGGCCGGACTGTTTCCCTTTCAGATGACGTAACCACATCAGGACTTGATATATCAATTGACGAAGGAGGTTTCCTTGACCAGACAAGCAGACGGTTTACAAATGCTCTGTCAGCGATACGCGGAAAGGGAACCCTGAAACTCGCATCAGTGAATTTTCCATCAGCAACTATCAATACTTTTGTCGACCCCGGAGGAGGCACAACCGAATACAATAATCCGGTGAATTTTATTTTGCCAGCTTCGCAAAACATATATAATAACCTGACAATAAATACTTCCGGTTCTGTTGCAACTCAACTGGGCAATCTGACTTTAAACGGCAATCTATATATAAAAACAGGGACAATAAAGATCAACGACAACACCTCAACTGCAAAGCTGATACTATCCATAAACGGAAATGTGACAGTCGATAACGGAGCATTTATTTCTGTTGGTAATGGTGTTACCAATACAGCTATTGGAGGAACGGGAGGCACAGCGCCTTTTCTGAACTATTACACAAACTTCCATACTGTAATTATAAAAGGAGATTTCACAAATAACGGAACTGTAAATTTTACTAACCTGCCCTATCCTGTTTATAATGCCTTCCCTCCTACCGTAGCCGGAGCTACATCTGGCGCTGCTTCGGTATATTTCCAGGGTGCACATGATAACAATTTAATTTGTAACGGGATCACAAATTTTTATAATCTTATAATTGACAAAGGGACAGATCAGACTTACAAACTTAATGTCAATTCAACAAGTTATTCAAATTTCAGACTATCAGGGGCTAATACTCTGGAAGTTGATGGTGGGACTGTTACAGGCAATCCAGACGTCAGAAAAGCATTATGGATCAGGAACGGAACACTTGTCTTAACAGGTCAGCTTATTATACCTTCCCTCACGGAAGGCACGACAGGTGCTTCAGATTACTATATTCCTTCGAATGGAGCATTGATAATTGAAGGGGTCGATGTCGCAATACTTTCAACTGCTGATAATTACCAGGAAATAAATGCGGGGTATAGTGTATCAGCACCCGACAATGCTACAATAGGTATAACAACAGGTGGAGCCAGTGCTCTGGTTATTTTTGGAAAGCTTCAGATAGACGAAGGTTATCTTTCAACCCGTGAATCAGCAGGAATAATAACCTCATCAGCTGCCTCCGGACAAGTTGTGATCAATGGTGGGACATTAGATGCCAAACAATTTCTTTCTGCGACCGGTTCAGCATCATATACGCAGTCGGGAGGACTATTGATTCTTCGTGGCCGTTTCAGGCGGATTCCTGTTTCATATGCAACTGTTGCGGACATCACCGATGTTACTACTGCTACACTGAATACCACAAGAGCAATAAGCAGTACAAATGCAGGCTATGGAACCTTTAACCTTGAGAATACAGGTAATATTTATGCAGTTTCAGGTGGCACAATATGCATTTATGATGTTACCGGAACCGGAGCGGCTGAGCAGAAGGCATTTGATGTAAAATCATCTTCAGCGAATATAAACGTAACAAACGGGACCCTTGAAATAGTTCCGGTAACCGGCACTGGTCAGCCTGATCCAGCAAGTTATTTAATATTCTCTAATGCCCCTCTCGGTAATTTATCAGTCAACCGTATCAGCAGCACTGCTGTCGTGAGATTATCAACGCAGCTGGATGTCCTGAATGACTTAAGCCTTATTTCCGGCGATCTGGCATCAAACAACCTGGACATTTCAATTGGTGGTGACTTTTTAGTTGAAAATGGCACCACTTATACAGCAGGATCGAATACAACAACATTAAATGGAACCGGAGATCAAATATTTACTTATAATCCTGGCTTACCGCTTTCACTTAGTAAACTAACAATCGATAAACCGGCTGGTAAAAAAGTGACTCTTACCGGATCCCAAAATGTACTTAATGTTACTGACAATTTCAGACTGGTCCTCGGAACGTTTGATTTGGGCAGCAAAACAATGAATGTTTCACGGGATGTTTATAACTCCGGCGTTTTTACAGGTACAGGTAAAATTACGTTGAATGGCACACTTGCCCAGACTATTGACGGAGCAGGCATATTTGAAAATATTGAGCTGAACAATACGAACGCTTCACCGGCACCAGTTACCCTGTCGGCCAACATGACAATAAACGGAGCTTTGACACTTTCACAGGATAAGCTTTTTAATATAGGCACGTATAATCTTCTTCTTAATTCTTCTGCATCAGTTGTAAATGTGGGCTCATCAAGGTATGTCCAAACAGCAGGAAATGCAGGAGATGGTGGGCTTACCCGTGTTTATTCATCATCTTCAATGTCCTTTACTTTTCCTGTAGGAGCCCCTACTATTACTCCTTTAAGGGCCGTAAAATATACTCCTGCGACTATTGGATTCTCTGCTTCTCCTTCAGTATTTGGCTCAGTTACAGTAATCCCTGTTGGTTATGAGCATCCGGCCACAACAATTAACGGACAAAGCCTGACATATTTCTGGCGGATTAAATCGGCAGGATTTACCGGAATTGCTCCCGGCACAGTCACTCATTCTTTCATTTACGACCAGAACGATGTCGCAGGAACCGAAATTAATTATATCCCTTCCCTTTACAACAGGACATCTTATACATGGAATAATGGATTGTCCGCCAATATTAATACTACAACCAATACAATATCGGACTGGGCAACACCAACAAACAGTACTGATTTTCTCGATGGTGATTATACTGCCGGTGACGCCTGCTTCGGTGTGCCGATAATATATTACAGCCGTCAGTCGGGTATATGGTCAACCCTGGCAACATGGTCGCTAACTGGCCATACAGTCGACAACCCTCCAGCAACATCTCCTGGAGCAAATGATATAGTAATTATTGGAGATAATGATTCTATATACCTGTCAAACGAAATACCACCGTTACCGGTCAATGATAATAATCCTGCAGGTTCTTACTATCAGCGGAATAAAGCTGTGGCAAGTTGTGCCACATTGCAGATAGAAGCAGGATCAGTGCTTGATGTTCAGAATAATCCGGGATGTAATTTCGGATCCGTAATAACTCACCCCAACGGAAATGGAAAGATCAGACTGACAACCAGGGATGCATCAAATTTCGACAGTCCTGAACCATTTGTATATCCCGGAGGGGACTACTCCGAATTTAATACAAACAGCGGGATCTCAGAATTTTATACAATAAATCCGCAGTCAGGGACATATTTTATTCTTCCATCCAATGCAAACAGCTATGGTACCGTAATCCTGACACCATTAAGAGGATCGAATATTATTCTTCCCAATATTCCTTCTTTGACAATATATGGTGATCTGATATGTAACGGATCGGATGCTGATGCCTGGCTGGCAATGACCTGGATCGGGGAATATGGTATTATTGTTGAAAAGACAGTATATGTAAAGGGAGACCTGAGGGTTCTGGGAGGTGCATTTGGCTGGTATCAGAATGTTAATACAGCACAAAATATAATCGTAGATGGAGATGTGATTGTTGGCCAGTTTTCATGTATCGACGACTGGGGCGGCGCAAACAATCAGAGTATCTCTATCGGAGGAAGTCTTATTAATGATGCCAATGGCCTGCTGAACGGTGTTTCAACAAGGGCCTGGTGCAGATTTACAAATATTCCTGTAACATTCTTTGGCAACAATTCTTCAAGCATTGCAAATACAACCGGCACACCTTCAACAACTTTCGGACATGTTACTGTAAACAAGGGTGATTCGCAGACCACAACTCTCAATTGCAACATTGCCGGAACACTTACAACACCTAACGATAACTGGCTCACTCTGGTAAATGGAACATTTATTTACAACAGAACCGGGAACTTCAATATTTCAAGGGGGACCGATTTCATTATTCCTTCAACATCCGGATTGACAATTAATACCCCTTCCAATGTATACATCGCCAACATTGCTGCAAATAATAAGACACTGTATCTTAACGGAAGGCTCACAATACTGAATGGAGGCGGTAATGTCTATATAGGTCCTGCAGGGAACACTGCAAACAATGCAGATATTGAGTATGCAGGAAGCGGGGCTTCAGCTTTAGAAGTCCAGGGTGGAAATCTTTTTGTCACCGGTCAGATCCGGCGCGCCCTCGCAACAACTAACGGCATTTTAAGCTACGGTCAGAGCGGAGGTAATGTTGTCATTTATGGGAACAACGCATCTGCAGCAAAGGCAAAGCTCGAGATAATTAACGAAGGGAGTGCTTTTACAATGACAGGAGGTACAATAACGATCGTCCGTGGCGGAGGAACAACCTATGGAGACCTTTATCTGAGGCCAACAACTTCTTCAGTAACAGGAGGTACAATATTATTTACGCAGACTCCTGTCTCAGGCCCTGTTATTGATGCAAACCAGACGTATCTGGCTGATGCCAGTATATCTTTGAATAATCTCACAATAACCGGTAAAACTGCTGCCACTCAAAGGGATGCCTCCCTCACACTGATGATAAGCCCCCTTGTCCTGAATGGCGCACTTACAATATCCAATGGAAGAAGCACTCTAAATTCAAACAACCTTAATATCTCAATAAAGGGCGATCTTAATAATAGCGGAACCTATAATTATGGGACAAATCTGACAACATTCAACGGAGGCACACAAAATATTTCAGGTTCATCAGTCACTGATTTCTACGATCTGACGGTATCGCCACTCACATCGCTGACAGTGAACAACAGTTTTTCTATTTACCGAAACCTGACCATTAGTTCGGGAATCCTTGTACTGACCGACAATCTGGCTGTTGTTCTGGGGAACCTGATAAACAACGGATCTTATACAGATAACAATACAACAGGAGGAATCTCTCTGAACGGCACCTTACAACAGCAGGTTTCCGGAACAGGATCGTTTGGCAGACTTGAAATCAGCAATAGTTCAGGTGCCAGATTAAACAATGACATAACACTTCAGAACAACCTGGTAATGAACCTGGGGATTTTAGATATAAATATATTCCAGCTGACACTCGGTCAGAACAGCCTCATCTACGGGGCTCCATTTGGTGTTACAAAAATGATCCGATCCGATGGAGTTACAAGCTGTTTCGGTGTAAGAAAATTCTTTACAGCATCACCTCAAACATTTACTTTTCCTGTCGGGGTAGCAGGGAAATACACTCCTGTAATTTATACAATACTTGCCAGTTCTACAGTAGGCTCCATTAAAGTAAATCCAATAGATAATTACCATCCGAGTGTGACAGATCCACCAAATGTTCTTAAGTATTACTGGCAGATTGAAAGTGCAGGTATTTCAGGTTTTAATGCAAATGTTGTTACGGAATACATGCAGGAAGACGTTTTTGGCACTGAAAGTGATTATGTTGCTGCCAGGCTCGAACAGCCTGGTAATTACTGGTACGAAGCACTTCCAGGTCCATCAACTGATAATGTCGATGAGACCAATAATCAGATAACCTTTACTTTCACCTCTGCCAGCAATCTGAATGGTGATTACACTGCGGGAAACAATCTGGCTATCCCGGGTGAAGTTCCGACATATCAGTCAAATAAGAATGGGAACTGGTCTGATGTTTCTATCTGGACGCCGGTTAATACTATTATTCCATGTCCATCGGGAGGTCCAAGTGGAGCTTTTGTAATTGTTGATCATATAGTTACAATTGATATTAACAGAGTATCTCCTTATTCCACCCTCATCAATGATAAGTTAAGAGTTGTTAATCCAACATTCGGGCATAATCTTGGATATGTTTCCGGCAACGGGACTATTTATCTTGAAGCTGGTAATCTGCCGGGAGGCAACTACAGCGGTTTCACTGATTGCTCAGGCAATGGCACAATTGAATATGGCGGATCCGGAACATACACTATAATTGCGACTCAATTCAACAGCCTTCCAAACATGTTGTTCACAGGAACAGGATCAAGGATCCTCCCAAGCAAGGATTTGACAATTTGCAAAAGCCTTGTAATTGATGGTCCACTTCTTGATAACGGTGTTAATAACCGGAAACTGATCATCAATGGATCAATTGAACGATATAATTCAGGCGCTTTTGCCAGCGGTACCGGGGCATCACCTGCCTCAACTGTTTCTTTTGCAGGTTCTTCCGTCCAGACAATTGGCGGACCAACAGGTGATTTTGCTGGTGATAATAAGTTCAATAACCTTGAGATTAATAATCCGGCGGGTATAATTTTAGGAACAGGTAGTCTGACTGAAATCAACAATGAGTTACTTCTGACAAACGGAATAATAACCACAGGGTCATCAAACAGCCTTGTCCTTCTCAACACATCTTCCTCGGTGGTTCTTCCCGAAGGAGGGACTTCATCATCATTTGTAAACGGACCTTTGATTAAACAGATCGTAAACGGTGATACTTTCCTTTACCCGATTGGCAAAGGATTAATTAAGGGCCACAATCTTACACTTACATCCTCAGCAGGGAGCACTATACCCTGGACTGCTGAATTTTTCACTCCAAATCCGACATCCGCTTTTTTGACATCTCCTCTGGTTGTTGCAAATTCTCAAGAATACTGGAGTCTGTATACTAATTCCGGATCCAGGGCTAAAATAAAGTTAGGCTGGGATCCCACAAGTGATCTGACACCTTTGATGACAGAGAATGGTCTTCCTGATATGCGGGTTGCAGAATATATTTCCGGCTCATGGAATGAACTGGCTTCCACAGCGTCAGGAGATATTAACACAGGAGATGTCATAACCGATAACAAGATCAACATCTCAACAATACCGTTGAATTTCACAATTGCAAGTGTTGCACCAGCCAGGGCAAGAGCCTCATTTACTTCTGGAGCCCCGGTATGCGGCACAGCCGGAATACCTGTCAGTTTTACCTCCTCAAATCCTATCAGTTTAAATTATACTCTTGACTATACAATCGATGGTGTTCCTCAGCCAACAGTAGATATCACATCATTGCCTTATACACTTCCAACATCTGTCCCCGGCTCTTACCAGCTTTTGGCCTTCACCTATAATAATGGCCTCAATACCGGTGTGGTTAATGGTAATGTTGTAAATGTATATGCTGAGCCGACTACAGCCAGCGCAGGTCCCGATCAACCGCTATGCGGTGTCTCAGGGACAATCCTTGCTGGTAACGATCCGGCACCTTACAATGGATTGTGGACGGTAATAAGCGGATCGGGAGGTACGATTATCAATAGCACAGTATACAACAGTATATTTACCGGAGTCCTTGGCGAGAGTTATACTTTACGCTGGACCATCAGCAATGTTACATGCACATCAAGCGACGATGTTGTTGTTTCTTTCCCTGTGGCAGCTTCAATCCCGTCGAACTTTATTTCTGCTCCGACACAGGTATTCCAGGGGTCGGGAGGTTATGTTTACACTGTTCTTAATGTCCCTGGAAATACTTATAACTGGACCTATTCCGGTACAGGTCAGACTATTATCGGTACAGGAAACTCAGTTACCATTGATTTTGGTCCTGATGCCACCAGCGGGACCTTAAGTGTGACAGCATCAAACTCATGCGGAACAAGTCTCCCAAGAACTGTGGATATTACTGTCAGCACTCTTACCTGGACAGGTGCTGTAAGCACTGACTGGAATTCAGCAGATAACTGGTCCGGAAACCTGATTCCCATTCTTACAATGCCTGCACTGATACCTGATGTGCCAAACAAACCTGTGCTGAGTACCGGTGCTGCAGGTACTGTCAATAACTTAACAATAACTTCAGGTTCATCATTAACGATCGCAGGTAATACTTTTCAGATTTCGGGTTCAATATCAAATAACGGAACTTTAGATGCGACAGACGGAACCATTGAGATGAACGGTTTATCAACTCAGGTAATTGGTTCATCTGTTTTCAGCGGGAATACTATTAAAAATCTTACAATCAGTAATTCTTCCGGCGTCAGTCTACAGGGACCGTTGAATGTGACCGGAATAGTCAGGATCCAAAGCGGTAATCTGGTTTCAGACGGATTCTTAACTCTGGCCTCATCAGCTTCCGCGACTGCTCTTGTTGATGGCTCAGGAACCGGTTCAATATCGGGAAATGTGGTGATGCAGAGATACCTTCCCTCAGCATTTGGATATAGATACTTGAGCTCCTCTTTCCAGTCTGCGACCGTTAACGAATTCGGTGATGAAATTGATCTTGCTGCATCTTTCCCCTTATTTTACCGATACAACGAAAGCAGCACAACATCCGGCTGGGTAACTTATACTACATCTACCGATCCTCTGAATCCTATGGAGGGATACGCAGGTAATTTCGGTTCCTCTGCTGTACCTCTTATTGCAGATATTACCGGAGTCGTAAATAACGGGCCTCTTTCAATCACTCTGTATAATAACAACAATACATATACAAAAGGCTTTAACCTGATAGGTAATCCTTATCCGTCACCAATCGACTGGATTGCTCCGTCGGGCTGGACAAAAACCAATATCGATAACGCTCTTTATTACTTCAAAGCAAGTCCGACCGATGAGTTTGGAGGTAAATACAGTACATGGATCAACGGAGTATCAAGCGATGATACGGTTTCCAACATAATTCCGTCAATGCAGGGATTCTTTATTCATATAACTGACGGCCCTCCCTGGCCTGTTACAGGTTCGCTTACACTTAATAACGACGCGAGAATAACAGATCTGACACACATTTTTGCTAAATCCGGAGAAAAAAATCCGGTCTCTTTGTTGCGTCTCGGAGCAACATTTGGCGATAATCCAGACTCAACCGATCCTATAGTGATTTATTTTGATGAAAAAGCATCATCGGGATTTGATGGTCAGCTTGACGCACTTAAGCTGATGAACACCGATTATTATATCCCAAGCTTTTACAGTATCGGAACCGATGGGAAAAAGCTATCCATTAACGCACTTCCCGAATCTCCCGAAAATCTGTGTACGATACCTCTTGGCCTGAACAGCTATATTGATGGTTATACTGTTTTCAGGATCCTCGAAGCCGGAGAGGAGTTTTCAGGAAAGAAGATTTATTTTACCGACGCAGCATCAGGTACTGAATATGACCTGCTGGATAATAAAGAATACAGAGTTTATCTTAAGGCAGGGGAATATAAGGACAGATTCTATCTTAACCTTTCCTCAGTGGCTACAGAAATTCCTGAGACCGGATCAGATGAATCGTTTACTGTTTATAGTTTAAATGGAATAATCAAAACATTTACAAACACCGCTCAAATCAGTGATGGTGTTTTAACTGTTTATAACCTCGCAGGACAGGTCCTTTTTGTTGAAAGAAATATTGAAGCTGGTTATAATGAATTCAATCCCGGATTAAAAGATGGCATTTATATTGTCACTTTTACCTCGGGAAATTACAGGGTTTCTAAAAAGGTAATTATACAAAACTGATGATATCTGCCTTAAAGAGTGGATTCTTCTGCAGGTGGTTCGTGTCATTGATGCTTTTGTTCCTTCTGTTTGAGGGGACAGGAGAGATAATGGCACAGGAACCGCCCCCTCGTCCTATCAGGATTTATCCGACACCACAGATTCTCAGCTTTGGAGCTTTTTATCATGGTGCGCTGGGAGGCAGTGTGATCATTGATCCTTCAGGGGCACGGTCATCAACTGGTGATGTTGTGCTGCTTGGTCTCAGCTATCCTTATTCAGCTGCAATGTTTGAGGTGCATGCACACCCCGGAACTATCATTGCAATCCTTAATGGTCCGGATGTCCCTCTTACAGGTTCACCGGCAGGCTCAATGAATCTGCACATCGGCAGTTCAGATCCGGTTTCCCCGTTTGTTTCCAATGTGCATTTCAATGTTGCAATACCCCTTTACATAGGCGGGACTTTAACAGTAGGCAATTCTGTTGCCAATCCTCCCGGAAGTTATAACGGAACATTTGAAATAACAATTGTCCGGGAATAAAAAGTCCAATTATAATTAACTGAATAACTAAAATGACCTTCAGAAATGCATACTCCAATACTTTGTCTTCAGGAAGTATGCACTCAATTCTGATTCGTTATCTCATTTTACTTTTATTTCTGATATGTTTTCCCGGGAAGACAAATCTTTTTTCACAGGATCTTCCCGAGTTCGATGAAATAGCTGTTTTTCTCGAAATTCCCGGCTTAGGAGGAAGTGAAATCGATGCACTGATCAAGGCCGGAGAATTATATCTCCCTGTCACCGACCTTTTTAATTTCCTGAAAATAAAGAATGAATCCTCACCCGGATTAGAGACCATTTCCGGTTTCTTTGTAAATCCGGAGGCGACATACAGTATTGACAGAACGAAAAACCAGATTGTCTACCAGGATAAATTAATTGAACTGGATCAGGGTGATCTGATCCGGACCGAAACCAATCTGTTCCTGAATTCATCCTATTTTGGAAAAGTGTTCGGACTTGAATGCAAATTCAACTTCCGGGCTTTATCGGTAACGGTTACAAGCAAGCTAGAACTGCCACTGATACGGGAAATGAAGCAGGAGGCGATGCGGCGCAATATTACACGTCTTAAAGGCGATATAACTGCAGATACTACAGTTGGAAGGACATATCCACTTTTCAAATTCGGTATGGCTGACTGGTCTGCTTATTCATCGCAGGAGATAAACGGTAAATCAGATGCAAGGCTTAATCTGTCGCTTGGATCGATGATAGCCGGAGGAGAAGCTAACGTTTCATTGTACTATAACAGCTCCGATCCGCTTACTGAAAAACAGCAGCATTACCTGTGGCGCTACGTCAACAATGATTTTTCACCCTTGCGCCAGGTGATGGCAGGGAAGATCCGGACCAATGCAATCTCCTCAATATATAATCCTGTTTTAGGTATCCAGCTAACCAATACTCCCACAACCTACAGAAGATCATTCGGTACCTACAACCTGAGTGATAAGACCGACCCCGGCTGGATTGTCGAGCTCTATATAAATAATATCCTGGTCGATTATGTCAAAGCTGATGCTTCCGGATTTTTTAATTTCGAAGTCCCTCTTGTATACGGGAATTCAATAGTAAAATTGAAGTTTTTTGGCCCCTGGGGGGAGGAACGGACCCGGGAGCAGAACATCTCCATTCCATATAATTTTCTCCCCGAAAAAACCCTTGAGTACACATTCAGCGCAGGTATTGTTGAAGACACCTCCGCCAGCAGGTTTACAAAGGTCAGCGTTAATTACGGAGCAAGTAAAAGCCTGACGGTAGGCGGCGGGGCAGAATATCTTTCTTCTGTTGCCTCCCAACCTTTCATGCCATATGTCAACGCATACCTGAGGGTAACAAGTAACCTGCTTCTTTCCGGCGAATATGCATTGGGTGTAAGGACAAGAGGCACTCTCTCCTGGAGGCTTCCTTCAAACCTTCAGCTCGACCTGAATTATACGCTGTATGATAAGGACCAGAAAGCGATATTCTATAATTACAGAGAAGAACGCAAAGCAACATTGTCAGCACCCCTGAAAATTGGCAAATTCGTCACTTTCCAGCGATTGTCGCTATATCAGATCGTTCTTCCTGCTTCAAAATACACAACTGGTGAATGGCTGATCTCGGGGTCTGTTTTCGGTGTGAACACAAACCTGACTACATATGCATTGTTCATCGAAAATGTAAAGCCTTACCTCTACAGCAACCTGGCAATGGCTTTCAGACTTCCGGGAGGATTTATCCTCATGCCGCAGGTCCAGTACAGCTATACTGAAAATGAGTTTTTCTCTGCTAAGGCAAGACTCGAAAAACATATCCTGAAAAATGGATATATAAATCTGTCATATGAACAAAATTTCAGAAATAACCTTAAGCTGGCGGAAGCAGGATTAAGATACGACTTTTCATTCGCCCAGGCGGGTGCATCCGTTAGAAGGTACGATGATAAAACAAGCTTTATTCAGTATGCAAGGGGAAGCCTGATCAACGACAGTAAAACAAAATATCTCGGCACAGATAATCGTTCAAATGTTGGAAGAGGAGGTATTACTTTCGTCCCGTTCATTGATCTTAACTCAAACGGGAAAAAGGATCATGGGGAACCGAAGGCTTATGGACTAAACCTCCACTCAAACGGAGGCCGGGTTGAAAAGAGCGATCGTGATACGACGATCAGGATCATCGGACTCGAACCCTATACTAACTGTTACATTGAGCTCGATCCCAACAGTTTTGAGAATATCGCCTGGAGACTGGATAAACAAACATACAGTGTTGCTGTCGATCCTAATATCCTGAAATTTATTGAGATACCTGTAAACATTGCAGGGGAGGCGACAGGATATGTTTTCATTGAAAGTGATGGTGAAAAGAAAGGTCAGGGACGGATAATAGTCAGTTTCTTTGATAATGATCTTAATCCTGTGGCTAAGACCCTGACAGAGGATGACGGATATTTCAGTTATTTCGGGCTTACGTCAGGAAAGTACTATGTCCGCGTGGATACAGCCCAGCTTCGAGCACTTAATATGATTTCAACTCCTGATACTCTGCAGTTTACTATCGCCGGCGGCATTGACGGAGATATTGCTGACGGACTTGATTTTGTA
>Ga0102851_10000753_pt1 | contig 17158 bp, 19 predicted proteins | sample Mud3Dept3metaG_FD_79558 | JGI IMG/M metagenome (GOLD analysis project Ga0102851, IMG submission 79558) | Freshwater wetland microbial communities from Ohio, USA, analyzing the effect of biotic and abiotic controls - Mud 3 Core 4 Depth 3... | ecosystem: Environmental > Aquatic > Freshwater >... | reverse complement strand
GGTTTCGTCGAGCAACTGGTTGACGATGTGCGCCGCCGCCTTCGCCTCGCCCAGAGTCTTCGCGTTCACGGCCTGGCCGGCGATCTGGGCGGCCCACCAGGCGTCGTAATACGCTGCGGTCTCACCCTTCGCAGTCTTGAGATCCGGCAGATACCCGTTGCCCTGCCCCTGGCACGGGTTGCCCGCCGCCGCGTCGAACAACTTGTCCTGCGGGCCTACCAAGCAATTCAGCGTGTGGTGAAGGTGCGTCGTGACTTCGTTCAGGGCTTCGTATTTTGCGGCGAAGCCCGCGTGCGTGGTCGCCGTCCTCAGTTCGGCCGAGGGATCACCCGCGGCGATTGCTAGACCCGACTGGACCAGGAGCCACGCCACCGCCCACCCAAAAGCGACACCGACCGTCACGCCTCGTCGTCCACAGCAACCTCTTGACTTCATAATTCGCCTCCTCGCCCATAGAATGTCCCACCGGACCCGGGCGCAAAATCGCGGCGGGTTGGCGCCAGCTTCGTTCTTTCCAGACGTTCCTGGCAGGCCAGGCATCGAATGGCAAAAGGGAGCGCCCGGAGGCGCGCCGGGGGAATGGCCATTCGGCAGTCAACGCAACGCCCGTACTGCCCCTCGAAGAGAAGTCGCACCGCCTCCTCGATCTGACCCTGGATCTCCTCACGGCGGTCCGAGACCGCCAGCCACAGTTGCTCCTCCTCGAGATCCTTCGCCGCATCGAGAGCGTCCGGAGTGAAGGGGTCTCTCGGCGCTCGGACCGGCTCCGACAGGCGGCGGCGTTCCCGCAGTAAGGCCATGAGCCCCTGGCTCGCCCGCGCGCTGTCACCCCTGATTGCCGAGACTACCGGTTCCGCCACTGCGTGCCCGTGTCTGGCCATGTTTCCACCTCGGTTGTCGTGCTGTTCGCTCGCCTGGCTCGGCCGAGGCCGCCCAACAGCCTGGCTCAGAGATATTGCCGATGTCCCGACACACCCGCGGCATCGCTCGCCTTCCCGGCCTCGCGTGGCCGCGATCCCCAATCGTCACCCACGCTGAGGCGACGACCCTTCGGTCGTCCGGCAGAGTGCTTCCACCAAACGCACGAGCTCCGCGACCGACTCGCCCTTCATCAGCACACCCGATGCACCGGCACGACGCAGCACCTCCTGCAAATACGCGTCGAGGAGCGTCGTCTGCACGATGACCGGCGCGTAGTCGTGGCGACAAATCTCGCGCAGGAGTGCGACGCCATCCATGCGAGGCATCTGAATATCCGTGATGACGAGGTTGAAGCGCTCCCGTTGCAGGTGGTGAAGGGCCTGGAGCCCGTCCTCGGCGCCTTTCACTTGGTACCCGCGACTCCGCAACCTCTCCATCATCGCCTGGCGGGCGTACAGGTCATCGTCTACAACTAGGATGCGAATGCTTGCCGCCTCCATTTCTCGCGCTTCAGCCATGCCTGCCTCCCCACCTGGGCCGACTCCTCCTCGGTCCACCACATCTCCCCGGCGGGCGCGGCCAAGCGACGCAGCCGCGCGAGCTAGGCGTTTTATTCGATCAGGATGGCGCCGTACATACCCGACTCGTATTGGCCGGGGAGGAAACAGCCCATCCGCCACATCCCCTTGGCGTCCTGAGGAACCGTGAAGTCGAGAACGACGTGGCCTCCCGGCTCAACATCCACCTCTTGACTCAAGCGGTTCACGGTCTCGCCCTCGACGCCTTCCTCCGGGTCGAGATTCGTCGTCATCAACTGCTCGAGGTCATAGCCCTGCCCGCTCACCCGCGGTTTGAGAATCGCCAGGAGGTCCGTACGGAAACCCTTCTCGTAGGGAACGTCGACCAGGCCCCGGCCGGCCGACCATTCGTGCTCCGTCGCTCCACGGTTTTGGATGACCAACTCGACCCGTTCTCCCGCCTTCAAGTACAGCGCGGCAGGCTGCAAGGCGAACTCCCTCATCGCCAGCGTGACTCGGTGTACCTTGGAAGCCGCCGACGCCGGCGCGCCCGTAGCCAGCAGCCCCAAGGCGACGACGGCCAGGGCCAGCCCAGTCGCGCGTATGCGGCCTAGAACCTGACCTGTTGCCATTAACACGCGATCACCTCCTCCCCGCATCGATCCCTTCTCCCCCTTCCTCGCTGCCCCCCTACCCCGGAAGCGTGACGGAACTGTCCACGGTCTCCGTCCTGTACGGAGTCGCTCGGTAGGTGAGGTGCAAGCGGATATTGCGCAGCGTGTTGGCCTTGAGGGCGGCAGCCGGGAACGGCACCCGGATCACCTGGGACATCGCTTGTCCGGGTAGCACGTCGCTTTGTTGATCCGGGAAGAAGCTGAAGGCGGAGCTACCTTGAGCCTTGGCCAACGGGATTTGCGCTCCGTCCGCACCCGTGTACTCCACCGTACCCGATAGGAGGCGGAGCGCCTGGTCCGCCGTCGCGTTCCGGAGTCTCAGCGTGGCTTGCAAGTCCGGGGTGTCCACGAGGTGTCCCGTGGCTTTGTCGACCTGGGTGATCACGGTCAGGCCGCTGAGCTGTCCCGCCAAACTCGCGGTCGCCACTGGGATGCTGTCGGGCGTGAGGGCCGTCGTCTTCACTTGGACGGAACGTAGGGGGGCAGCGCTCTGCGCGTGCTGCTGGCTCCAGATCCCGAAGAGAAGTATGGCGAGGCCAACGACCCACCACATGCTGGAATTCTGTCGACGGCGGTTCATGCTTGGTTCCTCAGTCGGGTGTCCGCGAACGGAGATGCTCCGCAGCACATGAGGAAGGGGGTGCGCCGCTTCGTGCGCTCACCCACCCTGCCTGGCGGACGTGGCGTGGTCGGACGCCACGCCGAATGCCTTCTCGGTGAAATGCTGGGCGCGCTCTTGAAGCTGCGCAACCTGGCTGGGCGTCACGGCCCATACGCCGTACCCGACAGCGTAGCCGATCGCCGCGCCGAGGACGAAGACGAGGGCGATGACGAGGAGGTTTATCCCACGGTTCATGATTCATTCTCCTTCAGCCGCCGGGACCCGCACCACCCAACCCGTCCGCGGCACCCCTGCCAACGGTACCCACGAGGTCAGCCGGAGCGTCCGACGCACGCCGCGCCACCCCGCGGTCGCGTGGCTGCGGCCGCGGGGTGGCGGATTGTGAGACTACCCCTCAGGCGCGCGCGGCGCCTCGATCGCTACGAACAGGCTGGCATCCTTCCGGTGGATCCGCAGCAGCGTTGGCTCGCCGGCCTTCTGGTCCGCGATCGCCTTCCGAAGGGCTGCGACTGTGTGGACCGGCTGCCGATTCACCTCCACGATCACGTCACCCGGCTGGATGCCCGCGTCGGCCGCCGGACTCCCATCCGCAACGTCGGCCACCACGAGCCCGGCCTTATCCGGAACCTCGAGGCGCTTCGCCAGAGCGGGTGTGAGCGGCTGGACGGTGAGGCCAAGAGACTTCCCACCAGCCGGGGTCGCCTCGGCCACCTGCTCGGATTCAGGCAGCGTCGCGATCTGCGCCGTGACCGTCAGGGGCTTGCCGTCCCGGAGCACGCGCACTGTCGCGCTTTGCCCAATGGGCGTGTTGCTCACGAGGCGCGGCAGGTCGCCGGCCTTGGCGATGGCGTGCCCGTCGTATTCCGTGATCACATCGCCCGTCTTGAGGCCCGCCTTGGCAGCCGGCGAATTCGGCAACACGTCGGCCACGAGGACCCCGTGATCCGGCTCGAGCTTAAAGGCCTTCGCCAGTTCCCCCGTCATGGGCTGGATGCTGACGCCGAGCCAGCCGCGCGTCACGTGCCCCTTCGCTTCCAGCTGGGGCAGTATGGTCTTGGCCTCGTTGATCGGGATGGCGAAGCCGATGCCGACGGACCCCCCGGATTGCGAGACGATGGCGGTGTCGATTCCGACCACCTGGCCTGCCTGGTTCACCAGCGGCCCGCCGGAGTTACCGGGATTGATCGAGGCATCCGTTTGAATGAAATCGTCGTACGGCCCCTCCCCGATAACACGTCCCTTCGCCGAGACGATGCCGGTAGTCACCGTGCCCTCCAGGCCGAAGGGATTCCCGATCGCCATGACAGGCTCGCCGACCTGCAGCTTGTCAGAATCCCCGAAGGTCACGATCGGGAGGTTCTGGGCATCGATCTTCAGGAGCGCCAGGTCGGTCTTCGGGTCTCGGCCGACGACCTTCGCCGTGAAATGGCGGCTGCCCGAGAGCTTCACCGTGATGTCGGTGGCCCCATCCACGACGTGGTTATTGGTGACGATGTAGCCGTCCGGCCGGACGATGAAACCCGATCCGAGACTGTGCGTCCGGTAGGTCCGAGGCATATTGCCCATGAACTGGCGGAAGAACTCCTGGAACGGGTCATTCGGATTCTCCGGATTGTCAGAAGCCATCGGATTCTTGACGACCTGGGTCGTACTGATGTTCACGACGGCCGCCGTGTCCGCCTTGGCCACTGCGACCCACTGGGTCTGGCCAGAGGCGAGGGTCGGCGGCGTGCCCGACCAAAGCGATGGCCCGGCCGCGCCCGACCGGCTCCCGAGAACTGCCAGCGCCGCTCCACCGATGAACAAGACGGCAACAACGAAGGGCCAGGACTTCAGTTGAAAAAATCTTCGCAGCATCTCACAGCCTCCTTATGTTTCGTGACGGGTTGCGCGGACACCACACGCCGCGGGGTGCCCGCCTGTGCGATTGTCAAACCGATCGACAAAGACGATTACTTGATGCCGTCCAACTTCATGCCGGCGTGGGGCAAAGCCATGCGGCGTGCTTTCGTACCGCTCGCGGGTCTGCGCATACCCGCCACGCACGCCCCGTCTGTCGATGCATCTGGGCACCGGAAGACGCATATGCCGTGCCGACGCCGCGGTTGCACCGAGGTCCGCGCGATAAGCGGCGAGAAACGCGCGCTGAAATCCTCCACACTGAACGTGGGTGGATCCGGCCGGCCGCGGAGACGCCGCGTCGGCTGTGGCACGACCCGGTGCCCTTGGGCTGGCCTAACCTCTTGTTATTGTGCGGATGGGCGGCGGTGGATACTGTTGGCACGGCCGGGCTCGGGGCGGCACACAGGGCACGGCATGGAAAACGTCGCTGTCTCATCGGATCGTTGGGGCGAGACGGGGCCAATGCAACCGGCACAGATGCCGGCAGGCGCGGCTTGGCGAAGCCGCCGGGCCTGGTCAGCGGCGAGATCCGGCCGGCGCCGCGGCCCGTGGATTGAGAAGGCGGCTGGTCTTCCCGGCTGGCCTGGGGAGCCGGACGGGTCGGGAAGATGCGGAGCGGTCGTGCGTCCTTGGTCCGACTGGGCGGGGATGCTGCCTCCGACCCTCAACTCCTCATCCTGCTACGGGAAGTCGATCTGGATGGACATGGCAGCGCCGTCCCGCCGGCCCTTCAGGCGACGACCGTCGCCGATAGCGTACCCGTCAGCGTCACGCTGGCGGTCCGCGCACACCGCTCTCGCCTGGGGTTGTGGAGCGATCCCTTCCGTCATACGTGCCTGAAGGGGCGCATCCCCGAGAGGTCACGGTTCATCCGGTCGTACCCGACGAGCGCCCACACGATTAACGCCGCACCAAGGATCACGTCTGTGTACGACGCTCGGTGAAACGATGTGAACCTCTCCACGATGGGCGCCACGACGAGCGCTACGCCTAACAGGGCTTCCACGGACCAATACGCGTACTTCATGGCCATATCCTCCTTTTTGTTTGTGTTGTGTTCTCACTCACGTCAGGGCCAAGCTGTGGGCGACGGCACCCCTCGAAGCCCCACCGAGCCGGTCTGTCGCTCGGTTAGTCCAGCTATCGAGCCCGGCTCGGCGGTCTCGCGGCATGCACGCCCTCGATTTCTCCCTGCCCCAGTTCCTCATATAGGCATAGGCCGTACCAACGCCACGAGCGGGTCGCCCCTGGAGATAATTGCGGAAGAACGGCGGAGTCGCAGCGCGGCGGGCGCCGCGTCCTTTCTCCGAACCACGAGGCCGTTGGGGCCGAACGGTACATCACACGCGCCGAGTGGCGTCTAACCACTCGCCATGCATGCACGGAATCGGCCTGGATACTCTTGGCATCCGGCGCGAAGAGGTGACACATTCCGGTCATCTCGAAGAGAGCAGGGCGAAGAGTGCTGGCACATATCTGCATTGGAGAGAACGGGCCCGTGTGCCTTGCCCTCCGGCCGCCTGTATCTTTGGTACCGCCCGAACGCCCGGGCGGCCGAGCAGGGGGCCGGCGTGCTTGCTCGCCGAGGAGACTTCTTTGTGCCAATCCGAGCGGAACCCAGACCAAAAGTATCCATGCGCCGCACGCCCTTCCGTGAGTGGAGATTAGGAAGATCCGTCGAGCGGGGAGGGCCAGATCGAGCACATGACGTCTCCGGTGATGCTTCGACTTTGTCGCCTCCGTTTCTCCCGCAGGAAAGCGTCTTTTTAAAGACTTAGAGCCGCACCGTTTCTCCACACGTGAGTCGGCACGTCGTATGCTCACTTCTGGGTCCGTCAGTAGGGGCTGTGAACGACAGTTGCTGCGGTGCGTCACGCCGTCCGTCATATGTGCGGCGGTAGCCGGCGCTGGTGGTGGGGGGTGCGCACAGTCCCAACTGGGAATGTCCGTGGCGAGGAGCAGAGGAGCAAAGAAGATGAATGACCCGCGAATGTCCGGTCAATGGACGATGCCGACGGCGCCATCTGATTCCGTAGAGCGCGTGGCGGGCTTCCTGCGCGCAGTCTACGGGTGGATGTGTATCGGCCTGGGCCTCACCGCACTGGTGGCGTTCCAGGTGTCAAATACCCCGGCGATTGTCAGTCGCCTCATGTCCAACCAGCTGCTGTATGTGGGCTTGATCCTGGCAGAGCTCGGACTGGTATTCTACCTCTCGGCCCGGGTCACCCGTTTGGCGGCGGAGACGGCTGCAGTACTGTTCGTGCTCTACGCTGCGCTGAACGGCGTTACGTTGTCCTTGGTGGTCCTCGCGTACACGGGCCAGTCCGTGGCGGACACCTTCGCGGTGACGGCGGGAATGTTCGGCGCCATGGCGCTGTTCGGGTCCGCAACAAAGCGCAGCCTGGCGGGGGTCGGACAGTTCATGTATATGGGCCTGGTCGGGCTCGTCCTGGCGTCACTGGTCGGCCTCTTCTGGCACAGCGACGCCCTCCAATTCCTCGTCTCGGGCGTGGGCGTGCTCGTGTTCACGGGGCTGGCTGCCTGGGATGCCCAGCGGCTGAAGCAGATGGCGGTGGCCGCCCCGGAGGGACAGACGCGGTCTCTCGCGATTGTTGGCGCTCTGTCGCTGTACCTCGATTTCATCAACCTATTCCTGTCACTGCTGCGCTTCGTGGGCAATAGGCGGGATTAGCTCTGGGCGGGTGACGGCACGGCAAGGGTCCCGATCGTGCGTGCTCCCGTGAGCGTGGCCGCGGCGGCTCCGCCCCGCGGCCCCGCGCTTTAGAGCCCATTCCATCTTCACGGGAGAGCACGCGTGCCGACACCAACCCAGACCAACATCAACCCCCCATCGCCCCCAAGATCCCCCCGCGAGCGGATCCCGATCACTCGGGTGTGGCAGCTGCTTCGGCCCTACTGGTTTTCCGATGACAGATGGCCGGGGCGGGGCCTCCTTGCGCTGGTCATCGGTCTCAACCTGGGAGGAGTCGGCCTCGCCGTCCTCCTGGCCAATTGGAATCGGCAGTTCTTTGACGCGCTTCAGGTGAAAGACTATCCGGCATTCCTCCACCTGCTGGGGCAATTCGGCCTGCTGGCGGCGCTCTATATTACCGTTGCCGTCTACGCTCTCTATTTCAATCAGATGTTGCAGATTCGCTGGCGGCGCTGGCTCACCGAACGGTATTACCGGGACTGGCTCTCGGGCCGCGCCTATTACCTGCTTCAGCTCGAGCCGTCCCACGTGGAAAACCCGGAGCAACGTATCCAGGACGACATCGGCATCGTCGCCAATCTCACTTTGGATTTGACGACCGGCCTGATCAACGCCGTGACGACTTTGGGATCGTTTCTCGTGCTGCTCTGGACCCTATCCGGTCAGTTGCCACTGCACGTGGCGGGGTTCTCCCTGAGCATCCCGGGTTACATGGTCTGGGTCGCGATCCTCTACGCGGCCCTCGGATCCGTCGCCACCCACTTCGTCGGTCGGGCCCTGATCGGTATCAACTTCGACCTCCAGCGCTACGATGCCGAGTTCCGCTTCCGGATGATTCGGATCCGCGAAAACGCAGAGAGCATCGCCCTGTACGGTGGGGAGAAGGACGAGGAACTCCAGCTGCGGACGGCGTTCGGCCAGATCTGGCGCACGTGGTGGCGCTTGATGAAGACGCAGCGCCGTCTCACCTTTTTCACGGCAGGCTACGGTCAGCTGGCCACGGTGTTTCCCATCCTCGTCGCAGCCCCGCGGTATTTCGCAGGCGCTATTTCCCTTGGCGGGCTGACCCAGACGGCGCTTGCCTTCGGCCAGGTCCAATCGTCGTTGAGCTGGTTTGTCGACGTGTACCCCCGCATCGCCCAATGGACGGCGAGCGTCAACCGCCTGACGAGCTTCCACGAGGAGCTTGACCGGGCCGAGAAACTCGCCACATCCCGCTCCACCATCCAGGTGACGCCGTCACACGCCCCCGAATTGACGGTGGAAAGCCTGCAGCTCCGCTTGCCCGACCAGCGGCACATCCTCGACCAGGCGTCGCTACGAATCAAGGCCGGAGAGCGCGTGTTGGTGAGCGGCCCATCTGGTGCCGGAAAGAGTACCCTCTTCCGGGCGCTCGCCGGCATCTGGCCGTACGGGGCGGGAACCGTGTCCACCCCCAATGGGCAGCGGGTGTTGTTCCTGCCGCAACGGCCCTACCTGCCGATCGCCACCCTCCGCGAGGTGCTCAGCTATCCGGATCGGCCCGACGGGCACAGTCAGGCCGCGTTGCTACAGGCCCTCCGCGACGCCGGCCTGATGCACTTGACCGACCGCTTGGACGAGCACGCCAACTGGTCGCTCGCGTTGTCGGGCGGCGAACAGCAGCGAATCGGGTTCGCCCGCGTCTTCCTGTACCGCCCCGATTGGTTGTTCCTGGACGAGGCCACGTCCGCCCTGGACGAGGACGCGGAGCAGGCCCTGTACGCGCTGCTCCGCGAGCGGCTCCGTGGAACCACCGTGATCTCGGTCGCCCATCGCTCGACCGTCGCGCAATTCCACCGGCGCCGACTCACGCTGAATCCGGAGACCCGCTCGATCGAGGAGGGCGTGTTGCCGACGGTCCGTTGATTTCACACATTCCATCGTGTATCGCGACATGACACGCTTGGGCGATCTGCACCCCACAACCCGACGCTTGCTCCTCGCGCGAGGCGTCCGCAGCCTTGGCCAGGGCGCGCTGGTGGTGGATTTCGCACTCTATCTCCACGCGTTGGGTTGGAGCAGCGGTGCCATCGGTATGGTGCTCGGCGCGAGCAGCATGGTCGGGGCTGCCCTCAGTTTGATGGTGGGGACAAGTAGTGACAGGTTGCGTCGCAAGCCATTTCTGCTGCTCTACGAAGCTGTCATCTCGCTTGGGAGCCTTGCGGCGCTGGCCAGCGCGAACCCGCTGGTTCTGGGAGGCGCGGCGATCCTCTGCGGTTTCGGGCGCGGGGCCGGCGGCGCGGCGGGCCCGTTCTCGCCCGCCGAGCAGGCGTGGCTGGCCGAAGAGGTGGTCGCGGAGCGCCGCGGACAGGTGTACAGCCTGAACGCGGCGTTGGGCTTTTTTGGTATGGGGCTCGGCGCGCTCGGCGCGAGCCTTCCTGCGTTCTGGAGCAGCGTACTCCCCGGGGCGGTGGCCTATCGCCCGCTTTTCGCTCTGGTGGGACTCACGGCGGTTGGCGGCCTCTTCGTGATCGCCGGGGCCGCGGAGAAGTACCACGGGTCACGGGCCTCGGAAAACCGCCAGGCGCGCCCTCGCGAAACCGAGACCCGCCAGCAGGAAAACCAGATCCTGAAAAAGCTCGTGCTGGTCAACAGCCTCAACGGCCTGGCCGTTGGCCTGACTGGCCCGCTCATGTCGTACTGGTTCGCGTTGCGCTTCCACGTCGGTCCGGAGGCCATTGCTCCAGTGATGGCTGTCACCTTTGTGATCACCGGAGTGGTTGCCCTCATGACCGGGGAGCTGACTGCTCGTATCGGTATCGTATCGTCGGTAGTCTGGGAGCGCCTCATTGGGCTTTTGCTCATGGCACTGCTCCCGATGATGCCGGCGTATTCGCTGGCTGCTTTGTGCTACCTCTTGCGCTCGGCTTTGAGTCGCGGATCCGCAGGCGCACAACAAGCACTTACTGTCGGGATCGTCCGCGAAGCGCGCCGGGGTTTCGCCACGAGTCTGAACGCGGTCTCGACCCAGGTGCCACGGGCAGCCGGACCCGTAATCACCGGCATGCTGTTGGACGTGGGCCAATTCGGCCTGCCGTTCTTCGCTGCGGCCGGACTCCAGAGCCTATATCTGTTGTACTATAGCCGCGTGTTCCGCGCCTACGAGCCGTCCCAGCGCCACACGATCGTCTGACGTTGCACTCCGGCCCTGGGACACAACTCGATATACGGGCACTCCGGCCATCGCGTCAACCGCAAGGAGGAATCATGACAGCACATGTACCGACGCCGAGGCTCGCGACGGCCGCACCCACCGTCCGGCCTCACCACTTCCGCTTCCATGCCCCGCACGCCCACCTCGCCCCCGTGTTCGGCAGCGACTGGTTTGGCGTGCACGCCGAAGCGTTTGCACGCTTCTTCGGAACCCCGGGGTTCCTGGTCGCGCAGAGCGTCATCGTCGCAATTTGGATTGGCCTGAATGTCGCCGGTGTCACACGATTCGACCTCTACCCTTTTATTCTGCTCAACCTCGCGTTCAGCCTCCAGGCCGCCTACGCGGCTCCGCTCATCCTGCTCGCGCAGACCCGACAGGCAGACCGCGACAAGGCCCACACCGACGCCGATGCACAGCATCGAGAAGCGCTGGCGGAAGCCAGTGCCGAGCGACAAACGCTCGCCATGCAACAGACCGCGCAGCTCCTCGAATTGCTTCGGCAGAACACCGAGCTGACCCGGCTCACCCAGGAAATGAGCCGACGAATCGAGGCTCTGACGGCCGAGATTCATGGGCAGGTCGTCCGCCCCCTCGCCGACAGTTGACCAGCGAGCGGTGTCCGAGAACGTTGGACACTTGGTGTTCGTACACACACCGTTGGTTGACGCGGTGGACCAACCTGGGGTGGACCAACGCAACAGCGCGGGAAGACCTCAGGTGAGGTCGGCGCTCATGCGGCAGCTTTCAGCGAGTCCCTCATGCATCCATGGACCTCCGGAGGCTGTGACGCGCGATAGGCGAGGACGGGACAGGGGGCTCGGCGGATGAGGCGCTCGGCCACGCTGCTGCCGAGGAGCAGACGGAGCAGGCCGGTCCGACCGCGCGTCGCGAGGACGATCAGATCGCACCGAAGCCGTCGGGCGACGCGCGCAATCTGGTCCGGGGGATAGCCATCCACCATCAGGGCGTGACTCGCCACGCCCTGCAGGCGAAGTCGATCGCGGGCGCGGCCAAGCTCCCGCTCAGCCTCCGCCCGCCACGCCTCGTCGGAGCGAATCAGGGCAGCCCCGGCGACCTCGGGAGGCGTGTAGATGGTGACAGGTGGATACACATGGAGGAGCAACAACGTCGCTCCGGTGCGGGCGGCCAGGCCTGCCGCCCGCTCCACCCCCACGTCTGCCACCGACGAGAAATCCGTCGGGCACAAGATGCGCCGATACTCCCCGGTCCTGCGCCGCCTGGGGCTTCGTCCAATCATTTCTGCCCTCCGGGAAATCACCTGCGCCTCCACTTGCCAGAGAAGCGGCCTCGGGCCCTCCGCTATTCACTTATCCGCACACAGCATGCCCCGTGCCGCCCACGCACTCGAAGGGAGGGATCTCGCGAAGCGTCGGCAAATAAAGGAAGGAAGGGCCGCGGAGGTCGGGTCCGGAGGGATCCGTGCGTGCGCGACGGGGGCCCGACCATACCGAGCCAAAGATTGCCGCTATCGCTAACTGCCTATCGGGGCGCAATTCCAGGCTATGGATACTTACGACGCGGGCATAGGCAAAGCGACACACAACGGCCGCCGTCCGGATCGTCGGACCTACTTCGCCCGCCGATCCGGAAACCACCAAACGACGCAGGCTGGAAGCTGACCGCCGTTGCCGTCTCCAGAGCCGAGGACTCCTGATCGATGTCGGCCTCAGCGTCCGCGGCTCTTCTCTCTCTCGCGGATGGCCTGCACGACGTACGGATAGACGGTCTCTGCCACGATCCTGTATCCTTCGGCGGTCGGATGGATACCGTCGGACTGATTCAGCGCTGATTGTCCGGCGACCCCTGCCAGGAAGAAGGGGATGAGGGGGACGCGAAACGCCTTGGCCGCCTCTGGATAGATCCGCCGGAAGGCCTCCGTGTACTCGGGTCCGAGATTGGCGACCATCTGCATTCCGGCGACGACGACGGAGACATGCGCCTCCTGGAGAGTCCTGAGGATTTCCTCGATATTCTTCCGCGTCAGGTTCGGATCGATGCCGCGCAGTCCGTCGTTGGCCCCGGTCTCGAGGATGACGATGTCCGGCTTCAGGCGCAGAATCCAGTGGACTCTTGACAGTGCCCCGCTGCTCGTCTCCCCGCTCACCCCGGCGTTGATCACGCGGTACGGGAGACCGGCCGCGGCCAGCCTCCTCTCAAGCTGGGCGGGATAGGCAAGCTCTTCCGCCACCCCGAGCCCCGCGGTGAGACTGTCTCCGACGGCAACAATGGTTCCTTCGTTGATCGCCGCCTGCTGCGGCGCCGGCGGAGGATCCTCTCGTCCGCACGCGACCAACCCTAGAATTGTCGAGAGCGCAAGCGCCAAAGGGAGAGACGCGCCACGGCCACGCATGTCACTCGTCCGCCCGTCTCCGGAGAAATGCCACGGGTTTCTGGTTCAGGATGGACACGGACGCCAAGACGCCCACGGTGACCACCAAAAGTGCGGCGGACGCCGCCAGGAGGAGACTGGCCCCGGGAAACAGCCGATACGGGATGCCGAAGACTTGGGTGCTGATCACCCAGCTTATCGCCTGGGACGTCAGGAGGGCCAGCCCGCCGCTGATGAGGCCGAGGATGACGTTCTCCAGGGCGAAGACCTCCAGAACGATCCTCCGCCGCGCCCCGAGAACCTTGAAGTAAACCGTTTCCTGGATCCGCGCCAAACGGGTCGCGAAGATGGAGCTGATGATCAGAAGCACCCCGGCACACACGCTGAAGAGGGTGAAGAAGCGTACGATGGCGGACAGTCTTCGCAGCACCCCGGCAAAGATGGCGATGGTCTCCGTGACGTCGATGACGCTCACGTTGGGAAATCGGGAAACGATCCCCGCCTCTACCGCGGAAACGCGCGCCCGCTCGACTCGGGCGGCAGCAAACAGCGTCTGTGGCGCATCCTTCAGTACATCCGGCGGGAATACGAAGTAGAAAAAGGGTCGGATGCCCTTCTGCGTCCGCGTCCTGATGCTGGTCACTCTCGCATCCACGGGCGCCCCCTGAATGTTGAAGGTAATGACATCCCCCGGGGAAATATCCGCCATCTTGAGCACGTCGTCCAGCACCGAGACTTGCGCACCGTCCGTGGGCGGCGCATAAAGACTCTTCCCGCGGATGATGGCCTCGTCGTCCAGGAGTCGATCGCGGTAGGTCAGGTTGAACTCTCGTCCGAGATTGTCTCCTATCCGCCGCCGCTCCCGTGCCGGGTCCACCGGCCGCCCGTTGATCGCCGCGACTCTTCCTCGTACCACAGGGTAATACTCCGTCGGGAAGCCGAGTACCGTGCCGAACTCCGCTTTCTGTGACGGTTGGATGTCGAGGAAGAAGAGGTTTGGCAGATCGGGCGGGTAGGAGCGGACAAAGCTCGCGTCAAGATTCTGCTCGGTGAGATAGATCGCGAACAGGAGTGCCAGCGAGGCCCCCAGGGTCACCACGATGGGCCGCGTGGCGTTTCCCGGTCTGAACAACCCTCGCAGCGCCTGCCGGCAGATGAAGGAGCGCGCGCGTCCCCTCTTCAATACGAAAAGGGTCGCCTCGGCAGCCATTGCGGTCGCAAGGACGAGTAGAACCGCGCCGAGGATGAAATACGTGCTCAGCCTGAGATCCTTGATGCGCCACAGAATAAACCCAACGAAAAGGAAAAAGGGCGTCGAGACCACGAGCGCGTAGGGCATCCCTCTCCTGACCGAAGCTTCCTCCTTGCCGAGAATGGAGTTGGGCTTGACGTTCCGAAGCCGGGTCAGGGGGAGAAAGGTGAACAGGGTGACGACGAGCATCCCCAGGGCGAGGCCTTCGAGAACGTTACCCCCGGAGACGCGGAATTGGATATCCGGAGGGAGAACGCCTTGAAAGAGGTTTGCCAGGACCGCTTGGGCAGCGACGCTGCTGCCGATCCCGAGGGTTGTCCCCGCCAGACCGAGCACGCCGACGACGACCAGATAGTGCCCGATGATCCTCCGGTGGGTCGCGCCCAGCGCCTTCATGATGCCGACGGTCCGCTCCTGCTCCCGGAGGAACGCGGTCAGGACGCTTTGCATCGCGATGCCCGCCAGGAGGAGGGTGAAGATCCCGAGCAGTTCGAGAAAGAAGAGGAAATTGTCGAGGAACCGCTTCACCCCGGATGCTGCCGTCCTGTACGTCTCGACGCGTTCCTGCTCCGGCCGAGACTGCGACCGGACCCGAGCTGCGATCTCGTCGATGTCTCCCCCCTCGCGGACGGCGAGGAGCATGGAATACTCCACCCGGCTCCCCGGCCGGACCAGGTCCAAGGCCGCCAGGTCCGCCGCGGGGAGAAACACCCGCGGCCCCAGGGAGAAGAATCGCACGGGACGATCCGGTTCGTGCAGCACCACGTCCACGATGACAGGCGTTGCCCGCCCGATGTGCAACCGATCTCCCACGTGGAGATGGAGCCGGTCCAGGAGTCCGCGGGCGACCACCGCCGTCCCCGGGACGAGCACCTGGGCGAAAGGCCTTCCCGAGGCCAACGCGACGGTTCCGTAAAAGGGGTACCCCCGCTCGACGACCTTGATGTTCGCCAGGAGGAACGCGCTTTCCCCCTCTCCCCGGACGACCGAATAGAATTCCCAAACCCGGGCGGCCTCGACCCGACCGCCTCGAGTCAGCTCGGTCACGGCGCGCATGAGGCCCGGCGAGAACTCGGAATGCGAGTGGAGGATGATGTCTCCGGCATGCAGTGCTCTGGCGTCCCGCAGCACGGATCGGTTGACGCTCTCGCTGAATCCGCCGAGGGCCACCAAAGAGACGATGGACAGGGCCACGCAGAGGACGAAGACCGCGCATTGCCGAGGGGCGCCGGTGATTTGCCGAACGATGAACCGCCTACGGAGCATGTTGTCGCTCGAGCGCGATCTTTCCGTCCTGGAGCGTGATGACCCGGTCCGCCAGCCCCGCGATCTCGGCATTGTGGGTGACGATCACCAACGTGGTCTGCCGTTCCCGGTGCAGTTCCAGAAGCAGGCTCAGGATGGCTTCGCCGTTGCTGGAATCCAAATTCCCGGTGGGCTCATCCGCAAAGACGATGGCCGGATCGTTGATCAGGGCCCGGCAGATGGCCACGCGCTGCTTTTCCCCTCCGGAAAGCTGGTGTGGGAAATTGCCGCCGCGGTCCGTGAGGCCCACCCGACGGAGAAGGCTCTGCGCTTTGGTGTGCGCGGCCAGGTCTCCCTTCAGCTCGGCGGGAAACATGACGTTTTCGAGCGCGGTCAGAGACGGGATGAGGTGAAAGGACTGAAAGACAAAACCGATGCCCTCGTTCCGCAGTGGCGCGAGCTCGTCCTCTCCCATGTCGGTGATGTCTTTCTCAAGGACGCGCACCCGGCCGGAGGTCGGCTTGTCGAGCCCGGAGAGAAGACTCAGGAGCGTCGTTTTCCCACTCCCGCTGCTGCCCGCCACGACGAGGCACTCGCCCGCGAGCACGGAAAGGGATACGCGATCGACGACGGGGATGCGTCGATCGCCGATAGCGTAGACTTTGCTGACCTCTATGGCCTCAAGGACATGCACTGGCGCCTCACACTACGAGCGTAGCGTCTCAGCGGCATCAGGGCCAGCGTTTTTCGGTCCGCCGCACGGCGGCGAGCGAGTCCGTCAGCGAAGGAGGTGACCGATCCGGCCCCACCGCATCAGGGAAGGGTGAACCATGGCGTAGAGCATCCGGGGGAGAATCGCGTCGGAGGGGACGTCCGCGCTCCGGATAGAGAAGTAGATGATGGAGGCCTCCCCCACGACCTTGGACTCCTCCAGCAGGCCCCAGGACCGACTGTCCAGGCTGTTATCGCGGTTGTCGCCCATCACGAAGAGGTGGCCGGATGGGATGACCATGGGCCCCAGACGGTACGGTGTGGAAACGGGAAGCTGTGGGGGCTCGCTATAGACCGCATAGGGTTCATCAAGGGGTTTACCGTCGATGAAGACCTGCCTGTCTCGAATCTTCAGGGTCTCGCCTGGAAGGCCGACGACCCGCTTGATGAAATCGCGCGTTTCGTCTCGGGGGAATTTGAAGACGATGATGTCGCCGCGTCGAATCGGGCGGAATAGGTACACGAACTTGTTAACCAGGAGGTAGTCGCCGATCTGCAGGGTGGGCAGCATGGAGCCGGAGGGAATGACAAACGCCTGGACCACAAAGGCCCGGATCGCCAGTGCCACCAGGACCGCAATGACCAGAGACTCTGCATACTCTCGCGAGACCGATCGGCTCCGACGCCGCGGTTCGACGCGTGGCGAGGTCACCGCCGATTCACCATTCGGGCAGACCATGCCGGATCCACTGTCCTTCTTGGCACGCGAAACAACCGTCGATTCCTTCACTTGCCCGCCCTGCTCGCGTCAGCTCACTCAAAACGAGGTAATACCTGCGTTGGGTCTCGCGCCCACCCACAGCGGCACGCCCCTTGTCGGACTAGAGATACCCCTGGGCCTTCGGATGCCTGCAACCCGGCTCAAATGCTCAGGGCTTTCAACTCCCGCCGTGACGTCATCCAGTCGTAGACCACCCGCGTGCCCACCAGCGCAGAGAAGAGGTTGATGGCGACCCCGAGGCTCAGGGTGACGGCGAAGCCTTTGATGGGCCCCGTGCCGAACAGGAACAGGGCC
>Ga0102851_10000752_pt1 | contig 17168 bp, 7 predicted proteins | sample Mud3Dept3metaG_FD_79558 | JGI IMG/M metagenome (GOLD analysis project Ga0102851, IMG submission 79558) | Freshwater wetland microbial communities from Ohio, USA, analyzing the effect of biotic and abiotic controls - Mud 3 Core 4 Depth 3... | ecosystem: Environmental > Aquatic > Freshwater >... | reverse complement strand
TTGGGATCGCTCGGGACCGGGATGGTGAATCCCGACTCGCACCCGCCGAGGCCCGACTGCCAGGTCGAGGCGGCGCCTCCCCGCCCGCCCCCCCCCCCTCCCCCCCCCCGCCCCCCCCCGCCTCCGAAAGCCGCAGCGGCTGGAGGAGGTGCATAGGCAGGAGTCGGCACGTTAGTCACAGGGACGGGGGAATTGCTCGGCCCGCGCATGGTGCCGTCATCCTGGCGGTTGCTGTAGATCCAGTAGGGCACCTGCTCATCGATCGCGACGTGATACATCTGCCCGATCGGGAGCGAAACGCTGGTGAAGGACTGTCCGTGGTTGGTGGTGATGCCCATGCCTCCGTCGCCGGTGGCAGCCCAGTGATCGGGATTCTTGGGATCCATCCAGATGTCATGGCAGTCGCCGCACCCGCCGCCCGTCAGCGGAAACGTGAGTCCGCCGTCGGTCGACCGGTGGAAGCTGCTGTTGGCGACCAGGACCTCATCCGCGTTGGCGGGATTCACGGTGATCCGGATGTAGTAACCTGCGCGCCCGATCAGGGTGCGGTCCCAGCTGACCACCTTCCACGAGACTCCGGCATCGTCGGAACGCCACAGGGACCCCTGGGCGTTGGTCTGGATGAGCGCAAACATGCGCCTGGGATTGGAGGGCGCAATTGCGACGTCGATCTTCCCCAGCGGCGATTTCGGTAGCCCCGGATGCTCGATCTTCCTCCAGTTCGTGCCGCCGTCCTGCGTGATGTACACGCCGCTGCCCGGGCCGCCGCTGAACATCGCCCAGGTGTGCATCACGACCTGCCAGGTCCCCGCGAGCAGCACATTGGGATTGTTGGGATCCATCGCGATGCCCGAACACCCGGTGTCGGAGTTGACGAAGAGCACGCGCTGCCAGGTCGCGCCGCCGTCGGTCGTCCGATAGACACCGCGCTCTTCCTGCGGCCCGGTGGTGCGGCCAAGGGCGCAGGCGAATACGATGTTCGCGTTCGTGGGGTGCACCAGGATGCGGCCGATCCGTCCGGTTTCGCCGAGGCCCGCGTTTCTCCATGTCGTGCCCGCGTCGGTCGACTTGTATATGCCGTCTCCCGTGACATCGGCGTCGCGGATCGCCCAGGCCTCGCCGGTCCCCGCCCAGACGGTCCTGGGATCGGACGGCGCAACGGCCAGCGCGCCGATTGCCTGCACCGGCTGGTCATCGAACACCGGGACAAAAGTCTTGGCGCTGTCCGTCGACTTCCAGATGCCCCCGGACGCAGCGCCGGCGTAATAGGTCGTGGTATCCCCGGGTACGCCGGCGACGGAAGCGATCCTCCCGGCGCTCGGCGGGCCCATGTACTGGAAGTGGAGCGGCTCGGGGGCCGCTTCCTGCATGGACATCTGCGCGCCGCCGCCGCGCTGCCCGCCTGCGCCGACCAGCACGTAGGGCAGTGCGCACAGCATCAGGGTGGTCAGCAGCACCGGTCCGACTCTCCCTATCCAGAAGCGCTTCATCAGGCGTTTGTTCCATTCCAAAGAGTTCATGGCATCTATCTCCTGTTTCCCGCTCCGTCCGGAGAAGTCCGGGACGAGCCTCCTCTTTACTTCGTTTGTGCTGCTCCGATAGGAGCAGTAAGGATCCATTCCGACGGCTGAAAGCGCGCGCTCACTAAATCCTGTATGGGAAACGGCCCTTCCCGTTGTGATTCATGAAGCGGCGAGAACGCCCCGCTCATTGCCGATGGATTCGGCGGCTCCGGGGAATGGATCCTTCTCACCCCTGATTCAAAGACCAATAGCCGCCAATGATTTCACTGGGTTTTGCCGCTGTGGCCTTTTTTTGGCCTTCTCCGCTGACTCAGGCTTTGGGCAGGGACCAGGGTTTGCGGTATTTCCTGCCGACCAGGGACTGAGCCTGCGAATCGCCGACGATCTTCTCGGCCACGGGGTCCCATTGTACGTATCGCCGCAGCCGGACGGCGATGTTTCCGAGATGCGGCGCGGTGACGGAGCGGTGGCCGGTCTCGACGTCGGCAACCGGCATCTGCCGGGTCTTCATGCATTCCAGGAAGTTTCTCACGTGGGGCAGATCCATCTCGCCCGAACTGGGCTTGCGGGGCACGTCGGCCATGCGCTTGACCCGTTCGGGCTGCTTGAGCCGGTCGGTCTCGGAAACCACCTCCCAGCCTCCGCGATCCACGATCAGGATCCCGTTTTCTCCGTGGAACTCGCATCCGTGTTCCCGCCGCCATGGTCCGACGCCGCAGCCGATCATGTGTTCCCATACGACAGAAAACCCCGGAAACTCAATCACTTCCTGCGCCGTATCCGGCGTCTCGCGAATGTCGTTGGGGAAGCCGAATTTCCCGCCGATGGCCATCGCGCCAGTGGGCTGCGTTGCCATCGCCCACATGACCACGTCGATCATGTGGGCGCCCCAGTCGGTCATAAGGCCGCCAGAGTAGTCCCAGACCCAGCGGAAGTTGTGGTGGACGCGCATACGGTTGTAGGGCCGGTTGGGCGCCGGCCCGAGCCACATGTCGTAATCGAGCTCTGGCGGTGGTTGCTCGTCCGGAGGATTCCCGATGTCGCCTTTCCAGTCAAGATACGCCCAGGCGCGAATCATGCGGATCCGCCCCAGCTGCCCCGACTGGACGAAGGCGACAGCTTCCTGGAAATGGTCCGAACTGCGCTGCTGCGTGCCCACCTGGACGATTCGGTTGTATTTCCTTGCGACCTGAACCATCGCGCGACCCTCCGCGATCGTCGTCGCCAGAGGCTTTTCCACGTAGACGTCTTTCCCCGCCTGGCAGCCGAGGATCGTCATCAGAGCGTGCCAGTGGTCGGGAGTGGAGATGAGGATCGCGTCGATATCCTTGCGGTCCAGGACCCGGCGGAAGTCTTTGTACCCGTCCGGCGTCTGGCCGCGCGCCGCAGAGACGATTTTCACTCCTTTGGCCAGCCGTGCCGCATCCACTTCCACCACCGCCGGACAATCGACTTCCGGAATGCGCAGGAATGTGTTCAGGTTTCCTTCGCCCCGGCCGCCGACTGCAATCACACCGACGCGTATCCTGTCGCTGGGCGCGGGTTTCATCTGGACGTTTGCGAATGCGTGCACCGCCGCTCCGAGCGCCGAAGCCGCGGCCGTTGCAGCAGTAGATTTCTTCGCCGCGCTCTCAAGGAACTCACGCCGGCTGATTGTGCTCATGTCGGACCTCCGCACCGTGGGACAGGAAATACGCTCCTCTTATAGCAGGGAAACAGGCGCTTTGGAAAGCAGGCATTTACGCCGGGCTCAAGGTCTCGGACTTCAGACCTCTGTTCGATGCAGAAAGCAGCCAGGTGCTGTGTCCGGACTTGGCTTGCAGATTGACTCCGCGGGAGCCGGGAGTCAGGAGAACGCTTCGCGCGGGACGCGTGCGGTCCCGGCAGCGCGGCCGGAGGAACCTGCCGAGGTCCGGCCGGCATTTCTGAGGCTGCCCGGAAGCCTGCGCCGCTTAATACATTGATTTCCGAAAGAAAAAGCGGAAGAATGCAAACTTGACCACACGCAGCGGAGGTGTCGGATGAAACGCGGTCTTTGCATCGGAACGGCGCTCGGCGTTCTTCTCCTGTTTCCGCTGGTCCTCGCAGGAATGCAGGCTTCCGAAGAAACCAATCGGGACAAGGTGCTGGCAACACCAGGCTGGCAGCAGAAATACGATGCCTTTGAACCTGCCGCTGAAATGATGGAAGCGCTCAAGACGAGGCTGGGCCCGGATACCCGGATCGATGTCTACCTGGGATTGTGGTGCCCGGACTCGCGCAACAATGTTCCGCCGTTCATCAAGATCCTGGACCGCCTTGGCGCTAGCACGCCGGTGCGCTATTTCAACTCACCCAGGAAGGCAAGCCGCGACGTGCAGTTCTATGTCGAGGAGATGAAAGTGGAGAAGGTGCCGACCTTCGTCGTTTACCGCAACGGCCGGGAGATCGGCCGCATTGTCGAAAATCCCAAAGTCGGCATGCTCGAAGATCTGCTCGACATACTCTTTAAGTAGCGCTCGTCCGCACCCGAGCCGGGAATCGAAAGACCTCGATCAGGATGGCAGCGGGGTTCCGGGCCAATTGCCTGACATTCCCATGTCAGCCGAGCCCGACGGCGCCGGGTGCCGGCCCATGGCGATTCCCTTGTGTCGGGATGCAATCTGTATTACATAAAGCCTGATCCGGAAACTCGAACCTCGCAGGAATTGCGAATCGTCTTCATTGTCGCGCGGAAAGGACGGAGCCAATGGACAAGGAAGTCATGATGAAAAAGAACCGGGTGGCGCAGTGGGCCTTTGACACCGGCCCGCTCCTGGCGCGATTCCACCTGTGGCTGGAGGATGTGGAAACGGAGTGGTTCCAGGGCGGGCATCTGTCGCGACTGCAGGACAGCATTTCCTTCGTGGATGCCGAAATGGAGCGGATGTTCATGATGACCGCGGCGGTGACGGCGCTCGGGACGCAGCTTTTCGGCAGATATGGCGAAGGCCGCAATCTGGACAAGAAGGGCCTGAACCAGGTGAAGAAAGATGCCGACGCCATCTCTGCATATGCGATGAGCGAGTCTCTGTGGCACCTTTCGCGCTCCCTCCCGGAAAATCACGCGATTATGGTCTGCCTCGGCGAAGGCTTGATGCCTAAGGCCGGGGAAACGCCCGAAATGGGTTCCAATCCCCTTTTGGGCTTCGGGAGGATTTACGCCCGGCCACAGGTCGCGAGATTTCTCTACGCGAAAGTCCAGAGACTGATCAACTCAAACAACTACAAGTGGGAGGACTTCTACCGCGATGTGATCGACGCCGGCATCACCGTTTGGGGAGCGGCGATTGACACCCTCGAAAACACTTCCCGATTCGCTCTCGGCGCCGCGACCGGTCCCATGACCGTCCTCCATGTTTTCAACCAGCCCCTGTGCCTCGCCAAGCCTTATGAAGGTTACGTAGGGAACCTCGTCCTGCCGCGGCGGGTCGCCGACACGGCAGCCGGGGATTCCCTCCTCCTCAATTTCTTCACCCCCAGGTCCAAGGTCCTGGAGTGCATTCAAAAAACCTATCCGGGCATACGCAGCGGGAACATCCATGTCTGGACATTGAGAGGGAAGAGCCGCGCACATCGCATCAGCAGGATATGGGAAGAGTGGCAATCGCTCGGCGCAGACCTGATCGACGACGGCTGGAAACTGCCCAACGGAGGGGAAGCCTTTACCGACTCCGGAACCTATGCCCCGACATTCCGCGTGGGGACGTGGAACGACTCCCGGCGCGACACGCATTTGTTCCTCGTCGACGGATATGCGGCTTCGGCGGAAGCCATTCAGGCCGCCAGCCTGTATCCCATCCTCGGCCTGGACGTATCTCTTGCCGTTTTCACCTCCACTTTCGAACTCAGCTACGACCGGGAACCGCGGATCATGAGCCTGGACGCGGAGGCGGAGGATTTCCCGCTCCGCCTCCTGAAGATCTTCGAGAAGGAAATCGACGCGCAGACCGTCGAACGCTACCGCGCCAATATCCGCCAGGCAAGATCCGCGGGCATCCCGCTGGACAAGGCGGTTCTCGCCGCGGACGATTTTCTGCCGTTGAAGAAGTGGAGCGTGATGGCCATCTCCGGCTACATGCTGCCGGATCCTTATTCCGGCGCCCCTGGAATCCACCGGTCGGGAGACGGTACCTACCAGGTAAGTGTCCGCCTCTCCACGCCGAAAGGGGACAAGCGCACCCGCTTCACGCTCCGCCTGCTGGAGCCGTTTGATCAGAGCAGGCTCATCTTCAATCCTCTGCTGAACCGGTTCCTGCACGGCGAAAACTATCAGGAGCGGCAGGTTACGATTTCGGATTCGGGAAGGATCCGCAACGAACTGCAGACCCTGTGTACGGAGGCGCTCGAGCACTTCGGCGACGGTTTCATCCGGCTCCACTTCAAGAACATCCCCGCGGATGTCATCTCTCCGCAGGACCAGCGGAAGCTCCGCGAGATTCTCCAGTGGTACAAGGAGAATCATCCGATCTGGTTCAAGTGGCTCGAACTCGTGTGACGTGTGGCAATCGGGCTTGACTGCCGCCACGAATCTCACGAATGGGCGTTTCCGGTCTGCATTCGTGAAATTCTTCAAGTGGTGGCTTCTCTGGCAGGCGTCAGTCCCGGACTCATAACATATGGGAGATATCGAAATGGTGCGGAATCGGATCATGACACTGATGGCATTTCTGATTGCGAGCCTGTCGCTCGGCGCCGGCGCCCTGGCACCCAGGCAGCCCATCGGCGAGATCATCAACCCGTCGGCGGAATCGGCGGGTCAGAACAACCTGCCCGCCGGCTGGGCGATCGATCCCGCGCCGCGCGGGAGCACTGCGCCGTCTGCCCAGGTGGCGTCGGACGTCGCACATGCCGGCCAGCGCAGCCTCATGATTTCGGCGCATGGCATATCGTGGACAAACAAAGTCCTCCTGAAGCCATACTCCGTTTACCGATTGACCGGCTGGATCAAGACCGAGAGCGTGCCGGAGTCGACGGAGCGGGGCGCCATGTTCCAGCTCCGTGGGGTGAGGCTGACCTCCCCTGCGCTGCAGCTCAACGGGACAAGAGACTGGACGAGGGTAGAGTTATCCTTCGACACGGAAGGGCAGGACAGCGTGATCATCGCCGCCACGCTGGGAGCGGGAGGAGGGCGCGGCAGCCGCGGAGCCGCCCCAGCTGTCCCGCCCGGCAGGGCCTGGTTTGACGACTTGAGGCTCGAGCTCGTTTCGGCGCGCGATCTCAGGCCGGCCGTAAGCATCGATGCCTCCAAGACGCGGGAGGCGATGCCGGATTTCATCTACGGCCAGTTCATCGAGCACCTGGGCCGCTGCATCTATGGGGGCATTTGGGCCGAGGTGATCGAAGACCGCAAGTTTTATTCCGCCGTCGGCGAAACCCGGCGCGACCGCACATTTGTGCCGTCACCCTGGCAGGCTGTAGGCGGGGCGGGCGCCGTCACCATGGTCAAGGAAAACGCCTTCGTCGGCGAGCACACGCCGCAGGTGGACCTGGCAGATGGAAGCGTACCGCGCGGCATCACCCAGGCAGGCCTGGGGCTCGTTGCCGGAATGGGGTATTCGGGATATGTCATCCTGGCGGGCGATCCTTCGGCGGCGCCTCTCGAAGTAAGCCTGAGTCGGGGCGGCGGGGCAGGGGAACGACAGACCGTCAGGATCGAGAAGATCACCAGGGAATTCACAAAGTACCCGGTCAGATATAAGGCCGGCGCCGCCACCGACAACGCCACCCTGGAGATCATCGGCAAGGGGAAAGGCAAGTTCCTGATCGGCCCGCCTTCGCTCATGCCCGACGACAACATCAAAGGCGTGCGCAAGGACACACTGGCGGTGCTCAGGCAACTGGATGCGCCCATCTATCGCTGGCCGGGTGGCAACTTCGTCAGCGGATACAACTGGAAAGACGGGATCGGCGACCGGGACAAGCGGCCGCCGCGCAAGAATCCCGCATGGACCGGCATCGAGCACAACGACTTCGGCATGCACGAATACTTCGAGTTTGTCCGGGAACTGAAGACACAGCCTTTCATCGCGCTTAATGCCGGCCTGGGCAGCGTAGATCTGGCGGTCCAGGAAGTGCAGTACGTCAACGGGGGTTCGGAAACGCCCATGGGCAAATTGCGCGCCCGGAACGGCCATCCCGAGCCATTCGGATGCAAATACTGGGCGGTGGGGAACGAGATGTCCGGCACCTGGCAGCTGGGCAACGTGCCGATCGCGGAATTCGTCAAGCGGCACAACGCATTCTCCCAGTCGCTGCTCGATATCGATCCATCGATCCGGCTGGTCGCCTCGGGCGAGGCTGTCCAGCCGAGCAGCAGTTGGGACCGCCAGCTGCTCACGAACTGCGCCGACTACATCCATCTCAACAGCAAACACTTCTACAAGCAGGACTGGCACGGCGGCGGCCTGATGACGCACGTGCGCCAGATCGGCGACGCCATCCGCGCCATCGCAGACGCCCACCGCGAATACGTAAAGACGATCCCCCAGATGCAGGGGAAGGACATCCGGGTCTCGCTGGACGAGTGGAACTACTGGTACGGCCCGCACGTGTTCGGCGAGCTCGGCACGCGCTACTTCCTGCGCGATGCCCTGGGAATCGCCGCCGGCATCAACGAATACAGCCGCCAGACCGATGTCATCGCCCTGGCCTGCTACGCGCAGACCGTCAATGTCATCGGCGCCATCAAGACAAGCAAGACCGCCGCGGTGCTCGACTCCACAGGCCAGGCGCTCGTAATGTATCGCCGCCACTTCGGTTCCATTCCCGTGGAAGTCGCGGGGGCCCCCGAACCGCTTGACGTCGCCGTCACATGGACGAAAGACCGGAAGATGCTCACGATTTCGGTCATCAATCCAACCTGGGAAACCCAGCGGCTCTCGTTCAGACTGTCAGGCGCGCAGCTTGCCGCGCAGGGGAGATCCTGGGTCCTCACCGGGCCGGACGATATGGCCTACAACGACCCGGGCAAAGAACCGCCGGTCAGGTTCGTCGAAAAGGCGGTCAGCGGCATCAGGGATGCCCTGGAAGTCGGCCCTGTCACGGCAACGATATTCGAGTTCCCGGTGAAGTAGCCGTGAGGGTCGAGTGAGCACGGGAGATCGTCAGTGAGCACGGGCTTTAGCCCGTGCGCTTTAAGACAAGTGAACTTACGAGCATCGAGAGGTGAGGAGGCCTGAAGCGCGCGGGCTATAGCCCGCGCTCACTGTTCTTTAGCGCGCGCCCAGTGTGGATGATCAAAAAATATGAGTGATGCCCCGATGGCTGTCAATCCGTTCGTTCGCAAGCCGCCGCCGCGCGGATTGCAGCGCTGGATCCCCGCCATCGCCGTCGTGAAATCGTACCGCTGCGACTGGCTTGCCAGAGACGCCGTTGCGGGGCTGGTGCTCACAGCCATCCTGGTCCCTGTCGGGATGGGGTATGCGGAGGTGGCCGGCCTGCCGGCGATATACGGCCTCTACGCCACTATTTTTCCGATGATTGCGTATGCAATCTTCGGGCCGAGCCGGATCCTGGTCCTGGGGCCGGATTCCGCGCTGGCGGCGATGATCGCTGCGACAGTCCTGCCTGTCGCGGCGGCGAACTCCGGGCGCGCGGTGGCGCTCGCCGGCATGCTCGCCATCCTTTCCGGGGCGATGTGCGTCCTGGCGGGAGTCGCCCGGTTTGGGTTTATCGCCGATCTTTTCTCGAAACCAATTCGCTACGGCTATCTGAACGGCATCGCGCTCACGATCCTTATGAGCCAGATCCCCAAGATACTCGGCTTGCCCGGCGACGGGGAGGACCTTGTTCAAAGAACCTATCACCTGGTGCGGAGCGTCCTCAGCGGAAACGTCAACTGGACGGCACTCGGCGTCGGCGCCGGCTGCCTCATCCTGATTCTCTTCTTCAAGCAGCGGCTGCCCAAAATACCGGGCGCGCTGGTCGCGGTAATCGGCGCATCGCTGGCAGTGGCGTTCTTCGACCTCCGGGCGAAGGCAGGAATCGCCGTCGTCGGCTTCCTTCCCGGCGGCCTCCCTGCTTTTCGAATTCCTGCGGTTTCGGCCGAAGATCTTATCGCGATATCCGCCGGCGCGGGCGCCATCGCGCTGGTATCCTTGGCCGATATGAGTGTCCTCTCGCGCACATTCGCGCTTCGGGGCGGATACAAGGTCGATACCAACCAGGAGCTGGTCGCGATGGGTGCAGCGAACATCGCGGCGGGGCTGTTCCAGGGTTTCTCCGTCACCTGCAGCGCGACACGCACGCCGGTCGCGGAATCCGCGGGTGCGAAATCGCAGGTGACCTCCCTGGTGGGCGCCGCCTGCATCGCGCTGCTGCTCATGTTCGCGCCGACGCTCCTGCGCAATCTCCCTCACGCAGCCCTGGGCGCCGTCGTAATTGCCGCCTGCCTTTCCCTGGTCGAAATCACGGGCGTGCTGCGCTTCTATCGCCTGCGCCGGGTTGAGTTCTGGCTTTCGCTGTCATGTTTCCTCGGAGTAGCCCTGGTCGGGGTCATCAAGGGGATTTTCATCGCGGTCGGACTGGCGCTGCTGAACTTCATCTGGCGCGCCTGGCGGCCTCACGACGCCGTCCTCGGGCGCGTGGACGGTCTGAAGGGCTATCACGACATCCGGCGCCACCCGGAAGGGAGGCGCATCCCCGGCCTGGTCTTGTTCCGGTGGGATGCCCCCCTTTTTTTCGCCAATGCGGAAATTTTCCACGAGCACGTGCTGCAGGCAGTCGCCGACGCGCCCGAGCCGGTGAGGTGGGTCGTGGTCGCGGCGGAGCCCGTGACAGACATCGACATCACCGCCGCCGATGCTCTAGCGCAGCTCGACGCGGACCTGCAGGAGGCGGGCATAGAACTCTGCTTCGCAGAAATGAAAGGCCCGGTGAAAGACCACCTCAAGCGCTATGGCCTTTTCACCCAGCTCGGAAAGGACAATTTTTTTCCTACCATAGGCCAGGCCGTCGATCGCTATCTGGAAGTGCACCAGATCGCGTGGAAGGACTGGGACGAAGCTTGAACGGAATCAGAACCGGTAGGTGTAGCGCGCCGTCAGGCTGCGGCCGGGCCCGTCTATCCCCCATCCGGGGGCGCGATGGCTCTTGTCGCAAATGTTCGCGAAGTCAACGCCGATTTCCTGGTTCTCGTTGATCCGGTATCCGCCGCGCAGGCCGATCAGGCCGTAGCCGGGAATCTCGGGGAAGAGAGGCATCGAGTTCGCGGTGCCGAGCACCCGGTACTGGACCTGCGCCAGTGTTTCTCCGGTAGCGACCAGCGTGCCGCCGCTCGAGCCGCAGACACCGCCGATTCCAGGTGTCGTTAAACCTCGCACGCAGGCGCCGCGCCGGAAGAAATTCTGGATGTTCGAGCGCGAGCGGGACGCGCCGGTGCGCCGGTCGGACAGATCAAGCGAGGACAGGCGATCCTGGCGCCCGGCGAGAGTCGAATACGCTTCAACCCAGTAGCGGCTCCTCGACGGCTGAAAGCGCACTCGCAGGTGCCCCATTATCGGCGGGATTCCGCCGCCACCCAAATTCGGCGGTGCGCCGGTCGTTTTGTCTTCGGCATAAACCCAGCTGAATTTTCCGCCGAACGACCATGCATCGGCCAGGCGCAAGTCAAGCGTGTATTCGAGGCCGTGCAGCCGGGTCGACGTGAAGTTGGCCTGCACCAGGACAGGATTGGACGACAGCGACACATAGACGGCGCCGTTCGCATTCTGGCTTTCGATCACCTCGCTCCCCAGCATCTGGCCGACGGCGCCCTGCGGCAGGATCAGGGTTTGCCGGACAATCGTGTTTACGTAATCGATCACGTATCCGGTCAGATCGGTCTCCACCCGCCGGCTCCGGTATCTGAGACTGAGGTCGTAGTTATTGCTGATTTCCGATCGCAGGGGTTCGACAGGGACACCGGTCGAGACGGCAGTGTCATCCGCTGTTGAACCGATGGTGGCGCCCATGCCTGTTACGTCGCTGGTGGCGACTTGATAACCGACGCCGACCAACCCGGTAGAGCCCAGGCTGGTGATGTTCGGGGCGCGAAAACCCCGGCTGAAATTGAATGCGAAATGGAAACCCTCGGTCATCGTGACAACCGCGCCGATGCGTCCCGAAAAATCCGCAACGCGCAATGAATCGTCGGGCCACAGCGGCTCCCCGTTGACGAGAGGGCTGTTGGAAGCGAGGGAGAGATAAGAGCCGACGTTATAGCGCAGTGCGCCGCTGATCCGCAGGCGCTTGGGGACCAATTCCAGGGCGTCCTGCACATACACGCCCGCCAGGATGTACCGGGCCCCGTTCGGCACCCGCGGTCGCACAATCGTGACAACGTCGGTCGCCGGATCGTGTGAATAAGAAGGCGCGTTCACCCGATCATAGTACAGGTCGCCGCCGAGGAGGAAGCTGTTGCGGGTCATGCTCTGCTTGTCGAGGTAGAAGCTTGCGCCCCACGAACTGGTCCGTTCCCGGTCGTGAGTGATGGCAGCCAATGGATTGCCGTTGCCGCCCTGGTTGACACGCTCCTCACGCTGGGTGTTGTAGGATCCGGTGGCGTTGAAGTTGTCGAAAAAGCCGGCGCCGTGTTTGTAATAGCGCACATACGCGAAATCGAGCATGAGGTTGCGCAGGTCGGCGATCAGATTGCCGTCCCCCCCGAGCAGCTGGTCGTATCGTTTCCCGCCGTCCTGCTGGCCGCGCTGATAGTGGAAGTTGAGCTGCTGGTCCTTGGCAATCGAGTAGGTCAGCTTGAAGGTCCCGCCGTATTGCGTGAAGGCAGTGTCGGTCAGCCGGGAGGATCCAATGACATTCGAGGGGAGCCCGAGGAAACGTGTGATCGCCGAGTGGCCGTCGATGCCGCCGCCCGGGCGCAACGTGTTGATGCGACGGCTGGTGACGTTTGTCAGCACGCCGAATCGCTCGGTTCCGTAAGTCATCAGCACGTTGCCGCCGTAGGACAGATCGGCACTGTTGAAGAAGGTGTTGACTTCGCCGTGCACCTCCGGCCGGGCAGTGCCCCATTGCGGCTGGCGGGTAAGCAGCTGCACGGTTCCGCCGAGCGAGTCCGAGCCGTACTGTGCCGTGTTCGGGCCGCGCAGCACCTCGACGGCGTGCAGCACCGTCGGGTCGTTCAGATTGAAGAAGGTGTTGATGCCGCCCCGCTGTGTGGAATTGGTGTAGCGCACTCCATCGAGATACACACCGACTTCGGTCAGCCCGCGCACCATCACAGCGCCGATCGTCGGGCTGGTGCGCTGCAGCGACAGGCCGGCTTCTTCACCAGCAACCTGGGCCAGCACGGCGGTGACCCGCTCCGCGACCGCGTTCTCCGCAATCACATTCACCTGAAGCGGAACCGCATCCTTGTCCCGCGCAGATCCGGTCTCCGCAGTCACGGTTATTTCTTCGGTCACCTGGCGCAATGAGAGGACCAGGGCCAGTTCCGTCGCCTTGCCGGTTTCCACCGTGATGGGCCTGCGATCCAGGTTGAAACCCGGATAGGAAACCAGAAGCTCGTACGAGCCCGCCTGGACCTCGGCCAGACGGAAGTTCCCCTGGCTGTCGGTTTCCGTGGTGCTCAAGATCGCCTGATTGGGGCTGAGCAGGGCGACTTTCGCCCGTACGACTACTCCGCCGCTCGCATCCCTGACGGTCCCGGAAATCGAGCCGGATGCCGACTGGCCATGAGCCTGCAAGGGGCTGGATGAGAGCATCAGAAACGCAAAGAGGAAAAGAACACAAAAAGGGTGCGAGCAAATGAGAGCATGGAAGTGGCTGCGCATGATTCTCCCCCTTGGAGTCATGTCCAAGCTGACCGATATCATCCAAGCCGCGAAGCCGCGGGCTGCCAGGAATCCATCTGCATGTCGACTGCCAGCCGCCAGTATAGGGACTCTTGGCAACTACTACCACATAAAGTAGATAGGTGCTGCCGCGAAACCCCGCGCTCGTCCGTCCCGGCTCCCGGGCCGGAGCTCAACCTGGACTTCGACCTGGACATGGATGGGTAGAAGTAAGGAGATCTCAATCACGCACCCCCCTGGAATTCGACAGTGAGCACCGGCTTCAGCCCGTGCGCCTTAAAACAAGTGAACTTACGAGCATGGAGAAGTGTGGCCTTGGTTTCGAATAAAGCGGTTTCCTGTTGTGATGGGGTGAGGAAATGCCCTATAAGTCGCCAATGGCTTTTGTCTATGGCATGTTGCTGATGTTCCTGGCCGCCTGCTCCTTCGGCACCGCCGCCATTTTCATCAAGCTCGCATACCGCGCCGGACTGCAGCCGGCAGGCCTGCTGCCTTTGCAGAACCTCGTGTCCCTCGCCTGCCTGTGGCCTCTCTTGCTGGGATTCGCTGGTTTTCCACGCCTCAACCGGCAGCAAGCCCGGAGGGTGTTTTGGCAGGGGCTCCTGGGGAATTTCGGCATTTCGGTCTGTTATTTCTGGAGTGCTCAGCGCATCGACGTCTCCCTTCTGACCATTATTCTGTTCACTTATCCCGGACTGGTGCTTGGTTATGAGATCCGGGTGCGGAAACGCCGCGCGTCGGCACTGGAATATCTTGCGCTGTCCCTGTCGGCGGCAGGGGCGGTGATGGCGGTGGATCCATTCCGCTGGACGGCGGGAGGGATAGATGGTGTAGGTCTCCTGCTGGCCGTGGGGGCCGCCGCTGCATACGCGTTCCTGATCCTGTGCGGCAAGACGCTTGCCGGGGACTTATCCCCGCTGGCCATATCGACTCTCACCTCCACTGTGTCGACGATAGCCCTGATGGCGGTTCTGCACCCGAAGCATTGGTTCTCGCTCGCCGTCCTGCAGCAGGGCTGGTGGTACATTGCCGTGGTGGCAGTGCTCTCGACGGTGGTGCCGATGAACCTCATGTACCTCGGCATGAGAAGGATAGGCGCATTTCATGCATCGATCATCAGCGTGGCGGAACTCCCCTGCATCCTGGTGCTGGCCTATTTCATCCTGGGCGAGCGGATGACCGCATCCCAGCTGCTGGGCGGAGGCATGATCCTGCTGAGTTTCTTCCTCATCCGTCCTGATGAAATTCGGTGACCGGCTGCACGGTCCCCCCGTTTCCCGGGCCAAACCGGAAGCTCTCAACTTCAGGGAAATGCGGGACAGTGTAGCCTGCCACCGAGTTGGCCTGCCACCGGGTTGAAAAAAACATGGAAGAACTTTTTTCGGGGGTGATAGCATCGGTTCCTATCGAAAGGAAACGGGCCATGAAAAGGATCGAAGAGCAGGAGGCGAAGCTTCCTTCCGTGCATAACTGGCGCACAACGGATGACGAGGAGATCGCCAAGCGCCGTTACCGCGCCCGGACAGAGTCCTTGCGCGTGCAAAACCTCGATCCGAGCTTCCCGGTTTTTTCGAATTTCGCAGTCAAGTCGGGCAGTGGACTGACCTATTCCGTCGAGATCCGCAGCGTATCGCAGCGGCGCTTTTCCTGCAGCTGCGTCGATTTCCGCATCAACTCCCTGGGCACTTGCAAGCACGTCGAGGCGGCGCTTCTCTATCTGGAAGCGCGTCATCCGCGGCTGTTCCGGCAGGCAGGACGCAACGGGGCCGCGCGCCTGGATGTGGTCCCCGATCTCACTGCCGATGCTCTGCGCATCGAGGCGCTCGAAGGCCGGCTGCCTCGCGCTCTCAGAGCGGCGGTGAGCGAAGACGGGCTGATCCGGATCTCCGATCCCGAAGAAGCGATTTCGGTCCTGCAAAGCGCGAATATCCCGTCGCTGCGCATTTCCCAGGAAGTGCCGCCCTGGCTCGAGGCGCGGCGCCGGGCGCAAGAAAGGCGTCTCGCCCTGCGAGAGTATGAGCAGAAGGTCCAGTCTGGAGAATGGCCGGCGCACGAGACGCTGGTGCCGCTCTTCCCCTATCAACGCGAGGGCATGCTGCACCTGGCCTTCAATGAACGCGCCCTTCTGGCGGATGAAATGGGACTGGGCAAGACCATTCAGGCAATCGCGGCGTGCGCGCTGCTGCACCGTCTGGGCAATGCCAGGCGCGTCCTGGTGGTGACCCCCGCTTCACTGAAGACCGAGTGGGAGGAGCAGATCGAGCGCTTCACCGATCTTCCCTACCAACTGGTCTACGGCCATCGCGGCAAGCGCCTGCAGCTGTATGCCTCCGCCCCCTTCTACACGATCGTCAACTACGAGCAGATGCTCTCCGACGCTCTCGATGTCAACGAGAGGCTCCAGCCCGACGTGGTGATCCTGGACGAGGCGCAGCGCATCAAAAACTGGAGCACCAAGACGGCGCAGGCCGTCAAGAGACTGCAGAGCCGTTACGCCTTCGTCCTGACCGGCACGCCGATCGAGAACCGGATCGACGATATCCACTCGCTGATGTCGTTCCTCGACCCTTCGGTGCTCGGCCCGCTCTTCCGGTTCAACCGCGAGTTCTACCATCTGGATGAACGCGGACGGCCCATGGGATACCGCAATCTCGAGAACCTGCACCGGCGCATCAAGCCGTTCCTGATGCGCCGCCGCAAGTCCGACGTCGAGACCGAACTGCCGGAACGCACCGACCAGCGTCACTTCGTAGCGCTCAGCCCGGTCCAGGCGAGCAGCTACGCGGACCACGAAGCCCAGGTGGCACGGCTGGTGGCGATCGCCAAGCGGCGCCCTCTGACCCAGCAGGAGTCGGACAAGCTGCAGCGCGAGCTGGCGATGATGCGCATGATCTGCGATACCAACTTCATTCTGGATCCCGAAGACCGCACATGTCCCAAGCTCGCGGAACTGGAGAAGATCCTTGAGGAGTGCCGCAACAATACGGATGTCAAAGTGCTCGTTTTCTCGGAATGGGCGCGCATGCTCGAGCTGGTGAAGGAATTGTGCGAACGCCTGCGGATTGGGTATGCCTGGCACACCGGATCGGTCCCGCAGCGGCGCCGCCGGGCGGAGATCCAGCTTTTCAAGACCAGTCCCGACTGCCGCGTTTTCCTGAGCACGGATTCCGGCAGCACCGGACTGAACCTGCAGAATGCGAGCGTAGTGGTCAACTGCGACCTGCCGTGGAATCCGGCGCGGCTCGAACAGCGCATCGCGCGCGCCTGGCGCAAACATCAGACGCGGGCGGTCACCGTGATTCACCTGGTGTCGGAAAACACCATCGAGCAACGGATGCTGGAGACCCTCTCGATCAAGCAGGCTCTTGCCGAAGGCATTCTGGACCTGCGTGGCGATCTTGGTGCGATCCGCTTCCGCGGCGGAAAACAGGCGTTCCTCGCCCGCCTGGAGCAGCTGATCTCGCCGGCGCAGCAGGTTGCCGCACCCGCTCCCAGGAAGAAGGCGCTGCCGGCGGACCGGCCGCTCGGCTTCAGCAGGATCGCGCGCGAGCTTCTCGGCGCCGCGTGCGTCCGCTGCGAAGAGAGATATCCGCTCGAAGGCTCGCACTCGGTAATCGTAGTCGTGGTGGATCGCGATGCGCCGCTATTTCGGGAAAAACTGGCGGAGCCGTTCGAGGACTTCTTCGGCAAGGACGTTTCTGATCCGCTCGCGCCGGTTCGGCTCGAAGTGATCGATCGCGCCGCCGACGAAGCTATGGCGCGTTTGGCGACCGCCGGCCTCATCTCCCCGAGCACCCGCGCCGTCCGCGACCTCGGCACCGCCGCTGAGAATAAG
>Ga0102851_10000750_pt1 | contig 17198 bp, 14 predicted proteins | sample Mud3Dept3metaG_FD_79558 | JGI IMG/M metagenome (GOLD analysis project Ga0102851, IMG submission 79558) | Freshwater wetland microbial communities from Ohio, USA, analyzing the effect of biotic and abiotic controls - Mud 3 Core 4 Depth 3... | ecosystem: Environmental > Aquatic > Freshwater >... | reverse complement strand
TTCGTGGGATACTTGGCGTCCGCCGCCCAACACGACAAGCCGGCCAGCACTGCAACAGCCATGAATGCAATTACCACCAAGACTATCTTTGTTGGTTTCATGCTCCCCCCTTTATAACAGTTTACTAATTATAGGTTGATACGTTGAGTCGGAATAAATCTATCAACCTGTTTACGTATCAACGGTCCCTCCGCCTTCAACCTGCAATCCGTAACCTGCAACCTTCTTTCTGGCCCCTGGCTCCCGGACCCAGGCCCCTGCTCTTTATGTCCGCTCTACTCCTCAAGATTGAGCCTTTTGTCTCGTAACGCTGGAAGAAAATAGGATGCGATGAGCGCTACGGCAAGCCCCATGGCAATAGCGGAGATAGGTCGCGTAAAGAAGATGGCGAAGCTGCCATGGGAGATCAGAAGGGATTGTCGGAGCGCCTGTTCCATCATAGGGCCCAGCACAAAGGCAAGGAGTAACGGAGCCCCTTCGTACTGGAACTTCTTCATCAGGTAGCCCACAAGACCGAAGACGATCATGACGCCGATGTCGAACGTGGTGTTGTTGAGGCTGTATGCACCGATGAGACAGAACAGGATGATCAGGGGGAAGAGAATGCGATAGGGAATCCTCAGTACCTTTACCCAGAGACCGATAAGCGGCAGATTAAGAAGCAACAAAAGCACATTGCCAATGTACATGCTCGTGACCGTGCCCCAGAAGACCTGCGGCGCCTGACGGATCAGCATGGGGCCGGGGATAAGGCCGTGAATCATGAGCGCACCGAGCAATACTGCCATGGTCACGTTGGCAGGGATTCCAAGCGTAAACAAAGGAACGAAGGCACCGCCCACGGCCGCGTTGTTGGCAGACTCAGGCCCGGCTACACCCTCGATCATGCCCGTACCGAACTTTTCCGGTTCCCGGGAGAGTTTCTTCTCCAGCCCGTACGATATGAATGACGAAACCACCGCCCCGCCGCCCGGCAGAATGCCCAACAGGAAACCGATGATTGTGCCCCGCAAGATCGGCCACCTGGAACGACGCCACTCTTCCCGGTTGGGGAGAAGACCCTTGATCTTTGTCTTGAAGACATCACGCTGGACAGTCTCCTCCACATTGATGAGCACCTCAGAGATGCCGAACAGACCCATGGCTACGGGAACGAGACCCACACCATCCATCAGGTGGACCATGTCCATGGTGAACCGCGGAAGGCCCGTGATTGAATCGAGACCGATGAAGCTCAGGAGCATCCCTGCCATGGCCATGCTGAGCGCCTTGAGCATGGATCCGTGTGCAAGGTACGTCAGAATGGCGAGCCCGAGGCACATGAGAGAGAAATACTCGGGAGGGCCGAATCGCAACGCGGCGGTGGCGAGCGGGTAGGCGAGGAACATGAGCGCGATGACACCGATAGTGCCCGCAATGAATGAGCCGAACGCGGAAATGCCGAGTGCCGCTCCAGCCCTGCCTTTGCGTGCCATCTGGTAGCCGTCAAGGCAGGTGATCACGGAGGCTGCCTCGCCAGGTATGTTGACGAGTATAGACGTGGTCGAGCCGCCGTACATGGCGCCGTAATAGATGCCGGCAAGCATGATGATGGCGGAGACGGGTTCCACGTGGAAGGTGGCGGGAAGCAGAAGAGAGATCGTACCGACGGGGCCGATCCCGGGCAGCACGCCGATAAGCGTACCCACAAACACACCGATGAAACAGTAGAGAAGGTTCATTGGCGTGAGGCAGGTGGAGAAGCCGCCGATGATGCCGGTAAAGATGTCCATTCAAAACCCCGCAAACTCGAGCAGCCCTTGCGGGAGCCCGACGCCGAGCAGGCGGGAGAAGAGCAGGTACGTAAGAAGCGTGGTGAAGAGAGATGCGCCGATCGCGCGCTTCCACGTCTGTCCTTCAGACAGCCTGAAGAGACAGGCGAGCGCGAGAAACGTGGCGACAACAAACCCGAGTCTGGGCATGAAGAGCGCATAAAGGAAGAGTACAACGAGCACAGTGAAGACGGCCCACGACCTTCTGCTGATGATTGCGGGCAACGCCTCTTCACGCTTGGAGGTGAAGAGCGCCTCAGCGATTGTCCCGAGGGAGAAGAGAACAAGCAGGGCAGCAGCACCGAAGGGGATCAGTCCTGGTCCAGGCGCGGACGGTGCAGCTATACCGAGGCGCAGGGCCGAGACACAAAAAAGCGTTCCGACCAAAACGAGAAATAGGCTGCAGAGGATGTCAGCCTTCTTCAGAGAACGTCTCCTTATCCCCGCTTGCCGTTTCTGAGGGGCGGTATCGGCGGCTTGGGCGCCAACTCCTGAATCTGTTTCTCTGTTAATTTAAATTTCGGAGAATACTGTTTTGGATCCGTGATCGACTCCTCCTCGGTGCTTCTCCAGGAGAAGTTGCAGCGCGGGCAACGAAAGACCTCCCACAGCTTCGGGTCTTCCGGCGCCTCGAAGATCTTATAGGCTTGCTCTGACTCACAACGGGGACACATCATGCTGGATTTTTCCTTCTCTTCTCGAGTTCCTCCATCCAGGAGGGTGTGTCAGGTGGGATATCAACGATCGATGCATCGGCGAGTGGAATGTCCGGGAAGGCGGGCTTGGTTGCGTCGATGATCACCTTTGTCGTGATGCCCCGCACGAGGTGCGCGGGATCAACCGTTGAACCGGGTGCATTCGGAATGATCACGAGGTCTCTTTCAGGGCGGAACCTCACGTTGATTGCCCACATGACCTGCGCCAGGTCAAACGGGTCGATGTCTTCATCTACTACTATAATGAGTTTGGGATAATTGATGCCGTGCGGGGTCGTGAGCAGGCGCAGGGCCAGGGTCTTGCCGAAGCCGCCGAACCGCATTTTAGACGATATGATGGTGCCGTAGCCGTGGCAGTACATGGCGTTGATGGCTTCGATCTCGGGAAAGTCAGGCTTCATCTGCTTGAACGGCGCGAGGCTCGTGTTGAGTGCCATCATATAATCGATCTCGTTCCATGGCCGTCCCGTGTACAGATTCTCGAAGATGATGGGATCGCGTCGTCGTGTTATACAATCGACCTTCACTTCGGCCTGGATCATACACGTGGAATAGTATCCGGGATACTCCGCGAACGGTCCCTCCACGGACCGATGGCGAGGAATGATCTCTCCCTCGATGATCACTTCAGCGCCGGCGGGCACGTCGAGTCCATCCCGTTCTGACGCTATGATTTTGGTCGGCTCCCCCCGTATTGCTCCCATCATGGAGTACTCATCCTGGGCGTATGTCAGCGGGGTGGATGCCACAAGGGTTGTCACGGGATCGTTAGAGAGGGCTATGGCAATGCGCAAGGGTATGTTGAGCTCTTCCGCCTTCCGGAAATGCACGGCTATGTCGTGCTGCGCAGCGGCCTGAATGCCAAGACGGTCATGATCCTTCACCTGGATGCGGTACATGCCCACGTTCTGATCTTCGCCCGTCTCTGGATCTCTTGAGACCACGCATGCCTTCGAAAGGTAAAAGCCGCCATCCATCGGGTTGACACGAAAGAGGGGAAGTTCGCGGAAGAGGCTCGGATCCCTGTCGACGACCACCTCTTTGCATGGAGCGTCTGCCACACGCACGGGAGGAACAGGGTAACGATCCCATCGTTTTGAAAGCTCGTGAAATTGTGCCTTGAGGCCTGTCTCTTTTGGCAGGTCGAGCATGAGTGCGTGGTTTTGAAAGGAACCGTGCACATTCATCACCACCTGCTTATCGCGATAACCCCGGACCTTTTCAAAAAGCACTACCGGCCCGCCGGGCATCTTGGTTGCCGCGCACGCGATGGTGCGTATGTCAGGCTCCAGCCGCACCTCCTCTTTGATGCGCACGAGTTGGCCTTCAGTTTCAGCCTTTTCCAGAAACGCTCTTATGGAATCAAAGGGCATGTCATACTCCCGCGTACATCGCGCTGTCTTTCTTCGGCGATGTTGTGTGACCTTTCGCTTCGCCTTGGTCGGGCAACTGCAGAACCTTTGTGACTCTACCCTACACCGCTGAAGCTGTCAAGGAAATTGTACCGAACGGTACATAATGTTGAGCAATAACGCTCTCCCGCACACGTGTACCGGAAGTTTGAATCAGGTGTCATCGTTTGACGTACAAAAGCTGCTAAGAAATCCGGGCCTTCACAGCCTCCCGGCCGCGAAGAGTGCCGCGCCGTACGCGGCGGTGATCTGCGGTTCGTCAGGCACGAAGACCTTTGTACCTAATTCTGCCTCGAGCGACCTGACGAGGCCGATATCCTTTGCGCCCCCACCCGTGACCGCGCAATCGTGCACCAGTCCCGCTCGCACCACTAGGTTGACTATCTTCGAAGCCATGGCCTTGTGGATCCCTGCAAGGATGTCCTCGATAGGCGCACCTTCGGCAACACGGGAGATGGCTTCAGACTCGGCGAAGACAGCGCATCCTGTCGTGAACTCAACCGGCTTCCTTGCTTTGAGGGAGAGTTCTCCAATCTCATCGAGGTTCACGTGAAGTATGCGCGATATGAGCTGCAGGAATTTGCCGCTTCCGCCGGCACACTTCTCATTGAGGACGAAGTTGGTCACCTTTCCCGATTCATCTACCCTGATGGCTTTGCTGAACTGTGTCCCGATGTCGACCACTGTCCTTACTGTGGGGAAAAGGTGGTTGATCGCGAAGGCATGGCAGGAGATGTCTGTTATCGACTGATCAGCGAAATCGACGACAGAAGCACCGTAACCGGTGGAGAACGTGCACGAGATGTCGGTCAGCGAGAGCCGACACTTGGCGAGCGCGTCGTCAGCAATCTTCCTTGCTGTTTCCTTGTAGTTCCCGCCGGACGGCATCACGGCATACGCGCACAGCGCCTTGTCCTCAAGCACCACGGCTTTCGAGAAGCCCGAACCTATGTCGAGACCGAGCGTATTCATATCAAATTCCAAATCCCCATATCCAAATCCCAAACAATGCCAAATCTCCAATTACCACGGTCGTACTGCACTTACTAAATGACCCATGACCGTGCCCCTTGACCCTCGCTTTTCCTATGAAAAAAATGTGGCCTCCTGCAGGCCCTTGCCCGCCCTCGCCAGGGGTTGCCCGCTTTGCATTGCTTTGTCGTATGCTTCCTTGCCCACGAGCGCAGCACCAATGGCTCCTGTCAGTAGGGGCTCCGGTGGCACAAGAACAGGACACCCGAACTTTGCTTCGAGGGCTTTCACGAGGCCTATGTTCTTGGCGCCCCCTCCTGTGATGGCCACATCCCGTTCTATCTTTAACTTGTTCACCATTGCGTATACCCGGGTGGCAATCGCCTCGTGAATACCAGCGACCAGGCTCTCGACCGGCTCTCCTGCTGCGAGCTGCGAGACGACCTCCTGCTCCGCGAAGACGGTACATGTGTTGCTGACAGGGACCACGCGTGTTGCTGTGAGCGAAAGCTCCCCGAGCCGCGCAAGTGGAACCCCGAGCGCATCGGCGATGACTTCCAGGAACCGGCCGGTCCCTGCAGCACACTTGTCGTTCATGACAAAGCTCACTACCTTGCCGTCCTTTAACTTGATCCCTTTGCTGTCCTGTCCGCCGATGTCGACAACGGTTTTTGCCGTGGGAAGAAGACTGTGCAGACCTTTCGCGTGACAGGTGATCTCCGTCACCTGTCTGTCGGCAAAAGGCACATTGATCCTGCCATACCCGGTAGCGACGACGTAGGCAAGGTTCTCAAAGGTGAGGTGCGCCTGCGAGAGTGCTTGCTCCATGACCTTGTGTGCGAGCCTGCGGTGTTCCGGGCCCGTGGGGCCGATCACTGAAGAGAGGACCTCTCCATCCATGATGACCACTTTCGTCATCGTGGAGCCGATGTCGATGCCGGCAAAGAAGTGGTTCACTGAGCTGTATCCGCCTGGTCTGTTTGGTTTCTTTGGTTTTTCTAGTTTCTCTGGTTTATCTGGTTACTGGTCACTTCAAAGCTTGTTGCGGGTTACGGGTTCCGAGTTGAAAGTTTCAAGGATTAGTCGTTAACTCGCAACCGGCAACTCGTAACAGGTTCTTGTTGCTGGCCACTCTTCAGTACTCACCGATCACCGGTAACCGGCCCTTTGCTCCTGCCTCCGTGTCCCCGCGTCTCGCTCTACCCTTGCTGGTCTGTACCGATCACTGATCACCGGTAACCGATCACGGTCTTCAATTCCGTTTCGCCTTCGCGGCCTCCAGCGTTTCTATGAAGGCGTCGATCCTGTTATGGGTGTCGGCCTCGTTGTATGAGCTGATGTCCACGATGTCGCCTTCCATGATGAGTACGGGTATATCCCTGTAGACTTTCTTGAGAATCTCCGCCTGCAGGATGATGCCCGCATGCCAGGTGCGGCACGAGAAGGCCTGATGGAAGACCACGCCATCGATCTTGTAGTTCTCGATATACTCAATGAGACGCTCAACCTCGGGCAAGGACCCTTTTCGAGCGCGCGCCTTGTCGAACCAGTGCGTGTAGTATTTGACCCATCTCCAGGCGATGTGTTCCAGCGGGTCGTTTGTCTTGGGAATCTCGAGTCCTTCGATCGCTTGAGCCTCGCGATAGGTTCTTTCAACGGGGAAGACAGCACCCTTACTGTTGAAATACTGAAAATCACTGAGCGCAAACCAAGAGGGAAGCCCGGCACCCCAGAGCAGCCTGTATTTTTCTTCCTCGGCCACTCCTTCCTTCCGTTCGATTTTTGCCTTCAGCTCGGTATTCAGGTCTTTATAAAAATCGTACGCCTCCTGGGTCGCCAGCATGAAGGCAAGCGGCACCATCGTGTTCATGGCATCACCCGTGTCCATTGGTGTCGGTAGGGCACGGCGCAACTCGTACGTCTCATAGAACAGGTTCCATGTCCGATCGACCAGGTCGACGAGTTCGGCAAGCTTGTCCCAGTCCATCTTGCGCCCCGTATGCTTTTCAAGGAAGCGGATCGCCTCACGAAGCTCGTCCACCGCATACTTGACGTAATATTTTTCTACCTCTCTCTGGTCTATATTCGGGTCCCACGGGGGCCAGTAGACTCCGCCGACGAAGACCGGTACGTCCTGAAGATAGTGTTGTGTTGCTTGAGGCCATTTGAACCGTGGATCACAGAGCATCTGGGCACTGCCCAGGATAACATCCGGCCTTGCCATGCCGCCCCACGGCGCGTCAGGCGGCATCGCACCGCCCAACTCCTCCCGCCAGATGTCAAAGCCGAGGTTGCATGTCGCGTACGTGCAGAGCGAGCGGGAAAAATTCTCCGCTTCTGCCTTTTCCAGGAACTTTCCCGACTCGCGCTTTGCCGCGCATATCCCGGAGTAGCTCTCGCCCCACGCAGGCACGATGTCCATTGCCCTCATAATCTCATCCATCCAGCAGACAATGAAGGTGTAGGCGACGGTCTTCCCTTCCTCTTTCGCCTTGAGTGTTGCGGCGGTGTTTGCACGCACCATCCTGGGTATGCGTGTCGCAGCCTCTGTTGCCAGTTTTCTCGATTTCTTGTCATCTGCCATGAGATTTCCCTCTCCGGTGGTTTATTAGGTTTATTGAGCAATGATCTCCAGGAATGCCTCTATCCTGGTCTTGAGCCTCGCCACAGTGGAAGCAGAGTATTCATCCTCCAGGTAGAGCACCGGCGTGCCTGAGGATTCAACGAAGCTCTTCATGGCCGGTACTTCGAAGCCATACGGGTCACAGTACTTATATATAAATAGGATAACCCCGTCGACTTTGAATTCATCTGCATACTTTCTTATGTGGCCGAACCGCGCCTCGAGGCTCTCATCGTAGCTCTTTTGTGGGTCGACGTACGTTGTGGCCAGAGGCAGTTTTCTCAGGTAACGCTCCGCGATACCCTGCATGGGGTCTGGCGTCACGTCAACATCGCCCCAGTACATCTTGCTCCCGATCGACGTGTCGTCCATGACTAGCCACGCGCCCGCCTTCTCGATGATGTCGGTGACCACCACGTCGTCGATCTGGTCGCCCACAAGCATGATGCGTGCGCGCTTCCCGTCCTGAGACGCGGCTTTCACCCGTACCTCCTTGATGACGCTCTCTATAAGGGAGGTCGATTCTTCCACGGGGAGGCTCATCGCGGCAACAAGCACCTTCGTCATCTCTGCACCGGACACGAGAGGAGGGTTCCCTTTTCGGAGGCTGTATAATTCTCTCATTTTCTGCCTGTTCTGGTTGTGGGCCTTGACTGCCGCCGCCAGAGCATCATCCGACACCGTGCTGCCCGTTAGTTTCTCGAGGCTTTTCATGAAGACGCGAAGTATAGCCTTGAAGAACTCAACCGACGGGTCGTCAGTGACATGCGGAACGTTCAGAAAGTGTGAGTAGGGGAGGTCAATGTTGTAGCTCCACGTATCGTAGGTCCGGCTTGTGCTGTCACAGAGATGCGGTATCACGATGCCGTCCAGATACCCGTACTTTCCCTTGAGGACCGCGTCGAACACGTTCCGCACAAAGGGACAGACGATCGTCTCCATGTGAGCATCCGCCTTGGTAATCGCCTCACTCACGTCGCCCTTGAGCCGGACGGGTATGAGACCCGCGGCTGTGATTACCTCAACGGGACCGAGAGCGGACAGATAGCCGATGCTTCTTTGTCCTTGGGCCTTAAGCTCTCTGGCCCTCAGCCCATACTGGGTGTAATACTTCTCTGCCGTGGCCATTCCATTTACATGAGCTGTGGTCATATTTGTTCTCCTGGTGTTCCAGTGATCAATCTTTGGATACAGTTCTTGGGTGCCGTCCGATGCTATCAAGAATCGTAGGCTCGTGTCAAGAGGTGAAGGGGCAAAAAAGAACGCTCAAGCTATGCCCGTGAACTTCTCGATTGCATCGAAATACCGGTTTAGTCCGGTAAACATGATGTCGTTGTGGTCGGCCCCTGCAATGACGAGAAGCTGCTTCTCGGAGCTTCCCAGGTGATCGTACAGTTTTTGTGCCTCGCTCAGGGGCACGAGCATATCGTATTCTCCGTGTATGATCATGGTACGCAATCGCACGCTCTGGACGATCTCGATAGACTCGCGTTCTATCTTGTCCATATCAACGCCCTCAGGCAGAGGCAAGCCGAGGTGCACGGTGATGGTGAGGATGTTGGCGAAACCGCTCTCGATGATAAGCCCCCTGAAGGCGTCTCTGTGCGTAGATGCCAATGTCAGCGCGGAGAGGCTGCCGAGAGATCGGCCCATTATCCAGAGTTCGTTGGCGATAGACCGGCGGGTGGCCTCCTCTCTTACTGTCGCGAGTATGCGATGACAGTCACTCAACATCGCCGAGAGTGACGGTGAGCCGCTGCTTGCTCCGTAGCCACGATAATCTACTACCACGAGATTCAAATGGTGTTGTCTATAGAATGGTGCGATCTGGTCATAGTCGCTCACCACCTCACCGTTGCCATGAAAATAGAGGATGAGCGGCCAGTAGGCGTCACCGATATAAAAGCGGCAGGAAACGCGGACGTCAGGTTCAACAGGAACAAAGAGATCGAAAGCGCCCACGGGAGGCGGCGCGAAGTCGGAGCGAGGATAGAATATATAGTTAGGTAGGGCAGATTCGTCGATCAGGGCATAGTCGGTCACGAAGCCTCCTGAACCGTGAAGTATGGCATGGAAGAATGATATGGAATCTAGTGATGTTCTTTTTGGGTCTATCGTACTAGAATATTGTGCGGGAAGCAAGATCAGTCGTATGGACTGGGTACTGACTCCTTTGTCGGAGGGACTGCTTGGCGCGGCTGCGTGGACACCACCTGATCTGCCTCTTCTTTTTTGAAGGCGACATCGATCAGGAGGCGTTTGAACATGAAAGGAAGCATGTCCTCGGGCAGGGAGAAGCCGGAGACCCCATCGAGATCGTGGAGGGTGCTGACGATCTCTGCTCGTGCTGTCGACACCTTGCTGACGGGCGCTGTGCAATCAATCCTGGTGCTGATGTGGAGATCACACGTCTCGACCGCGCGGCATTGGAGGGTCTGGGTATTTCGGTTGGGGAGAGCCGTTCGTGGAGTGATGTAGCGTCACGGGTTGTCGATATCCCGGGAAGGTGGTTCTCCAGGTTCTGTGAGGGGTGCACCTGGATCGGTAGGTGTCGGATGGGGGCATTCAAGAGATGAAAATCGGGTATGGCATTGCTGAGGAGATCGGTTTTCGTCCGAGCATGGAAGATGCCCATGCGATATGGGAGGAGGAAGATGTCTTCAGCGCCGAGGTCTATGATGGACATGGTGGCAGCATGGCCGCGCTTCTTGTGGCGGAGTTCTTAACCCCCCACTTCCTTTCTCTGGTGCGGGAGGAGCGCGCCAGGGACGCACCAGAATCGAAGACCGATCCGGAATTACTGAGAGCGGCATACCTCGCGGCCGATCAGTATATTTGCAGCCGTCCAACTACGAGTGGGGCGGCAGCCGCCACTATCCATGTCCTGGGCGACTGCTTCCTGGCCGCCAATGTGGGTGACTCAAGGGTGATCATTGGCGCCAGGAGCGGTGCCGTTCAGCTCACCGTGGACCATAAACCTGACCTGCCTGAAGAGCGCTCCCGCATAGAAGCGCTTGGTGGGCGGGTGATATCAATGGGTGTCCCACGGGTAGAGGGTATGCTAGCAATGAGTCGTGCCCTCGGCGATTCGGAACTGAAGCCCTATGTGAGTCCCGAACCTAGGATCGTCGAAGGGTATCTCGGGACTGAGAATGATTTTGTGGTCGTGGCATGCGACGGCGTATGGGATGTGCTGACATTGCAGGAGGTGATGGACACTGTTCGTGAGGTGGCGGACCCGAATCAGGCGGCGCAGAAGATAGTGGATCTTGCCCTTGCGTCGGGAAGCACGGACAACGTATCGGTGATAGTGCTCGACCTGCGCGATCACACCCGTGGTCTGGCCAGGGAAAAGATGGAGATTGTCTCGGTACTCGACCGGGCGAATAAATGAGAAGAACGTCACGAGTTACGTGTTTCGAGTTGCGAGTTAGAAGCGCAACTTCTTAAACCCGGAACTCGTAACCCGCAACAAGAGGCGAGCGATGCGCCGCGAGCTTAGCTCTTGAACACGCTGAATATCTTGTCGAGAGCTGACTTCTCGAGCTTCGAAGCTTGCTCGAACTCGCCTGCATCGAACCAGAGCCCCAGGCACTCCGAACACCTGTCAACCTTGATACCCTTGAATTCTACTTCAATGAGCTCCATTCCGCATTTCGGGCATCGCATGGCGTGAAGATCCCGCAGGCGCTTCTTTTCCTCGGCCGCCAGCCTCTTATGCTTTTCTTCCTCAAGCTTTTTCTTTTTCTCGAATTCCATCCTGGCGAAATATGCTTCTTCTTTGTCGAGATCTTTGTCCGGCATGGAACCTCCTTTATATTATAGTCTTACAAGAAGTTGGTTTCGCTTCACAACCTGCGACCCTTAACAAGCTTCATTTCACCAAGGCGAGAGCTGATCTAAACTCATCGGTTCCTGCTCGCCCCAGGAGCTCGTAAATCACCATTTCGGTTGAGGTGATTGTGACACCATTCATGCGCATGCGTTCGACCGCGGTATTCCAGTTGTCTATAGTCCTTGATGATATTGCGTCGCGAACCACGTGCACGTTGAAGCGAGATTCGGCATACAAGGCAGTTTGGGCCACGCAGATATGCGCCTCGATCCCGGTGAGTATGAGGCTTTTTCTCCCCGACCTATTCACAGCAGCCATGAACTCATCGGTGAGGAAGCAGTTGAATGTGATTTTCGAAATCGGATCAACGCGTTGCCTGCTCAGTGCGAGATCGACGGCCGTGGTTCCCAGTTTTTCCTGCTCCGTCACGACTACGGGAAGACCGATGATCCCGGCAAAGGAGAGAAGCTTCCTGACATTCTCGAGTATTGCGTCACGATGTGCCATGACTGGGACTAAACGCTCCTGCATGTCTATGATGACGAGAAGACTGTCCATCTTCTCCAGTAGATTGCCTGAGGGGTTGTTCGCGTTCATGCCTCCTCCTCTCACCGCACACTATTCTCTACCACACTCTTGATGTCTTTTTAAAGTGGGAAAACAGGAGACAATCCGAAACTGAACAATTAAGGATTGCGAATGGAAGAGAATCTTAAGGGAGGCGAATCGGCGGCCCTTTTTACCTACCCTATGTGATGCTCTTACTGTTTTATCTGCATCTCTTCGCCGCAGCAGATAATGTCACATGCTCCACAGTCACACAACTCATCTACCGTGAGCACAATACCGCACGTCTCACAGTAGAGCTTGCTCCCTAGAGTCTTAGGGAGCCTTCTTGCTCTTGGAAGCTCCTGCTTTTTTCTTCGCGGGAGCTGCCTTCTTCTTAGCAGGAGCCTTTTTCTTCGCCGTTTTTTTGGCTGCTGCTTTCTTAGGAGCCGCCTTCTTCTTCGCCGGTGCTTTCTTTGTGGCCACTCGTCTCACCCCCTTTCGTTCATGAGAGTCTCACCGCCGACTCGCCGTTTTTGGAACCGCACGCTTGGTAGGGAGCGTGCTTGCAATTAGCTTGCCTGATCATGTGCTTGACCAGAGCAAAAAATTTTTGTCTGTCCGTACTATTGCGCATGCTGCAACCTTATTTTCTTAGTCATCTTTACGCCGCGAAGAACCGTGGCATCACCACGAATCCTTCCGACGAGATTGACGGCGCTTGCAGGAACCGGTTCCGAGCCAGAGCTGATCGGTGTTGGACCAAAAAAGATTGCGAGAGCAGAACCTGGTGGCCAGTAACCTATGTCACCGACACTCACCTTCGTGGTTGCTGTCTCATCCAGATTTTTTTGAACGGGAATTTCGAAATAGAATTCGTCGCCCCACACGGAGGGCTTGGTCTCGATCGGAAGAGCTGCGCTTATTGCTTTCGCGCAGTCCGTGTCGAAGAGTTCTGCGTCAAGCAGAATCTGATCCACAACTATTCTCACTGGCGTTGGCAACCTCGTTCACCTTCCAGCTCCTTGTGGAATATACTCTCATTAGTATTAAGAATAGAACTAATTTTTCTGTGATGCAAGAAAAAAATGCATCATCACAAAAAAAAATTTAGAAAAACTTTTCTCGCGATATGATCATTGAAATGTTTTCAAACTCGTTGTATCTTTATAAATGCTTGCTACTGGCTGCTCCGCGAAGGATGAGAGAATATATAGACTACGTGTTTGCAATTTGAGGGCAGGAAATTATTTTTCGGACAGTGCAGGGAGTCAAACTTTTTGTTCGATGATGGAGCGAATTGACATGAAATGGAGCGAGCGTGATCGTTGCGACCAATCAAGCTCTCGGCGCCTGGTGGAAGAATGAGTCTCTTCTTCGTTTCTTTCTTTACCCTCTATGGCTTGCTCCATCTCTACGTTTTTCTCAAAGCGAGAGGCGGGCTCGACTTACATGTCGGGGGGAGCTCGATCGTTATTGCGTTCATGCTTCTCATGATCACGGCGCCCGTGATTGTGCGCTTCTCTGAGAAGGCAGGGCTCGAGCTGCTTGCGAGGGTTATCGCTTTTGGCGGCTACACATGGATGGGTTTGCTCTTCCTGATGGTGTGCAGTTCGATCATGGTTGACCTGTACCGCCTCTTGGTGTACCTCGTTCAGTTTATTCCGGGCATTGATGTGGTGAGGATGTCTTTCTTGCCTCGACACTATTTCTTATTCATCGTTGCTCTTTCCTTGGCCATAACCATATATGGATACTTTGAGGCGCGGCAGATTCGTATCGAAAAGATAGTCATCCGCTCACCGAAGATCCCGGTTCATGCGAGTCCCCTCAGGATTGCGCAGATCTCTGATGTTCACATCGGGCTCATCGTGCGCCATGATCGACTTCAGAGGATTGCCGATCAGGTAAAGGAGACGAAGCCCCATCTGTTTCTTTCGACAGGCGACCTGGTGGATGGTCAGATCAATAACCTGGAGGGATTGGCGGAGATCCTGAAGGAAGTGAAGTCGCGATACGGAAAATATGCGATCACGGGCAATCATGAATTCTATGCGGGTCTGGGACAGGCACTTGAGTTCACGGAAAATGCCGGGTTCACGATACTGCGGGGAAAGGTTGTGACCATAGGAGACTTTATGACGATAGTCGGTGTGGATGACCCGGCAGGCTCGGGCTTGCGCAAGAGCGACGGCGAAATAGAGCGAGAACTTCTGGGCAAAGCTCCCGCGGACAGGTTCACGCTGCTTCTGAAGCATCGACCGGACGTGGAAAAGGATAGTGCGGGCTTATTCGACCTTCAGCTTTCAGGACACGTGCACAAGGGGCAGGTGTTTCCGTTCAGACTCTTCACGCGGCTCTTTTACCCCATGTACGCGGGTTTTTACGAGCTATCGACCGGGTCGCATCTCTATGTGAGTCGAGGCACCGGTACATGGGGCCCGCCCATTCGTTTTCTTACTCCACCAGAAGTAACCTTGATCGAGCTGGTGCATGAAGACCGGGACAGCCTTGGCCCACCCTCGAAGCAGTGATGACCTGGTTGCCCAATCGTCACGACCTGAACGTGCCGTGGCATGACTTGCAGGTCCCTTCCACGACCCCGGTCAACCCCCCGGCGGCCTGACTATTCTGGGAGTCCACAGCGTTTCGCAGCAGGGTGAGGTTCTTCGTCAGATTACGGTAGTTGTCGATGAATGCGTCCCGCTTGTCAGCATTTTTCGGCGGGGTGAAATTCTCGATCGCCGGGATCGTGTCAAAGATCTTCTGGAGGGACTTCTGTGTGGCAGCAAGATTGTTCTTCTCCAGTGTCTCCTTGACAAGCTTCCATTCGCCCGCTATGGTTTTCATGGTCTGGCCCTGATTTACCTTGGGGGCTGCTCCCGGTTTTACCTGCTGCGCTGCAACCTGCGAGAGCATAAGGCCTGCTCCTAACAGGATGATCATTGATACAAAACAGATTCCCTTTGTCATTTTCTGAACTCCTTTTCGCTCCATAGTATGTACATGGTAGGTGACGACGCGCTCGAGGATCTTCGAGCCGACCACGCCACCGATCATCCGTAGAGAACTTGGTATAGTCTACTTGAGCAGTCTATCATTTACAACGGTTGTCTGTGACTCATATCTGGACGTCGGTACATCGCTCGCAATGACCCGGCGGCTGCGCATGCCCTTTCATTTCTCTTTGAACTCCTTTCCTTTCCAGAGCATGTAAATAGCCGGGTAGATAATCAGCTCCAGGATCGTGGACGTGATGACGCCGCCAATCATGGGCGCGGCGATCCTTTTCATAATGTCAGAGCCGGCGCCGTGACTGAACATGACGGGGATCAGACCGGCAAGAATCACCCCCACCGTCATGATCTTGGGACGGATCCTCTTGACGGCGCCGAACATGATGGCATCCTTCAAATCGGCGATGCTTGCCAGTTTTCCTTCCTTCTTCCACTTATCGTAGGCAAGTTCCAGGTAGAGCAGCATGACCACGCCGGTTTCGGCATCGAGGCCCGCGAGAGCGATGATACCCACCCATACGGCAATGCTCATGTTGTAGTTAAGAAGGTACAGGAACCAGAAAGAACCGACCAGCGAGAAAGGGACGGCAAGAAGAACGATGATCGTCTTCAAGACTGATTTTGTGTTGAGATAGATGAGCACAAAGATGATCAGAAATGTAAGCGGGATAACGAGCTTCAGCCGTTCATGGGTTTTCACCAGGTATTCGTACTCACCGCTCCACTGTAAGCGGTATCCCTCCGGGATCTTAAGGGAGGCAACGCTCTTTTTTGCCTCCTCGACATAGCCGCCGACATCGCGTCCGCTAAAATCGATGAAGACATACGCAGAGAGCAAGCCCTCTTCACTCTTTATGCCGGTGGGGCCTCTGACGATCTTGATATCGGCGAGCTGTGTCAGGGGGACCCTGGCGGAGCCTCCGGCAGGTGATCCGCCCCCGGAGGAACCCATTCCGGAAGAGGCCTGAGACGCTTGTTGTTGCCCCATCTGTGGAATCGGCACAAGGACCCTTTTCAGCATTTCCTGGGTATCCCTCAAGTCGCGCATGTACCGCACGTTGACCGGGTAACGCTCCCTGCCTTCAATGGTCATGGTGAGGTTCATCCCGCCGACAGCGGTCTGTATCACGTCCTGGACATCCTCCACGGTCAGGCCGTACCGGGCAGCCTCCTCACGCTTAATGTTGAAGTCGAGAAAATAGCCTGTGGTAATGCGCTCCGCGTACACACTCCGGGTGCCCGGGACCTGTTTCACGTGGTGTTCGATCTGGAGACCGATCTTTTCAATCTCATCGATATTTGGCCCGAGTACCTTGATGCCGACCGGTGTTCTGATGCCTGTAGCGAGCATGTCAATGCGCGCTTTGATGGGCATCGTAAAGGAGTTCGCAACGCCCGGGATGGTGAGCGCATCATTCATTTCGTCCTTCAGTTTTTCGACGGTCATGCCCGCGCGCCATTCTGATTCCGGTTTCAGGTTGATGACCGTCTCGAACATCTCCAGCGGTGCCGGGTCTGTCGCTGTCTCCGCCCTACCTGCTTTCCCGAAAACGCTCTGCACTTCGGGAATGCGCATTAATATCTTGTCCTGCAATTGAAGCAGATCCGTTGCCACTGAAATCGAAGCGGCAGGCGCGGTAACAGGCATATAAAACAGGGTGCCTTCATAGAGAGGCGGCATGAATTCTGAGCCGAGCTTTATGAAAGGATATACGGTAACGGCAAGCACGATCACGCCCGCTATAATCACGAATATTTTGAAGCGCAAAGCAAAAGCAGCAATCGGGCCGTAAGTCCAGTGGAGAAACCGGCTCACGGGGTTCTTTTCTTCCGGTCGTATCTTTCCCCTGATGAAGAGGGTCATGAGCACAGGGGTGAGCGTCACCGCGAGGAATGATGAGAAGAGCATGGCAAAGGTCTTGGTGTAGGCCAGGGGCTTGAAGAGCCTTCCTGCCTGCGCCTGCAACGTGAAAACAGGGAGAAACCCTACGGTGATTACCAGAAGAGAAAAGAAGAGAGAGGGCCCTACTTCTTTTGCGGCTTCTATGATGACGTCAACCCTGCTGCCGTGTCTGCCGTGTTCCTCCCATTCCTCCAATTTTTTGTGGGCATTCTCCACCATGATGATCGATGCATCCACCATGGCGCCGATGGCAATGGCGATGCCGCTCAAGCTCATTATGTTCGATGTGACCTTCAGGTAATACATGCAGATGAAAGACATGATGATGGCTATGGGAAGAGTCAGGATGACCACTAGTGCACT
>Ga0102851_10000749_pt1 | contig 17210 bp, 17 predicted proteins | sample Mud3Dept3metaG_FD_79558 | JGI IMG/M metagenome (GOLD analysis project Ga0102851, IMG submission 79558) | Freshwater wetland microbial communities from Ohio, USA, analyzing the effect of biotic and abiotic controls - Mud 3 Core 4 Depth 3... | ecosystem: Environmental > Aquatic > Freshwater >... | reverse complement strand
TCGTGAACCACTCGCGGGTCTTGCGCCAGATCGGGCCCCACGCGACGCGCTGGGCGCCGCGCGCATCCGAGGTCAGGGCCGCGAGCTCCTGGAGGTCGGCGATCACCCGCCGCGACGAGATCTTCATGCGCGGAACACGATCGCACGGCTCGCCGCGCGCGCGCGACCGATCGAGGTCGAAGATCCCGCGGGGAGCGTGCGCCCGGCGGTGGCCGCGGTACGGTGCCGGCGATGCAGCGCGCGATCGTCGGGTTCCATCGGGACGACGCCGGTGACTGGGTCGCCGAGCTCGCGTGCGGCCACGGCCAGCACGTCCGGCACAAGCCGCCGTTTCAGCTCCGGCCGTGGGCCGTGACGGCCGAGGGCCGCGACGGCAGGCTCGGCAGCGAGCTCGACTGCGTTCGCTGCGATCGGGGCGAGCCCGCCGAGGGCTAGCCGCGGCTTCACCCAGGTCGCGTCGATGCGCGGCGGCATGGTTGCCTGGCGCACGACCGCGGCGGTGCACGTGCACGATGACGTGAACTGACGGGCTTCTTCGACGACCGGGCTTGCCCGCTACGGGTCCCCCGGCGGATACCCCCGACATGAGCTTCTGGTCCGAGCGGATCCTGCCGCACCTCATCGAGAAGGCCGGTCGCAGCCACGCGATCCTCGAAGCACGGCGTCGCTGGATCCCCAGGGCGCACGGCGAGGTGCTCGAGATCGGCGTCGGATCCGGGTTGAACCTCGGCCTCTACGATCCGGCGCGCGTCCGCAGCGTCACGGCAATCGATCCGTCCGCGCCGCTGCTGGCCCGCGCCGCTGCGCGCGCTCGCGAGTCGACGGTTCCGGTCGCGCTGGTCGGCGGAAGCGCCGAGGCGATGCCGTTCGCCGATGCGTCGTTCGACAGCGCGGTGATGACGTACACGCTGTGCAGCATCGCGGAGCCCCAGCGTGCGCTCGCCGAGCTTCGCCGCGTGCTGCGCCCCGGAGGCGAGCTGATCTTCATCGAGCACGGGCTCGCACGCGACGACTCGACCCGTCGCTGGCAGCGCCGGCTGACGCCGATGTGGAAGCGCGTCTCGGGCGGCTGCCACCTCGATCGCGACACCGGTGCCCTCCTGCGCGAGGCCGGGTTTCGGAGCGACGACCTGACCGCGGAGCCGGGGGATGGCGCGCGGTGGTTGTCGTTCACCTATCAGGGCTCGGCGCGACCCGACCCCACGGCCCGCTGACGCGAACCCTTTCGAGCACGGGCTGGCTCTGATCTCGCAAGGAGACCCACCATGCTCGCCATCAACGAACACTCCATCGACCGCGTGATCCGTGTTGTCCTCGGACTCGTCCTGCTCTCGCTCGTGTTCGTGGGGCCCAGATCGCTCTGGGGCCTGCTCGGGCTCGTCCCGCTGGCGACCGGCGTGGTCGGGTTCTGCCCGCTCTACCGGCTCCTCGGCATCAGCACGTGCTCGACGCACATCGGCCGCAAGCAGGCGGCGTAGGCCCGAAGCACGTTCGCGAGCGAGATCTGCGCGGCCCGTCCGACGCGACGCAGGGCGTGCGCGATGCCGCCCCGTGCGCGCGCGGCGCTCACCGCGCGCGACGCGCTCACCGCGCGACGTACGGCGCTCAGCGCGCCACCGCGCTGCGACCGACGGTCTTGGCGACTTCGGCGCGGACCTCGTCCATGTCGAGCGCGGCGAGCTGTGCGATCAGCTTGTCGAGCGCCGCGCCCGGTAGCGCGCCGGCCTGGGAGAACACGAGGATTCCCTCGCGGAAGGCCATCAGCGTCGGGATGGCCCGGATGCCGAGCTCGCGCGCCAGCTCGGGCTCGGCCTCGGTGTCGACCTTCGCGAACACCACGTCGGGATGGCGCTTCGCCGCCGCCTCGAATACGGGCGCGAACGCGCGACACGGGCCACACCAGGTGGCCCACAGATCCACGAGCACGATGCCCTGCGCGACGGTGGACTCGAACGTCTCTGCGGTCAGTTGCTGGATCGCCATCTCATGCCTCCACGCGATCAGAGCCGCGGACGCGAGGAAGGGTTCGTGCCGTCAGCCGCCGCTGCCGCCGATCAGGAGGCCGAGCGCGGCCCCGTAGAGGGTCGCCGCGAACGGATTCGCCCACAGCGGACAGGAGCCCGAGCGGCAGCCGACCAGCCGGTGAAAGGCGTACCCGGCGAGTGCGCCGAGCAACGTACCGAGGAGGATCGAGGAGAGATTCATGCGACCTGTGAGAGCCAGCAGCGCGCCGAAGGATTCACCGACCCGGGGCCGGCGGCTCGCCGATTGCCGCGAGGATCGCTCCGCGGACGGCAGCGCGGACGGCGGAGGGGACCTCGTCGCCCGGGATCCGGCGACACAGCGACACCGTGCGCTTGAGGGCATCGCACGTACCCGCGCAGCGCGCGCACGTCGCGAGGTGCTTCTCGATTTGCACGCACGCCGACTGATCGATCTCGGCCCCGACATAGGCGCTCAGCTCCTGCGTGAGCTCCGGGCACGGCTCGCCATCCTGCTCGCCGCCGACGAAGCCGGCGAGCTCGGCGCGGAGCGCCATGCGTGCGCGGTGCAACCGGCTCTTGAGCGCGCCGACCTCGACGCCGACGACCGCGGCCGCCTCCTCGGCGCTGAGCCCCTCGACATCGCGCAAGACCAGGACCTCGCGCTGGTCCGGGGGCAGCGTGGCGATCGCGCGGGACAGCGCCTCGCCGATCTCGCGCGCGTGCACGCGGGCATCCGGCATAGGCGCCGGGTCGACGAGCTCGGCGGCGACGTCGTCGTCGAGCGAGTGCGTCGGGCGCTGGCCGCGCCGCTCCTTGATGCAGAAGCTCCGCGCGATCTGGTACAGCCACGTCGACAGCGAGGCGTCGCCCCGGAATCCCGGCAGGTACCGGAACGCCGCGAGCAACGTCTCCTGTAGCACCTCGCGGGCGGCGTCCTCGTTCCCACACATGCGCAGGCCGAAGCGATAGATGCTCGGCTCGTAGCGGCCGAGGAGCACCTCGATCGCGGCGCGGTCCCCGCCGCGGGCGGCGGCGATCAGCTCCTCGTCTGCAGGCTGCATGGCCGTGGTCCAGTGTACTGTGCGTGGCCGCGCTGTCGCCCCCCAGGTCGTCCGAACCCTTTGGCGCCAGCCTGGCTCTAGCAGCGGAAAGGAGCAGGACCCATGTGCCGTGCCGTGACATGCAAGGAGTGCAAGAAGCCGACGTGGGCGGGCTGCGGTGCCCACGTGGAGGCGGTCCTCGGGAGCGTCCCGAAGGACAAGCGGTGTGCGTGCCGGGAGGCGCGGTCCGCCAAGCCCGCCGCCAAGCCCGCCGCCACGCCCGGGATCGAGCCCGTCACCAAGCCCGGCCTCGCGGGATCGCTCCGTCGGTTGTTCGGGCTCGACTGACCCGGCCCGGCGCTACCGGGTCCGCAGCTTCGCCCGCAGGCGCTCAGAGCGAGATGCGCGCGAGCTCGATGTCGAACACCGTGTCGGTCTGCTGGTCGACGACGACGAGCGTGCCGGCGGCGGCATCGATCGCGAGACCGTCGATCGAGCGCACGCCGAACCGGTGGAGGTCGTCGAGCGGGATCGACTGGCTCGTGGTCACGTCGAACCGCGACAGCCGCGAGCCCTGGCCGAGGACGAGGCCCACGTCGGGAATCGCGATCATCCCGGTCGCGGCGACGTCGTTGCCGGCCGTGTACCACTCGACATCGACGCCGGTCGCGCGCTCGTAGCCCGCGACCTGCGCGTACTGGAACACGCCCGCCGCGTCGTACGTGACCGGTTGCGCGTAGAGGCGCTGGTTCGCGGCGTCGTAGGCGATGCCGTCGGTGCGCTGGGTCAACGAGACCGGCGTGCCGTCCGGCAGGTAGCAGAAGTGCTGCTGGAGCGTCATCGCCGCCGTGTCGAGGAGGAAGCCATCGCCGATCGCGGTGAGCGCGAACAGGTTCGGCGCGATCGCGACGAGGTCGGTGAACGGGAGCTGGAGCGGCGCCGTCGGGCCCGGATCCGGCATCGCCGACATCGGGACGACGGGCACGGCGACCGCGCCGTCGAGCCGGTACAGGCCCGCCGTCTCCTCGAACACGAAGCGCTGGCCGTCGGGCGCGATCGCGAGCCCGACCGGGCGGAGGTCCTCCGTGGTCTGCATCGCGGCGCGCAGGTCGAGGCGGGAGAGCGGCGACTCGGGGCGCTCCTCCTCGGCGCAACCGGTGAGGAGGGCGAACACTCCGATCGCGAGGCCGGTCTTCATCGGGTCAGCGTAGACCACGAGTCGTGCCAGATCGATGCGTGATGTCGCGCGGGGTTACGCCGGTCCCCAACGAAAATCTGAGGGGGGACCGCGGAAACCGGCGTTCCCCGAACGTGCGATGGTCGGCGCGGGCCCCCATGATCGTCCGTCAGCTCTTCGACCAGACCTCGAGTACGTACAGCTACCTGCTCGCGAACGAGCGCACGCGCGAGGCGGTGCTGATCGACCCGGTGTTCGAGCAGCACGCGCGCGACGCAGCGCTGATCCGCGAGCTCGGCTTGAAGCTCCTGTACACGCTCGACACGCACTGCCACGCCGATCACGTCACCGGCGCGTGGCTGATGAAGCAGGCGTTCGGCAGCCAGATCGCGCTCGCGGGGGTTATCGGCGCCAGCAACGTCGATGTCCCGCTCGGCGCCGGTGACGGCATCCGGTTCGGCGACGACGTGCTCGAGGTCCGCGCGACGCCGGGTCACACCGACGGCTGCCTGTCGTTCGTGACCGCCGACCACGCCAGGGTGTTCACCGGCGACGCCTTGCTCGTCCGGGGCGCCGGCCGCACGGACTTCCAGCAAGGCGACGCGCACCGGCTGTTCCACTCGATCCGCGAGCAGCTGTTCACGCTCCCCGAGGCGTGCATCGTGTATCCGGGCCACGACTACGACGGTCGGACCTCGAGCACGATCGGCGAGGAGCTCCAGCACAACCCGCGGATCGGCGGCGGAGCGCGCGAGGAGGACTTCGTCGGATACATGACGAACCTCGGCCTGCCCCACCCCAAGCAGCTCGCGATCGCCGTGCCGGCGAACCTGCGCGCCGGCGAGCCCACCGCCGGCACGAGCCCGCCGACCGCCGACTGGGGCCCCGTCGTGACGACCTACGCCGGCCTCAAGGAGATCGCGCCCGAGTGGCTCGCGCGCCATCGCGATCAGGTGCACGTGCTCGACGTCCGCAGCACGGCCGAGTTCGATGGCGAGCTCGGCCACCTCGAGGGAGCGATGTTGATCCCACTCGACGAGCTGCGCGCTCGCGTCACCGAGGTCCCGGGCGACAAGCCGGTCGTCGTCGTGTGTCAGACCGGGAAGCGCTCGGGCATGGGGACGGTGATCCTCGGCACGGCGGGGAGGACGCGGATCGCGAACCTCGCAGGCGGGATGGTGCGCTGGCGCGAGCTCGGGCTCCCGATCCACGAGTGAGTGCAACGTACGGACACTTCGCGAGCCAACGATGCAGAGTTGGGACACCGCGCACACGTAGTCTCCTGTAGTTGGTCGTGGCCACGCGCTTGCACCGGCGGCGCGCATGCAAGCGAGTGTGGACGTTCGGGAGGTCGGACTGGCTCTGGTGATCGCGATCGTGGCGCTCGTCACGGAACCGAGGGTCGCCGACGCGTGTGGATGTCTCTCGCCCCCGGCGGTGGCAGTCGGCGACTACGCCGTCAACCAGCGCGCCGAGCAGATCATCTTCGAGGTCGAGCCCGGCTGGGTCACGGCGCACGTCCTGATCAAGTACGCGGGCAAGCCCGAGTCGTTCGCGTGGATCGTGCCGGTCCCCGAGGTGCCCGAGCTCGGGATCTCGCCGGTGTCGGCGTTCGGCCTGCTCGATCGGCTGACGGCTCCGGACGTCGGCGTGACGGAGGAGGACATCTGCCCGGTCTCGGAGTGGTCGTGCCGCTATCACCAGCAGCCGTCGTGCGGCGACGACAGCGACAACGCGAGCCCGCCGAGCTTCGGCGACGCCGGGGCCAGCAGCGACGCCGCCGGCGGGCAGCCGCCGGTGATCGTGATCTCCGAGCAGGTCGTCGGCGACTACCAGACGGTGACGTTCCGCGCGAACGAGGCGGCGGCCGCGACGCAGTGGCTGCGCGACAACGGGTTCATCGTCAACCAGACGACGTCGATCTACATGGAGCCGTACGTCCAGGCGAACATGGTGTTCATCGCGGCCAAGCTCGTGCCGGGCGCCGGGATCGAGTCGATCAAGCCGCTGAAGCTGAGGTATCGCTCGGCGTTCCCGACGGTGCCGCTGCTGCTCACCGCCGTCGCCGCCGAGCCTCACCTCACCGTGACGACGTTCATCTACGGCGACGACGCGTTCCGGCCGATGGGCCACCCGATCGTCACGATCGATCCGAAGATGCTGGCGCGCGACGGCAACGGACGCCTCAACTACCCGATGGTGCTGTCGCGCGCCGTCGACGAGGCCGGCGGTGATGGCTTCGCGATCGAGTACCGCGGCGCCCCCGTGAGCGCCGATGCCAACGGCATGTGCTGCGGCGGCAGCTACGACTTCTGCAACATCGGCGGCAACGCGCAGTGCGAGTGTCCGCGCGACGAGTTCGATCGCGCCGACTGCGAGGCCGGGGGCGACCTCGTCGAAGGCGTCGCGCTTCTCGACGATCTCGCGAGCCGGCACACGACGGTGACGCGCATCACGACGCGGATCTCGCCCGAGGAGATGACGTTCGATCCGACCTTCGAGCGTCACTTCGGCGCGCCCCGCACGGGCAAGCTGATCGTCCGTGGCTCGTCGCCGAGCCTCGCGAGCTGCGAGGCGAGCGTGATCGATCAGGATCGCTTCGCGGAGCTCGACGCCCTGCAGGGCTGCGCCGCGCTGTACTGCGGCGTCGCCGGTCAGTGCGTCACGACGGCGAGCGGTGCCGCCTGCGCGTGCATGCCCGGCGCGGTGGCGCAGCGGTTCCTCGATCTCGACGGCACCGCATCCGTCACCTGCGTGCCCGCCGTGCCGACCGTCGACCTGCGCGCGGGTGGAGATCAGCTTCCGGATGCCTGCGCGGGCGTCAGCTGCGGCACCGGTGACTGCATCGATCGCAACGGCGTCGCGGTCTGCGCGTGCGCCCCGGGCACTGCGGCGCGCGCCGGCGTACTGACCGCACCGCGCTGCGAGCCCGCCCTGCTCGCGAGCTCCTCGCGCGGCGCGGCCGACTACAGCGAGCCGCTACGCGGGCTCGCCGTCTGCGCACCGCGTCCTCCGGTGTGCGGCGAGGGGGGCTGGCTCGAGAACGTCGGCACGAATCGTCCCGGCGTCGCCTGTGGCAACGTCGATCCGCCCGCGGCGCTGACGCGGCCGGGGCCCAAACCGGACTGCGGTGGGCTGTTCGGCTTTGGCTGTGGCGGTTGCCAGCAGGGCGCCGAGGCCCCGGTCCCGGCGCTCGCGGGCGCGTGGCTCGTCGCCGCGCTGATCGCGCGCCGCCGTCGTCGCACGCGGGCGCAGTGATGTCGAGCGCGTCGCGTTCCCTGCTGTACGCCGTGCTCGCCGTCGGGTGCGGCAGCCACGAGGCTGCGGTCCAGGTGCGGGATCCGATCGCCCTGCCCGCGGCCCGGCTCCCGCGGGCGCCCGGCGAGTTCTCGCCGAGCCTGGTCGCGATCGCGCCGGCCCAGGTGACCGCCGAGCTCACCCCCGGCGAGCTCCTCGCGGACGTCGACAGCTGCGCGACGTGTCACCCCGACGCCGCGGCGCAGTGGTCGTCGAGCGCGCACTCGTTCGCTTCGTTCGGCAACCCGAGCTATCGCGCGAACGTCGAGCGCCTGCGCGCGGATCTCGGCAAGACGCCGAGCCGGCACTGCGGTGGCTGCCACGATCTCCCGCTGCTCGTCGACGGCCTGATGACGAGCGAGGCGCCGATCCCCGCCGACGATCTCCGCGCGCACTCGGGCGTGTCGTGCCGGCTCTGCCACGGCGTGCAGACGACGACGCACGACGGCAACGCGAGCTTCGTGTGGGATCCGACGCCGATCGACGCGCCGGTGCTCGGCGATGCCGCGTCGATCGCGCAGCACAAGCGCCAGGTCACGACCAAGCTGGACGGCGATCTGTGCGCGTCGTGTCATCGCGGGTTTCTGTCTCCCGATCTCTCCCTGCCCGTCCACCTGACCGGCGTCGACGAGCCCGGCATGTGGCGGAGCTCCGCGTGGACCGGCAACGGCATGGCGCGGATCGACAAGGTCGAGCAGCAGACCTGCATCGACTGCCACATGGAGCGCACGCCCGCGTCCGCGGACGAGCTCGGCGCCAAGCACGGCACGATCGCGTCGCACCGGTTCGTCGGTGGTCACACCTGGATGGCCTCGATGCGCGGCGACGCCGAGCAGCTGCGGCTGACCCGCGCCAAGCTCGAGGGTGCGGCGTCGATCGATGTCGCCGGGGCGCGCGTCGTCGATCGCGGCCAGCGCGGCGCGTGGCACCTGCCCGCCGACGGTGCGCCGGTCGCGCGCGGCACGATCCTCGAGCTCGACGTCGTGATCCGGAACCTGCTCGTCGGTCACCGGTTTCCCGGTGGCGTCCTCGACGCGCAGGACACGTGGGTCGAGGTCGAGGTCATCGATCGCCGCGGCCGCCGCCTCGCCGCCTCGGGCCTCACGCATGCGGCCGATCCCGCGGACGAGGACACGCACGTCCTGCGCACGCTCGTCGTCGACGATGCGGGCCACGTGCTCGAAGAGCACGAGGTCGCGAAGTTCCGGGCGCAGATCGCGACGCACACGATCGCACCGCGCGAGGCGCAGGCGGTCCGCTATGCGTTCGCCGTCCCTGCGAACCTCGCGGCGGACCAGCTGCCGCTCGCCGTGACCGCCCGGCTCCGCCATCGCAGCCGCTCGTTGAAGATGCAGGCCGCCGCGTGCACCTCGGCGCGCACACCGGAGGGGCAGGCGTTCATCGCCGGGGCGCGGCGCACGCGCGACGTCGAGCTCGACCCGTGCAAGGCCCAGCCGATCACGTTGATCGCGGAGGCCCGGATCGAGCTCGGCCGCGGCGCCACGAGAACGACGACGCGGCCCGCGTGGCAACGCACCTACGAGCACGGCATGGCGCTCGGCGCGACCGTCGTCACGCGCCAGAGCGAGGCGCGCGACGTCCTCGATGCAGCCCTGCGCGGCGCGCCGGACCCGCGGTCGCGCGCGATGGTCTCCGCGCAGCTCGGCTGGGTCGCCGCGAAGCAGGGACGTGCCGACGAGGCGGTCCGCCTCGTCCGCGAGGCGCGCGCGCTGCTGGCGGCCGCCGCGACCGCCGGCCCTGTCGTCGATCCGCCGGTGCTCGACGCGATCCTCGCGGACGCGTTCGTCCGGTTGAATCGATGGGAGGACGCGCTCGCGCCGGCGAAGGCCTGCACCGAGCGCGCACCGCAGAACACCACGGCGTGGGGCGTCTACGCCAAGATCCTCGTCGCCCTCGGCGATCACACCGCGGCGCTCGCGGCAGCGACGCGCGGCCTCGAGCTCGCACCGCGCGATCCGGACCTGTTGCGCAGCCAGGCGACCGCGCTGGCCGCTCTCGGCGATCCGCGCGCGGAGGCCGCGCAGACCGCCTACGTCCGGTTCCGGACGCCCGACGAGGCCGCCGGGCTGCGGGTCCGCTGCATCACCGGCAACGAGCGCTGCATGCGCCTTCGCAATCCGGTGCACACGCTGGCGCTCCACCCCGTGCGCTGATCGACCAGTTCGCGCCCGATCCTCCAACGGCACGGTCGAGCCGGGATATCATCGATCCATGGGTCGGACCGGGGTGGCCGTGGTGTTCGCGCTGGCGCTCGGCGCGTGCTTCACCAAGCCGGAGCGGTTCGGCGATCGTTCGGATGCCGGTACCGATGACAGCGGGATCGACGGGACCGGATCGTGCACCGCGATGTCCGCGACGTGCGTGACCGCGAACGTGCTCGAGACCTGCGCCGGCGCCGGGGCCTCTCCCGAGGTCGCGACGTGCTCGTGGGGCTGCACGGCGACGGGGACGACCCGCTGCTTGAGGATCGCGCCGCTCGGCGGTGGGGTGGCGGCGACGGATCTCGATCCCGCGCCCGACCTGATCGACGCGACGCTCGCGGGCGTGATCGATGGCTCGACGGGTGAGATCTCCGGCTTCACGGCGCGGCTGCCGGGCACCGGCGTCCACGCGGGGATCGGCTACGCCGTGCAAGGCGGCGTCGCCGTGTTCCGGTTCAAGAGCCTCGTGATCTCGGGCACGCTCGAGCTCCGCGGCACGAACGCGATCGCGCTCGTCGCCGATGGTCCGATCACGATCAACGCGGTGATCGACGGCACGATCGCGTGCAGCATGACGGCGGCGCGCGGCGCAGGTGGCTCCGCGGGTGGCGTCCCCGGGGCGCCGGCCTCGGGCAATGGTGCCGGCGCGGCGGGGACTGCGCAGAGCCATGGTGGGGGCGGCGGCGGCCACGGTCTCGTCGGCGGCAATGGCGGCGCGATGAACGGAACGGCGCCCGCCGGCGGCGCCGCGTTCGCATTCACCGCGCTTCGCGGCGGAGGCGGCGGAGGCGGTGGCAACAACACCACCGGCCCCGGCGGCGCGGGCGGTGGCGGCGGTGCCGCGCTCCAGATCGTCTCGAACGCGACGATCACGGTGGGAGCCGCCGGAGGCATCAACGCGGGCGGATGCGGCGGGCGCGGGACCAGCTCGGGGTCCCCCGGCGGCGGCGGCGGTGCCGGCGGCGTGATCGTGATCGAGGCGCGCGACGTCACGATCGCGGGTTCGCTCGCGGTCAACGGCGGCGGTGGTGGCGCAGGCGACGTCGATGGCGGCCACGGGGAGCACGGACTCCTCGACCGCGACATCGCGAGCGGCGGCTCCGCGATGACCGGCATCGGCAACGGTGGCGGCGGTGGCTTCGGGATCGCGAGCCCCGCGACGACGCTCCAGGGCCAGCCCGGGGCCGGGAGCTCGCGGTCGGGCGGCGGCGGCGGTGGGATCGGACGGATCCGGATCAACACCGAGAGCGGGAACGTGACCGTCACCGGCCTCATGAGCCCGGCGTTCGCGGACGCGGGGACGACCGCGACGAAGAGCTCGCTCGTCGTGCAGTGACGTGAAGCGCGGCGCGCGCCGACGGTGATCGTCCAGGCCGGGAAGCGTCGCGCGAGGTCTCGCCCTGCGCCGGCCTCCCTGGACCCTCGCCCGGCGCGGGTCCCAGGTCGCGTGACGGACCGGCGCCAGTCGCCGTCCTTGTGGATCATGACCGCTCTCTCGGGTGCGTTGCTCCGACCGTTCGTCGCGCCCCGGACCACCCCGACCGAGGCGTGGATCCTCGCCGGCGTCCTCGACGGCCGCGATGCACAGCCCGCGCTGCTCGACGCGCTCGCCGGCATCCCGTATGCCCTGCGCCTCGCGTGCGATCTCGCACTCGCCGGGGCGACCCGGATCGTCGTGGTGTGGCACGGGAAGGCGGCGGCCCCCGACCTCGGTGCGATCGCGCGCGATCCGCGGCTCGCCTCGCGCGCGACGCTCGAGATCGTCCGTGAGGTCCCCGCGGGCGATCACTCCGACGCGATCCTCGTCGCGCGGGCGGACCGCGTCTACCACCGGGACATCCCGGTCCGCGTGGCCGCGGCATGGCAACGTTCGACCCTGCGGCTGGCCAAGATCAGCGGCGAGGAGCACGACGCGATCGTCGCCACGGACCGGCGCACCGCACGGGTCCTCGCGGCGCGGGCCGCGGTCCAGGGCGGGCTCGCGGCCGAGCTGGCGCGGCTGTCGGTCGTGCGCGAGATCGCGGGCGCGGAGCCCCCGTACCTCGGCTTCACCGTGGCGGTGCCCGATCGTCGCGCCCACGGGGCGGCCGAGCGCCGCCTCGTGTGGTCGCTGCGCAAGTCCGCCGACGGGATCGCGGCGAAGCTCGTCAACCGGCACCTGTCGCTGCCCGTGTCGTGGCTCCTCTCCCGCACGCGGATCCATCCGAACCACGTGACGCTGATCGCCCTCGCGTGCGCGCTCGCGGGCGCGCTCGTGATCTCGCGCGGCGGCTACACCGCCGGGGTCGCGGGGATGCTGCTCGTCGAGCTCGGCTCGATCATCGACGGCATCGACGGCGAGCTCGCGCGGCTGCGGTTCCAGTTCTCGCGCGGCGGGCAGTGGCTCGACACCGTGGTCGACGATGTCTCGACCCTCGGCTACGCCGTCGGCGTGACGGCGAACCTCTCCGCCGCCGGCGTGACCTGGGCGGTCCCGATCTGCAGCGCCGCGGTGCTCGCGTTCGCCATGACGCAGAGCACGCAGTACGCCCTGATCCGCGTGGTGTATCGGTCCGGTGATCTCGCCGCGATCCCGTGGGCGTTCCAGAGCTCGGAGTTCCTGTCGCGCCGGAGCACCGGCGTGCTCGCCTGGGCGCGGCTGACCGCACCGAAGCTGTTCAAGCGCGACTTCGTGGTCACGCTGTGCCTCGGGTTCGCGCTGCTCGGCCACCTCGAGCTGATCCTCGCGAGCTTCGCCGGCGGCGCGGCCGTGTTCTTCGTCGTGTTCTGGACCCAGGCGGTCCGCAACCGCGCCGCGATCGCCGCCGACCACCGCCGCGCGCAGCTCACTGCCGCAGCGACCGCGCGACCGCGCGCGGCGTGAGGCCCTCGAACCACGCGAGCAGGCCGAACCCGACGCCGAGCACCGTGACCGCGGTGACGGTGAGGCGCAGCCCGGCGCCGGCGGAGGAGAGCGTGGTGTGGACACCGGCGGCGGTGAGCGACGCGACGAGGATCAGCGCCGGGATGCGCTGGACCTGGCGTAGGTACGCGCGCACGCCGAGCCCGAGCTCGCGGAGGACGGTCGCCCACAGCAGGGCGAACGCGAGCGGGTAGCCGATCGCCCACGCGATCGCCATCGCCATGAAGCTCGTGCCCACGTGTGCGGCGAGGAAGAACAGCGGCGACAGGAGGGCTGCCGCGAGCACATGGAACCGCAGCGACAGCCCCGGCCGCCCGATGCCGTCGAGGAGCGGCGGTCCCAGGTGCGCCAGGGCGCGCAGCACGCCGACGATCGCGACGATCCGGGCCGTCGGCGCCGCGACCACGTACTCGATCCCGAACATGCCCTCGAGGAGGTCGCCCGCCCCCACCACGATGATCCCGACGACCAGCAACACGACCACCAGGCTCTGCCGGGAGAACGCGATGAACTGCGCGGCGAGTGCGGCGCGGTCCCGGCGCAGGCGCGCGAACGTCGGGAACGCGACGACGGTGACGACGCCCGACACGAAGCGCACCGGCTCGAGAACCATGTCGTAGGCCGCGCGATACAGCCCGAGCGCGGCGGGGCCGTAGACGAACGCGACGATCTGGAAGTCGAGGTTCGCGTAGAGCTGGTACAGGAGCTCGCCGCCGGTCGCGCGCAACCCGAACCGGAAGTCGGCCCCGAGCTTGCGCGGGCGGCACACCCAGCGCGGACGCCACCCCGCCTGCAGCGGGACGCCGATCGCATACGCGAGCTCGCGCGCGAGGGGGCCGATCGCGAACGCCCACAGGCCACCGCCGCCGACGGCGATCCCGAGCTTGGTGGCGAACTCGACGACGTTGGCGACGATCCGCACGGTCGACAGCTCGCGGAACCGCAGCTCGCGGCGCATCAGCGCGTCGGGAACCGCATAGAGCGGACGCACGACGAGGAGTAGCCCGACGACGCGGAACAGCGGTGCGAGGATCGGTTGGCCGTGGGCCGCCGCGACCCACGGCGCGAGCCACCACACGAGCGCGTAGACGGCAGCTCCGCTCGCGCAGCCGCACCAGAACACGGTCGACAGCCGATCCTCGTCGGGATCGTCGCGCTGGACGACCGCCGCCGGCAGGCCGGCCTGCCCGACGAGCTGGAGCGCGGTGAACGCCGTGACCACGATGCTGACCGTGCCGAACTCGGCGGTGCTGACCCACGTGCGCAGGATCAGCGCGAGCACCGCGATGTCGAGGACCGCGACGATCGCCGAGGCGACCGCGACCCACGCGACCCCGCGCGCGACGGAGCGAGGTGCGAGAGCGGTCATGGCGGATCGGATCGATGGAGCTCCGCCGCGAGTCGACCGCGATCGATCTTGCCGTTGACCGTCATCGGCAGGTCCGGGCGACAGTGGATGTCGCGGGGGACCATGTAGCTCGGGACGCGCAGGCCGAGCTCGGCGCGCAGGGCCTGCGGGGTGACCTCCATGCCCGCACGCATCACCACGAACGCAGCGAGGGCCTCGCAGCGACCCGCGTGCTCGATCGGAATCACGATGGCCTTCTCGACGGCCGGCAGCCCCTCGAGGTTGCGGGCCACGTCCTCGAGCTCGATGCGATGGCCGAACAGCTTGACCTGAAAGTCGAGCCGGCCCCCGAACATCAGCGCGCCGTCCTGGTAGTGGCCCGCATCGCCGGTGCGGTAGCGCGCGCCGTCGAAGGCCCGCGCTGTGAGCTCGGGCTCGTGGAGGTAGCCGGGGCTGACGCACGGCCCTTCGATCACGATCTCGCCGTCGATGACGCGCAGCCAGGTATCGGGCCGCGGCGTGCCGAGGGGAAGCGCCGGGAACGCGCTCAGCAGCGCCTCGTCGACGAGCACCGACGTCACCGCGACGGTGGCCTCGGTCGGTCCGTACAGGTTGTAGACCCGGGCCCGGGGAAACCGCGCGTGCAGGCGACGCACGCACGACGGGGGGAGCGTCTCGCCGCAGAACAGGAAGCACGCGAGGCCCGGCAGGTGGGTGGCGTCGAACGTTCGATCGGCGAGGCACATCTCCGCGAACGAGGGGGTCGAGACCCAGACCTCGACGTTGGCGTCGGCCAGCGCGGCCCGCAGCTCGAGTGGGTTCTCGATCATCCGCCGGTCGACGCTGTGCAACGTGCCGCCGCCGGTCAGCGACAGATAGAGATCCATCACCGACAGATCGAACGAGAACGGCGCCTGGTTGAGGAACCGGCGCGCGCCGCCCACCGGATGGACGTCGCGGGCCCAGGCCACGAAGCCCGCGAGGTTCGCGAGGGTGATCTGGACACCCTTGGGCTCGCCGGTCGAGCCCGAGGTGTACATGATGTAGACGTTGTCCTTCGGGGCGAGGCGGGTGCGCGGGTCGGGACGCAGGCCGTGATGCCGGGCGATCGCGGCATCGAGCTTGGCGCCGGGCGTGAGCACGAGCGCCGCGCGCGAGTGGCGAACGATCTTCTCGATCCGAGCGGTGGGGAGCCCCTTGTCGATCGGGACGTAGGGGTTCCCGGCCTTGATGCACGCGAGGAAGCCGACCAGCATGCCGGGCTCCTTGTGGCCGTGGACGACGACCGGCACCCCCCGCGTGACGCGGGTCCGCAGGTAGCAGGCGAGCGCGTCCGAGTGCGCGCGCAGCTCGCCGAACGTCAGCTGCTGATCGCGCCAGACATGCGCCACGCGGTCCGGCGCACGCTCTGCCCAGCCGTCGATCATCCCGACGAGATCGATCACGAGCCGACCGTCCGATCGAGGACGAACGCGACCAGGCGATCGACCGAGCGAAGGTGCCCGTCGAAGACGTCGCGCTGCGCGACCTCCAGCCCGTAGCTGTCCTCGATCCAGGTGATCAGCTCGATCAACTGGAGCGATCGCACGACGCCCAGCGCGAACACGTCGTCCGCATCCTCGAACCGAGCACCCCGGCTCAGCTCCGCGAGGACGGTACGGACCTGCAACCGAACATCACCGGGTATGCGAATCGACATGGCTCTCCTGGATGGCGGTCGGCGGGCGCTCGCCGAACACGGCGAACTGCGAGCCGTACCCGAGGTACTGGACGACGACGAGCAACACGATCCAGGTCCGGATCGCGCGCAGCGCGGTTCGAAGCGGACCCGGCGGGGGGCGAACGATCCTCGCCTTCACCTCCCTCGCCTCGCGGACCAGCGCGATCGCCACGATCGCGCACATCACGATGTTCTCGACGACGATGTGCAGGTTGGGCGGATCGATCGAGCCGTAGCGGAAGTAGTGCTTCGGGAGGTGGAACAGCGTGCTCCCGACGACGAACACCGCGATGCAGCCGACGACGATCGCGCGCTCGGGCGTCCGCCGGAGCCGCATCACGACCGGGACGTAGAACAACTCGACCAGCAGGTCGCGGAAGTGGGTGTTCCAGCGCCGCCAGAACTCGGCGATCGAGGTGGCGAGCAGGGGCCGCTGGAACGACGGCCCGAGCTCGATCCCCAGCACGCGGACCATGCCGACGAGGATCGCGGCGATCGCGCAGGTGCGGAGCGTGGCGTCCACCGGGTAGCTCCACACGCCGTGGAGCGCGATGCCGGCCGCGTCGCGGGCGCGCAGGCTGTCGAGCCACGCCGCGTGCGGGTCGTAGAACGCGTGGATCATCACCGCGCAGCTCGTCAGCACGACGCCCCATGCGAGCAGCCGGATCCCCGACTGCTCGATCGCGGGGTCGTGGCGGTCGAGCCCCTCGCAGAACCGATCGCACCGCGGGATCGCGAGCATGTACGGCACGATCACGAAGAACGGCGCGAACACGAAGTACAGGACGACGTCGAGCAGCGGCAGCACCGCGCGCTGCATCCGGACCTGATGGAGCAGCCACGCGATCCGGAACGTGTACGAGATCGCGAACAGGTAGCCCCAGCGACCGAGACCGCGATGGGCGTCGAGGAACCCCGGCCACAGATCACGGCTGCACGCGACCGCGAGGATGACGAAGGTCGCGAGCGTGAAGGCGAGCCCCCGGCCGGGGCGGACGCGGCGCCCCGCGAACACCACGCGGTGGAACATCACGACCCACGCGACCGAGCCGGCGGCAAACCATGGATCGAACAGGCAGGCGGTGACGAGGGAGCCGAGCAACAGGGCGATCCGCCGTGCGCCGCCGCGGGTCGTGCGCGCGACGAGCCAGGTCGCGAGATAGGCCGCGAACAGCACGGCGTACGGCCGCTCCGGCGCGAGCTCGCTCCACCCGCCGAGCCGGGCCGAGCCGGTCGCCTCGAGGAGGCACAGCACGGCCACGAGCATCATCACCGCGCCGATCGCCCGCGACCCTTTTAGCTGCACGTCGGGTGGGGACGGCGCACCCGAGACCTTCATCACGCGCGTTCAACACATTGCCAGCGTTGGATTTTCACCACCGCGAACGTGCGTGACGTTTGCCACCCGATCGTCGTCCGGATCGATATAGACCGGTCTACAAAGGTCGAGGTGGTGGTGATGCAGGACGATGTCGTCGAGACCCTGGTGGTGGCTGCAGCGGCAGGGGACGAGAACGCG
>Ga0102851_10000747_pt1 | contig 17224 bp, 12 predicted proteins | sample Mud3Dept3metaG_FD_79558 | JGI IMG/M metagenome (GOLD analysis project Ga0102851, IMG submission 79558) | Freshwater wetland microbial communities from Ohio, USA, analyzing the effect of biotic and abiotic controls - Mud 3 Core 4 Depth 3... | ecosystem: Environmental > Aquatic > Freshwater >... | reverse complement strand
GCCCGAACCAGGGCGGCCCGAACCAGAGCGGTCCACCGTGGCGCGGCGATCCGAATCAGGGTCCGAACCAGGGCGGTCCGCCGTGGCGCGGCGATCCGAACCGCGGACCGCGTGGACCGCGCACCGATCGCGGCCCCGGTGGTCCGGGCGGCGGTCCGCGCAGTGATCGCGGCCCCGGTGGTCTGGGCGGGCAGGGTCCGCGCACCGATCGCGGTCCCGGTGGTCCGGGCGGCGGTCCGCGCCGCGATGATCGCGGACCGCAGGGCGGGTTCCCTCGCCGCGATGATCGCGGTCCGCAGGGCGGTGGTCCGCGCGACGACGAGCAGCGCCGCGACAAGCCGCCCGAGAACTGGGGCGTCGGCGGGTTCAAGAACAACCCGTTCGCGAAGCTCGTCGAGAAGCCGAAGCGGTAGCGGCGTCGCGCGTCTGCTGACGCAGGCGGATCAGATCGCGCGCTTCAGCGACCGTCGGAACGCGCGCACGGCCGCGGTCTGGTCCTCGTCGTCGGTGGTCGTGACGATGCGCTCCACGGCGGCGAGATCGAGCTTCGGCAGAGCGATGCTCGCGGTGCGCTCTCGATACGCGCCGTCGACGAGCCGATACACGAGGATCTTGCCGTCGATCCAGAACCAGACCTCGGCGACGCCGAGCCGGCGATAGATCTCGAGCTTGTCGACGCCGCCACTCGTGAACACGATCTCGATCACGAGGTCGGGGACCTTCGCCCCTTTGCGGAGGATGTAGCACTCGTCGGGCTCGGCCCCGGCACGCCTGGCCTTCTTGCGAAACGTGGCCATCCCGTAGCCGTTGAACCGAAGGTTGGCCTCCTCCGCGTAGGCCTCGACCAGCCGCGCGAGCATCTTCTTCACGAACTCGTGGCGCATCGAGGTCGTCACGATCTCGAGCTCTCCATCGAGGTACGCGATGACGGGGCTCCGATCGTCTCCCTTGGCGCGATGGATCGCGTCGTACTGCGCCCACGAGATGCCGCGCAGCACCACGACCTGGTCGTGGCCGCCATCCAGCCGCCACGCGATCGGCGTGGGCAGCGTGACGCGACGTTCGGATCCGTCCATGATCTCCATGCTAGCACCTCCATTCGCGCGACCGACTGCAGGCCGTAGGCCGCGAGCAAGCCACCGGTTTCACACGCCGGTGACGCTGGGAGTGGTCGCCGCGCGGACGACGCGGCCCGATCTCGCCGGACGGCCGGACGCCCCCAAGCGCGGTAGACTCGATCGCCAGCATGCTAGACCCAGGGTGGGTGCGTTGCCTTGGATCGATCCTGCTCGCCGGCCTCGTGGCCGCCTGTGGCAGCAAGAAGGAGGCGGCCGACGACGCGGCCGGCCGGCCCCCCGTTGGCGTCGTCGCGCCGGATGCGTCGCCGGTCGACGCGGCGCCGATCGACGCGGCACCGATCGACGCGGTTCCGATCGTGCCGATGCGACCCGAGCACGCGGTGTGGAACCTCGTCGACAACCGGCACGGGGCGCACCGGTTCGTCGATGGCGACGTCGTCCTCGACGCCTCGACGGTCGCGTTCGCGCGCTATGCGCGGTTCGGCGTCCCGGCGCCGCGCTGGCACCACGGCCACGACGTCGACGGCACGCGCGCGTCGCGCGCGGACAAGCTCGCCGCGCTCGAGATCCCGCTGACCGTCGAGCAGGCGCGGACCGCCGTACAGCTCACGCTGCGGGTCCACGCGCCCGCACCGGGGCGCCTCGAGCTCAAGGTCAACGGGCGCAAGGCGAGCAAGGACGCGCGGGTCGACCTCGCGGCGGGCTGGCAGACGATCGCGGTCGCGATCGAGCCCGGGCGCCTCGTCGTCGGCGAGAACCTCGTGATGCTCGAGAGCTCGGTCACGGGCAAGACGCGCGGCAAGATCGCCGTCGCGTGGCTCAGGCTCGGTGCACCGCGCCCGCTCGACGCGACGGATCCGCGCGCGGCGGCCTCCTTCGATCCGAAGGGGACGCTCGAGCTCGCGAAGGATGCGGCGCTGACGTGGTTCGTCTCGCTGCCCGAGGGCGCACACCTGATCGCGGGGGTCGCGGCGCCGTGCAAGATCGAGGTGCGCGCGCGACCGAGCGCGGACGCGTTCGCGGGCGGTGTGCTCGCCGGGGACGATGGGCGCGTCGATCTCACCTCGATGGGTGGCCGGGTCGTCGCGCTCTCGCTGACCGCGCGCGATTGTCCACGCGCGAAGATCACGGCGCCGCGGATCACGCTGCATGGTCCCGATCCCGAGCTCCTGCCGAAGGCGCCACCGGCGCGCTACGTCGTGCTGTGGGTGATGGATGCGCTGCGCGCCGACAAGATCCCGACCTTCACGCCCGGTGCGCGGGCGCAGACGCCGAGCTTCGACGAGCTGGCAAAGACCAGCGTGGTGTTCCGCCAGTACTACGTGCAGGGCAACGAGTCGCAGACGAGCCACTCGTCGATGTGGGCGGGCGTCTATCCGGCGGTCCACAACGTGCGGATGGCGGGCGTCGGGGGCGCGTGGAGGCTCGACGTGCAGTTCCCCGTGATCGCGACCGAGCTCGCGGAGGCGGGCCTGTTCACGACGGCGGTGACGGGCAACGGCTTCGTCAGCGAGCACGGCGGCTACGCGCGCGGGTTCAAGGAGTTCCGCAACATGATGCGGGAGAAGGGCGACGGCACGATCATCAACGGCATCATCTACGGCGAGAAGATCGTCGATGCCGCGCTCGCGCAGCTCGACGCGCGCCGTGCCGCGCCGACGTACCTGTTCCTCGGGACGATCGACACGCACGGCCCGTGGATCGCCCGCAAGCCGTGGATCGACATCTACTCGCCCGGTCGCTACACCGGACCGTTCCAGCAGTTCGGGACGGCCAAGGATCTCGGGTTTCGGCCCGGTGAGATGGGTTGCAGCATCATCCCGCCCGCCGAGGACATCGAGCGCCTGCGCGCGATCTACGACTCCGCGGTCAGCTACCAGGACAAGCAGCTCGGGCGGTTCGTCGAGCAGCTGAAGTCGTGGGGGATCTGGGATCAGACGATGCTGCTGGTCACCGCGGATCACGGCGAGGAGTTCTTCGAGGACCGCCGCTGTGGTCACGGCGGCTCGCTCCGTGACTCGCTCGTGCGCGTCCCGCTGATCGTCCACGACCCGGCCCGCTTCCCCGGCGGGACGATCGTCGAGGAGGGCGTCGAGTCCGTCGACCTGCTGCCGACCATGCTCGACGCGGTCGGCCGAGCACCGATCGCGACGGTCCAGGGCGCGTCGCTCGCGCCGCTCGCGCAGGGCATCGGCCGCGGCTGGCCGCGACCGTCGTACGCCTCGCAGTACGAGTACGCGCATGCGATGCGGATCGGTCGCTGGAAGATCCGTGTCGGCAAGACGGGGCAGCCGTTGATCGGCGATCTGGTCGCGGATCCGGACGAGCGGGAGGACCTCGCCGCGAAGAAGCCGGTCGAGCGCCGGATGCTGACGGATCACCTCGGGCTGTTCCTGGCCCTGCGCGCCCAGTGGACCAAGACGGGCTGGGGCGTCGTGACAAGCGTGAGCCCGGCGGGGGCGGCTGCACTCGACGAGGCGACGACGCCATGAGGCGCATGGGCTTCGTGATCTCGGTGAGCGTCCTGGCCACGTGCGCCGGGCCGGAGGTGCCGGCACCGTCGACACCGATCGCACCGGAGCCGGCGGCGCTGCCGAGCGATGCCGCCGCCTCGGTCGTGTTCGATGCCGAGCCCGACGCGCCGATCGACGCCGAGATCGTCGCGACCGTCGATGCCGCCCCGATCGCGCCGTCGGCGCCCGAGTTGTGGCTCAGGGGCTCGACCCACGTCCATGCGCGGCCGTCCGGCGACAGCACGGCGTCGATTCCCGACGTGCTGCGCTGGTACGAGCAGCGCCACTACGACTTCATCGTGCTGAGCGATCACAACCGGGTCAGCGAGCTCGATCGCGCGGCACCGACGCCTGGCGAGACCACGCTGCACCCACCCGGCGACCGCGGGCTGATCGTGTTCGCGGGGATCGAGCTGACGCACAACCCGAGCAACTGCATCCCGGCGGGAGACGAGAGCGGCAAGTGTCGGATCCACGTCAACCTGCTCGCCCCGCACGGGCGTACGAGCAGCGAGAAGATCGTGTGGGCGAACCGCAAGACGTCCGAGCGGCTCGCGAAGTACGACGCGGCGCTCGAGGTCCAGAAGTCGCTCGGCGGGATCGCGCAACTCAACCACCCGAACTGGTTCTGGGGGATGAACGGCGATCTGCTCGCGGAGCTCTCGCGGCGCGGCTTCGCGCTGTTCGAGGTCGCGAACGTGGCCTTCGCCGACTGGAACGACGGCGACGAGGATCACCCGAGCCTCGACGTGATCTGGGACGCCGCGCTGGTCCAGGGCGCGACGATCTGGGGCGTCGCCTCCGACGACGCGCACGACTACGATGACCTCGAGGGCGCGGCGTATCCCCCGGGTGGAGGCTGGATCGTCGTCAAGGCCGTGCGCGAGCCGCGGGCGATCCTGGCCTCGATCGCAGCGGGGCGGTTCTACGCCTCGACCGGTGTGGTGCTCGCGCGCGCCGAGGTCGACGCCGGCGAGCTGGTCGTCGAGGTCGCGGCCGGGGAGAAGGGCACGTACACGATCGACCTGATCGAGAACGGCAAGCGGGTCGCTCGCATCCAGGGGCGTGGGGCGCGCCGGCCGGTTCCCGCGACCGGCTACCTCCGCGCGGTGGTCACGCGGAGTGACGGGAAGCAGGCCTGGGTCCAGCCGGCGCGTCGGTGATCAGAGCGCGACGTAGCCGTGCTTGACGGCGAACCGCGTGAGCTCCGAGTTGTTGCGCAGGCCGAGCTTCTTCAGCACGTGACCGCGATGCGTATCGACGGTCTTGATGCTGATCTCGAGGTGCTCTGCGATCTCGCGGTTGGTCATGCCGCGGGCGAGCATCTCCATGACCTGCGACTCGCGTGCGGTGAGCGCGCTCGCGGGATGGCCATCGCCCTTCGCGAGGAGCTCCTCGACACCCGGCGGGATCACCTGCTCGCCCCGGCTGACCGCGCGGATCGCGGCGAGCAGTGCCTCGGGCTCCACCGACTTGTTGACGTAGCCGTGCGCCCCTGCCGCGATCGCGCGCGCAGCGTAGCTGGGCTCGGTATGCCAGGTGAGCACGACGACGAGGGGCGCTGTGTCCAGGGGCCTCAGCTCGGCCAGCACGTCGAAGCCCGAACGATCGGGCAAGGTGATGTCGAGGAGCAAGACGTCGGGGCGTTCCCGCTTCACCATCTCCAACGTTTCTGCGGCTGTGCCCGATTCACCAACGACCTCGATGTCGTCGGCCTTGCCCAGCGCTTCTCGTAGCGCCCAGCGGACGATCGTGTGGTCTTCGGCGATTGCTAACCTGATCATGGGATGGATCCTCCTGGGCTCTGTCCAAGAATCTAGCAATGGTCAGGCCGGAACTCGGCGCGCTATGGTGAGGCACCTCTCGCCGGTTGGCGACGGCGCGCGCATGGCTCCAGCAGCACTTCCCACCTCGCTCGGCGAGTTCCGGATCGAGAGCGTCCTCGGTGAGGGCGGCAGCGGCATCGTGTACGACGCGACGTGGGGGCCGCGGCGCGTCGCGCTCAAGGTTTTGCACGCACCACTCGCGGACACCGACCGCCTACGGGCGCAGTTCCTGCGCGAAGCCGAGCGGCTCCAGGCGATCACCCATCCGTCGGTGGTCAAGGTCCTCGCCGTCGGCGAGTTGCCGGATCGCCGGCCGTACCTCGCGATGGAGCGGCTCGACGGCGAGACGCTCGCGAGCGTGCTGGCGCGTGGGCCGCTGGCGCTCGTGCAGGCGCTCGAGCTGTTCGGTGAGCTATGTGACGCGGTCGGCACGCTTCACCAAGGCGGCCTGATTCACCGAGATCTCAAGCCGGAGAATGTCTTCATCGTCGCGGGGCGGCACGCCGTGCTGCTCGACTTCGGCATCGCCAAGGAGGTTGCGGCCCCGGCGTCGACGACGACGATGGACGGTGGCGTGCGCGGGACGCCCGCGTACATGGCCCCCGAGCGGTTCTTCGGGCAACCCGCCGGCATCGCCACGGATCTCTACGAGCTCGCAGTGATCTTGTACGCGATGCTCGCGGGCCGGTTGCCATGGGACGATCTCGGCGATCCCGAGGCGCGCCTATCGCCGCGGCCGCTCGTCGAGCTCGCCTCGGTTCCCGAGGAGCTCGATGTCGAGATCCGGCGTGCGCTGTCGACGCGCGCGCAGAACCGGCCCGCGTCGGCGGCCGCGCTCCTCGAGGCCGTGCGCAAGGCCGGGCGCGGCAGTGCCCCGACCTTGACCGCCGGCGAGACCGCGCGGATGCGACCAGCGACCGACGCGCCGCAGGCGACGGTGACCGCCGAGCGCACGCCGTGGTTCGCCGAGCGGCAGACCACGACCGATCGCGGGAAGACGCCGCTCGCGTGGGCGCCGAGCGAGCGTGCGCCCGAACCCGGGCCCCCCGCAGCGTCGCGCCGCCGCGGGCCCGTGATCGCCGGGGCGATCGCGATCGTCGCGCTCGCCGGGGGCGCGGTTGCGTGGCGCCTCGCGGATCGCGACGAGGCGACGCCGGCCGCGTCCCTCACGACCACGCCATCGGCCAGCCTCGAGCCGGTCGCGATCCTCGCCGCCGACCGGGATCCGTGGGGCTCGCCGGCGCCGAGCAGCGAGGTCGCGCCGACCGGCTCACCGGTGTCGTCGCTGGTCGCGTCGTCCGCGGCGGTCGCGAGTCCCGAGATCGAGGTCGCGGGTCCCGCGCTGTCGATGGCGGCGGCGCGCGCCGAGGTCGCCAAGGCGATCCATCACCTCCCCGCGGACACCACGATGGTGATCGCCGGGCTCGTCGGACCGCTGCGTCGCGACGAGCGGTTCACCGCGATGTTCGACAAGCTCGCGGCGAACGCGACGCTCGGTGGCGCGGCGCTGTCGCTGCCACCCTGTGTCCGCGCGCTGGGTGCCAAGGCCGAGTGGTTCGTGTTCGGCAGCGTCGGGTTCCTGGCGAACGAGCAGGGCACGCTGCTGCTGCGCGGCCGGTGGACGCGCGCCGACGTCGAGCGCTGCTTCGCGGGGCCCGCGGAGACGTTCAAGATGACCGACGGCGCCGAGCTCCTCCAGCTCCCCACGGTCGGCTGGATCGACTTCCTCGACGATCGCACCGTCTACATCAGCGTCCGCCAGGATCTCGCGGCGGCGCAGGTCCACGAGAACGTCAAGCGTCCGATCGGGCTGACCCGGCACGCGAGGACGTTGCTCGCGACCTTGCCGGCGGATCGCGCGCTGACCTTCCTCCTCGATGGCAGCGGCGACATGGCGTGGCCGAACGAGACCTTGCCCACGGGGAGCGATGCGGTCGCGTGGATGCGGCCCGATGTGAAGTTCGTCGTGTTCGAGATGGCGATGGACGTCAAGACCGAGGCCGAGTCCAAGAAACTCCAGGCCTCGATCGCGGGCCAGCTCCAGGGCGCGTTCGCGGCGATGAACCCGGCGTTCGGCATGATCCATGCGAACCGCAAGGGCACGACGGTCCGGGTCTCCGGATCGCTGGGGTCGCTGATGATGGGCATCGTGTCGTCGTCGATCCCGTAGCGAGCGCGTTGCGGCGGCGAGTAGAATGCCCCCGATGTCCGCGCAGTCTTCGCCCCCCCGTCCGCTCGTCGTCGGCATCGCCGGGGGCACCGGCTCCGGCAAGACGACGGTCGCGCACAAGCTCGCGGCCTCGATGCCTGGGCGCTGCGTGACGATCGAGCACGACGCCTACTACCTCGATCAAGGGCACCTCTCTCTCGAGGAGCGCGCGCGGACCAACTACGACCATCCCGCATCGCTCGAGAGTGGGCTGCTCGTCGCGCACCTGCGCGAGCTGCGCGCGGGCAAGGCCGTCGACATCCCGATCTACGACTTCGCGACGCACTGCCGCCGCACCGAGCTCCGGCACATCGAGCCGGCGCGGGTGATCATCGTCGAGGGCATCCTCGTGTTCACCGAGATCCAGCTCCGCGAGCAGATGGACATCAAGATCTTCGTCGATACGGACTCCGACATCCGCCTGATCCGGCGGATCCGGCGCGACCTCGAGCAGCGTGGCCGCAGCTTCCAGTCGATCCGCGACCAGTACTACGCGACGGTGCGGCCGATGCACATCGAGTACGTCGAGCCGACGAAGCGGTGGGCCGACCTGATCGTCCCCGAGGGGGGAGACAACAAGGTCGCGCTCGACGTGCTGCTCGGTCAGCTCGGTCGCGTCGCGTTCGGCCGCGACTGAGGATCCTCACGGAGTCTCATGGGGATCTCACGAGGCCCGTAGCACCGCCGAGGTAGAGTGCGGCATGGCTGCAACCTCCCTGGCCGTCGTCACTGGTGGCGCCGGCTTCATCGGCTCGCACACCGTCGACACGCTGATCGGCAGCGGTCACCGGGTCATCGTGCTCGACAACTTCAGCACCGGCAAGCGCGCGAACCTCGCGCAGCACGCCCGCTCCGATCGGCTGCACGTCGTCGAGTGCGACGTCTCGCACGGCATCTTCGCGGCTCTCGCGGCGCTCGCGGCGAAGCACGGGCCGGTCGAGCGGATCGTCCACCTCGCCGCGCAGGTCTCGGTCGTCAGCTCGATGGCGAACCCGCTCCACGACATGCAGACCAACTACGGCGGCACGCTGCACGTGCTCGAATACGCGCGCGCGATGGGCGTCAAGAAGGTCGTGTTCGCGTCGTCCGCCGCGGTCTACGGCGATGTCACGACGATGCCGGTCGCCGAGGACATCCCGCTGCAGCCGCTGTCGCTGTACGGGATCGACAAGCTCGCGTCGGAGTACGCCCTCGATTGCTACGCGACCCAGCACGGGGTACCGACCACCGCGCTGCGGTTCTTCAACGTCTACGGGCCGCGCCAGGATCCGTCGAGCCCGTACTCGGGCGTGATCTCGATCTTCGCGGATCGTGCGCGGAGTGGGCGCCCGCTGACGATCTTCGGTGATGGGGGCCAGACCCGCGACTTCGTCTACGTCGGCGACGTGGTCCGGGCGATCGCGGCCGCCCTCGGCGACGGCCACAGCCGCCTGATCGCCAACGTCGGCACCGGCCACGCGATCACGGTCAACGAGCTCGCGCGCACGGTGGTCGAGCTGTGCGGCGGCAACTCGCCGATCGAGCACGCACCGGCGCGGACGGGCGAGATCCTCGAGTCCCGCGCGCGCGTCGATCGCCTGCGCGATCAGCTCGGCATCGTCACCCAGACCCAGCTGATCGACGGCCTGCGCGCGACGCTCGCGTGACCGGATCGCGTGGTCAAATCGACTGGATCTTCTTGCCGGCCTTGACCCAGCCCGCGATGCCGTCGGGCAGGACCTTGACGTTCGTGTAGCCGGCGGTCCGCGCCTTCGCGGCCGCGTCGTCCGAGGCGCTGCAGGCCGTGTTCGCGCAGTAGAACACCAGGGGCTTGGTCTTGTCGGCGGGCAGCTCGGCCGGCGCGAACGTCTCGGAATCGGTGAGCAGCACGGCGCCCGGGATCACGCCCATCTTCTGGCGCGTGCGCTCACCGTTTGCGTCGACGGGGATGCACTCGCTCCTGGCGAGCATCGCGTCGAGCTGATCGATCGAGACGCTCGGGACCTCGGCGGCCGCCTGGGTCGCCTGGGCGTCATCGGACTTCTTCGCGCAGCCGGAGATCGTGCCGAGGCCGAGGGCGGAGACGAGCAGCAGGGTACGCATCGGCAGACCGTACCTGTCCCCCGGCTGGCCGGCAATGCGACACTGCGTGCCCCAGGTGTCGCTCAACCGGTCAGTCGTCGCGGCCTACCTCGTGTGCGCGTTGATCTGGGGCACGACCTGGTACGCGATCCGCGTCTGCATCGGCGAGGGCGGCTACGGGACGTTCCACGCGCTCGCGCTGCGCTTCGCGATCGCGGTCGTGATCCTGATCCCGCTCGTGATCCGCGCCCGGCCGTGGCCGCGGGGCCGGCAGTGGACCTACCTCGTGATCGCGGGGGTGCTCGACGCCGGCGGCTACATCCTCGTCTATCTCGGGGAGGAGCGCGTCCCGGGCGCGGTCGCCGCCGTGGTGTTCGGCACCCAGCCGCTGATCCTCGCGGTGCTGCTTCGGGCGACGGGGATGGAGCCGATCACGCGGCGGCACGTCCTCGGGGCGCTGGTCTCGCTGACGGGCGTCGCGGTGCTGTTCCTCGATCGGCTCGACGTGTCGCTGCAGCAGGCGGTCGGCGTCGGCATGGTGGTCGGCTCGGTGATCGTCTCGACCGTGTACTCGATGCTGATGAAGCGCCACACGGGTGGGATCCACGGCGCTGTCTCGACCACGGTGTTCCTCGCGGTGACCGCGCTCGTGCTCGGCGTGGTCGCGCTCGCGAGCGGCGATCAGCTCCCCGATCCGCTGCCGCTCGAGCCCACGCTCGCGCTCCTCTACCTCGCGGTGATCGGCTCGGTCGTGGCGTTCCTCGCGTACTTCTGGCTGCTCGGCAAGACCGGGCTCGTCCTGACGAGCACGCTCGTGTTCGTCTATCCGCTGGTGGCGATCCTGACGGACGCCTTGTTCGAGCGGGAGGTCCCGCTGACGCCCCGCGCGTATCTCGGGGCCGCGATCACGCTCGGTGGCCTCGTGGTGAGCCTGCGGCGATCGACCTGAGCAGGGGGCTGATTGCGTATCGAGGTCGGGTGCGCGATCCTGGGGGGGTGCTCCGTGCTGTTGGCCTCGCCCTCCTGCTGACCGGGTGCGATCAGGCCCTGGGGCTGGAGCGGGAGGTCCCGCCGGCCGTGTGCGGCCCGTTCGCCGAGCCCGTGGCGCTCGTCTTCGATCCGCAGCTCGGCGAACCGCACGACGTCAGCGTCGACGGCACCGGGCTGCGCGGCATGGTGAACGCCCGACGCACGAACGCGCAGATGGTGACCTGGACCGGGCCCCACGCGATCACGCGGGACGCGTTCGGCGTGTGGGTCCCGGACGACGTCCGTGACCGGCCGAACCTCGACACGCTCGACGGGGCGCACGTGGTGACCACGCTCGCTGCCGGTCCGCGCGCGATCGGCTGGATCGAGAAGCCGCGGACGCCCGCGATCTTCGAGTACGAGTTCCAGGGCACGGCCTGGAGCATGGTGCCGGCCTTCGTCGACCCGTTCATCGCCGAGAGCACACGTGCGGGGAACCTGATCGAGGTCGCCTTCGGCGGGGCCTCGCTGAAGTGGGCGGTCCTGATCGAGATCGCGCAGGTCGCGGGCGAGCGGAACAACCTGCGGATCAATCAACTGGCTCCGGGAGGGAGCTGGCAGCTGACCTCGCAGGCGACCCCGATCGAGACCGACCCGCTGAAGATCAACCCGAACGGCGGCGTTCTGACCGCCGATCACAACAAGCTCGTCTATGCCGCCAAGGTGGGCAGCACCGCGCACTCGGAGCTGTTCGCCTCGCCCCGGATCGGCGACAAGTTCGCGCACGGACCGGAGCTGACGATCGAGGGCGTCGAGAGCGATGCCGACCTCACGGAGCCGTGGATCAATGCGGACTGTAGCGTGCTGTATTTCCGCCGCGAGGGCGTGACCTGGATGGCCACGGCAGTGGACGACCCGGGCGCAGGGCCGTAGCGTTCCGGGTGATGGCCGATCGAACGCGCGACCCTCCGTGGATCTTTCGCACGTACGCCGGGCACTCGAGCGCGCGCGCGTCCAACGAGCTGTTCCGCGCGAACCTCGCGGCCGGCCAGACCGGGCTGTCGATCGCGTTCGATCTCCCGACGCAGTGCGGCTACGACCCGGATCACCCCCTCGCGCGCCCCGAGGTCGGCAAGGTCGGTGTCCCGATCACCTCCCTCGACGACATGCACGCGCTGTTCGACGGAATCCCGATCGAGCAGATGAACACGTCGATGACGATCAACGGGACGGCGATGTGGCTGCTCGCGCTCTACGTCGCGCTCGCGCGGGAACGCGGCGTGCCCGAGGCCGGCCTGCGCGGCACGGTGCAGAACGACATCGTCAAGGAGTACCTCGCGCGCGGGACGTACATCTTCCCGCCCGAGCCGTCGCTCGATCTGATCGCGGAGACCTACGAGTACTGCGTCGCGCACATGCCGCAGTGGAACCCGTCGAACGTGTGCAGCTATCACCTGCAGGAGGCGGGCGCGACCCCGGTGCAGGAGCTCGCGTTCGCGCTCGCGGATGCGATCGGCGTGCTCGACCGCGTCAAGGCGCGCGGTCGCGTCGATGCCGCGGCGTTCTCGCAGTGCGTCGGGCGGGTCTCGTTCTTCGTCAACGCAGGCATGCGGTTCGTCGAGGAGATGTGCAAGATGCGCGCGTTCACGGAGCTGTGGGACGAGCTCTGTCGCGAGCGCTACGGCGTGACCGACCCGAAGCATCGCCAGTTCCGCTACGGCGTGCAGGTCAACTCGCTCGGCCTGACCGAACAGCAGCCCGAGAACAACGCGTGGCGGATCCTGATCGAGGCGCTCGGCGTGACGCTGTCGCGCGATGCGCGGTGCCGGGCGCTGCAGCTACCGACCTGGAACGAGGCGCTGTCGCTGCCGCGGCCGTGGGACCAGCAGTGGTCGCTGCGGCTGCAGCAGATCCTCGCGTACGAGACGGATCTGCTCGAGTACGGCGATCTGTTCACGGGGAGCCCGGTCGTCGCGGCGAAGGTCACCGCGCTGTGCGAGGCGGCGCGCGCGGAGCTCGCGCGGATCGCCGAGGTCGGCGGCATCCAGGGTGCGATCGAGAACGGCTACTGCAAGAAGGAGCTCGTGCGCTCGATGGCCGCGCGGATGGCGCGGATCGAGCGCGGCGAGCAGACCGTGGTCGGCGTCAACAAGTGGACCGACGGCATCCCGTCGCCGCTCGTCACCGGCGACGACGGAGGCGTGTTCCGCGCGGATCCCGCGGCGGCCGAGGCGGCGCACCGCTCGCTCGAGCACACGCGGGCGACCCGGGATGGCGCGAAGGCGGCCGCGGCGCTCGAGGCGCTCGAGGCGGCGGCGCGTGCGGGGCAGCCGATCATGGAGGCCTCGATCACGTGCGCGCTCGCGCGGGTGACGACCGGCGAGTGGGCTGGAACGCTGCGGGGTGTGTGGGGCGAGTATCGCGCCGCGACCGGGCTCGGAGGCGCGACGATCGCCGCCTCGGGCGGCGCCAGCGCCGATGCCTGGACGGCCCTGCGCGCGCGGGTCGCGGCCTTGCCGCGGCGGCCCAAGCTCCTCGTGGGCAAGCCCGGGCTCGACGGTCACTCCAACGGCGCCGAGGTGATCGCGGTCGCCGCGCGCGACGCCGGCTTCGAGGTGATCTACGCCGGGATCCGGCTCGAGCCCGCGGCGATCGCCGCGACCGCCGTGCAGGAGGATGTCGACGTGATCGGGCTGTCGGTCCTGTCGGGCTCGCACGTCGAGCTGACCGCCGCCGTACTCCGGGAGCTGGCGGCCCGGGGCGCGCCCGATCTGCCGGTCGTCGTCGGGGGCACGGTGCCGGTGGCCGATCATGCCGAGCTCCGCCGCCTCGGGGTGCGACGCGTGTTCACCCCGGCGGACTACAAGCTCGTCGAGATCGTGGGCGCCCTCGTCGACCTATGTAGTTGAAATCCCGGCGACACGAGTCCTTGTCGTGGGGGGTGGATACGCATAGATTCCGGGCCCCATGGGTCTCGTCGACCTCTTCCGCCCCAAGTATCGCCACTCCGACGTCCGCGTCCGCACCGAGGCCGTCAAGGCCCTGACCGCGGAGGACGCCGCCATCCTGGAACAGATCGCTCGGACCGATCGCGACATCGGCGTCCGCCGGATCGCGATCGAGAAGATCGAGACCCCCGACGTCCTCGCCGCGCTCGGCGATGCCGAGACCGAGCGCAGCTTGCGCGAGCTCATCAACGAGCGCGCCGCCGAGCTGTGGATCTCGAACGCCTGCAGCAGTGATCCCGACAAGGCGAACACCGCCCTCGCGGGCATCATCAAGCTCGGCGATCAGCACGCGCTGGTCTCCGTGGTCGTCCGCTCGCAGAGCGCGGCGATCCGCAAGCGGGCGTTCGGCGAGCTGCGCGATCCGCGCGCGCTCGCGCAGCTCGCGAAGAGCGATGCGGCCCAGGATCTCAAGGTCGCCGCGGTCGCGCGGATCGACGATGGCGACGTGCTCCGCGCGCTCGCGATCGACACGATGGACAAGGAAGTCGGCCTCGCCGCGGTCGAGAAGCTCGACGACGTCGATCGGCTCGAGAACGTCGCCAAGGGGGCGAAGAACAAGGCCGTCGGCAAGCGCGCGCGCAAGATCGTCGGCGAGATCGCCGATGCGGAGCGCGCGAAGAAGCAGCCCGTCGTCCCCGACGAGGTCAAGCGCCGCAAGGCCGAGAGGGTCCAGCTGATCCGCGAGGTCGAGGGCCTCGCCGACAGCTACGACTTCACCCGCGTCGCGGAGAAGATCAGCGCGGCCGAGGTCGCGTGGGGCAAGCTCGGCGCTGGCGAGGACGGCGACGAGCGCTTCACCAAGGCGGTCGAGCGGTTCTGGAAGCGCAAGGAGCTCCACGAGAGCCAGGCGCGCTCGGCCGACGAGCTGCGGGCCATCGAGCGCGAGGTCGCGCGCGAGCGCGAGGTCGCGCGCGAGCGTGAGGCGGCGGCGAAGAAGCAGGCCGAGCCGGTGGCGGAGGCCGAGGCGGCTCCCGAGACCGACGAGGAGCGTGGGGCGCGCGAGGAGCGTGATCTCGCGGCGGCGGCCCGGCGCGAGGAGCGCGAGCGCCAGAAGGCGGAAGAGGACGCCCGGCGGGCGGCGCAGGCCGAGGAGCGCGCGGCGAAGCAGAAGGAAGAGGCCGAGCGGGGCGCCGCGATCGCGGTCAGCCTCGAGGCGATGTGCGTGGAGATGGAGCAGCTCGCGGCGAGCGACGTCAAGGACGGCCGCCCGATCGATCGCCTGCTCCAGCAGGCGGCGAAGTCGTTCGAGGAAATCGGCAAGGTGCCGAGCGAAGGCCGCGACAAGCTCGCCGATCGCTACCGCGACGCGCGCGGCAAGCTCGTGATCAAGCAGAGCGAGCGCAAGGAAGCCGACGACTGGCTGCGCTGGGCGAACGTCCCCAAGGCCGAGGCGCTGATCGCGACCGGCAAGCTGATCGCGGAGGCGCCCGCGACCCCCGACCTCGGCAACCGGCTGCGCGACCTCCAGGCCCTGTGGAAGGAAGTCGGCCCGATGCCGCAGCGCCGCTCGAAGGAGCTGTGGGACACGTTCAAGCAGACCTGCGATCTGATCTACGAGAAGGTCAAGGGTGTCCGCGCCGTCGAGAACGAGAAGTTCGTCGATGTCGCGAAGGCGAAGGAGGCGCTGATCGCGGAGGCCGAGAGTCTCGCGACCTCCGAGGACTTCGCCGCCACCTCGGCGCGGCTCAAGGAGCTCCAGAACCAGTGGAAGGCCTCGGGCCACCTCCCACGCAAGCAGGGCGACGAGCTGTGGACGCGGTTCCGCGCCGCGTGCGACAAGTTCTTCGAGCGCCGCAAGCCAATGCTCGACGCGCAGCGCGCCGAGGAGGGTGCGAACCTCGCGCGCAAGCAGGCGTTGATCGCGCGTGCGCAGGAGATCGCGAACAAGGCGGGCGAGGGGACCTGGGGCAAGGCGATCGGCGAGATCAAGGATCTCCAGGCGGAGTGGAAAGAGATCGGCTACGTGGCGCGGCGCGATGCCGACGCGGTGTGGCGGGCGTTCCGCGCGGCGTGCGACTCGTTGTTCACCAAGCGCGACGCGGCGCGTGACTCCGAGGCCAATGCGCACCGCGCCCAGATCGCGGCGATTCAGGACGAGATCTTCGCGGTCATCGGTGGCGGCGACGATGTCGTGGCCCGCGCGATCGCCGTCCGGGCGAAGGCGCGCGAGCTCGGCGTTCTCGGCCACGAGATCGTCGCGATGGTGCAGCAGGTGATCTCGACGCACCCCGACGCGGTCAAGGGCACCGAGCTCGACCCCGCGCAGCTGCGCGGCAAGCGCGACAAGCTGATCGCGCGTGCCGAGGAGCTGTTGCCGAAGGACAAGCCGGCCGTCGACGGCACGGTCGATCTCGCGGCACAGCTCAAGCAGGCGATGCAGAAGAACGCGTTCGGCGATCTCCGGTTCTCCGGCCGCGATCCCGTCGAAGTGATCGACGAGCTGCGCACGAGCTGGGCCGAGATCGGGCCGATCCTCGACGAGGCGGATCGCGCGCAGGTCGCCCGGTTCGAGGACGTCGTGGCCAAGGTCCTCGGCGCCGCGGGCGTCAAGGCACGCGCGGAGCGCGACGAGCGATCCGAGGGAGAAGATCGCTCCGAGCCTCGCGAGCGGCGCCGCCGCGGCGAGCGCCAGGCGCAGCAGCCGATCGGCTCGACCGAACGGGCGTCGGGCCACATCGTGGCGCCCGTGCTGTCCACCGAGCCCGCGGCGATCGCCGAGATCGCCGCGACCGGCGCAGCGGTGCCGCAGTCGTCGTCGCTCACCGTCGTGCCCGATGCGGCCGCGAGTGCGCTCGCGGCGATCTCGTCGCCCGACGACATCACCGCGAACGAGTCGATCCCGGTGTCGGCGCACGATGCGATCACCCAGCCCGCGCGGCTGCCGCCCGAGGTCCCGATCGGCATCTCGGCCACGCTGTCGCCGGTCGGCGACGCGCCGCGGGCCAAGTCGGCGTCGACGATGCCGCCGCTCGACGAAGTCGATACCGGCTGGGACATGGGCGACGACGATCCGACCGCCTCGGCGGTCGCCGAGCCCGAGCCCGAGCCGCAGTCGACGCCGTCGTCGACCGAGATGGCGGGCGATGGCTCGGTCGAGGGCGACGGCCTCGATCAGGTCGACTGACGCGCGGGCGCCAGGACGCCGCGCATCACGACCGCACCGACGACGATCGCGCCGCCGGCCAGCGCCCACGAGCCCGGGCGTTCGCCGATCGCGAGCGCGACCCACAGCGGCGAGAGGATCGGCTCGATCACCGGGATCAGCATCGCCTCGAGCGCGGTGGCGTGCCGGATCGCCCATGCGTAGCAGAGATACGCGGCGGCCTGCTGGACGACGCCGAGCCCGACGAGCGCGAGCCAGCCGTGCGCATCCGGGGCCGCGTGGAGCAGCACGAACGGCGCGCCGATCACGGCGCCGAGGAGGTTGCCGAGGAGGAGGGCGCGCAGCGGATCGACGGGGCGGTCCGGCGTCGACGACAGCGCGGCGCGCCGCAGCGTCATCGCCGAGAACGCGAACGCGACGCCCGCGGCGAGCGCGATCAGGTTGCCGGCGACATGG
>Ga0102851_10000746_pt1 | contig 17239 bp, 8 predicted proteins | sample Mud3Dept3metaG_FD_79558 | JGI IMG/M metagenome (GOLD analysis project Ga0102851, IMG submission 79558) | Freshwater wetland microbial communities from Ohio, USA, analyzing the effect of biotic and abiotic controls - Mud 3 Core 4 Depth 3... | ecosystem: Environmental > Aquatic > Freshwater >... | reverse complement strand
GCTTGATGTCCTGAAAAAACGAAAACTAAATTTTATTTCTCTGGAAGATGAACATTACATATCATCTGAAGCAATCGATGCTGAAATTGAAGATGACGATGACGAGACTATTTATGATGTTGAAACAATAAGAGATTGCGTTTTAAAATTGCCCGACGGATATAGAACCGTACTATCTCTTTACTTATTTGAAGAGTATAGTCACAGAGAAATTGCAGAATTTCTTAACATCAGCGAGGGTACTTCCAAATCACAGTATAACCGTGCAAAGAAAAAGCTGATTGACCTGATAAAACTTAATACTATTTCCAATGCAAGATAAACTAAAATTATTTGTTGGTAAGCACAAGGAAGAGTTTAATAATATTGAACCTCCTACTCAATTGTGGAGCACGATTGAAGCTGGTATAAAAATAAAAAATGCACATTGGTTAAAAAGTAATTTGGCGGTAAAACTTTTATATTTCAGTTTCAGCGCTTCCGTGATTGCAATACTGATATACTATGTTTCAACGAAAAAAAATCAAGAAAATATATTCCTGAATGGAGATAAAAATATTGGTACAACTGGGCTTGCAGACACGATCAAATCGTATAAAGATAAAACGAATGATGAAAACAAAAATGAAAAGCAAGATGCTCAGTTCATTGTAAGTAATCCAATAATAAAGGAAAATAAGTCATTCCGGGTTAAATCAGATTCTTCCAAAACAAAAGTGAGAATCAACAATTCACCTTTTAATCAATCACCACACAAGAATGTCAATAAAATCGATACTACCGGAAACACAAACCTGATTAAAAATAACGGGACTGATTCAATCATTTTACAAACTGGAAATAAGCCGGTTACTACGAAACAAAATAATTTTGATAAAACAGTCAGGTCGGCATGCAAAATATGGGAAACCCGGGATTATTGTAATGTTCCTGATTCCTTAAAGCTTCCTGTTTCTATCAATTTTAAAGGCACAATTATAGATTTAAATTGTAACGAAATTGAATTGAACAAGGATGTCAAAGCGGTTTGGCTGACGCTAAATGTAGATAACAGAACCATCTTCTCATTAGAAAATGACTTTAAAAACATACGGTTAATCAAAAAAAATGGCGAAGAAATAGTTCCGGTGGCGATGTCAGGTTTTATTTCGAATTCAGGCTATATATCAAGCTATAAAGGAAATGAGTTCTTTGTCCATTTTGATAACAGGCTCGATTTAATAATTTTCTTTCCGGGTGCCGAGGTTGGTGATGTGATTCAAATTGACAATTTTATAGAAGTAGAAATTCAAAAGTAAACCAAAACGCTATGAAAAATTTTCTGATTTTTTTCGGTTTAATCGTTTATCATTCCTGCCTGGCACAGGATCCGGATCAAAATAATTTCCCGGATCGGGTCGATCAATATTTGCAGGCGCAATCCATTATCAATAATTTTAGCGGAGCAGTATTAATTGCGAAAAAAGATAGTATTCTATTTAAAGGTGGATATGGTATTGCTGACAGAGAATGGAACATACCGGTAGATACAGATACAAAATTTCGTATTGGTTCAAACACCAAACAGTTTACTGCAATCGCTATTCTTCAGCTAGAGGAACATGGAAAATTAAATCTGACCGATAAGCTGAGTAAATTTTTTCCCGGATTTGAATATGGTGATATAGTCACAATTCACATGCTTCTCACTCATTCTTCAGGCATTCAGGACTATTGGCAGCTTAAGGAATTTAGAAATCTCATCCCCCTTTCAGTTTCAAAAGATTCATTGGTATCAATAATGAAAAGCCAGCTTTTTGATTTTTTACCCGGGAAAGATTTAATTTATAGCAATTCGGGATATTTTTTGCTTGGGATGATAATTGAAAAAATTTCCGGGCAAACTTATGAGGATTATATCACACAAAATATATTTAATGTTGCCCTGATGGAAAATACGGGTATTGATAATTATGAAACTATTTTACAAAAAAGAGCAAAAGGTTACGAGACATCAGAAACGGAAGTTGTTAATGCTTTTGATGAAAATTATCGAATAGGAACTTTATTTGCTGTTGGATCTATTTACTCAACAATTGATGATTTGTATAAATTTGACAGAGCATTATATGAAAACTCCATTCTGAGTGAAGTATCAAAACAAAAGATGTTTTATGCTTACGGGTTTGATATAGAGAAAGAGAAAAAAAACGAAGACCCTGCGAATACAGCGCCACAGAGTATCGACCCGCTATGGTATCATCTTGGTTATGGTGTATGGGTAGATACTTTCCTAACGCATAAGCGCATTTTTAGCCGCGGGTATACGCTTGGATTTAAATCAACCATGTATCGGTTCCTTGAGGACAATATTTGTATTGTTGTATTGCAAAATAATGACGAAAATCCTGACCGGATAGCGGAACCATTGTCTGCGATGGTATTTGGAATGGATGTGGTCATTCCATATAAACATGAACCTTGCCGGATCAATTCAGAAATACTTAAAAAATATACAGGTCATTGGCAAGGAAATATCTACAGTGAAAAATGGGAAATTGAAATTTTTTGTACCAATAATAAACTTTACAGAAGAATTGAAGGAACTCCGGATCTTGAATTAATTCCTGAATCGGAAACAAAATTCTATTATTCAGACGGTCAGGATAAAGTGTTTGAGTTTATTTCAAATGAACGCAAGGAAATAAAAGATGCATGGTTTACAATAAACGGCATTAGATTTAACTTAATTAAAATCTAAAAATATACTTGAACAAAGCAGGTTTAATTATTATTTCTTACTGAAAAGGAAATTTCCCCTCTGACAGAAAAACCAAAAAGAACAAAAGACCCACGGCTTTATATTTTCACGGAGTGATGGATTTGTAATTTTTTCAAAGAACATCTTTTTGTCTTTAAAAAGTATTATTGTTACAACAATACAAAGTGAGCCGGTAAAAACGCTGTACCATAAAATTGCCTCCATTGATGTAACTGCAGACGGACCAAAAATAAGTTGACTGCCTACACCAGTTGAATACAACCATCTGAATTTGTTTTGCGGTTATTTTTTAAGCTTTTAGATTTTTGGTATTATTAATTGAATCCAATCATCGGCTTTTTTAAACTCACCTTCCAGCAGGGGTCCCTCATTACCTTTAACATAGAAGCCTATCGGCGAACCAATAATATTCACGCCCGAATTCTCTAATTCCCTGGAAATTTTCTTTGCTGCATTGCCGCTTAAAAATGATTTCACTCTGGTATCAAAAGCCGCCCCTTTAAGCCCGGTCAGTTTTAAAGACTTAAGACGATTCAAAAACCGGGTTATTTTTTCGGTCGGTTTCCACGCATTTATAGGGCTTCCCACGATAAGCAGTTTTATCCCCTGCAAATCACTTTCTTTAAAATCATTTACAGATTTTGATGATGCATTAATTCCAATCTTATTTGCTATATGATCGGCGATCTTCTTTGTGTTTCCAAAATTGGAATCAAATATTATTAATACTTCCATAGAAGAACCATAAAAAATTAGACATTTAAAAGCATACAAACATATTCATCTGTTCATTCTCCTGAAATGATCTTTATCAAATGATTCTGTGAAATAATTCGCGCGCCAAAACAAACTCAACGAATGTGTCAGGAAGTCGATTTCTTCGCGCAATTTTCTAACTATTTTATTATTTATTTCCTGGTCACGAGCATGTATATTGACCGAAATCAATGCAAAATATGATAGCATGCATTTGTTTATCTTTTATAAAGAAAGACTTTCGAATAAATATTTTTATTGGCTATTAAAACAAAAAAAATGCAAAAAAATGGTAGGATAACATTTATGCATTTTGAGTTAACAACCTTGTTGTTTATATCCGTAATTATTTTTTTTATACAAGCTGAGTATTTAAAATAAGGTGAATAGAAAGTTAAAAATCAAGGGATGGAAAATATTATTATAATTCAGAATGCAAAAGAGTCACTAAAAGGCAAATGGGGTTTAGCCATAGGCACTTTTGTTATTTACACTTTAATAACGGGAGGAGCAGGTGCGATAGCAGCTCCTGCTTCTATAATATCGTTGTTAATCGGAGGACCATTTGCTTTAGGAGCTGCTTCTTTTTCGCTCAATATAGCCCGTGGAAAAGAAGCAAGGTTAGAGCAAATATTTTATGGTTTTAATCGCTTTTCTACAGCAGCCGGAGCTTATTTACTTGTGCTGCTCCTTGTGATTTTATGGACACTGCTTTTAATTGTTCCGGGAATTATTGCAGCTCTGTCTTATTCAATGACATTTTACATCCTTTCAGATGATGAAACAATTTGGGCAGAGGACGCGCTCAAGAAAAGTAAAATAATGATGGACGGACATAAAATGAAGTTGTTCAATTTATGGCTTAGATTTTTTCTTCTTGCTTTATTATGTATTCTTACATTGGGTATTGGTTTTTTCTGGCTCATTCCCTTCATTCACGTTTCAATGGCCAAATTCTATGATGATATTAAGGGAGGTTAAAATAATATCACGCGGATAAATGTAAGCTTAATATTATGTGACAAAATTCCAGTTGTTAGAGTTCATCAGAATTCTATTGTTTATGAAATTTAAGAACGTTGACAATAAATAATTCGTAGGATCAAGTCCTTTTCGCTCCGGCTCGAATCACATCTTCGCTTTATTTCTTTATTTGCATTGCAAATGTTAGAATTGTACGAAACGTCTTGATATTGATTTATTGTCGTGCAATTAGTTTCGCATCTGTTTTTTCTTTCATTTTTATAAATTATTTTATAAATGTTTTAGAAAACAGAAGATGAGATTTTTGAGAAAAAACCAAACGGAAAAGAAAAACAAACCCTGAATTCTAAGTTTTATAAAATGTTCGTTCTGGTTTTTTAGATATCGTTAAATGTTTGTTGTTGCGCACGAACCAGATCGTTGATCCAATAACACAAGGCGCTACTTAGATGACGATTGCCATACTCTTTTTTGTTGAGTTTTCACTTTTTATTCCGGCTGAAAATCCCGATATAACATTTTAATATTTTCCATTTCGATCATTAATCAACCTTTTTTGGTTAGATTTCGTCATTATAAAACACCCGGATACATTCATGATAAAAGCAGGAGTTCTAACATTATTTTTTTTATCAATCGGCCAGGTGCTGATTGCTCAGGGTAATTGGCTGCGCGTTGCGGGTAACAACTCCGGCGAAGAGACAAAGGATGCTGTTTTTGACAGCAATGGTTCTTTGGTAATGACAGGCTTTTTTAACGGAGCATTCAATACCGGTATAGCTACCCTAAACTCTGCCGGGAATACAGATATTTTTATAATGAAAACTACCGATGCCGGCGACCCTGTTTGGGCAGTGCAGGCCGGAGGTGCAGGTGTTGATCGCGCTAATGCAATTGCAAAAGACAATGCCGGAAACACTTATATTACCGGGTATTTTCAAGGAAATGCAACTTTTGGTTCCATCGTTGTTGCCGGTTCCGGCTATGAGGCCTATGCAGCAAAGATTGATCAGAACGGAAACTTTATTTGGGTAACAACATTCGGAGGAACTTTTGGAGATATTGGCCACGGTATTGCAGTTGACAATAACGGCAATGTAATCGTCACGGGTGAATACAAAGGCACTGCCACATTTGGCCCGGATGTTTTAACCAGCATGAACAACACAACTTCCGGGTTACCTACTTATGATGTGTTCATCACCAAACTAAATAACAGCGGAGGTTTTATCTGGACAAGGGATGGTAATGCCAACCAGGATGACAAAGGACTTGAAGTAACTACTGATGCAAATGGATCCATTTACGTTGCCGGTCAGTTTTCTGAAAATATTACTTTTCAAAGTGTTCATAACAGTACATTGCTCAACGCCGGATTTATTGTCAGTTATGATGCCTCCGGAAATGAACTTTGGTTTGACAAAATGTGGGGAGGACAAATTTTAATTAACGATATTAAATGGGGAGGCAACAATATTTATATCACTGGTGATTATCAAAACACTCTTTTGGTTGAAGATATTAACGGAGTGCAAAGTTTTACAGCAACTGATCAGTACAATATTTTCACAGCTCGATTTAATGAGTCGGGAGATTTGGGTTGGTTGTCTACAAATTATTCTGCAAGTGAATTGCACGCTACTCAGCTGGCGCTGGATGCCTCAAACAATGTTTACATCACCGGAGAGTTCAATTGTACCTTTACTGAAATGAATGATTTTTATGGAGAATCTACTTTTCTCTCTGTTGGATTTGAAGATGTGCACTACTTGAAATATAACACTGGCGGAGCATTTCAATGGGCCAGACAAGTTGCAGGAAATCTTCCGGATTATTGTGAATCCATTGCTATAAAAACTGTGGATAAACCAGTGCTGGTAGGTTATTACGAAGGAATGTTTTATGTGCCCGCAGGCGCAACTTTTACTTTTCAACCAGGGCAACAAGTTGATTTTACTACTGTCAATTGCGGCGATAATAATTATGGCAATTTTGCCCAGGCAGCAAACAATGGTCAACGCGATATTTTTTGGACAAGTCCTTATGATCCCAACCGTGATCCGTTTGATTATTTTGAAAAAAATCCGGGATTATCCTGTGATTTGGAAACCTATCCTCCTTGTATCGGAGATGTAATTTCTTTTAACCAGTGCCTTGATACGCTGGAAGGTTGCGAACCCCTATTAGCACAGCTCAATGATTTTATGAATGGCAGCGTTCACCCAAATTACAGCGTTTCCTGGAGCAACGGTGCCGGAGGACTTGTTGCCAGTTTCACCGCTGATGGTTATTATACTGCAACCACCACAACAGAAGATTTATGTTATTCATGGCTCGATTCCATCTACATTATTTTACTTCCTAATCCTGATCCTCCATTGATTTCTGATAGCTGGAATTTCAATGACAATAATGCAATTACGGTTGATATAGATACATGTGATGCCGGTTCGGTATTATTATGGGCGTCTCCGGGTGGCTCCGGAAGTGATTCAATTGTATGGATGGGCGATAATACTGATGTGAACGATTCAACAATTTCTGTAGGCAATTCAGGTACATATACGGTTACAGCTTTCAATGAATTCGGATGTTCGTCTGTATCAAATTCAGTTACTGTTGTAATTAATAATTTTGCTTTGCATGATACGCTTGATCCTCACCTCATCTTTAATGATTCAAACATTCAGGATACCGATTCAACGCTGACTTGTAATTTACCATTTTGTGTCAGCACTAATTTAATTGACAGTGCTTTTACAAACCTATGGGGAACTCTGCCAAATCTTTATTCCGTGTGGTATTTAGATGGCGTTTATCAGGATACACTCGAGCATAATTCGGATGATTCAATGTTGGTTACAACTCCAACTTATCAAAACATTTGTGTAAATACTATTGGATGGCATGTAATAGAATCCAAATTAATGAATGAGTGCGGTGATACAGTCGAATACACTTTGGTAGATAGTTTTTATGTTGATACGATTGCAACACCTTTCCTTTCAATAAATGGCCCGGCTGGTGCATGTCCCGGAGATACAGTAATTATTACGGCTCAGTTTTATACTGCCACAGCGAATTGGTCAGGTGCGCAAATTATTGCTAATTATGGTGATTCGGTCATGGCTATTTTCAGTGCACAATTCGGAATAAATGTTTCTGTAAGTATAGATACTACTGTTCAGGGAGTCACATGTAATAATTCCGCGGGTTATGGTTTGCCCGGAATACCCACACCGCAGGTTACTGTTGATCCTGTTGACGGCGTTGTGTGTCCCGGTGATTCAGTATTATTCACCGTAATGGGTGGAGTTAGCTGGCAATGGATAGGTCCCACGGGAGATTCTTTAGGTACCAATTCCACTCAGTACGGAACAGACATAGGCGAATATTTTTGTTACGTAACAACAGCAGCAGGTTGCGTGGTAAATTCTGAGTTTGAATCTACCGTGGCATATAGTTCTCCTTCATTGTATTTATGGGATCCGATAATTTGTCTTGACGACAGTGCTTTGATCCAGGTATTAGGTCCAACCAATACTGTGATCAATTGGCTGGCTCCTCTTACAGGTTCCGGATTTCAGAATTATGCTCCTTCATCCGGTTGGTATTATTGCGAAACGACATTCTGCGGAATTACAAAAACAGACAGCGTATTTGTTGTAGTAAGTTTACCACTCTCTGGGTGGGACATGCCAAATGATACAACTATTTGTCCATACGATACGCTGGTCATTGATGCTCCGGCAGGTTTTGCTGAATATTACTGGAATGGCGTTCCCGGAACATCGCAATATTTGGTAGTTGATTCTGGCAGCTATTTTCTTGAAGTAGTGGACATTTACGGATGTCATGATTTTTCAGATACGCTGGATGTTACTTATCACGCACTTCCTCCTGCGCCTGTAGCAACAGATACAACAATATGTCCCGGAACGGATGCCGTTTTAGGCGCAGTTGCAGCCGGAACAATTAGCTGGTACACCTCTGTCGGAAATTTCATTCAAACTAGTCCAACCCTTGCTGTAAATAATGTCATGGCAAACACGAATTATCTCGTTACCAATACAGATGCTTTCTGTGAAAGTTTACCTGATATAGCAACGATCACACTCTTTATTGATAATGTAAATGCTGATTTTTTCATTTTGGATAACTGCGGATCATTAGATATTCTTGCTCAAAATTCGGGTTCATCCGGACTAACCTATTTCTGGTATATGGGTGATGGCACAACTAATACAGGAGGAACTGTCGGTCATACCTATCCTGGTACTGGTACTTATACAATTTCATTAGTAACAACAGATCCGGTTTGCGGTTTTGAAGATTCTACTTCGCAACAAGTTACTGTATATGGCCAATCCGTCATTGAGCTATTTAATGATCCTACCTGCTACCAGTTTTCAGATGCTTCACTTACCCTGAATTTGGTTGATGCCGAGGGTGGAGAAACACTAATAATGGAAGATGCTTCAGGAAATCTTTTGAATCCGGGCGGAACTAATACGGCGAATAATTTAACTGCCGGCTGGTATTATTATTTCTACACATTAGGCCCTGGTTGTACGTTAGAAGATTCTGTTTTTATTCCTGATCCGCTGGAATTGGATGCTCCCGTAATTATAACTCCGCCGCTGTGTTTTGGTGGTGTTGGTTCAGCTGAAGTTGATACAGTTTTTAATTGGCAGGGAAATTACACTAACATCAGTTTTTTCTGGAACCCAAATCCTGCCGGAATTGGAGGCAATTTAGCAGATAGTTCATACAACATGCCAGCTGGTAATTATGTCCTGACTATTAATGATGATAATGGTTGCTCGAATACAATTGACTTTACTATCACAGAACCTCCTCAACTTGCATTGATAGAATTTGGAATGGAACCTGCTTCCTGCCGATTATTTTATTACCAGTCAGGTAACGGCGTAGTATTTGCATCCGCGACAGGTGGAACACCGGATTATTCTTATTTATGGACCAATTTGGAAACCGGCGAAACGAGCACAAACACAACGTGGGGTGGTCTTAATCCCGCAACTTATCAGATTCAGGTAGTTGATGACAATGGTTGCACACTGACTGAAACCATTGTACTGGATTCGTTGAATCCTATTGCTGATTTTGATATGAGCTCTGCAGGATTCACTATTGAATGGGAAGGAGATGCTCCGCTAGTAGTACATTTTGAAAATCAATCACAGAATTTTTCAAATATTAATGATCCTAATGCTGACACTACCTTCTTCTGGAATTTCAATTTTGATGAAGCAAATTGGGTGATCTCGCATGATGTAAATGAAACATTTGATACCACCTACGCCATTTCAGGAACCTATACAATTTGTTTAACTGCATTAAATAAAAACGGATGTTCTGATACATTGTGCCAGGATATTATTGTTTATGATCCTGTGTTGCTCGATCCGCCAAATATTTTTACACCGGATGGCGATGGAATCAATGACGACTTCACTTTTATTTTTAGATCACAAGGCATCGAAACTTTTGAATGTATTGTAGTAAATCGCTGGGGAGTTACCATCAGGGAATTTGATCACATCAACAACACATGGGATGGTCTCGACAACAATGGTGATGCGGTTCCGGATGGAGTTTACTTTTATGTTTATCACGGCGTAGGATTTAATGGCGTTGAAGTTCAGGGCCAGGGTTCTCTTACAATTGTCAGAGGAAATTAATAGAAGAAAAGATCGACTTTTTTGCTCGTCCTTTCACAAATTAAAATCTAATGTAAGGATGCAAAAAAGGAAGAATTTCCGGAATGTATTTTCATTTCATTCTTGAAGATTCGAAACATACTTTTTTTTTCGTTTGCAATTATTTTTTTTGATGCTAGGTGCTGCAAACATCAGCATACTTCTGAATATCAAACATAGATTGAAATTCTGCAATCCTGCTTCGCTTTTTATTTTTTCTCCTTCTTCAGGTCTTCATAAAATCGATATGTTTGTGTTCATGAATTTCATCAGCCCTGTTTGATTCTGTAAATATGTTCACTACAAAAAATTACATTGTCTTTTTTATCTTTCTGATCTGCCTCGTCAAACCTGTTTCCAGTTCTTTTGCGGCAATAGATCCAAAAGAAAAAATACTTGAAGATTCTTTATACACACTCGCTTATTCAGGTGAAACAGATACCGTAAGATTATTGAACGTATGGAGTTTTTTTAAACGGAATGAATTGAGTTATGATCTACAGGAAAAAACATTTAGTTTTCTGATTGAGATTTCGAGAAAAAATAACTGGCAGCAAAATCAATGCAATTATAATCTTGAAAAAGGATACATGTATCAGATGAACGGCGCCACGGATAAGGCCCGCAACTGTTATGCTTTTTCGGCCGGACTTGCTGAAAAAAATAATGATACCACCTGGATGATAAAATCATACTACCGGCAGGGTTACCTGATGCACGGTGTCGGACGAAATATGGAGGCGATTGAATTCTGGAAAAAAATGGAACCGCTCAGAGATGACGAGAAAATGAAAGCAACTCTTTACATGATTATCGGAGCTGCCTACATAGATATGGATTCTTTTGCGCTGGCAAAAGATTATTGTTTCAAGTCTTATGAGATCATGCAAAAAGATACTGCCATCAACCAGGTCATTTTTCCATTGGTCAATCTCTCGTCAGTTTTTCTTACCGAAAAAGATTATGAAAATGCAGAAAAATATTCGCAAATAGCGCTTGATATTTCAATTGATAAAAAGGACTCAACCGGAATTTATGTTTCTTCTTTTTCGTTAGGACAAGTATACATGGAAATGGAAAAATGGGACGACGCGCGCACGCTTATTGAACAATGCAAATCTCATTACGGACGAACGAACAATAATAATTACGACAAGTCAAATTATTCGTACATGCGTTACCGGGTCAACAAAAAAACCAATCATATTAAAGAAGCCTTCGAGGCACTTGAAATGGCTTACGATTATCGCGATCTGCTTTTTAAAGAAGAAGGTCAGCGAAGTTTGGACGACGCACTGGAAAAACATAACAGTGAAAAAAAGCAACTTGAAATTGAAAAACAAAAGTTACTTGTTGAAAAAGAAACCGACGAAAAAAACGCCGCTGAAAAATCTAAATCAACACAATTTTACATCTTCCTTGTCATTGTAATAATCCTGGTTTTCAACGCCGGATTTATTTACAATAGATTCTTGCTCACCAAACGTCAAAACAAAATAATTGAACAACAAAAAGAGCTCGTTGAACAAAAGAAAAATGAAGCAGATTTTCAACGACACCTCGTCGAAGAAAAACAAAAAGAAATTCTCGACTCCATCAATTACGCGAAACGGTTACAGCACGCAATTCTCGCTCCACAGACCGAGATAACAAAACATTTTCCTGAAAATTTTCTGCTGTATAAACCAAAAGATATTGTTGCCGGAGATTTTTATTTTTTTGAATCGACTGATGCTTTTGTTTTTTATGCGGCCGCAGATTGCACAGGGCATGGTGTTCCGGGTGCTATGGTAAGTATTGTTTGTTCAAATGCATTGACCCGAAGCATTAAAGAATTTAATTTGAATGATCCCGGAAAAATTCTGGATAAAACGCGGGAACTCGTTGTAGAAACTTTTGAAAGAAGCGGACAAGATGTAAAAGATGGAATGGATATTTCCATGATTTCAAGAAATAAAAAAACGGGAGAAATAAAATGGGCCGGAGCAAATAATTCACTGTTGCTTATTGAAAACGGGCTGCTGAAAGAAATCAAGCCGGATAAACAACCTATTGGTAAATCTGATCATCCCCAACCGTTTTTGTCGCATGTTTTAAAAATGACTCCTTCTTCACTTCTCTTTCTTTTAACTGATGGTTTTGCCGATCAGTTTGGTGGTGAAAAAGGCAAAAAATTTAAACTCTCTAATCTGAAAGAATTGCTGCTCAGTATTCATGAAAAACCACTAACCGATCAGAGAAAAATACTGAATGATACATTTGAAAACTGGAAACAAGATCTGGAACAACTGGATGACGTTTGCATTTTGGGAATTCGGTTTTAGCGCTTCGGAAAATTTCAACCCTATTTAAAATTACGACATCAAATCCCAAAATTCTCTCTAGCGTCTTAAAATTAAAAAAATCTCAGATACGCCCAGACTGCCCTGAGGATGACTCTTGTATCTGGGTATCTTGTTTTAACCTTCCGAACTTATAGAAAATTCCTATTTTGAAAGATGTGAAAACAGTCTGCACGGTACTCGAACTTTCAAAATTGCTCCCTGTTTGATTAGACCTAACTTCCGGAGGTATAATATCTGATACTTCCAGAAATACCCTTAAATTATTATTAAACATCTTTTTTGTAACCTTAACGGTCCATCTTGCCCTGGTATTATGAGTTGATCCATAATCTCCAAGTCTATAAACTCCAAGCTGACTGGTGATGATAACATTACCTTTTAAATGGAAATTAAGTATTGACCACATTACAAATGTGATGTTCGAATAATCAGCGCGGTTAAATATTGGCGTGAACTCATATTTACTATATACGATACTTAGCGAATTCCATCCGTCCATCCATTTTGCTTTCAGCGGTAAATTCAGTGACAACGATGTTTGTTGAGATCGATCAGCATTCCAGGGAGTATATACATATCGGAAGGATGAGTCTTCAATAAACTCAAAACTTGTCATTGGGTTATGGGTCAGCGAATAGTCAACACTCAGCCGATATTTATAAAATAAATCTAAATCAAAACCAAAACTATGATTCGTAGCCGGACGAAGGTAAGGGTTTCCATACTCAATATTCAGACTATCTATCACTCTTACAAATGGATCAAAATAAGAAAACAATGGACGATCAATTCCGGAAGTATATCTGGCTGTCATTGTCACTTTCGCTGCAGGACTATACATGATGCTTCCTGATGGAAATGGAAGAACATAACTTGAATCCATGAACTGTTTTGAAAGTGAATGACTGTAACCATTTAGGCCTGTATACTCTCCACGAATTCCTGCACGAATGGTAACCTTTTTCCACGCTTTAGTCAGCTCTGCAAACGCCCCCCCGATTTGCTCATAATAGTCATAGGAATTTGAATAGGCCTGATTAATTATCCAATCGTTTTGTACCAGTTTCGAAGCGTCGAATTTCATTCCGTTGACAATGATGCTATAAGAACCACCAACGCTCAGCTTCCAGCCTGAAGTATCAAAGACGTGCTCATACGTTATTCTTAGCTCACCAATGTTAGGGCGGTTCTTAGAAACATTTCTTATCTCAAATTGTGAAAATAATTGATTTTGCAAATCTGTAAAATTAGTGCGATACACATCGGAACCTTCGTCCACTTTTAGCTGATAATTAAAGTTGATTTCTAAGTAACTTTTATTTGTATCTGTTTCCCATGAATAGTTCAGGAATGCGCTGTTATTGAGCCATGTTTTTTTTGACTCTCCTGCCCTTTCGCTTTCAGTTTTCTCAACCTGATCAATGCGATAAGAACTGTTGTTAGAACTTTCAAAATGATCTATCAGGCCACTGCTCCTTATTCCTGCAGTAAATATTTTGGTTTCATTAATTTGATAGGATGATTTTAAATTAAACCCCTGAGATAGCCGCTGAATTTCTGTACCACCGTTAGTTGTTATTATTCTATTTGAACTATCAGTGTTGGTTTGAATAATTGTCCCGAAAGAATTCTGCGCTAAATAATTCATGTTGAGATAAGCGTTAAGCGAAAACTTATTTTTCCTGAAACTGAAACCAATTCCTGCTACTCCGGTAGGCCGCAACTGTGTGTTAACTCCACCGCTTGTATTAATACTCATATTATATCCCTGGAAACGAAAGTTCTTTGTGTACACTTCAATGACTCCATTTCCTCTTCCTTCTGCACGATACTTTGCTGAAGGATTTGTAATAATTTCTATGCGTTCAATCATGCTGGCAGGGATTGCCTTTAATTCATTATTAGACAGCACCGGCAACCTATCTATTAATATCAGCGGAACCCCTTTTCCAATTATTTCAATTGATTCGCCGTCGGGCGACATAATTTTTGGAGATGATTTTAAAACGTCAAATAAATTATCCAGCGTTTCCAAAGTGGTTCCTGCAACATTTACATTTATTCCATCTATTGTAGGAACGAAAAGTGGTTTCTGATATACAACATTAACTATATCCAGTACAACATTCTTTTGCAAGTTCACGATTCCAAGATTCATCACCGAATCCGTGCAATGAAAATTAATTAGAGTATCAACGTAACCGGGCAAATTAATTTTGACATAATAATCTGAGCTAAGAGTCGAAGCAATGAGAAGAGAAAAGTAGCTGCTGTCAAGATAAGTGCCCTTGATTAAAGAAGAATCAGGCATAGAAAAAATTGTTAACTGACCAATTTCAGTTCCCTTTTCATTCGCAGGAATATTACCTTCCAATCTAAAAGATTGACAGAAAACTGACTCTCCGATAAGGAGCGACATTAACACAAGTATGATTCTCAATTTGGGTTATTATTAAGGCTCGGTGTGAATATAAGAATAATGAAAACATAGTTAACTAATATGATTACAACTCATTGTCAAAAAGGTTCAAAACGTAACTTAAGATTTTCTTTTATTTTGATCATGGCACTTTAAGCAACCAAAAAACCTGGGAGTTATTATTAAATTCACAACAAATATGAAAACACGAATTGAAAATAAATTGAAAGAAATCGAAAACCAATTTGCATGATCAATCCCTAAAACAAACCTAAATAAAACTTCACGATTTATATCACTCATGCCGCAGCGCCTGGATAGGATTTAACCTCGCTGCTTTCCTTGCCGGAAAATAACCAAAAATAATTCCAACAGCAAATGCGAAACCAAATGCCATCAAAACAGATGCCGGTGTAATTGTGGTGCTTAAGCCAACTAAACTATCGGTTCCCTGGGCAATACCGTAGCCTAAAAGAATTCCAAAGATCCCGCCAATTAAACTAATCGTTACAGCCTCTGTTAAGAATTGGAATAAAATAGCTTTTGCCGGAGCACCAACTGCAAGCCTCAAACCTATTTCCCGTGTACGTTCGGTGACCGTAACCAACATAATATTCATGATCCCGACACCACCCACAAGTAATGAAATAGATGCAATTGCGGTGAGCAACAATGTCAACATTCCGGTAATGTTCCCCATTATTTCCATCATTTCTTTTTGCGTATTAATTTCGAAAACAGGTTCGCCCCCGCTTATTTTTTTTAAGTGATTTAACAGCACATCATTCAATTCTTCTTTTGCTTTTTCAACGTCATCTTCACTTTCCGTGGCAGCAAGAATTTGGGCAACATAATTAATTCCCATCACTCGTTTTTGAACTGTTTTAAACGGGGCAATAGTAAAATCGTCCCGATCGATTCCAAAGATTGGTCCCTTTTCTTCCAACACTCCAATAACTCTGAATGGTATTTTATCCAATCTTATAATAGCACCAACAGCATCACGTGGATTTTCAAATAAATCTTCGGCAACAGTTTTACCAATGACACAAACTTTTTGAAGTGATTTCCCGGTTTTGTCATCGAACAATTGTCCATACCGAGCTTCATAACTATGAATTTTAAAATAATCGCGGTATGCACCTATAACGGTGGAACGACTGTTATTAGTACCATAAATAACCTGCGATTTTGTTTGTATTACCGGCGACAAATAGTGAACTGTAGGACATCGCAATTCAATTTCTTTAATATCACTTTCTTTTAACGCATCCACATTTGTCAAATCAAAACTTACTCCTCCCCTGTGATCTGATAACGGTGAAATACTGATCAAATTGGTTCCTATTTTTCCCAACTCCTTTTTAATACTCTCCTCAGAACCCCGGCCAATAGCCATTAAACCGATAACTGATCCTACACCAATAATAATGCCGAGCATTGTCAGTAATGAACGAATCCTGTTCCGATTAATCGAACGTAATGCTGTCATCAGCAAATCAAATGGCTTCATCTATTTTTCTTTTACTAAGGGTAATTCCGCTGCATCTTTTTGATCAGTAATTAACTGATCATTAATTACAACACCATCATGCAGAATAATTTTTCTTTTTGACAAAATCGCAATATCCGGTTCATGTGTCACCATCACAATCAAGATCCCCTCACGATTTAATTTTTGAAAAATTTCCATGATCTGGTAACTTGTTTTTGAGTCCAGGTTCCCGGTTGGTTCATCTGCAAATACCACTAATGGTGAATTTACCAGTGCCCTGGCAATTGCAACTCTTTGCTGCTGTCCTCCTGATAGTTCATTTGTTTTATGAGAAATCCTGTCTCCCAATCCAACACTTTCCAATACAGTTTTGGATTTTTCTTTCCGCATTTTTGATGTGTAATCTGAATTGTACAATAATGGTAATTCAACATTTTCCAGTGCTGTGGTTTTTGGTAATAAATTATACGACTGAAAAATAAAACCGAATTTGCGATTTCTGATTTGTGAAATTTGTGATGCTGACATACCGCTTACTTCTGCTCCGTCCAATAAATATGTTCCCGAAGTTGGTTGATCAAGACAGCCTAAAATATTAAGCAATGTAGATTTCCCGCTTCCGCTTGCACCCATCAATGAAACAAATTCGCCTTCATAAATTTTCAGCGACACATTATTCAGCGCAGCGACTTCATTTTCGCCGGGATTAAATATTTTCGTAATATTTTTAATATCAATAATACAATTCGGCATATT
>Ga0102851_10000745_pt1 | contig 17248 bp, 16 predicted proteins | sample Mud3Dept3metaG_FD_79558 | JGI IMG/M metagenome (GOLD analysis project Ga0102851, IMG submission 79558) | Freshwater wetland microbial communities from Ohio, USA, analyzing the effect of biotic and abiotic controls - Mud 3 Core 4 Depth 3... | ecosystem: Environmental > Aquatic > Freshwater >... | reverse complement strand
TTTTGGCTCCTCCCTGCATGGGAAATCATATAACGCGATACTCCGGGATGTCAAATTGAACTCAACATAGTGGAGGGCGGGCCGGAAACCTGCGGACAAGCCAAAAAGCGCCGGAATTCAGCCGGACATCTCCCTCGGGCAGGAAGAAAATCACGAAAAATACTCACCGCCTGTCTCAGCGGCCATCAAGACTTCCTGATAGACCAGGTGAGGCGGAGGTGGCCTGTCCGCCACAAAGGTCAGCTTGAGGTGGTTGATGATGCGGTCCCGAATCTGGGCAAACCCACAACGCGGGTTGCCGCAGTCCAAATAGCACTCGACCGCCTCCTTGATGATGGGCCGGAGGAAGCCCACTCGCCCGAGCCGTTTCTTGACTTTTGACGGGGGTTGCATCTAATATTTACCGGTACATCGAAAATCCCAGGATAATCAAGGACTTAATCGAGCGGGACCGACGAGATGAGAAACGTATACCCATTCCGGGAGGTCGAGGAGAAGTGGCAGAAGGTCTGGGCGGAGAGGAAAGCCTTTGAGGCCCCGGACGATCCCCAGCTGAAGAAGTATTACTGCTTGGAGATGTACCCTTACCCGTCCGGGCGCATCCATATGGGGCATGTGCGCAACTATACGATCGGAGACGTCATCTCCCGCTTCCATCTGATGAACGGGCGCAACGTCATGCATCCCATCGGCTGGGACGCCCTGGGCATGCCGGCCGAGAACGCGGCGATCAAGCACGGCATCCATCCCCAGACCTGGACCCTCGACAACATCGCCCACATGAAACGGCAGCTGCAGAGCCTGGGCTTCTGTTACGACTGGTCGCGCGAGGTCAACACCTGCCTCCCCGAATACTACAGGTGGAACCAGTGGATTTTCCTGAAGATGTTCGAGCGCGGCCTGGCGTTCCGGAAAAAGAGCTGGGTCAACTGGTGCCCCCAGTGCCGGACGGTCCTGGCCAACGAGCAGGCGGCGGGCGGCGTCTGCTGGCGCTGCGAATCGGGCGTCGAGCAGAAGGAGATGGACCACTGGTTCCTGAAGATCACCGCCTATGCCAAGGAGCTTCTCGACGGGCACAAGCTTCTCGAAAAATGGCCCGAGCATGTCCTGCTGATGCAGAAAAACTGGATCGGCGAGAGCACGGGTGCCCATGTCACTTTCCCCTTGAAGGATTCCACCATTGCGGTCGAGGTGTTCACGACCCGGATCGACACCATCTTCGGCGCCACCTTCATGCTCCTCTCGCCGGAGCATCCGCTCAGCCGAGAGCTCCTGGCCGATTCTCCCGACAAGGAGAAGCGGCGGGAGGCCATGGTCCTGGCGGTTCGGGATGCCCGGATGAAAAGGGACGAGGGAGAGGCCGAGAAGGAAGGGATCGACACCGGGAAGAAGGTGGTCAACCCGTTCTCGAAGGAGGAGATCCCCGTTTGGATCGCCAACTATGTTCTTATGGACTACGGCACCGGGGCCGTCATGGCCGTCCCCGCCCATGACGAGCGGGATTTCGAGTTCGCCCGGAAATACGGCCTGACCATCCGGCCGGTTATTGCGCCCGCCGGCGGATCCCTCCCCGGGGAATCCCAGGAGCAGGCGACCGCGGAATACGGCATTTTGGTTAATTCAGGTGAATTCTCCGGGCTGAGCTCCGAGGAAGCGATGGAGAAAATGTCCGCCTTCGCCGAAGCCCGGGGGTTCGGCCGCAAAAGTCTGACCTACCGGCTCCGCGATTGGGGGATCTCCCGCCAGCGCTATTGGGGGACCCCGATTCCCATCATCTACTGCAATAAGTGCGGGGCGGTCGGCGTCCCCTACGAAGATCTTCCTGTGGAACTTCCCTATGATGTCCGGTTCACGGGCGAGGAAGGGTCTCCGCTCGAAAGGGCGCCGGACTTTGTGAAAGCGGCCTGTCCCAAATGCGGGGGCCCGGCCCGGCGCGAGACCGATACCATGGACACATTTTTCGATTCCTCCTGGTATTTTTTCCGGTACGCATCGCCCCGCGATAAGAACGCTCCGTTTGACCCGGCCGTCGCCTCCTACTGGCTTCCCGTTGACCTTTATATCGGCGGCGTCGAGCACGCCATTCTCCATCTCATCTACGCCCGCTTTTTCACCAAAGTGCTGAGAGACCTCGGCACGACCCCGATCTCCGAGCCCTTCCCTCACTACTTGGCTCAGGGGATGGTCACCAAGGACGGCGCGGCCATGTCGAAATCGAAGGGGAACGTGGTCGACCCCGACGAGATGATCCGCGAGTACGGCGCGGACGCCCTGCGCCTTTTCATCCTCTTCGCCTCGCCGCCGGAGAAAGAATTCGCCTGGGTGGAAGACGGGATCGAGGGCTGTTTCCGCTTCCTTAACCGGGTCTGGTCCCTCGTCGAGGAGAACGCCGACCTGTTCTCGGCAGGTCTTCCCCGGCCGGCGGGCGGGGAGGCGGCGGATGGGTTGGCTCTGCTCAAAAAAACGCACCAGACCATCCGCAAGGTGGGAGAGGATATCGGCAAGCGCTTCCATCTGAACACAGCCATAAGCTCGATCATGGAGCTCTACAACCTGATCCGGAAGGAACGCGACGCCCTGCGTGGCACCGATTCGGGCAAGGCGGTTCTGAGGCGGTCCCTGGAAAGCCTGATCGTCCTGCTCGCGCCCTTCACTCCGCACATTTCCGAAGAGCTCTGGGAAAAGACGGGACACCGCGAGCTTCTGGCCCGGCTCCCCTGGCCGGCCTTCGACCCCGAACTGGCCAAGGAAGAGACCGTCACCGTTGTGGTCCAAGTCAACGGCAAGCTGCGCGACAAGTTCGAGGCGGAGGCGGCCATCGGAGAGGCGGACATGAAAGAGCGCGCCCTGGCCCTTGACCGGGTCCGTGCCCTCATCGCCGGAAAGCCCGTCCGGAAGGTCATTTGCATAGAGAACAAGCTGGTCAACATCGTCGTCTGAGCGCCATGGGAATGAAGAAAGCGGTGGCTCCTCTCCTGGCCTGCCTGTTCCTTGTCCAGTGCGGATATTACCTTCGCGGAACGGGGAGTTCCCTGCCGCCGAACATCAAGAAAATCGGCGTCCCCATGTTCAAGAACCTGACCACCCGCTTCGACCTGGACGTCAAGCTGACCCAGAGCGTCATCAGCGAACTGGTCGCCCGGGGGAAGGCGGAAGTGACCAGCGATTCAAGCGGAGCCGACGCTCTTTTGACCGGGGAGATAAACGCTTTTAACGTCAACCCGATCGCTTTTTCCGACCAGGCCGTGGCCGACCGGTACAATATCGTCGTGGTGGCCAAGATCGTCTTCCGCGACCTCACCAGCCAGAAAGTGCTGTTCTCCAACTCCTCATATACCTACCAGGAGCAGTATGAGGTGCCATCGGGAACGAGCTATGAGACCTGGGAGAGCCAGGCTCTGGACACCATAGCGGAGAAATTCGCCCGGAGCCTGGTGAGCACGCTCCTCGAGGGATTCTGATATGGCGTTCCCGGATCCCCTGTCCGGCGGAATCAGGGAAGACCATCTGCCCCCGGGCTATGTCTTTTATGGGGAGGAGGATTACCTCGCGGATGAGTTTGTCCATAAGCTGAGGAAGGCCCTGATCTCTCCGGAAGCCCAGGCCTTCGGGCTTGAGAGGTTCGAATTGGGCCAGGTCCGCTGGCCGGAAATCATCGATACCGCCAGGACGGCCCCTTTCTTCTTTTCCCCCTGGCGAATCGTCGTGGTCCGGACGGTCGAAGAAAAAAAGAGCGCCAAGGAGGCCGGGGAAGGCAAAGGGGATTCCAAGAAACTGTCCTCGCTCGACGAGAAGATCCTCCGCGAGTATTTCCGGTCTCCGGCTTCGCGGACGGTGCTCGTCGTCGTGATCAGCGGGATCGTGAAAAAGACCCACCCCCTGGTCAGGTTCTTCGATTCCCTCAAGCCGCGGACGGTCGTGTTGGTCGAGATGAAGCGCCTGAAGAGGCAGGCTCTCGAGGGCTGGATGACGGAGCGTCTGGCCTCTCTCGGGAAATCGGCCACCCAAGAGGCCCTGGCTCGACTTGAGGAGGTCGCCGGCAGCGACCTCCGCCGGATCGATCAGGAGATCGAGAAGCTTGCGAATTATGCCGCCGACAGGAGGAGGATCGAGATCGAGGACGTCCTTCAAGTCTGCGAATGGACAAGGAGCTTTATCGAATGGGAGCTCACCGAGGCCCTGAAGGGAGTGGACCAGAAACGGCTGCTTCTCACTCTGGGCCGGGCCTTTAAGGAAGGCGAGAGACCGGAAAACGTCATTCGCGTCCTGGCCAACTTCTTCCGGGACCTGCTTTTGGCCAAGCTCTGGCTCAAGGAAGGCCGGGACCGGAAGGAGATTTTCGGCTTCTTCAAGCCGCAGCTCCAGGAAACGTGGAGCCTTTACGCCACGGAGTTCAAGGCGCTTTTCTCCCTTCTCGAGAGGCTTTCCCTCGGGGAGATCCTGTGGGCGGTCCGGGAGTTGGAGAAGATCGACCTTTCGCTGAAGAGCCAGGATGTCGCGATCGGGCCGCTTCTCGAAAGGTTCGTTGTTGAATTCTGCCGCCGGCTGAAAAAGTCCCCGGAGCGGAAGGGGCCTATTTGGAAGGCGACGGGGTGATCAGCTCCAGTTGGCGGGTCAGGCGGGATTTGAAGCGGGCGCCCTTGTTCTTGTGAATAGCGCCCTTCTTCACGGATTTATCGATCAAGGACACTGTCTGGGGAACCAGCTTCTGGGCGGCTTCCTTGTCTCCCGTTTGAATGGCCTCCCGGAGCTTCTTGACCTGGGTGCGCAGAGCGGATTTGTTCTTCCGATTGACGGCGTTCCTCCGGATGCTGCGGCGGCGCTGCCGGATCGCCGAATTGTGCTGAGCCATATGCTACTCCTCTTTTGAGCGCCTATGATAGAATAGATGGCCTCTAAAGTCAACCGCAACTGGTGGTTAAGACCATGATCATCGTCTTGCAGCGAGTCAAGCAAGCCCGCGTCGAAGTCGAGGGTCGGACGACGGGAGCGATCGGGCCGGGGATATGCCTTCTTGTCGGAGTGGAGAAGGGAGACACCCCTGAAGACCTCGAGTTCCTGGCCAAAAAGACGACGGAACTCCGCATCTTCCCCGACCGAGAAGGCCGGATGAACCTTTCCCTGGCCGATGTGGGCGGCGAGGTCCTGGCCGTTTCCCAGTTCACGCTGGCGGGGTCCACCAAAAAGGGACGCCGGCCGAGCTTTGACGGGGCCGAAGAACCGGCTTTGGCGGCGGAGCACTTCAATAACCTGGTGGAACTGATCCGGAAGAAAGGATTCCGGGTGGAAACCGGGGTTTTTCAGGCCCTGATGGATGTCCACCTTATTAACGAAGGGCCCGTAACTTTCGTCCTGGAATCCCGGGAAGGCCGGCAGAAGTCCGGCGGCTTCAGCCGCTGAACCGGACGTCGCTGACCTTGCGGAGAGAATCGCTGGCCGCCAGCCTGACGTAAGCGCTCCGGTCTTTGGTCAGCTTGACAAGCAGGCTCAACGCTTCCTTTCCTCCGATCTCGCCCAAGGCTTCGGCGGCGCTTTTGCGGACGTCGACATTCGGGTCGGCCAGGGCTTTCTCGATGGCGGGGATGGCGGCGCCGTCTTTCCGCCGGCCGAGGATTCGAAGGATCGCGCTTTTGCTGAACCACGGCGGCAAGGAGAGCTTTTCGTAAAAGGGCGAGAGGCTCCAGATCTCTCGCCCGCTCAGCTCCTTGACCAGGAAATCACGGTTGGATTCGCACGGGTCCGAGAGGGCTTCCAGGAGGACCCTGAGGACCCAAGGGGCTTGGAGGCGGGATATCGCCTTCAGGATCTTGAGGCGCCTGTCCTTGTCGGGGACCGAACCGAGTTTCCTCAAGACCGAATCGGAGTAATATCCGTCCTTTTTGTCCTTTTCCTCGAGTTCCTTGACGGCGCGCTTGGCGGCGTTGGCGATCGCCCGGAAGTCGTCCTCGACGAAGCTCTTGTAGACCTCGGACTCCTGGTAGGAGGCTTCCCTCAGGAACTTGAGCGCCGTCGCCTTGACCAGGGGGGACGCCTCTTCCTGCTTGAGGAGGGAGAGGAGGAAGACGATCCTCTCCTCCCGGGCCAGCGTCTCGATACGGGTGTAGAGGAATTTGATCTTTTCCTGCGGAGGCAGGGGCAAGAATTGTTCCGAAAACTCCTCGATCGTCATTTCCGCCTGGCGGCGCCGCCCTCCACTCAGACCATATCCAGGATATGGCCCAGCTTTTCTTTCTTTGTCTTCAGGTACTTGATGTTGGCCCGGTTCGGCGCGATCTCGATCGGCACGCGGTCGATGATCTCGAGGCCGTAGCCGGTCAGCCCGATGAACTTGCGGGGGTTGTTGGTCATCAACCTGATTTTCTTGACCCCCAGGGCGACCAGGATCTGGGCCCCGATCCCGTAGTCCCGCTGGTCGGGCTTGAAGCCCAGGCGACGATTGGCCTCGACCGTGTCGGCGCCCCGGTCCTGGATCGCATAGGCTTTGATCTTGTTGGTGAGGCCGATCCCCCGGCCCTCCTGGTTGAGGATGTAGAGGATGACTCCCCGGCCTTCTTTTTCGATGATCTCCATCGCCCGATGGAGCTGCTCCCCGCAGTCGCAGCGGGAGGAACCGAAGGTGTCGCCCGTCAGGCACTGGGAGTGCGCCCGGACGAGGATGGGCTCTTCGCCTTCTATCTTCCCCTTGACCAGGGCGACATGGTTCTCATGGTGGATCTCGTCCTCGAAGACCATGACCCGGAAATGCCCGTGCCGGGTGGGAAGATCGGCCTCGTCGATTTTCTGGACCAGGCTCTCCGTCTTCATCCGGTACTTGATCAGGTCCGCGATCGTCAGGATCGGAATGCCGTGCTCGCGGCTGAACTTCTCGAGCTCCGGCATCCGGGCCATGGTTCCATCCGCGTTCATGATCTCGCAGATGACGCCGGCCGGAAGGAGCCCGGCCAGCCGAGCCAGGTCGACGGCGGCCTCGGTCTGTCCCGCTCGGGCCAGGACCCCGCCTTCTTTCGCCTCGAGGGGAAAGATGTGCCCCGGCCGGACCAGGTCGGACGGCCGGGAAGCCGGGTCAATGGCCACATGGACCGTCCGGGCCCGGTCGAAGGCCGAGATCCCGGTGCTGATGCCCTCCTTGGCGTCGATGGACACGGTGAAGGCCGTCTCAAAGCGAGAGGTGTTATCCCTGACCATGAGGGGAAGGCGGAGTTCCTCGAGCCGGTCCTTTGTCAACGGAAGACAGATCAGGCCGCGCCCGTACCGGCTCATGAAATTGATGATCTCGGGAGTTGTCTTTTCGGCGGCGACCATAAGGTCGCCTTCGTTCTCCCGGTCCTCGTCGTCGACGATGATGACGAGCCGGCCGGAAAGGACGGCTTCCAGCGCCTTTTCGACGGTGACGATGGAAGATGCGACGCTTATCGAATCGGACATTGGCTGCTTCTCTCGGGTAGCGGCGGAATGATCAGGTCTTTATGCCCTGTTTTTTCCTTTGAAAGCCCAATTATACACATATTTGCCGATTATGTCACATTCCAGGTTGACGGTGCGGCCGGGCTTGAGGTCCTTGAGGTTTGATTTGGCCATGGTGAGAGGAATGAGCTCGACGTCGAACGAGGCAGCCCTGACTTCGGCGACCGTGAGGCTGACGCCGTTGACGGCGACGGAACCCTTGGGGACGAAGTACGGACGCAGCGGACGGGGGAAGGAGAACGTGACGCGGCGGCCTGACGGCCTCCCGACGACCCTGAGCACTCGACCCTGCCCGTCGATATGGCCGGTGACCAGGTGGCCGGAAAGCGGGGTTTGAAGGGTCAGCGGGAGCTCCAGGTTCAGGCTTTCCTTTCCATGGAGTGACCCGAGGTTGGTCTTGAGCAGGGTCTCGCGACTGAGGTTGAAGACGAGCGTATCCTTTTCCCGGCGGACAAGGGTCAGGCAGGCTCCATCGACCGCGACACTCTCCCCGGTCTCCAGGGGAGGGAAGGCCGAGGTCACCTCGACGGCCAGCTCGCCTTTGGCCGGACGATAGCTCTTAAAAAAACCTTGATGCTGGATGATCCCGGTAAACATTAGAAATATCCTTGGATGACGATGTCCTCTCCGATCGAAAAGGCGGACGCCCGCCCCAGCCGCCAGGCCTTTTTCACCCGCCCGACGCCCTCTCCCTCCAAGAAAGAAGGCGCCGTCCGGCCTCCTATCAGGCAGGGGGAAACAGTCAGGAAGATTTTGTCCGCCAGCCCCGCCTCGATCATGGCCGTCAGCAGTCCGCTTCCCCCCTCGACGAGGAGATGGGCGATTCCTCGGCGGCCAAGGCACTTCAGGACCTCGGCGATGTCCGGCCGCCGCAAAGGCCCCGGAATGGAAATGACCTCGGCACCCCTGCGTTCGAGGGCGGCTTTCTTTTTCGGGGAGCCGGCGGCGGTCGTGAAAACGACGACCCTCCCCTCGGTGAGCGTGGTCAAGATCCTTGCCTGCATGGGCAGGCGAAGCCTGGAATCGAGGATGATCCGGACGATCTTCTTGCCGGGCCACTGGGGGTGTCGGACGGTGAGCCGAGGATTGTCCTTCAGGATGGTCCCGATACCGGTCATGATGGCGTCGTGCTCTCCGCGGAGGAGATGGACATAGTCCCTGGTTTCCGGGGAGGATACCCACCGGGAATCTCCGGTCCGGGTGGCCAGGCGCCCGTCCAGGCTGATGGCTCCCTTCAGAGTGACAAACGGAACGCCTCGCGTGATGTACTTGATGTAGCTTTCGTTGAGGACGGAATTCCTCTCCCCGAGCAAGCCGACCGAGACGTCGATCCCGGCGGCCCGCAGCCCCCGTACCCCCTTCCTATAGACTATGGGGTTGGGATCCAAAGAGGAGATGACAACACGTTTGGGCGCCGACCTGATAATCGCCTCGACGCAGGGAGGAGTCCTCCCCCAATGAACACAGGGCTCCAGCGTCACGTAGAGCGAGCTCCCCTTGGCCAGCCGGCCGGCCCGTTCCAGGGCGATGGTCTCGGCATGGGGCCGGCCCGGCCTCTCGTGGAATCCATGTCCGATGATCGTCCCGCCGCGGACGACGACGGCTCCCACATAGGGGTTTGGGCTGGCCCAGCCCCGGGCCTTCTCGGCCAGGCCGTAGGCCATCTCGATAAAAGAGGGATCCTGTCTGTCGCTCATGATATCAGGGCGTTGACGAACTCCCCGGGGGAGAAGGGGAGGAGGTCTTCCACGGCTTCTCCGATGCCGATATATTTTATGGGGAGACCGAGCTCGGCGACGATACCGATGGCGCTTCCTCCCTTGGCGGTCCCGTCGAGCTTGGTCAGGAACAGTCCGGTGATGCCGGCAAATTTGAGGAACTCCCTGGCCTGGACAAGCGCGTTTTGCCCGATGGTCGAATCCAGCACCAGGAGAATCTCATGGGGCGCGCCGGGAATCTCCCGGCCGATGATCCGTTTGATCTTCTCCAGCTCATTCATGAGGTTGGCATTGGTGTGGACCCGGCCCGCGGTGTCCACGAGAAGGACGTCGTGTGCGCGCGCTTTGAATGACTGGATGGCATCAAAGACGACCGCCGCCGGGTCGGCCCCGTATTGCCCCCGGATGACCGGGATATCCAGCCTTTTCCCCCAGATGCCCAGCTGTTCCTGGGCGGCGGCTCTGAAGGTGTCGGCGGCGACCATCAGGACCTTTCTCCCTTTTTCCCGATAATGGAGCGCGAGCTTGGCCAGGGACGTCGTTTTCCCCCCGCCGTTGACCCCGACCATCATGATCACCGCCGGCGAGGGGAGGGCCAAGGCCGGGCCGGAGGAATTCCGCCCCAGAATCTCGACGAGCTCATCGCGCAGGGCCTGCTGGATCGCCGGAAGCGAATCGTCTCTTCGAGTTTTATCCTTGATCGCCTGGATGATTCGGTCCGTTGCCGGGACCCCGGTGTCGGCCAGGATCAGGGCCTCGGCCAGCCCTTCCAGGATTTTATCCCTGGGCAGACCACTCTGAAAGAGGTTTTCCAGCTTCTCCCGGAAGGCCCGGCGCGATCTGGCGATTTTTTCCCTGAGATTACCGAGCACGGCGAACCCATTATAGTAAGGGGTTCCCATTCCGTCAACGCACAGGTTCGGGGTAGTGGAATCGAAACCACGCCCGCTCACTCCTCATACGGGTTTCTCTTCCACAACCCCTCGCCCCGGGTAACAATTAGGCCAGGAAAAGCGGCGTTGGTTGAGCAATGGGGGGGATTATGATAAATTTAGCGGATGAAGATGAACCAAGGCCGATGGGTCATCGCGCCCGATCGCCCCGAGGCCGATGTCCTGGCTGCCGAGCTGCGCATCCCCCTGTCCATCGCCCGTATTTTAACCAACCGCAATGTCCTTTCGATAGAGGCGGCCGAGGCCTTCCTGGGCGGAACCCTGGACGATCTGCACGACCCCTTTCTGATGAAAGGGATGGATCGGGCCGTCGCCCGTGTCGAGGAGGCGATCAGGAACAAGGAGAAGATCCTGGTTTTTGGGGATTACGACGTGGATGGGGTCCTGTCGGTGGTCATCCTCATCCGGGCGCTGGCCGGGCTGGGCGCTGAGGTGGACTATTTCATACCGGAGCGGCTTAAAGAGGGCTACGGGATCAAGGAAGCCCATCTCCAGATCGTCAAGGAAAGGATGGCCCGGCTGGTGATTAGCGTCGATTGCGGAATTAAAGCCGTCGAGTTCACGGCCCGGGCCAAGGAGGCGGGGGTGGATGTCATCATCACCGATCACCATCTGCCCGGCGGTTCCCTGCCTGAGGCGGTCGCCGTGCTCAACCCCGTGCTCAGCGATTCCGGCTATCCTTTTCCCAAACTGGCCGGCGTCGGCGTTGTCTTCAAGCTCCTCCAGGCCCTTCTCCAAAAGAGGGGCCGGTCGGCTCAGCTTCAGCATTATGCCAAGTTGGTGGCCATCGGCACCATCGCCGATGTGGCCGATCTCCGGGGAGAGAACAGGCTTCTCGTCAAGTCCGGCCTCCAGGGACTGGAGAAAGCCTCCAACCGCGGGCTGCGCAGCCTTCTCGACCAGTGCGGAGTGTTGGACCGGAAGGTCAGTGAGGGCGACGTCGGGTTCCGGATCGCTCCACGGATCAATGCCGCCGGTCGAATGGGGATCGCCGGCGATGCCGTCCGGCTCTTCTTTTCGGATGACGATGATGAATCCGATCGGCTGGCCCGCCGGCTGAGCGAGTTGAACTCACAAAGACAGAACGCCGAGGATAAGATATACAACGAGGCTTTGCGGCGGGTGAAAGAAGGCTCGCTCGACCGTCGCTATAAGATTCTGGTCCTGGGGTGCGAGACCTGGCACCGTGGGATCATCGGCATCGTCGCCTCCAAGCTCAAGGATTTCTTTTACCGGCCGGTGCTTCTGTTCACCTATGAAAACGGCAAGGCGCACGGGTCGGGGAGGAGCATCAGCGAGCTCTCCCTGATCGAATGTCTGGACGCCTGCAGCGACGTTTTCCAGGATTACGGCGGACACACCCTGGCCGTCGGCTGCGTCCTGCCGAGAGAGAGGATGGGTTTGCTCAGGGAGCGGCTCAACCGGGTGGTCGAGGCGAGGCTCCAAGACGATGAACTCCAGAAAAAGGTGAGGATCGATGCCCGGCTGAGCCTGGCTGAGATTGAACCTTCCTTTCTCGAGACCTATGGGCGCCTGGCTCCGTTCGGTGTCGGAAACCCGAAGCCGACGTTTCTCAGCGAGGGGGTCGAGGTGGTCGGAAGTCCGCAGGTTCTCCAGGGCAAGCACCTTAAGCTCCTGGCCCGCCAGGACAACCGGATGATCGAGGCCCTGGCCTGGGATCGAAAGGACTGGCTGCAAGAGGTCCAAAAAGGGGCGCGCCTCGACATCGTCTATTCTCTTCGGGCCTCCACTTTCCTCGGCGAGGAGCAGCACAGCCTTACCCTCGAGGCCGTCCGAGCCTCAGAAAAATGACGAAACCGTTATTGGCAAGGGTTCTTCGGCTCGTCGTCGCGCTTGTCCTTCTGGTCGTGACGGCGGTCATATTCTTCTATTTCTTTTCTCACCGCCGGCCCCGGAATGCGACCCTGCCCAAGACGGAGGAAATGCCGGCCCAAAAAGTCGAGAAACAGGAGGGCATTGAGCATTTCGACTTCAAGGGAGACCGTGTCATCCGGGCCAAGGCGGAAAAACATTATGCCGGCGAGGACGGCCGCTATTATATGGAAGGGAACGTCGAGATCCGCGACCTCGGCAGGAAGAAAGGCGAGGAAATCGCCCTCTTTGGGAAGAAAGTCTCATATACCAAGGACTGGGCGGAGGCCTTTCTGGAAGGGGATGGCAAGCTTCAGTACCAGGGGCTGATCGTGGAGTCATCGGCCTTTTCCTACAAGAAAGGCAGCGAGCTCCTGACGACGGACCAAGGGGTGGTCTTTTCGTCCGACAAATTGAGCGGAAAGGCCCAGAATATGGTTTATTCTTTCCGCTCGAATACCATCCGGCTCGAAGGTGAAGTCGAGGTGGAACTCCGCAATGAGGCCGAGGCGGACACGCCGTTCCTCGCCCGGGGGGATGTCATCACCTTTCTGAGAAAGCAAAAAAGGGGGAAAGTCGAGGGAAACGCCTCTTTTTCCTTCGGCCGGAGCCGGGGACAGGCCGATTCTCTTCTTTTCATCCTGACGCCGGATGAGCGGAACGTCCAGGGATTTTTCCTGAAAGGGAACGTCCAGGCCGTCTTGGTTGGCCAGCAAGAGCCTTCGGACCCGGAGTCAAAACCGACGGGAGAGGCGAGGGAGATCCGGGCCGACGCGGTCGACATCCGGGCCCACAAAGACAGGCACATGCTCGAGAAAGTGGATGCCCGGGGCCGGTGCATCCTGAAATCATTGGCCGCGGACGGGAAGACGACCGAGGTCAGCTCGGGCCGGATGAAGATGACCTTCGACCGCCAGGGCGCTTTAAAAGGGTTCTCCGCCTGGGAATCCGCCCGGCTTCTCGACCGCAAGCCGACGTCCGAAGTTGAACGGACAATCTCGGGTGAAGAGATCATCATGGGGGGAAGGGGGAAGAGCTGGGTGATCAAGGCCGCGGAAGGCGGCGAGGCGCGGGTGGATTCCCCCGACAGCGACGTGACGGCCCGGCGGGTGAGCATATCCTCGCGGCGCGAAAGCCTGGAGGCGGAGGGAGATGTCAAGATCATCGTAAAACTGCGGCCCGGGGAAGGCCAGAGCGTCGGGTTCTTTGCTCAGAACGCGCCCGTCTTGGGATCGTCCGCAAAAATGAGATTCGAGAAGGCCCTCGAGCGTTTACAACTTGAAGAGAGCGTTCGCATGTGGCAGGGCAAACAGGTGCTTTCCGCCGACCGGCTGACCGTCATGAAGAAGACCGGCGAGCTGACGGCCGAGGGCAAAGTCCGAGCCACTTTCTCGCGCCTGCCAAAGGAAGAGGGCGCGGCCGAAGAGAAGATTGAGATCGGCGGCGAGAAGCTGACCTTCAATCCTCAAGAGAACCGGCTGGATTTTGAGAAGGAGTGCTCGCTCAAGTCCAAGGATGTGGGGCTGAATTCCGACGGAATCGCCGTCTCCCTCCGGGAGAAAACGGCCGAGCTCCGCCAGATAGAGGCCGGGGGGAAGGTCACCTTCACGGAGAAGCTCAGGGAAGGCAAGGGAGAGAAGGCCCTTTACAACCTGGACGAGGAGACGATCGTCCTGACCGGAAACCCTCGGATCACAGACAAAGAGAAGGGCGTCATCGAGGGGGAGAAATTGACTTTTCGCCTGGGCGAAGGTAGAATCCAGGTGGAGAACAAAGATCGAGAACGGTCCACAACCGTCATCAAATCTTAATCCATGAGCCCCCAGTTGAAGGCCGTCGGCCTGGCCAAAAGCTACCACCGAAAGCGGGTTGTTGACGGCGTTTCGGTCAGCGTCGAGAAAGGCGAGGTCGTCGGGCTCCTCGGCCCAAACGGGGCCGGCAAAACCACCACTTTTTCCATGATTCTCGGCCTCGTCCCTCAGGACGAGGGGCGCATCTATCTGGGGGACGAGGACATCACCGAGCTTCCCATGTACCTGAGGGCGCAGAAGGGAATCAGCCTTCTGCCCCAGGAACCCTCCGCCTTCCGCAAGCTCAGCGTTGAAGATAACCTCGTCTCCATCCTGGAGGTCATGCCTGCGGCGGCCGCCCACGGAGACGGGGACGTGGGCAAGGTTCTCCGGGAATTCGGCCTGGAGAGGCTGGCCAGGGCGAAGGCCTGTACTCTTTCCGGGGGAGAGCGGCGCCGGCTGGAGATCGCCCGGGCCATGATCACCCGGCCCGAGCACATCCTGCTGGACGAGCCGTTCACCGGCATCGATCCCCTGGCCATCCAGGACCTGCAAAAGATCATCCGCTCCCTGCGGGAAAAGGGAATCGGTCTGCTCATCACCGACCACAGCGTCCGGGAAACTCTGAAGATCACCGACCGCGCCTATATCATCGATAAAGGGCGGATTCTCAAGGAAGGATCACCCGCCGAATTGATCCTCTCCGAGGAAGTCCGAAAAAGCTATCTGGGGGAAGGGTTCAGCCTCTGAGCGGAGCAAAGGAGAGACCCAACCGGCCATGGTCATGAAACAGCGGCTCGACCAGAGGCAGGTTCAGAAGCTGATCCTGGCCCCCGCCCTGCAGCAGGCCATCAAGTTGCTGCCCCTCACCAACCTGGAGCTCATCGAGGTCATCGACAGCGAACTCTCGCAAAACCCGATGCTCGAGGAGGAAACCCAGGAAAAGGCCGTCTCGGAGAGTGGCGAGAAGTCCGAGGGGCACGACGAAGGAGAAGCCGGGGAGAGGACGGAAGCCCGGGAGGACGCGGAGCTCGCGGACGGTCCGAGAGCCCTGGAGGAAGCCTCAGACCTGGAATTCGAGTCCCATTTCCAGGAATATTTTGACGACGGCTTTCGTCCCAACTTCTGGGAAAAAAAGGAGATCCCGGCGCTGGAGAACATCGTTTCCAAGAGCCCGTCTCTCTGGGACCACCTGAACTGGCAGGCGAATCTGACCTTCTTCGACCCCGTCGACCGGGAGACCGCCCAGGTGGTGATCGGCAATATCAACGAAGACGGCTACCTCTCCTCCACCGAGGAGGAGATCGCCAAAATGGCCGGAGTCGACTCGGAGAGGGTCCGCCAGGTCAGGGACAAGATCCGGATGTTCGACCCGGTGGGCTGCGGCAGCGTTGACCTCAGGGAAGCCCTGCTGGCCCAGATGGATCATCTCAAGATCGACGATGAGATCACCCGCCAGATCGTGAACGCGCACCTTCATCTGCTCGAAAAATCGGACTACATCCAGCTGGCCAGAGCGCTGAGCGTCGGCCTCCAGGACGTCAAGAATCACATCGAAGTCATCAAGAGATTGGACCCCACACCGGGCCGGAAGTACAGCGAGGAGAAGACCACCTATGCGACGCCCGATATCATCGTCACCAAGGAGGATGATCAGCTGGCTGTCAACCTCAACGACGAAGGGCTGCCCCGGCTGCGGATCAACGCGTATTATCGGAAGCTCCTGGCCAAGGCGGCCATGGAAAACGTCGAGGCCTATCAGTTCCTCAAGGACAAGCTGAAGAAAGCGCTGTGGTTCCTGCGCAGCCTGGACCAGCGCGACCAGACCGTTTTCAAGGTCGCCAAATATATCGTGGAGAAGCAGCGCGAATTCTTTGAAAAAGGGATCGATTACATTAAACCCCTGACCCTGATGGAGATCGCCCGGGAGATCGGTGTCCATGAATCGACCGTCGGCCGGGTGGTCGCCAACAAATACATGACCACGCCTTGGGGCGTTTTCCCCCTCAAATACTTCTTTCATAAATCCCTGGTGGGCGATTTTGGCGAGGAGATCTCTTCGCTGAAGGTCAAGGAGAAGATCAAGAAACTGGTCGAGAGCGAGGACAAGAGCCGGCCGCTGAGTGATATCGAGATCGAGGACATCCTGGGCAAGAACAACCTCAAAATCGCCCGCCGGACAGTGGCCAAGTACCGCAAGCAGCTGAAGATCGCGCCGTCTCATATCCGGAAAAGGAAGTTTGCCATGGAGGAAAGCTCATGATCCTGCATTTCACGGCTCGGCAGATGGATTTCGCGCCCGAGGTCAAAGCCTATTGCGAGAAGAAGCTCAAGGCGCTCGAGAAGCTGATGGGGTCCGTCATCGAGGTCGACGTTATCCTGTCGGCGGAGAAATACCGGTACAAGGCGGAAATCCACGTCAAGGCGAGGGGCGGGGGGCTGGTGGTCGTGGAAGAAACCCATGACCTGATGAATTCCCTGACCCTGGCCTTTGAGAGCCTGGAAAAGAAGGTCAAGAAAGAGCGCGAGAAATGGAGGGAGAAGAAGCGCCGCAAGAGCCGGGAACGGAAGCAGCTGGTCATCCCTTCGGAGCAGGAGCCGGAGACGCCCCGGGTCGTGCGCTCCGGCGATTACTCCCTCAAACCCATGCTCCTGGAGGAGGCGCTCCTCCAGTTCGACGCCGAGAAGAGAGACGTGTTTCTCTTCCGGAAGTCCGGCGTTTCGGAAAAGTGGGCCGTGATCTACCGGCGGCGGGACGGCCATTACGGTCTGATCGATCCCGACTGAAGCGGCCCGCCGAGGAGGCGATCACCTGTGAAGATCCATTCGATGCTGAGCGAGGATATGATCATTCCCGAGATCACCTCCTCGGAGAGAGACTCCGCCCTCGAGGAGATGGTCCGGTTCCTGAAGAGCAAGGACAAGATCCGGAAAGACAAGGAGCTTTTCGAGAAGCTCCTCCAGCGGGAAAAGCTGGGCAGCACGGCGATCGGCGACGGCATCGCCATCCCCCACTGCAAGCTGAAAGAGGCCGAGAGCCCCCTTCTGGTCCTTGGGATTTCCAGAAAGGGGGTCCATTTCGAGGCCCTGGACGGCCAGCCGACCCATATCTTTTTTCTGGTCATAGCCTCTCCGGACGACCCCGGCCAGAGCCTTCAGATCCTGGCCTCGATCGCCCACCTTGTCCGCAAGGCGGGCTCGCTCCAGAAACGGATCATGGCGGCCAAAAACCCGAGAAAAATCCTTGAGATCATCCGCGAAGAAGAAGAAAAGCTGGAAGCCTAAGGAGTGGGACGGCTCATCGTCCCGCCTCGTCCTCTCCGGAGGTTTGCTGCAGATCTTCGGCCTGGGCGTCATCATCACCGGACACAGCGGCATCGGCAAGAGCGAGAGCGCCCTGGAGCTCATCTCCCGCGGCCACCGCTTCATCTCCGACGACGCGGTCGAAGTG
>Ga0102851_10000744_pt1 | contig 17263 bp, 15 predicted proteins | sample Mud3Dept3metaG_FD_79558 | JGI IMG/M metagenome (GOLD analysis project Ga0102851, IMG submission 79558) | Freshwater wetland microbial communities from Ohio, USA, analyzing the effect of biotic and abiotic controls - Mud 3 Core 4 Depth 3... | ecosystem: Environmental > Aquatic > Freshwater >... | reverse complement strand
CGCCATCGCGCTGCTCGGCGCCATGGGCGTCGCGTTCGCGGCGAACCTGCTCACGCTGTTCGTATGCGTGCTCGCCGTGCTGGCGGGACTCCTGGACGGGGATCTGCCCACCGTCGTGCTGGCGGAGCCGCTGCCGGGCCTCCCGCTGGCGCTGCGACCGGAACCGCTCGGCGTGCTGTTCGCCCTGCTGGCAAGCGGGCTATGGCTCGTCACGTCCGTGTACTCGATCGGCTATATGCGCGCGAAGCAGGAGAAGCACCAGACGCGCTTCTACCTGTGCTTCGCGATCGCGCTGGTGGGCGCCATGGGCGTCGCTCTCGCCTCGAACCTGCTGACGTTGTTCGTCTTCTACGAGCTGCTGACGCTCTCGACCTACCCGCTCGTGGCGCACGCCGGCACGCCGGAGGCGATCCGGGGCGCGCGCACCTACCTCGGCATCCTGCTCGCGACTTCGATCGGCCTGTTCCTGCCGGCCATCCTCTGGACGTATTCCGTGGCGGGAACGCTCGATTTCCGTCCAGGCGGCGTGCTGGCCGGCCATCTCGGACCCGTGGAGACCGCGTTGCTGCTCGGGCTGTTCGTGCTCGGTATCGGCAAGGCGGCCGTCATGCCGGTGCACCGCTGGCTGCCCGCGGCGATGGTGGCGCCCACGCCGGTGTCGGCGCTGCTGCACGCGGTCGCCGTGGTGAAGGCGGGCGTCTTCACCATCACGAAGGTCGTGATCTACATCTTCGGGCTCGAGTTCCTCGCCGGCGTGCCGGCCGAGCGCATCCTCGTGTACGTCGCCGGATTCACGGTGGTCGCCTCGTCCATCGTGGCGCTGCGGCAGGACAACCTGAAGCGGCTGCTGGCCTACTCCACGATCGGCCAGCTGTCCTACATCGTGCTCGCCGCGATGATACTGACGCCGCTGGCCGAGATCGGCGCCGCCCTCCACATGGTGGCCCACGGCGTGGCCAAGATCACGCTGTTCTTCACCGCGGGCGCAATCTACGTGGCCGCCGGCAAGACCCGGGTGTCGGAGCTCGACGGCATCGCGCATCGCATGCCGTGGACCCTGACGGCGTTCGCGATCGGTGCGCTCAGCATGGTCGGCGTGCCGCCCACGGCGGGATTCGTGTCCAAGTGGTACATCATCGCCGGCGCGTTCCAGAACGACCTGTACTTCGTGCTCGTGGTGCTCATCCTGTCCACGGGCCTCAATGCGGCGTACTTCCTGCCGATCATCTACCGGGCCTTTTTCCGCGCCGAGACGGTGGCGCCGAAGTACGACCACGGCGAGGCGCCCTGGCCCATGGTCGCCGCGCTGGTGTTCACGGCCACCCTGACGCTTCTGTTCTTCTTCTTCAACGGACCGGTAGTGGACCTGGAGAAATCCATCGTGAGGCCGTCATGAGCACCCACGATCCTGACCCGCAGGCCCGGCCCGCCACGCCGGCGCACTGGCTCAGCCGGTCCGAGACCGTTCGCCGCCTGTGGGTCGTGTTCGCCGTCGTTCTCGCCGTCACGGTCGCGGCGGAGGCGCTCGTGCACATGCACCCGCGCTTCCGCGTCGAGGGCTGGTTCGCTTTCCATGCGGGCTTCGGCTTCCTGGCCTGCGTCGGCATGGTGCTGTTCGCCAAGGGCCTCGGCTTCCTGCTGAAGCGGCCGGACGACTACTACCCGGGCACGTCGGCGCCGCCCGCCGGCGAGGAGCGCGGGCGTGATTGAGCTGTCGTTCCCGCCGGCCGTCATCCTGATCCTGGGGGCGTTCCTCATCGCCGTGGCCCGCCCCGCGATCCGGCCCGTGATCGTGCTGCTCGCCCCGATCCTGACGCTGTGGGCCATCTGGCGACTGCCGGACGGCGTGCTTCTCACCACGCAGTTCCTCGGGTACCCGATCGAACTGGTGGAAGCAGGCAAGCTGCAGCGGCTGTTTGCCACGGTGTTCGCGATCATGGCGTTCGCCGGCGGCCTGTTCGGCCTCAGGCAGGCGCGCTGGACGGAGCTGTCGGCCGGCTACGCCTACGCCGCCGGCGCCGTCGGCGTCAGCTTCGCCGGCGACCTGATCACGATGTTCATGTTCTGGGAGTTCATGGCCATCTTCTCGACGGTGGTCGTGTGGTGCGGCGGCACGGACGCGGCGCGCCGGGCCGGCGTGCGCTACGCGCTCATGCACCTCGTCGGGGGCGTGGTCCTCAAGATCGGCATCGAAGGCATCATGATCCACACCGGGTCCATCGACATCCGGCCGCTGGACCTCGACACCGTGGACGCCTGGATCGTGCTCGTGGGCGTGCTCATCAACGCGGCGGCGCCCCCGGTGAGCGCGTGGCTCTCCGACGCCTACCCCGAGGCCAGTCCCTTCGGCAGCGTGTTCCTCTCCGCCTTCACCACCAAGACGGCGGTGCTGGCGCTGATCCTGCTGTTCCCGGGCGCCGGGATCCTGGTCTGGATCGGCCTGTTCATGATCTTCTACGGGATCATCTACGCGCTGCTCGAGAACGACATGCGGCGCATCCTCGCCTATTCCATCGTGAACCAGGTGGGCTTCATGGTCTGCGGCGTGGGCATCGGCACCGAGATGGCGATCAACGGCGCTGCCGCGCACGCCTTCGCCCACATCATCTACAAGGCGCTGCTGTTCATGAGTGCGGGCGCGGTGCTCTACCAGACCGGGCGACGCAAGTGCACCGACCTCGGCGGACTCTACCAATCCATGCCCATCACGACCGCCTGCGGCATCGTCGGTGCGCTCGCCATCTCGGCCTTCCCGTTGACCTCGGGGTTCGTCAGCAAGTCGCTGATCAGCGAGGGTGCGGCCCAGCAAGGACTGGTGGTCGTGTGGTACCTGCTCACGGCGGCCTCGGCCGGGGTGTTCCTGCACGCGGGCATCAAGTTCCCCTGGTTCGTGTTCTTCCACAAGGACTCGGGACTGCGCCCCGCCGACCCGCCCTGGAACATGAGGGCGGCGATGTTGCTGTTCGCGGCCGCGTGCATCGTGCTCGGCTGCTTCCCGGGACTGCTGTACGGTCTGCTGCCCTACGCGGTCGACTACGCGCCCTACACCGGCCCGCACGTGGTCAGCCAGTTGCAGTTGCTGCTGTTCGCGGGCCTCGCGTTCTTCGTGATGTTGCCGGCGATGGCGCGCACGCGGACCGTCACCCTCGATCTCGACTGGCTCTACCGCGTGCTGGTGCCGCGCATCGCCGGCGGCGTGCTGGCCGCCTGGCAGGATCTCGGCCGCCTGCTCGGGCAGGCCTGGGGACGCTCCGGCGCGTCGCTCGCGGAGCGGCTGCAGGGCTGGTTCCGGCCCCACGGTCCGCTGGCGCAGACCTGGCCCACGGGCAGCATGACGCTGTGGGTCACGGTGATCCTGGTGCTGCTCGTCGTGATGGCGCAGCGCGGCTCGCCGTAACGTCCGAGGCGCACGGCGCGCGCGAGCTCGTTCGCTCGCAGCTGCCTCAGGCGCGGAAAACGTAGTCGAGCGCGATTCCCGCGAACACCACGAGCCCGAACAGGTTGTTGTTCAGGAACGCCCGGAAGCAGGCCGCGGGCTCGCGGTCGCGGATCAGCACGTGCTGGTGGACGGCCAGCACCGCCGCCATGAGCAGTCCCGCCCAGTACCAGCGCCCGAGCGACGTCATCCAGCCCACGAGCGCGAGCCCGCCGAGCGCGCCGGCCTGCAATGCCGCGATCACGATGCGGTCCCAGCGCCCGAACAGGATGGCCGAGGAGCGGATGCCGATCACGAGGTCGTCCTCGCGATCGACCATCGCGTACATCGTGTCGTAGGCCGTGGTCCAAAGCACCACAGACAGGAACAGCGCCCAGGCCTCCGGCGGCACCGAGCCCGACTGCGCCGCGAACGCCATCGGCACCGACCAGCCGAAGGCCGCGCCGAGGTAGGCCTGCGGCAGCGAGAAGAAGCGCTTGAGGAAAGGGTAGGTGACCGCCAGCACGCCGCCGATCAGCGCGAGGACCTGGGTCGGGCGGTTGAGCGGGATGATGAGCGCCAGCGCAATCAGCGCCAGCACCGCGAACAGTCCGAGCGCCTCGGCGGGCGACACCGACTGCCGCGCCAGCGGCCGGTCGGCCGTCCGCCGCACGTGCGGGTCGAACTCACGGTCGGCGAAGTCGTTCATGACGCAGCCGGCCGAGCGCATCACGAAGGTGCCGATCACGAAGATCACGAACAGCCGCTCGTCGGGGTGCCCGTCGGCGGAGAGCCACAGCGCCCACAGCACGGGCCACAGCAGCAGCCAGATGCCGATCGGGCGGTCGAGGCGCATCAGCCGCGCGTACTCGCGCAACCTCGACGGCGGCCGTGCGGCGCTCGATTTGCGGTCGACGTCTGTGACGTTGCGCATGGGGTCCGTGCGGGCCGACTCAAACCTTGCCGAAGCGCTCGCCGTCACTGACCCAGCGGCGCAGCAATGCCGCTATGTTGGCCTCTGGGCCGCGCAGCATCAAATCCGCCGCCCTCTGGACCCCCGGCAGCAGGTCGGAGTCGCGCATCAGGTCGGCAACCCGCAGCTGCATCAGGCCGGTCTGTCGCGTGCCGAGCAGTTCTCCCGGGCCGCGCAGCTCAAGGTCGCGCCGCGCCACCTCGAAGCCGTCACTGGTGTCGCGCAGCACCCCGAGCCGCTCCCTCGCGATCGGGCTCAGTGGCGGTGCGTAGAGCAGGACGCAGGTGCTCTCCACCGTGCCGCGGCCGACCCGGCCACGCAGCTGGTGCAGCTGCGCGAGGCCCATGCGCTCGGCGTTCTCGATGATCATCAGGCTCGCGTTCGGCACGTCCACGCCCACCTCGATGACAGTGGTGGCGACCAGCAGGTCGAGATCGCCCCTCTTGAACGAGCTCATCACGGCGTCCTTGCGGCTGCCGGGCATGCGCCCGTGCACGAGCCCGATGCGGACACCGGGCAGTGCGGTGGCGAGCGCCGCGGCGGTCTCCTCGGCCGCCTGGTGGCGCAGCGTCTCGGACTCGTCGATCAGCGGGCACACCCAGTACGCCTGGCGCCCGGCGCGACAGGCGGCGTCGATCCGGGCGACGACTTCGTCGCGCCGCGCGTCGGGCAGCGCCACCGTGCGCACCGGCGTGCGACCGGGCGGCAGCTCGTCGATGACCGAGACGTCGAGGTCGGCGTAGGCCGTCATCGCCAGCGTCCGTGGAATCGGGGTCGCCGTCATGACGAGCTGGTGCGGAAAGCGGCCGTCGGTGCGACCCTTCTCGCGCAACTGCACGCGCTGGTGCACGCCGAAGCGGTGCTGTTCGTCCACGATCATGAGCGCGAGCCGCTCGAAGGCTACGCCCTCCTGGAACAGGGCGTGCGTGCCGACGGCGACCTGCACGGCGCCCGCCGCGAGGTCCCGGGTCAGTGCCGTGCGCGCGCGGCCGGCGAGGCGACCCGTGAGCAGGCCGACGCGCACGCCGAGCGGGTCGAGCCAGCCGAGGAAGTTGCGTGCATGCTGCTCGGCGAGCAGCTCGGTCGGCGCCATCACGGCCGCCTGCGCGCCATGCTCGACGGCGCGCAGCGCGGCGAGCGCCGCCACGACCGTCTTGCCCGAGCCCACGTCCCCCTGCACCAGCCGCATCATCGGATGCTCGCGGGCGAGGTCGACCTGGATCTCGTCCCAGGCGCGGCGCTGAGCGCCGGTGAGGCTGAAGGGCAGCCGCTCGAGGCATCGCTCGACGAGACCGGTCCGTGGCGGGAGCGCCCAGGCGTCGTCGCGGTCGGCGGCCTGCCGGAGCTGGCGCAGGCTGATCTGGTGGGCGAGCAGTTCCTCGAACGCGAGGCGGCGCTGCGCCGGGTGCCGACCGGCGTTCAGCGCCTCGATGTCGGCGTGCGGCGGCGGCCGGTGCACGTAGCCGAGCGCCGCCTCGAGGGACGGCAGTCCCACCGTGCCGAGCACCGCGGGCGTCACCCAGTCGCGCAGCCCGCCGCCCGGCAGCTGCGCGAGCGCGAGGCCGGTGAGCATCCGCATCCGGCCCTGCTGCACGCCTTCGGTGGTCGGGTACACGGGCGTGAGGCCCTCGTCGGCCGGCGACGGCGCGCCGGGAGTGATCTTGCGGTACTCGGGATGAACGATCTCGAGGCCGGCTGGCCCGGGTCGGGCCTCGCCGAAGCAGCGCAGACGCGTACCGCGCGCCAGCGATTCCTGCTGCGCCGCCGAGAAGTGGAAGAAGCGCAGCGTGAGGAAGCCCGAGCCGTCGGCGATCCGGCAGAGCAGGGCGCGGCGGCGCCGGAACACCACCTCGGCGAGCTGCACCTCGCCCTCGATCACGGCCCGGTCGCCCGCGCGCAGCGTGCCGATCGGGACGACGCGCGTGCGGTCCTCGTAACGCAGCGGCAAGTGGAAGAGCACGTCCTGCACGGTGCGCAGGCCGAGACGCTCGAGCGTGGCGGCTAGGGCATCGCCCACGCCTCGCAGGCTGGTGACGGGCCGCTCCTCGAGCGGCACCACCGCGGTCACGACGGGTTCACGACGGGATCACGGCGCGGGTCGCGATCTTAGCTCACAGCGCGAGGACGCCGTCCATCTCGACGGCGGCGCCCTTCGGCAGCGCGGCTACGCCGAGCGCGGCGCGCGCCGGATATGGCTGGGTGAAGTACTCCGCCATCACCCGGTTGACGAGCGCGAAGTGCGCGAGGTCGGTGAGATAGACGGTCAGCTTGACGACCTGCGACAGGTCGCCGCCCGCCGCTTCGCACACCGCCTTGAGGTTCTCGAAGACGCGCCGCACCTGCGCTTCCATGTCGCCGGCAACCAGCTCGCCGGTGGCCGGGTCGAGCGGAATCTGCCCCGACAGGTACACCGTGTCGCCGGCGCGGACCGCCTGGGAGTATGTGCCGATGGCCTGCGGCGCGCGGGAGGTGTGGATAGGAATACGGGGCATGGATGGACTCCTGGTCAGGTCAGCGTCCGGGTGACTTTGAGCACCTCGGGCATGCTGCGGATCGCGCGGATCACGCGAGCGAGGTGCCGCCGGTCGAGTACGAGCAGCTCGAAGGTGAGCATGGAGGAATCGCTGTCGCGCTCCACGACGGAGACGCGGTCGATGTTGGTCTGGGTGGCGGCGATCGCGGAGGCAACGCGGGCCAGCACACCCATGCGGTTGGTGACCTCGGCCTTGATCTCGACGTGGAAGTATCGGTCCGTGGCGGCCTGCCACGTCACCGACACCCATTTCTCCGGCTGCTTGCGGAACGAGGCCAGGTTGCCGCAAGCCTCGCGGTGGATGACCACGCCGCGGCCGGTCGAGAGGTTGGCCAGGATCGGGTCGTTCGGGATTGGGAAGCAGCAGCGCGCGTAGCTCACGACCAGTCCCTCGGTGCCCGCGATCGCAAGCGGGCCCGCGCCGCCGTCGGTCGGTGTGCCGGCCTCCGCCGGCAGCAGCCGGCGCGCAACGAAGGGCGCCACGCGTTCGCCGAGCCCGATCTTCTCGAACAGCTCCTCGTCATTGCGCAGGCCGAGGTCGCGCACCACCGTCACGAGCGCCTCCTCGGGCACCTTGCGGAGATTGAGCGAGAATTCCTCGAGCGCCTGGTTGAGCAGCCGCCTCCCGAGGTCCACGGCCTCCGAGCGCTTGAGGTTCTTCAGGTACTGGCGGATGGCGGCGCGCGCCTTGGCAGTGACGACGAAGTTCACCCACGAGGGGTTCGGCGTCGCGCCCTTGGCGGTGATGACCTCGACCGTCTGGCCGTTGCGCAGCGGCGTCCTGAGCGGCACGAGACGTCGGTCCACCTTGGCGGCGACGCAGCGGTTGCCCACGTCGGTGTGCACGTCGTACGCGAAATCGACGCAGGTCGAGCCGCGCGGCAGGCGGCGGATGTCCCCCTTCGGTGTGAACACGTAGACCTTGTCCGGGAACAGATCGACCTTGACGCTCTCGAGGAACTCCTCGGAGTTGCCGCCCTGCTGGATCTCGACGAGCTGCTGCAGCCACTCGCGGGCGCGGTCGCTGTAGGTGCGCCCCGAGTCGTCGCCTTCCTTGTACTGCCAGTGCGCGGCGATGCCGGACTCCGCGACGTGGTGCATCTCCTCGGTGCGGATCTGCACCTCGATCGGCAGGCCATTCGGCCCGAAGGTGGTCGTGTGCAGCGACTGGTAGCCGTTCGCACGCGGGATCGCGATGTAGTCCTTGAAGCGGCCCGGCATCGGCTTGTAGGTCTTGTGCACGATGCCGAGCGCGCGGTAGCAGGTGTCGGCGCGGTCGACGACGATGCGGATGCCGTGCACGTCCACGATCTCGGCGAGCGAGACCTTCTTGCGGCGCATCTTCGTGTAAATGCTGTAGACGTCCTTCTCGCGGCCCTCGACGCGCGCCGGGATCCCCGCCTTCTCGAGCGCGGTCTCGAGCGCGGCCGCGATGCGCGCGACGAACTGCTTCTGGTTGCCCTTGGCCTTGCGGACTGCGGTCTCGATGACCTTGTAGCGGCGCGGGTAGAGCGCGCGGAAGCCGAGGTCCTCGAGCTCCACCTTGATCGCGTGCATGCCGAGGCGGTTGGCGATGGGCGCGTAGATCTCGAGCGTCTCGCGCGCGATGTTGCGGCGCTTGGCGGGCGGCATGGCGCCGAGCGTGCGCATGTTGTGGGTGCGGTCCGCGAGCTTGACGATGATCACGCGGATGTCGCGCACCATCGCCAGCAGCATCTTGCGGAAGCTCTCGGCCTGCGCCTCGGCCCGGCTCTTGAACTGGATCTGGTCGAGCTTGCTGACCCCGTCGACGAGCTCGGCGACCTCGGTGCCGAAGCGCGTCGTGATCTCCTCCTTGAGCGTCGGGGTATCCTCCATGACGTCGTGGAGGATGGCCGCGATCAGGGTCTGCGCGTCGAGGCGCAGGTCCGCGAGCAGGTCGGCGACCGCGACCGGGTGGGTGATGTAGGGCTCGCCCGAGCGGCGGCGCTGGCCGTCATGGGCCTGGAAGGCGAAATCGTAGGCGGCCTGGACGCGCTCGACATCCTCGGCGGGCAGGTAGCCCTCGAGCTTGTCGATCAGCTGGTTGATGCCGATGGAGCGTCTTCCGTAGGGCAGCAGGCTGCGCAGGGAAGACCTGACGTCCATCGCGGCGTCTCGGACCCCGGATCAGTCTCCCAGGCCGAGGTGGGGCGCGCGAAGCTCGCCCATGAACTCGGGCTCGGGGATGAATTCCTGGGGCGGGCGGTCCGGCTCCTCGAGGATCTCGACGCCGACGTGTCCGGCGGCGACCTCGCGCAGCGCGAGCACCGTCGGCTTGTCATTCGCCCAGTCGAGCGTGGGCTCGGCCCCGTTCGCCAGTTTGCGGGCGCGACGCGACGCGACCAGCACCAGCTGGAACAGGTTGGGGATGTTCTTCAGGCAATCCTCGACGGTGATACGGGCCATGGCGCTCGGTCGGTCAGTCACTGAGGGACAAGGGGCGAAAGCATAGCACAGGCCCCTGCGGGGCCTCACGCGCCCGTCAGTTCCGCAGCCAGCGCCGCGAGCCCGGGCCGGTCGCGCCGCGTGGCCGCGGCCTGCCCGGCGACGATCGCCTGCAGGTCGGCCAGGGCCGCCGCGAACTCGTCGTTCACCACCACGTGGTCGAACTCGCGCCAGTGGGTCATGTCGGAGGCGGCGTCGCGCAGGCGCCGCGCGATGACCTCCTCGGCGTCGGTACCGCGGCCGCGCAGGCGCCGCTCGAGCTCGCCCGGCGAGGGCGGCAGGATGAACACCGAGATGCACTCGGGCAGGGCCGCGCGAACCTGCCGCGCGCCCTGCCAGTCGATCTCAAGGATCAGGTCCTGGCCGGCCGCGAGCGATTCCTCCACCTGCCGGCGGGCCGTGCCATAGTGGTTGTCGAACACCCGGGCGTGCTCGAGGAACTCGCCCGCCGCGGCCATGCGCTCGAACTCATCGGGACGCACGAAGAAGTAGTCGCGCCCGTGCAGCTCCGTCGGTCGCTGCGGGCGGGTGGTGTAGGAAATGGAGAAGCGCAGGGCCGGCTCGCGCTCCATCAGCGCCCGGACCAGCGAGGTCTTGCCCGCCCCGGAGGGTGCTGCGATCACGAACAGCCGCCCGCGGCGGCCGGCGGCGTCACTCAACGTTCTGCACCTGCTCGCGCATCTGCTCGATCAGCACCTTCATGTCCACGGCAGCGCGGGTGGTGCCGGTGTCCTGCGACTTCGAGGAGAGCGTGTTCGCCTCGCGGTTGAATTCCTGCATCAGGAAGTCGAGCCGGCGGCCGGCGGGCTCCTTCGAGTCGAGCACCTGCAGCGTCTCTGTAATGTGGCTGCCGAGGCGGTCGAGCTCTTCCTCGACGTCCATCTTGTAGGCGAGGAGCGTCACTTCCTGCTCGAGCCGCTCTGCGTCCACCGGCGTGCCGAGCTGCGCCACGCGCTCGATCACGCGGGCTCGGATCCGTGCGGCGACCTCGGGCAGCCGCGCCCGGACCGTGGCGACCGAGTCGCGCAGCGACTCGCAGCGCTGGACGAGCATGTCGCGGATGCGCGCGCCCTCGCGGGCCCGGGCCTCGTTGAGGTCGGCCGCCGTCTCGCGCAGAAGCTCCATCGCCGCCGCAGCAATCGGGGTGACGTCGCGTTCCACGTCGCGAATCACGCCCGGCCAGCGCAGCAAATCGAGGGGGTCGATCTGACCGCCGCCGCCGGCCGCTGCCCGTACCTCGCCAGCCCGCGCGACGAGCTGCTCCAGGAGGGGCTGGTTGATCTCGAGCGCAGCGGCCGTTGCCGGGTCGCCGCGCAGGTACATGCCGGCGTCCACCTTGCCGCGGCGCAGATTGGCTGAAAGCAGCTGCCGGGCCTCGCTCTCGAGGCCGCGCAGGTCTTCGGGCAACCGCAGCGAGAGCTCCAGGTAGCGGTGGTTTACCGATCGCAGCTCACAGGTGAGCGTCCCCCACGGGCCCTGGCGCTCGCGACGTGCGAAGCCGGTCATGCTGCGGATCATGGGCGATAGCTTAGGGCAGGTGCTGCGAGCCGGGCGCGGCGCGCCACTTACGCGGCGCTGGCGCGGATGCTATAAAACGCGACGGAGTTTACATGAGAACAGGCGTGCCGGAGCGTCCCTTGCAGATCGAGCACGCGGAACTGAGCCTCCTCGGAAATCGCGAAGAAAACCAGGATCGCGTCGCGATCGCCGCGGACGACGACGCGGTGTTCATCGCGGTCGTGGACGGCATGGGCGGGCATGCCGACGGTGCCCGCGCTGCCGAAGAGGCTATCCGCACGATGATGGCCGAGTTCGGCGAGGCGAGCCGCCCGCTGTTCGACCCGGACGGACTGCTGCACCTCACCATGGGCCGTGCCCACGAGGCGGTGGTCGCGCTCGGTCGCGACCGGCCGCCCGAGAGCCGCCCGCGCGCCACCTGCGCTGTCTGCCTGGTGCAGGGCGGTAGCGCCTTCTGGGCGCACATCGGCGACAGCCGCGTTTACCTGCTGAGGGCCGGCCGCGTCGCGGAGCGCACCCGCGACCACAGCCACGTCGAGTTGCTCCTGCGGACCGGTCGCATCACGGAGGGGCAGGCGCACGACCACCCCATGCGAAATTACGTCGAAAGCTGTCTCGGAGGAGATCCGGCCCTGCCCGAGATGACGCTCGGCGGACGTCGCAGGCTCATGCCGGGCGACGTGCTGCTGCTGTGTTCCGACGGGCTGTGGTCCGGGGTGACCGAGGCGCAGATCGGCGCGCTCGCCGGGACCCGCGATCGCAAACTCGGCGATGTCCTCGCCGAGCTCGGCGCCAACGCGGTGCAGGCGAGTTCGCCCTTCGCCGACAACACCACCGCGGCCGCGCTGCGCTGGCTCGGCCCCTGACTACCCCCGAGGAGACCCCCACGTGAGACCGAACGGCCGCGCGCCGGACGAGCTGCGCCCGATCCGGATCACCCGCGGCTTCACGCGCCACGCCGAGGGATCCGTGCTGGTCGAGTTCGGGGAGACGCGGGTGCTGGTGACCGCGAGCGTCGAGGACGGGGTGCCTTCCTTCCTGCGTGGCAAGGGCGGCGGCTGGGTCACGGCCGAGTACGGCATGCTGCCGCGCGCGACGCACACGCGCTCGGCTCGCGAGGCGGCGCGCGGCAAGCAGAGCGGCCGGACGCTCGAGATCCAGCGGCTGATCGGCCGGTCGCTGCGCGCGATCGTGGACCTGCGTGCGCTCGGAGAGCGCACGGTGACGCTCGACTGCGACGTGCTGCAGGCGGACGGCGGTACCCGCACGGCGGCCATCACGGGCGCCTACGTCGCGCTCGCCGATGCGATGGACGCCCTCGCGCGCCGCCGGGCAGTCGCGGCGAGCCCCCTGCACGGCCAGGTTGCGGCGGTGTCGGTCGGCATCGTGGGGGGCATCCCGGTGGTGGACCTCGACTATGCCGAGGACTCCACCGCGGAGACGGACATGAACGTCGTCATGAACAACGGCGGCGGCTTCGTTGAGGTGCAGGGCACAGCCGAGGGCCACGCGTTCCGCCGCCATGAACTCGACGAGCTGCTAAATCTCGCCGCCGCCGCCTGCCAGCGACTGTTTGCGGCGCAGTCCGAGTCCCTGATGGCATCACGTCCGGACGAGCCTGTCCGGCCCCGACGATGAGCGGCGGCGGGTTGCCGCCGCGGCTGGTGCTGGCGACCGGCAACCCGGGCAAGCTGCGCGAGATGCGCGAGATCCTCGCACCGTGGCACGTGGACGTGCGGCCGCTGTCCGAGTTCACGAGCGACGCCGCAGACGAGACCGGCCTGACTTTCGTCGAGAACGCGCTCCTGAAGGCGCGCTTTGCCGCAAGCACCGCCGGCCTGCCGGCGATCGCGGACGACTCCGGGCTCGAGGTGGACGCGCTCTGTGGTGCGCCCGGGATCCGCTCGGCGCGCTACGCCGGACCCGACGCCGACGACGCGACGAACAACGCGTGCCTGCTTCGAGCGCTCGAGGAAGTGCCCGACGCGGCGCGCACGGCGCGTTACCGCTGCGCCATGGTGTACTTGCGCGATCCGCTCGACGCCTCGCCGGTGGTGTGCCAGGCGAGCTGGGAGGGACGCATCGCGCGCCTGCCACGGGGCGCCGGCGGTTTCGGCTACGACCCGCTGTTCCGGGTCGGCGAGGGCCCGACGACGGCCGCCGAGCTCGATCCGGAGCGCAAGAATCGAGAGAGCCATCGCGGGCAGGCGCTGCGGGCGCTGGTGTCGGCGCTCACGGGCCGGTCCGGGGCCACGTGACCTTGCGGGCGCCGCCGCTCGCACTGTACGTGCACCTGCCCTGGTGCGTGCGCAAGTGCCCTTACTGCGACTTCAACTCGCACGTGGTCCCGGCCGCCGGGCTGCCGGAACGGGCCTATCTCGCGGCGTTGCTCGACGACCTCGAGTTCGCGGCGCGCGACTGCGCGGGGCGCGAGCTCGTGTCGGTGTTCTTCGGCGGCGGCACGCCGAGCCTGTTCGCCGCCGAGTCCGTGGGCCGACTCCTCGAGCGGGCTGGGCGCCTGTTCCGGACAGCAGCCGACCTCGAGGTCACGCTCGAGGCCAATCCCGGCACGGTGGAGCGCGGCCGTTTCGCCGACTACCGCGCCGCTGGCGTCACCCGTGTCTCGCTCGGCGCGCAGAGTTTCGACGACGACCGCCTCGCGTCGCTCGGGCGCATTCATTCCAGCCGTGAAACGCTGACGGCGGTGGCCGAGCTGCGAGCGGCCGGCCTCGACAACTTCAATCTCGATCTCATGTACGCACTGCCGGAGCAGACGCTCGAGGGCGCGCTGGCGGATCTCGAGCAGGCGCTGCGTCTCGAACCGACCCACCTGTCGCATTACCAGCTCACGCTGGAGCCGGGGACGGTGTTCGAGCGCCGGCCGCCGCCGTTGCCCGACGACGAGGACGCGTTCGCGATACAGCTCGCCTGCGAGTCGCGCCTGGCCGCGGCGGGCTACCGGCAATACGAGGTGTCGGCCTACGCCACGGCCGGGCGCGAATGCCGGCACAACCTGAATTACTGGCGCTTCGGGGATTACCTCGGCATCGGTGCCGGCGCCCACGGCAAGCTCACCGATCCGGCCGGGGGTATCGTCGTGCGGACCGCCCGTGTCCGGCAGCCCGCACGTTACCTCGCGGCCGGCGCACCGGCCGGACGCGTGGAGGAATCGCGGCCAGTGGCCGTGGACGAACTTGCGTTCGAATTCTTCCTTAACGCGCTGCGCCTGGTGGAAGGATTCGACGCAGCGCTGTTCGAGTCGCGCACCGGACTCTCGTGGGACTCCGTGGCCGGGCCAGTGGCCGCCGCCGAGGCAAAGGGCCTGTTGCGGGCCGGGCCACGGGGCCGCTGGGCGCCGACCCCGCTGGGACGGCGGTTCCTGAACGACCTGCAGGCTTTGTTCCTGCCGGTCCGGGCCCAAAGAGCGGCAATCACCGATCCCGGAGGCCTTGCATTGAGTGGAAGGATCGGCTAGGCGCCGGACCAGTTATTCACACCTCCACCGCGGAGGCCCAGATTCGACACGTTACGTCCTGTAGTCGAAGTGACATGTTAGGCGACGGGCATAACTTCCTGTTTTTATATGGGAAAATTAGCTGATCATTTTTTGATCAAAGCGAAAATGGCGCACTCCGGCTCCCGTGCGAGCCGCCGGCGTGGAGTTCGATCCACAGATTTATCCACAGCTTTTGTGGATAACCGCCGCCGGGTCGGGAACGCTGCGGCGTGGCGGCCTTGTCACGACCCCATTGCGCTCCTATACTTCGCGCCCTTTTCCCCCAAGCCTTCCCAAGGACCGCGGCCATGAAGAGCGGAATCCATCCCGACTACAAGGCGATCACCGTCACCTGTAGCTGCGGCAACACCTTCGAGACGTCTTCCACGCTCGGGGAAGACCTCCAGATCGAGGTGTGCTCGAACTGCCATCCCTTCTACACGGGCAAGCAGAAGATCGTCGACACCGGCGGCCGCGTCGACCGCTTCCGCAAGAAGTACGCGCGCGGCTGATCGCGCCGGCGTCTGCCGGTCGAACCCGACGGGGCGCTTCAGCGCCCCGTTTCGTTTTCGGGCCCAAGCGCACGGCTGAGGCCGTCGCCCGGCTGCACACGCCCAGGGAACTTCCGGCGGCTGCGACCGGCCTCTACACTCGATCCGATCGCCGGAGGCCCAGCCGATGAATGCCCGCAACCTGCTTTACGCCGCCGCGCTCGCCTCCGGGCTGGCGCTCGGCGGCTGCGCGACCAATCCGGTCACCGGCCGCTCCGACATCGTGACGATGTCCGCGGCGCAGGAGGTGGACATCGGGCGCAAGATGCACCCGCAGATCCTCCAGCAGTACGGCCGTTATTCCGACGAGGCCCTGCAGGCCTACGTCAACGAAACCGGGCAGCGCATCGCGGCGGCGAGCCACCTGCCGAACCTGCAGTTCACCTTCACCGTGCTCGACAGCGAGGAGGTCAACGCCTTCGCGCTGCCGGGCGGGTACGTGTACGTGACGCGCGGCATCCTGGCGTACCTCAATTCCGAGGCCGAACTCGTCGCGGTCCTGGGCCACGAGGTCGGCCACGTGACGGCCCGCCACGCCGTCCGCCAGCAGACGGGGGCGACGGCGGCTGGGGTCGGGGCGACCCTGATCGGGGTGCTCACGGGCAGCGGTGACCTCGCCAACCTCGCCAACTTCGCCGGCACGGCGCTGGTGCGGGGCTACGGCCGCGACATGGAACTCGAGGCCGATGCCATCGGCGCCGAGTACCTCGACCGCCTCGGCTACGCACCGGAGGCCATGATCGACGTCGTGCGCCTGCTCAAGAACCAGGAGTTGCTCGAGGTCCAGATCGCCCGACAGGAGGGACGCGAGCCGCGCGTCTACCACGGAGTGTTCTCGACCCACCCGGACAACGACACCCGGCTCAAGGAAGTCGTCGCCTCGGCCGGCAAGACGGGCAGCGGCGAGGCGCGTCCGGACGGCCGCGACGCGTACCTGAGGCGTATCGAGGGGCTGCCGATGGGTCCGAGCCGAGAGCAGGGCGTCGTGCGCGGCAGCCGTTTCTACCACGGTACCCTCGGCATGACGGTCGCGTTCCCCTCCGGTTGGGCGGTCCAGAACCTGCCGAGAAAGGTGGTGGCCACCTCGCCGCAGAAGGACGCGATGCTGCAGCTGAGCGCGGTGCCGCCGCCGCCGGACGTCAAGCCGCGCGAGCTGCTCGCGAAGAGTCTCCCCGGGGTTCCGCTGTCGGACGGCGAGCCCCTCGAAGTGAACGGGCTCAGCGGCTACACGGCGATCGCCCGCGACGTCGCGCTGCCGTGGGGCAACCGGGGCCCGGCGCGCTCTGCCGTCGTCTACTACAACGGCCTCGCCTACGTGTTCACCGGCGCGACGCGCCTGAGCTCGGCGTTGGGGGCCAGCGACCCGCTGTTCATGTCCAGCATCAAGACCTTCCGCCGCCTGCGTGACAACGAATTCAAGCTCGCCGAGCCGAGCCGGATCCGGCTGATCAAGGCTTCCCCGCAGACACGGATCGCCGCACTGGCGGGTACCTCGCCCATCGAGAAATATCCGACCGAGCGTCTGCGGCTCCTCAACGACCTCTACCCGGACAAGGAGCCGACCCCGGGTCAATGGCTCAAGGTCGTGGAATAGTCCTAACTTGATCGGAGAGGGCCGCCGTGCAAGGCTCCGAGACCGTCCCCGGGGCAGTCACCGGCGGGTCATCACAGGTAGAAAAAGATGAGCGGAAGCAAATACGAACTGGTCAATCTGGACTCAGGCAAGAAGACGACGCTCGACTCGCGCGTCGGCACGGTCGGTCCGGACTGCCTCAACATCGGCAACATCGCGAAGGATTTCGGGGCGTTCACGTTCGACCCCGGTTTCATGGCCACGGCGTCCTGCGAGAGCAAGATCACCTACATCGATGGTGACGCCGGCATCCTGCTCTACCGCGGCTACCCGATCGAGCAGATCGCCACCAAGTCGAGCTTCATCGAGGTCGCCTACCTGCTGATCCACGGCGAGCTGCCGACGGCGGAGCAGCTCGAGCAGTTCGACCACGCGATCCGCTACCACACGATGATCAACGAGTCGCTGCTGCGCTTCTTCAACGGCTTCCACTACGACGCGCACCCGATGGCGATGGTGTCCGCGGTGGTGTCGTCGATGGCGGCCTTCTACCACGACTCGATGGACAACCATAACCCGCGGCACCGCGAGATCTTCGCGCACCGCATCCTGGCCAAGGTGCCGACCATCTCGGCGGCGGCCTACAAGCACATGCTCGGCCAGCCGTTCGTCTACCCGCGCAACGACATGGACTACTGCGCCAACATGCTGCGCATGTTCTTCGCCGTGCCGGCCGGG
>Ga0102851_10000742_pt1 | contig 17293 bp, 15 predicted proteins | sample Mud3Dept3metaG_FD_79558 | JGI IMG/M metagenome (GOLD analysis project Ga0102851, IMG submission 79558) | Freshwater wetland microbial communities from Ohio, USA, analyzing the effect of biotic and abiotic controls - Mud 3 Core 4 Depth 3... | ecosystem: Environmental > Aquatic > Freshwater >... | reverse complement strand
GGCAGGCAGACGTAGTTCTGCGTGCCCGTGGCGTGCGTCATCAGGTACGCCTGGTTCCCCGCCGGCACCTCGAGGTTGGCCGGCACCTGCGGCGGATGGATGCCGCCATCGGCCCGCAGCGCGCCGGCCGCGGTCAGGGCGCCCATCGCGACCATGCCCGCGACGAGGAGGCCGCGCGGGGAGATCCGCCGTCCGTGGTCGGTGCGCGCACCGGGCTGTGAGGACTTCGACTTCGTCGTTCCGTTCATCTGCGTCTCCTTGCTTCGATCAGAGGTCCTGCGAAGGGGGGTTTGGGCGGCCGCTCTCGGGGAACGGCCACGGGAACGTTCACATTGGATTACGCGCATGCGCGGCCGCCCGCGGACCATCAGGGCACCGCCTCGGACCACTCGCCGAGGTCGTGGCTCTCGAAGCCGTCGCCGAAGAGCTGGCCGTAGAGCACCGAGATGCCTCCGATGTCCGGGACGGCGACCGCCTGCTCGCGGTACGGGGCGCCCGCGGCCAGGTCGTCGAACCCGTTGCCGTCGAAGTCGCCGGCGGCCAACGACGCGCCGTAGCCGGGTCCCTGCTGGAAGTGATCGGGGATGATGCCGATCGGGTAGTGACCGGGCCGGAGCACGCGCGCCACGCCGGTCAGGCCCTCCGGCCGGCGGCCCATGACCACGGTCACGGCACCGGCGTCGAGCTCGAGGCCGTCGTCCTCCCCCTTGGCTCCGATCGCGAGGTCGTCGACACCGTCGCCGTCGAAGTCGCCCGCCACGAGCGACGTGCCGAACAGGTCGGAGTCCTCGCTCTCTCCGGGCCCGAGCAGCGAGTCCTGCCAGAGCCTGGTGTTGCTCGCGGTCAGGCCGGACGCAGAGCCGTAGGCGGCGAGGACCTGGCCCGCGTCCTGCGGCACGCCGCCCGCGCCATCCTCTCTCGGAGCGCCGATCGCGAGGTCGTCGAAGCCGTCGCCGTTGAAGTCCCCGCTCGCGAGCGCCTCCCCGAAGCGGTCCCCGGCCTCCGCGGGCTCGCCGAGGTCGAGCTGGCCGAGGTACCAGTGGTTGGCGAAGATCAGCGAGTTCGGGCTGCCGTAGACCACCAGCACCGCGCCGATGTCGTCCTCGCTCGGCACGCCGATCGCCAGGTCGTCGAAGCCGTCGCCGTTGAAGTCGCCCGCCGCCAGCGCGTAGCCGAGCTCTTCCCCGTCCTCCGCCACGTCGGGCAGTCCCTCCTCGCCCTGCCGCATCACGTACCCGACGAAGGGAAGGAGACCGCCGTCGCCACCGTGGGCCACGGTGACCATGCCCTTCGAGGCCAGGTCCCCCGGGATCCCCACCGCCAGGTCGTCGAAGCCGTCGCCGTCGAAGTTGCCGGCCGCCATCGCGAAGCCGAAGCGATCCTGCGGGATGGCGCTCCCCGGCACGCCGAAGTCGCCCTCGCGCAGGAGGTAGAGACCCGACGTCACGCCGGAGGCGTCGCCGTGGTGGACCTGCACCGCGCCCTGGTCGTCGAAGGTCACGTGGTAGCCGGGCATGCCGATCGCCAGGTCGTCCTTGTCGTCGCCGTTGAAGTCGCCCGCCGCGAGGGCGGCGCCGAGCTCGGCGAAGGCGGGATCCCCGGGACCCGCCATCTGGATCTGCCGCGTCGCCGAGCTCGCCAGCCCGACTCCCTGGGCGCCGAGCCGGAGCAGCGTCGCACCGCAGTCCCAGACCACGAAGTCGCAATCGTTGCCGGGCAGCCCGCCGACGAGATCGTCGACGCCGTCGCCGTTGAAGTCGGCCGCGACGAGCGCGAATCCGAAGTAGTCAGCCGCGCCCGGCCCTTCGTGACCCGAGCCCTCCTCGACGAGGAGGCGGGCCCGCTGGGCCGATAGGCCGACCGCGGGGCGTTGCTGGGCGCCGGCCGGAGCCGGGATGCAGGTCCCCCAGATCGCGAGCGCGAGGGTCGCGGCGCGGGGAAGCGAGAAGCGGTTCGCGTGGATGCGGGTTCTGTCTCTCATGACAGGTTACGCGCGGGCGGGCCGGGCCACAGGCCATCGGGCGCGCGCAGCTCGGCCGGCCCGGCCGGTCACCGTCGAGCGCGGCCTCCCCGGAGGGGCCGGGAGGGGTGTCGGGCGGCCGTGGCGGGCGGGGCGTCCGGGCCATAGACTCCACGGCCATGCCACCATCCCCCTCGGCCGCCGCCGGGGTCACGCAACTCCTCCACGCCTGGCGGGGCGGAGACGGGCGCGCCGGCGAAGCGCTGCTGGAGAAGGTCTACGCGACGCTGCGCCGGATCGCCTCCTCCCAGCTGCGCGGCGAGCGCCCCGGGCACACGCTCCAGCCCACCGCCCTCGTGCACGAGGCCTACCTGCGGCTGCTCGGCCAGCAGGCGATCGACTGGCGCGACCGCGCCCACTTCTTCGGCCTCGCCGCGGTGACGATGCGCCGCGTGCTGGTCGACCACGCGCGCGCGCGCAACGCACGCAAGCGCCGGCGGGACGAGGCCGCCGAGCCGCTGACGCTCGCGACGCAAGGGGGACCGGGGGTCGAGCTGCTCGACCTCGACCGTGCCCTCACCGATTTCGCGCGCAGCTATCCGCGCCAGGCGAAGGTCGTCGAGATGCGCTATTTCGCCGAGCTCGAGCTCGAGGAGATCGCGGTCTGCCTCGACGTCTCCCCGACCACCGTGAAGCGTGACTGGACCTTCGCCCGGGCGTGGCTGCGTGCGGCGCTCGCCGAGCGGCCGTGAGCGACGAGCGCCTCCCGGAGCTCTACCAGCGTGCGCTCGAGCTCGACGCGCCCGCACGCGACGAGCTCCTCGCCGGCCTCCGGCGCGATTCTCCCGAGCTCGCCGACGAGCTCGAGCGGCTCCTGAGCTTCCCGCCCTCGGTGCCCTCGCCGATCGACGGCTCACCCTGGCGAGGAGACCTCGCGCCCGAGCTGGCCGCGGCGCCGGACGCGGTCCCGGCCCGGATCGGCCGCTACCGGATCGTGCGCGAGCTCGGCCGGGGCGGAATGGGCCGGGTCTTCCTGGCCGAGGAGGAGACCGAGGACTTCCGGCGCACGGTCGCGCTCAAGCTGATCGACCGCCCCGGCCCGGACGAGGAGGCAGTGCGCCGCTTCCGCGCCGAGGTGCGCATCCTGGCCTCGCTCGAGCATCCCGGCATCGCCCGCTTCCTCGACGGCGGGCGCAGCCCGGAAGGGGTCTGGTTCCTCGCGCTCGAGTATGTCGACGGCAAGGACCTGCTCCAGCACGCGCGGGAGTTCGCGCTCCCCGTGCGCGAGCGGGTCGAGCTCCTGGTCGCCGTCCTCGACGCGGTCGCCTACGCGCACAGCCGCGGCGTCGTCCACCGCGACCTGAAGCCCTCCAACGTCATGGTGGGCAGCGACGGCCGTCCCCGCCTCCTCGACTTCGGAATCTCCCGGGTGCTCGACTCCGCCGCCGCGCACGTCTCGGTCACGAACACCGACTGGCGCCCGCTCACGCCGGCCTACGCCAGCCCGGAGCAGTTCCAGGGCGAGCGCGTCTCCGCGCGCTCGGACGTCTACTCGCTCGGCGTCATGCTCTACGAGCTGATCTCCGGCCGACGACCCTTCGCGAGCTCGGGGGAGTCGCGCGTCGCGATCGAGCGCGCCGTGCTCGAGTCCGATCCCGAGCCGCCGAGCACCGCGGCGCGGCGGGCGGGCCGGAGACCGACGGATCCGGACGACTCGCGCTCTTCCGGCGCCGATCGCGCCGGGTCGGTCGTCGACCTCGATGCCATCTGTCTCAAGGCGCTGCGGCGCGACCCCGGCCGGCGCTACGACGACGCTGCCGCGTTCCGCGACGACCTTCGCCGCTACCTGGCCGGCACGTCGGTCGAGGCCAGGACCGGCGGCTGGGCCTCCGGCGCCGGCAGCGTCCTCCGCCGCCACCCCGGGAGGCTGTCGATCGCGGTCGCGCTGGTGCTGGTGGCCGGCCTGATCGCGATCGCCGTCGCCTCGTCGCGACACCGCGACGCGGGTGCCCGGGCGGTCGCGCCCGCGGCCTCGCCCCGCATCTTCCCCTTCGATCCCTCGAATCCTCCTCCGGCGCAGGAGAGCGAGCGCCGGCTGGCCGAGGCGCCCGAGGACCTCGTGGCCGGGTCGGCCCTGGTCTTCCGGCTGGCGCGGGACGGCCGCGTCGAGGAGGCGCGAATCGCGGTCGGGCGCATGCGCCAGGTCCCGGGCCAGGAGCGCGAGCCGCTGGTCGACTACGCGGAGGGACGGGTCGCGAGCGTCGAGGGCGAGGACCAGCGCGCGCTCGTCTTCTACACCCGCGCCCGCGACCGCGCCCTCGCCGACGGGCGCCCCGAGCTCCTGGGGGCGATCCGGACGTCGCGCGCCGCGACGCTCTCGAAGCTCGGCCAGCGCGAGGCGTCGCTCGCCGAGCTCGAGGCCGCGCGCGCGGACTCGGAGCGAATCGGCGACCAGCGCACGCTCTATCGCACGCTCAACGGTCTCGCCCTCGAGCACCTCCAGCGCGGCGAGATGGACCAGGGCGTGGACGACCTGGAGGCCGCGCTCGCCGCGGCGGAGGCCTCCGGCGTCGAGCCGATCGTGACGCTCGAGAACCTCGCGGCGGTGCGCGCCGTCCAGGGGCGGCCGGACCTCGGTGAGCCGCTGGCGCGCCGGTTGATCGACCACTACCAGCGGGCCGGCCGGCCGTTCGACGAGGGGGAGGTGTCGAGGAACCTGGCGCTGATGCTGCGCGATCTCGGCCGCCCCGAGGAGGCGTCCGTGATGCTCGGGCGGGCGGTCGTGCTGCTGCGCGACTCGCCCCACGGCAACGACGTGGCGGACGCGCTCCAGGCCCAGGCCGTGGTCGCCCTCGAGGAGGGCCGGCTCGAGCTCGTCGAGCCGATCGTCGCCGAGCTCGAGGCGACGGCGACGAAGAGCCTGAAGTGGCTGCCCCTGGGCTACGCGCACTGGTTGCGCGGGCGCCAGGCGGCGCTCGCCGGCGATCTCGCGAGCGCGCGCAGGCAGTTCGCCGAGGCCCGCCGGTTGGTGCTCGCCGGCGGCGAACGCGATCGCGCCGCGCTCCTGGACCTGGCCTGGGCAGAGGCGGAAGCGGCCGCGGGCGACGTCGCCGCGGCTCTGCGCGTCGTCGCCGAGGCCCTCGCCGAGCTCGAGGACCCCACCGGCACCGAGGCCGGCTACTTCGCCGAGACCCTGCGCGCGCGGCTCGACGCCGAAGCGGGTCTCGTGCCGTCCGCGCGCGACCGCCTGCGGGCGCTCGGAGCGGAGGCCGCGACCTCGCCGAGCGTGCGGCGCCGGCTCGCTTTTCTCGTCGCCCGCGCGGCGGCTGAGGCCGCCGAGGGCCGCGCCGTCGAGGCGCGCGCCGATCTCGAGGCGGCGCTCGCGCTCGCCCGCCAGGGCCAGCGCAAGCTCACCGAGCTCGAGCTCCGCCTCGAGCTCGCTGCGCTCGAGGCCCGGTTCGGGCCCGCCGCCGGCGCCCAGGCGCAGAGCGCGTCCGACCTGGAACGCGAGGCGCGGGCGGTCGGTTACCTCGCCCTGGCCGAGCGGGCGCGCGCGCTCGACCGGGCGAGCCGCTCCGCCCGTTCGCTCTAGCCCTTTCCGAATCGGCGCCGGCGGGCGTGAAGGGCGGCGCGGGTTGTTCTCCGGGAGCCCGCGGTGTAGCCTGACCTCGAACTACCGACCGGGCCGGCGGGACGAAAGGGTGATCGCATGCCGCAAGAAGCGAGCCCCGGCCCCGCGATTCCGCGCCAGGCCTCGACCCGCGAGCTGGCGACGCTGCTCGAGGTCAGCAAGGCGCTCGCCGCTTCGCTCGACCTTGAGGTCGTGATGCAGACCGCGATCGAAAGCGCGGTCGCGGCGCTCGAGCTCGAGACCGGCGCCATCTACCTGCTCGACGGCGACGAGCTCCGCCTCGGCGCCACGACGCCGCCGCTGCCGGCCGACTTCCCCGATGCGCTGCGCCGCGCGCGGCTCGCCGACCATGCGCACCTCGACGCCTCGATCCGCGACGGCCGGCCGCTCTTCCTGGCGGACGCCGCGTCGGCCCCGCTGACGCCCGCCGAGCGGGCCGTGGTCGAGGCCCGGCGCCTGCGCTCGCTGCTCTTCGTGCCGCTGCTGCTGCGGGGCAGGGCGTTGGGCGCCTTCATCGTCGGCTCACAAGACGGGACGAGAGCCATCGGCGAGCAGCAGGTCGACCTCTGCCGCATGCTCGCCGCGGAGATCGCCCTGGCGGTGACCAACGCGCAGCTATTCGAGTCGGTGGAAAGGGCGCGCAACGAGCTCGTCGCCGCCTACGACGCGACGCTGCTGGGCTGGTCGCTGGCGCTCGAGATGCGCGACGAGGAGACCAACGGCCACACCGAGCGTGTCACGCGCGCGACGCTCGAGCTCGCCGCCGCGATGGGCTTGCCGGCAACGGAGCTGCCCCACGTCCGGCGCGGCGCCCTGCTCCACGACATCGGCAAGATGGTGGTGCCCGATCGCATCCTGCACAAGACGGGCGCGCTCTCGCCCGAGGAGTGGGAGATCATGCGGCGGCATCCCGAGCACGCGCGCGCCTTCCTGGCCAAGATCGACTACCTGGGGCCGGCGCTCGAGATCCCCTACTGCCACCACGAGCGGTGGGACGGTGACGGCTACCCGCGCGGACTGCGCGGCGAGGAGATTCCCCTGGCGGCGCGCATCTTCGCCGTCGTCGACGTGTTCGACGCCCTCACCTCCGATCGTCCCTACCGGGCGGCGCGGAGCCGGAGCGAGGCGCTCGACTACATCCGGGAGCAGTCGGGCCGTCACTTCGATCCCGCGGTCGTGAGCGCGTTCCTCGCCCACGCGAAGCCGCTCGGGAGCTGACTCGGCCGCAGCCGGCCTCCGCCCTGCGGCCGACACCACGGCCCGCGCCGGGAGCCGGGACCCGATCGCTACTTGCGGCGCAGCTTCCCGAGGATTGCCTCGATGCGGCTCCTCTGCGCCTCCGGCGCCATCGCGAGCGCCTTCTCGTAGGCGGCGATCGCCGCGGCGGTCTCGCCCGCGGCCGCCAGTCCCTCCCCGAGGCTGTCGTGGACGTTCCACGACTCCGGGTGCTCGGCGACGTTGCGGCGGAAGATCGCGATCGCCCCCGTGACGTCCTTGTCGTTCATCAGCTGGTAGCCGTAGAGGTTGAGCTCCTGCTCGTTCGCCTTCGGCAGCGCCTCGTCGATCAGCGCCCTGGCCGCGGCCGCGTCGCCCCCGAGCGCGAGCAGCCGCGCCTTGGTGTTGACGTTGGCGAAGTTGCGGTTGATCGCGATCGAGCGGTCGGCCCACGCCATCGCCTGGTCGAGCTCGACCTTGTTCTGGAGGCAGTAGTTGGCGGCCTGGTTCCAGGGCTGCCAGAAGAACTGCTGCAGGCCGTGCAGGTCGCGGCGCAGCCCCGCGACGACCAGCGCCGGCGTGTCCACCTCGACCCGGATCGGCAGGCGCAGCTTCTCCCAGCGCAGGGCGAGGACCACCGAGGTGTCGGTCGGATCCTCGAAGCGGTAGCTGAGCGCCTCCTCGAACGGGGACGGTTCGGGCCTGACCTGCACGCGCAAGGCATCGTCGCTCTCGGCGTAGCTGAAGCTGCCCCAGTTCGTGACGACCCTCGAGAAGACGACCGTCCAGTCCTGCGCGGTCGGGATCATGTGCAGTCCGTAGGAGCCCGCCGCGAGCTCCCGGCCCTCGACCTCGACCGGCGTCGAGAACGAGACCACGGTGTTCTCGTTGGCGCCGGCGCGCCAGACCTCGCCGTAGGGGACGAGATCGCCCCAGACCGTCCGGGCGTTCACCTTCGGGCGGCTGTAGTCGACCTCGATCTCGGTCACGCCGACCGTCTGGCTCACCGAGGCGGCGGGGCTCGGCCGCGGCGTCGCGAGCGGCGGCCATTGCGCCAGGGTCGCGCCGGCCTGGCTCAGCAGGACCAAGGCTGCGATCGCGCTGCAATTCCTCGAACGTGGGGGCATGCGTCCTCCTCGAGAGCTCCGCTCTCCGGCGTTGGGGGTCCCTCCCTGATACGCCCGGGAGCCCCCGCGGGTTCTCGCGCGCCGCCCGCAGGCCGGGAGCGGCCGCGGACGGGCCCGACGACGGAGATGGCCGGCTCGCCGCGCTCCTCCGCCGGGAGGCGCTGCACGAGGCGGTTGGCGCGCCAGCCGCACGGAGCGGCGAGCGGGGGTCTGCCGGGCGGCGAGGCTCGGGCCGGCGGCGTGGCGCGGCGGCCATGTCGCATAATGACCGAAAGGCCCCAGCGCCGGCCGAGGCATCGGAACCCGACCGTGCACGCTCCCGCTCTCCGCCTCTGCTCCAGGCTGCTGCTCGCGGCCGCCGTTGTCGCCGGGTGCGGTGGCGGCCCGCCGCCGGCGCCCAACGTGGTGCTGATCTCGATCGACAGCTTGCGCCCGGATCACCTGGGCGTCTACGGCTACGACCGCGACACCAGCCCGCATCTCGACGCCCTGGCGAAGAGCTCCGTCGTCTTCGAGCGCGCGTGGAGCACCTCGTCCTGGACGCTGCCCCCGCACGTGTCGCTGTTGAGCGGACTCCATTCGAATGCCCACGGTGTGACTCGATGGAAGCGACGGATTCCCGCCGCCCTGCCGCTGCTGCCGGAGCTGCTCGCAGCCCGTGGCTACCGGAGCGCGGCGGTCGTGTCGGGGATGCTCCTCCATCGCCGCTACGGCTTCGACCGGGGATGGGTGGACTACCGCGACGACCTCGTCGGTCCCCACGTGGCCATGCACAGCCTGGTCAGCTCGGAGCTGGTCCATGCGCGGGCGCTCGAGCAGCTGGACCGCCTCGGCTCGGGTCCGTTCCTGCTCTTCCTGCACTACTTCGACGTCCACTACGACTACGCTCCGCCGCCGCCCTGGGATCGCCACTTCGACCCCGGTTACGCCGGAGCGCTCAGCGGCGCCGACTTCGCCCGCTCCACGCTCTTCCAGCGCGACCTCTCGCCCCGCGATCTGGAGCATCTCGAAGCGCTCTACGACGGCGAGATCCGGTGGGTCGATCACTGGCTCGGGCGCCTGTTCGCCGAGCTCGAGCGCCGCGGCCTGGCCGAGAGCACGCTCGTCCTCGTGCTCGCCGACCACGGCGACGAGTTCTATGACCACGGCCGTCTCGGTCACGCCAAGAACCTCTACGACTCGACCCTGCGCATCCCCCTGATCGTGCGGTTTCCCGGCGGACGTCACGGCGGCCGTCGCATCGCGGCGCCGGTCAGCCTGGTCGACGTCGCTCCGACCATCCTGCGCGCGGCCGGACTCGAGGTGCCGGCGTCCTGGCCCGGGCGCGACCTCGCCCGCGCCTTCACTCGCGCCGGCCTCCCCGACGCGCCGATCCTCGCCGACCTGAACACGACGAATCGCCGGCGCAAGATCCTGCTCGGCGACTGGACGGCGATCTTCAGCTTCCGCCCCGGCCAGCGCGCGCCCTCGCGGCGGGAGCTCTACGACCTGGCTACCGACGCCCGCGAGCTCGACGATCGCGCCCGGGCCCACCCCCAGCGCCTCGACGAGCTGTGGCGGCGGCACCAGGTCGAGCATCGCCGATCCCTCGAGATCGCGGCCCGCTTCAGGAGCGAGAGGGTCCAGCCCGATCCGGAGTTCGACCGCGAGCTGCGCGCCCTCGGCTATCTCTGAACCTGGCGGCGCTTCGGCCCGGCGTCGGCGATCCGGAGCGACGGCCGCGCCGGAACCTGTAGTCTGTCGGCGCGGTTGGCTCGTGGGCCAGAGAATGGCGAGACCGGGACCCTGGATTCGAAAGATGGCGGTGGCGACGCTCGCGTCGTGGCTGGCGGGACCGCCGGCAGCGGAGCCAAGCGCCGTGCCGGCGGAGCGGACCGCCCTGCGCTCCGGCTTTCGCCTCGAGGAGGGCGGCGATCTCGAAGTCCTGGGCATCGCGACGCCGGACTACCTGCCGGGATTCCGGTACCTGATCGCGACTCTCTCGCGCGAGGGAGTGGCGAGCGTCCACGGTCGAACGCTCTCCGGCGCGCGCGCGCCGGGCGCCCACCTCCACCGATCATGAATCCGTGCACGCCCGCCCGAACCGCCTCGCGGGCGCTTCTCGTCGCGGTCCGGTTGGGCGCCGCCCTCGGGCTCGCCGCGACCCGGCTGGCCAGCCAGGATCCGGCCGAGCCGGCGTCGCCGGAGGCGTGCGCCGCCATCGAGTCCGATCCCCAGCGGCTGGCGTGCTACGACCGCGCGTTCGGCCGCGATCGAGCGAAGGAAGGGGTGCCGCCGGAGCCCGGGCCCGGGGAGCCGGATCGGGCCGGAACCGCCCCGCTCCTCGACAGTCGCTGGGAGCTCGAGCCGGCATCGAAGCTCGGGACCTTCAACCTGCGCGCCTACCAGCCGGTCTACGTCCTGCCCTGGGTGGGCGCCCTCGAAGCCAACCAGTCGCCGAGCAGCCCGGCACCCGGCCGCACCGTGGCCGGCTCCGAGCAGCTCGAGCGGTCGGAAGTGAAGTTCCAGATCAGCTTCAAGTCCAAGGTCTGGCAGGGGGTCTTCGGCGACACCGGCGATCTCTGGATCGCCTACACCCAGTCGTCGCGCTGGCAGCTGTACAACGCCGAGCAGTCCCGCCCGTTTCGCGAGACCAACTACGAGCCCGAAGTCCTGCTCGCCTTCGCCACCGGCTATCGGCTGGCCGGCTGGGATGGCCGCCTGCTGACGGTGGGCCTCAACCACCAGTCCAACGGTCGCGACGAACCTCTCTCGCGCGGCTGGACCCGGGTCATCGCCGGCCTCGGTCTCGAGCGCGAGGGCTGGACGCTCACCCTGCGCCCGTGGTGGCGGGTGCCGGAGAGCGAGGCGGCGGACGACAACCCGGACATCGAGGACTACCTCGGGCGCGCCGACCTCCTGCTGGTCCGCCACGTCCGCCACCACGAGGTCGCCGCGCTCGTCCGGCACTCGTTGCGCGGCGGGGATCGATCCCACGGCGCCGTCCAGCTCGACTGGGCCTTTCCGGTCCGCGGCAACCTGCGCGGCCACGTGCAGCTCTTCCACGGCTATGGGGAGAGCCTGATCGACTACAACTTCCGCACCACCCGGCTCGGACTCGGCCTCGCCCTGATCGAGTGGTACTGAGGTCGCGCCGCCGAACGGCGTCGATCTCTCCGGGCGCTTCGCCCTCGCGCCCCGCCGGGCGAGAGTCGGGCAGGTAGTTGCTACCTGGTCCGACGCGCCCGTCCCGCGTAGAAAGTGCTCTTCACCACGGCGGGACGCAACGCTAGGTTCGAGGCTCAGTCCGGAAAGCGAGGCCTCCCTTGATCAGCGCAGTCGTCGTCGGCGAACGCATCCTGGCCGGCGCCGCCGGCCGCCTTGTGCGCGCCCGGCGCGGCGCGCTCCGACTGCTGCTGGCCCTGGCCATCGTGACCGGAGTCGCCGTCGGCGGTGGCGTGCTCGCCGATCTCGACGTGACTCGGACCCGCCGTGCCGTGGAACTGGCGCAGAGTGAGAACCGGGCCTTGAGAGCCCGCCAGCAGCTCCTGCGCGAGCAGATCGCCGCGCTCGAAGTGCGGCTGGTCGAGACCGTCGAGCGCGGCCTCCCGCTGGCCTTTGAAGACTACCCGGCGAAGTGAGCGCACCGCTCGCCGGGGCTCGGAGCCCGCGCGGGCGGGTCCGGAAATGCGAAGGGCCGGCTCGCCCTGCGGCAAGCCGGCCCTCGTGGAACTCCGGAAACGGGGGGCTTAGAGAGCGACGACCTTCTCGGCCGCGGGGCCCTTGGGGCCCTGAACGACCTCGAACTCGACGCGCTGACCTTCGGTGAGGTTCTTGTAGCCCTCACCCTGGATCGCGGAGTGGTGGACGAAGCAGTCCTTCTCCCCGTCCTCGCGCGTGATGAAACCGAAACCCTTCTCTCCGTTGAACCACTTGACCGTGCCCTGAATACGCATGTTCGACCTGCTCCTTGTAGTCTGAGCCGGCGAACCGTACCCAACTACATGTCTGCGTGAGAGTCCCCTCACTGGGGTGACCACGAGCCGCTCCGAACTGTCGGAGAGCTGGCCCCACCATAGCAGGATTCGGCCCCCGGCGCTCGCGGGGGTCGGAGCGGGCTCCCGGGTGCCGTCCCGCCGCCGGGCCCGGCCTCCTAGAAGGCGGCCCGCAGGTAGGCGCGCCAGCCCTCCAGGACCAGATCCACGGAGCCGTGCCAGCCCGACTTGTCGACGTCGGCGTTGTAATAGGTCCCGTCGTAGCTGGCCCCCACCGCCAGCGGCCCCCAGAAGTAGAAATCGGCGCCGAGCGAGTAGCTCCCGGCCTCGCCGCTGTAATCCCCGACCGTCACGGACGGCAGGAAACGGACGCGCCCGTAGAGCACGAGCCGCTCCCAGGGGCTCCCCTTGACCGCCACGCCGATCATCGGCACCGGCAGGTCGGTGCTCGCCGACGCCTCCTCCGAGATCGTGCCGCCGCCGGGGCCGATCTGGAAGCTCGCCCGCGCCACGGCGTCGAGGGAGAGGTAGACCAGGCCGAGGGTACCGCCCAGGCCGAACGACTCGCGGCGCATGAACCAGTAGGTATAGGCCGCCTCGATCGAGGTGCTCTCGAAATCGGCGGAGGCGCTGGCGCCCACCGGGAACACGGTGCCGTCGATCTCGATCGTGCGCGTGAGGGAGCGGGAGCCGCTGCGGTCGAGCGAGTAGTAGGCGAGCTCCACCGAGTGGTGGTCGGCGAAGGCCCAGTCGAGCTTGCCGGTGAGCAACGACTCCGAATCGGGGAGGCCGATGTCGCGCGACAGGTCGATCGCCTGGCCGTTCTGGCCGATCTGGCCGTCGATGCGGATCTCGTCGCTGGTCGAGATCTGGTAGGCGCCGACGTCGACCGCGAAGCGGGGCCAGAGGTGGTCGGTCTGAGCGGCTGCCGGTGAGATGGCGCCGGCCGCCAGGGCGAGCAGGACGCTCCCTCTCGGAACGAACTTCTCGAACATGGAGATCTCCTCGTCTCTCCGCCGGCCACCCGACGCGCGGCGGGGCTCCGTCGCGGATCCTGCTACTCGGCGGGCTCGCTGTCCAGAGCCGAACCGCCCGCGGCGCTGCCGACCGGCAACGCCGTGGCGAAGGTGAGCGCCGGGTCGGTCCACGAACAGGAGCACCGCGACCACCCGACCGCGCTCCCCCGGCGTCCGGACCGACGCGGATGTCCGGATCGGGCGCTTGCCGTCTCGCCCGGCTGCCGGAGCGTGCTTACTACCTAGCTCGACGCACCGTGCCCGGGTAGAAAGTGCGCTTCCCGGAGGGGGCTCGGGCGACTAGGTTGAATGCATGTTGAGCCCGCTCGTCCCGACCGATCGCAGCCGACAGGACCGACCTCTCCGGGATCGGGCGGGCACTCCGAATCGCGCGGCGCTCTGTCTCGCCCTCTTCCTCACCGCCGCGGTGGCAGCCGGCGCGGAGACGCGGCAGGCCTTCGTCACCTCCGAACAGGGACCCGCCGACTTCTCGTCGTGGCCGAGCGCGACCCCGGGGACCACCGGCCTGGACGCGGCCGACTCGATCTGCCGCAACCTCGCCCTCGCGGCCGGGCTCGTCCGCCCGGGCGCGTTCCGCTCCTGGCTGTCGGATTCGCTCGACGACGCCTGGTGCCGGGTGCAGGATCTTCCCGGCACGCGCGACGGCGGCTGCGACGGCGCGCCCGCGCCGCCGGGCGCCGGCCCCTGGGCGCGCACCAGCGACGGCGCCCGCTGGGCGGGGGCGCTCTCGGCCCTGAGCGACGATCAGGGCCCGCTCGTGCCGCTCGACCGGGACGAGCACGGCGCCGCGGTGCCCGAGCTCGACCTGTTCTGGACCGGCACCGACGAGACCGGGCGCGCGTTCGACCGGATCGCGTCCGAGCTCTGCGCCGACTGGACCTCGAGCGCACCCTCCTCGTACTCGCTGCTCGGCTCCACCTTCGAGACCCGATTCGCCTGGACGATCTCGTTCGGCGGCAGCTGCGACAGCTTTCGCCGCCTGGTCTGCCTCGAAACCGGCAGCGGCGGCGGGCGGCCACCCTTCGCCACGCTCGGTCCTGCCGCCCTGGCCTTCGTGACCTCGACGGTGGGCAGCGGTGACCTTTCGAGTTGGCCGGCGGCGGACGGTCTGGCGGGGCTCGCGGCCGCCGACGCGATCTGCCGCAGCGAGGCCGTCGCGTTCCACCTCCCCGCCGCGCAGAGCTTCGTCGCCTGGCTGTCGACCTCGACGCTCGACGCGCGCGGCCGCCTGCCCGCGAACCTGGCCTGGCGCCGCATCGACGGCACCGGGGTCGCGGCCAGCCGCGCCGACCTGCTCGACGGACGGCTCGCCGCGCCCATCAACCAGACCGCGGGTGCCGCCTATCTGCCGCAGCCGCCCGACTGGTCCGCGCCGATGTGGACGGGAACTTCGTACGAGGGGTTGCGGCTGGTGGGCGACACCTGCCTCGACTGGACCTCGACCTTCGAGGACGAGACCGCGCTCGGCGGCTCCGCGAACTCCGCGGCCGCCGATTGGACCGACGGCAGGCCGTACCCCTGCGACGCGCTCCTGCCGCTCACCTGCTTCTCCACCGTCGAGATCCTCTTCTGGGGCAACTTCGAGGGCGGCGACGTCGAGGACTGGGCCCCGCTCCCGTAGGTCCGGCGAGCATCCGACCCACCGCGGGGGTGGTTTCTACCTACGCCGCGACCCCGGCTCCGCGTAGTAAGTGCTCTTCCCGGAGAGCGATCCGAAGACTAGCTTGAGATGCGTTCCAGAAAGGACGGCACTTCATGAGAAAACTCCGACTGGCAACCCTCGCTCTCTGCCTGGGAGCCGTCACCACCGGCGCGGCCTACGCTCAAGCTCCGGGCTACGGCACTCCCCAGGGCCCGCCGTCGTACGACGACGACCGGCGCTACGACGACGACCGGCGCTACGACGACAACCGCTACTACGACGACCAGTACTCGCCACGGCACGAAGTCGGCTTCTTCTACGACGAGCTGTCGCCGTACGGCGACTGGGTGATGTCCCACGACTACGGTTGGGCCTGGTTCCCGCGCGACGTGCATCCCTACTGGCGTCCCTACAGCGACGGCCGCTGGGTGAACACCGAATACGGCTGGACCTGGGCCTCGTACGAGCCGTTCGGCTGGGCGACCTACCATTACGGCCGCTGGGCCTGGGATCCGCGTTACGGTTGGCTGTGGGTCCCGGGCACGGTCTGGGGACCGGCCTGGGTCTCCTGGCAGCACGGCGGCGGGTACGTCGGTTGGGCACCTCTGCCGCCTTCGGTCGGATTCGAGGTCGGCATCGGCCTCCGGCTCGGCGGCTTCAACCTGAGCATCGGCATTCAGCCTCACCACTACCGCTTCGTGCCGGAACGCTCCTTCCTCGAGCCCCGTCTCTCGGGCTACATGGTTCCGACGGCGCGTAACGTCACCATCATCCACAACACCACCAACATCACCAACTACACCTACATCGACAACCGCGTGATCAACCGCGGCGTCGATCTCGGCCGCATCGAACGGGTGACCGGCCGGCGCGCGCAGCGGCTCCACGTCGCCCAGACCAATTCGAGGGCTCGCACCGAAGTGGCGCAGAGCGAGGTGCGCATCTACCGACCCGACAAGCAGAAGCTCGACACCGTCCGCGTCGCGTCGCGCACCAACGCGGGGCGGAAGGCCGAAGCATCCAGCGGGGACCGGGACAGGGACCGGCCGCAGGCGGATCGTCGCAACGGATCCGAGATCGTGGTCGCCCCGCGGGCCCAGCGGGCGCCGCAGCCCGACTCCCGCCAGATCGAGCGGCAGGAGCGCAGCGAGAAGCAGGATCTCCAGCGCTTCCAGGCGGACGAGAAGCGGAAGGTCGAGAAGCTCCAGCAGCAGGAGGCCGCCAAGGCGCGCGCGCAGGGCGACCGCGACCAGATCACGAAGCGGCATCAGGCCGAGCAGCAGGCGCTCCAGCAGCAGCAGCGGGACGACGCACAACAGCTCGAGGCGCGCCAGAAGGCCAAGCGACAGGCCGCCCTCGCGAGCTCGCAGGGCAAGAAGGCGACCTCCGAGGCCGACCGGAAGGCCGCAGATCAGCAGCGAGACAAGAAGAAGGCCAAGGGCCAGCAGCCGGACGACAAGGGGGGCACTCAGAACAAGAAGCCCACGTCGCCCGCGCCGGACCAGGGCTGAGCTCAACCGACAAGGGAGATGGACATGAGACTGAAGATGATCGCGAAGATGGCTCTGGTCGGCATCGTGCTGACCGGTGGAAGCGCGGCGATCGCCGCGGAGAACCAGGCAGACTGGAAGACCACGCTCAGCGTCAAGCTCGAGCTGCTCAACAAGCTGGGGACCGACAGCCTGCACGTGGACGTCGACGCCACCGACGGAGCCCTGATGCTCAAGGGCACGGTCGACAAGCGCGAGACCCGAGAGCTCGCCGAGAGGATCGCCGAGTCGGTCGAGGGCGTGAAGAGCGTGAAGAACGACATCCTCCTCGAAGCCAGCGAGGCGAACCCCAACAAGTCCAGCGTCGCGGCCGGTGAGGCCGAGGCCGAGCTGAAGGACGCCGTGCTCTCGACCGGAATCCGGCTCGAGCTGGTCGAGAAGATGGGCTCGGACGGATTCAAGATCGGCACCGAAGTCGCCGACGGCGTGGTGACGCTCGAATTCGACCACGACTTCGCCACCGCGCGACGTCGCGAGGCGACCCGCCTGGTCGAAGGCGTGGACGGCGTGACCAAGGTCGTCTCCGTCGACCGCAAGCAGATCTCCTGACGGAGGCGTGCAGCGCATAGGGCCCGCTCGGGGAGACCCGGGCGGGCCCTGTCTCTTTCTGGGCGCAGGGACGGCGGTATGGCGCCGGCTCTGGAGGTCCGGAATCGTGGTTTCTACCTACCTCGTGGCGCGCTTCCCGGGTAGTAAGTGCGCTTCCCCGCCGGGAAGACGGGGAATACGTTGGTGACGCCTTCAGAAAGGGCGCACACCCATGGACACCGATGCCTCCTCCGCAGGACCCCGCCCCGGCTCCGGCCTGCCCGGAGGACCGTGATGTTCTGGGCGATCCTGTTCGTGCTCTTCGCCTCGTGGCTGGTCGGCATGGTCCCCGCGTTGCGCGTGGGCCGCGCGGTCCACGTGCTTCCCGTCCTGGCGGTGATCATCCTGGTCGTCCGCCTCGTCTCCGAGCGGATCGTCCTGTAGCGCAACCCGCTCGCGAAGTCGGTCGGTGCCTGCGGGGGGAAGGTCGCTGACATGGAACAGGAAAGCGTCTCGGAGGCTCCGAGCCGCTCCGAACCGCGGCCGGGGCCGCCACCTCCGAAGGGCTCCATGGCCCGTCCCCCGCAAGTCCTGCTCGTCTACCCGGAGTTCCCGCCCTCGTACTGGGG
>Ga0102851_10000741_pt1 | contig 17297 bp, 13 predicted proteins | sample Mud3Dept3metaG_FD_79558 | JGI IMG/M metagenome (GOLD analysis project Ga0102851, IMG submission 79558) | Freshwater wetland microbial communities from Ohio, USA, analyzing the effect of biotic and abiotic controls - Mud 3 Core 4 Depth 3... | ecosystem: Environmental > Aquatic > Freshwater >... | reverse complement strand
GATTGCAAGAGAGAGGCGTTCACCGCCCTCCCTTTTCAGAGAGAAAATGCCAAACGCGTCCGCCGGAGAGGCCATCCGGTAAACCTCGAAGGTGATCTCTTTTTCCGCGGCGGGACCAGTGCCCCCGATATACCGGATGACGGACAGTTCCTCGAACCCATATTGGAGGAAGAGTTCCGCGCCGCCGTTGATATAGCCGTAAAGGCCGTCTTTCTTGTAAACCTCGGGCGGCCCGGCCGCTTTCCAGGTGCCGATTTCGATGCGGCTGAGATCAGGCGCTTTCTCCTGCGCGGGAGAAAAACCAAGATAGAAAAGCGCGACGATAAGCGTGAGATACCGCGACACCCCGTCCCTCAAGACCGCCTGCCGGCCTCCCTCATGCGAGGTCCATATCTTTGATCTTGATCTTTTCGGGGTCGGCGACACCAAGCCCGAGCCCGGCCGCCAGGTCGAGGAATGCCCGGCGCTTTTTATCCTCGAGCTGTTGGACGCCCCGCTTCATCCTTTCCTTGACGATGAACTCGTGGCCGACTGCGTCTACCGCCACCGGATCGGTGCCGAAAAGCATCAGGTTGGCGTCCCAGATGTAGCGGGCGTCAGCGCCAGGGCCGCCCTCGTAACACGCCTGGAGTCCATCAACAATGTTGAGCACGACTTTGTCCCTGAGGGCGGGGAAGGCGCAGGGCTCGGCCACCGACTTCATCCAGAGCTTGTGGAGTCTCGAGGTGTTGCTCAGCGCCCCGTAGGAGAGGTTTTTCAGGCAGAGGGTGACCGTCGCGCCGGCGTTTTTGAGGATGGGGACGTTGATGACTTTGGTCGTGCGCCGGGTCAGGATCTTGGTGAAATAGGATTCCTTGCCCTCGTTGACCATGTAGGGGAGGGTCTCTTTGTTGTACTTGTCCTCGATGTCGGCGAAATAGAACGGCGCTTCGCGGTCGATGTTGTCCTTGCTCCAGAGCTCGCCCTTGTCGTCGTAGAATTCGCCGTTCGGCCCGCGCATCTCCGTTCCCAGGATCTCGATCCCGGGGAAGCGCTCGGCGGTGAACCCCGCTTCATGAAGCTGGAAGAGGCGGCGGTCCCAGATGATGATATTTTTCTTGGGGATTCCGGCTTGGAGGAGGCCGTCGATGATGACCGCGACCACCTCGGGTTTGGTCGAGAGGAGCTTCTCCCCGATGGGGTTGACTTTTATGCCGACGACGTCCGAGGGAGAGACAAACTGGAGCCAGGCGGAGCGGATGTCGTTCTCGCCGCCGAGCTCGAGCAGGCCTTTCTCAACGGCCGCCTTGATCTTGGACGGATCGAGCTTCCCCCCTGATGAGGCCGCCCCGGTGGAGATGCGGACGACCTGGCCAGGGTAGCGGCCGGGCAGGGAGGCCTTGGTGCGGGGGATCTTCAGGGCCTCGGCGATGTTGGTCTGGATATCAGGGGGAGTGGAGGTCGGCTTGGGCTTGTGGTCGTCGACTTTTTCCTGGCCCGGGAGATGGGAGTGGAGGGCCAAGCCGGCGAGCGATGCAGCCGAGACCGAGAAAAATTTCCGGCGGGTGAAAGAATTGACACGCGAACAAGCATCTTCCTCTTTTGTCGAGAAAAGTTTTGATTTCATGGCCAGGCTCCTTTGAAGAATGAATTCCTCAGTATATGGGGCAGAGTGGAAAAGTCAAACGGGTAGAGACAAAAGATTTTGACGGAACAGGGGGAGTCGCAAATTGACTTCTCTTTTTCGCTTTGATATAGGTTGAACCCCACATAACAGGACAGGAGGGGAAAATGAAAAAGCCTTTTTATGTCATTCCTTTGGCTGCCCTGCTTTGTATCGGGTTCAGTTGCCGGCAGGGAAAAAAGTTTAAAGAGGAAGTCGGGGTAGATGCCGGGGTTGTTGGTGAAGAAATTAGGCAGTTATTGAAAGAATGGGTTGAAGCATCGAACGCAGGCGATATTGATAGGATTATGTCCTTGGTAACGGATAAGAGTGTGATTATTCCACCAAATGCACCTCCACTTATCGGGAAAGAGGCAATTCGAAAAGACCAGCAGCAGTCTTTTGACCAATACACTTCGCGTGGAGATGAAGCCGTAGCGGACTTTCGTGTTTGTGGCGGATTTGCGTTTTCTCGCGGCTCATGGGCAACGAGCGTGACTCCCAAAACTGGAGGGGAATCGAAAAGGCTCAACGGTAACTTTATCGATATCTATCAAAGGCAACCCGATGGGGGTTGGAAACTCTTCTGGAATATGTGGAGCGATGAAAGCCTCGTTTCTCCACCTCAAAGGCAAAGTCCGGAAACAGAACAAATTGAGAAGGACATCGAGGCTTCAGCTGATGCCCTCGCTTCTGCGATATCAAGGCTTGACGCTGAGGAAGTGACACGCCTTTTCAGCAATATATCAGGCACCAATTATATCAGCGATGGGGCATTTATACCACAAGAAGCGCTCAGCGAAACGTTCAGGAAATTCTACGGTTCCCTTCAAGAGATGAACTTCATCTTTGAAAAAAAGGAAGTCCATGTGTTTAACCCAGGAATGGCCGTGTTCACGGGTTGGGCCAAATATACGGCAGTTTCCAAAGATGGCGACAAGACAGATGAGAAAGCAATATTCACAATTGTCTATGTGCACGCTGATGGCAAATGGAGCATTTTCCAAGCCCATAAATCCTTACCCGAATGACCATAAGATAGGAGCAGGAAATGACACGCATGGCTTTCGTGGTTACCCTAATCGGTATGGCATTCGGAGCGGCCATCTTGGCGCAGACAAAGGCCGAGAACGTCGAACAGGAGTTGATAGAATTGGAGAAGGACTGGGGGGACGCCGAAGCAAGACGCGACGTAGCCTTCTTTGAACAGATCTTAGCTGATGAGTACATGTTCACGGACCCCGAAGGGGCTGTCCGGACCAAGGTCCAATACATCGCCAACCTGAAATCGGGCGACCTGACGGTCATCTCTTCAGTCCTTGAGGATATCAAAGTCGATGTCTATGGAGATGCGGCGGTGTGCTTTGGCCGGGCCACAAGCAAAGCGCAGCTGAAGGGCAAGGATATCAGCAGTCAGTATCGATTTACCGATACTTGGATCAGGCGTGCCGGCCGTTGGCAATATGTGGCCGACCACAGTTCGGAGATAGCCCAAAAATAGGCTGCGACGAACGAACATCATTGACGCCCGCGGTCCGACCGACTCCGCCTTGACTTTGCCGGGGCATTAGGCGTATGACTTCCCCTGAGAAGAGGGAAGGCCCTGCCAATGCGGCCGCCGGAGAGTTGCTCTTAAACTGATTGGCGTCTTTTAATGACCTCTTCCCATCAAGGAGGACGACATGAAGCGCGTCGCATTAACGATGCTGGTTTTCGGATTGTCCTTATTGACTCAAATGGCCCAAGCCGACTGGAGCCCGGTCAAAAGGCTGACCTGGAATCCCGGCGAATCCTGCTTCCCGGCCATAGCCGTAGATTCAAGCAAAGCTATCCATCTTGTTTGGGAGGATGATACGCCGGGTAATGTTGAGATTTTCTATAAAAAAAGCACGGATGGAGGCACGACCTGGAGTGTGACCAAAAGGCTGACCTCGACCCCAGAAGGCTCTTATGCCCCGGCCATGGCGATTGATTCGAACGATGCCATCCACGTTGTCTGGGGGGATTATACGTCGGTCATGTCTGATATCTATTACACCAGCAGCGCCGATGGGGGCGCGAATTGGAGCCCGGTTAAGATACTGACCAACACTTCGACGTGGTCAGGGACTGCGGCTATCGCCGTCCTTCCTGATGACAGCATCCATGTTGTCTGGGAAGAAAGCCTGCCAGGCAACATCGATATCTATTATCTGAGAAGCACTGACAGCGGCGCGAGCTGGAGCGCGGTTAGGAGGCTGACCTGGACCTCGGGCTACTCTCGGGATCCGGCCATCGGCGCAAGCCAGGCTATCCATGTTGTCTGGACGGATAACACACCCGGTAACAGCGAGGTTTATTACAAAAAAAGCACGGATGGAGGCACAACCTGGAGCGTGATTAAAAGGCTGACCTGGACTTCCGGCGACTCCTACGCCGCTGCGATAGCCGGAGATGCAGGCGATACCGTCCACATTGTTTGGAAGGATCAAGCGTTGGGGAACGCCGAGGTTTATTACAAAAAAAGCACGGATGGAGGCACGACCTGGAGCGTGATTAAAAGGCTGACCTGGACTTCCGGCGACTCCTACGCCCCGGCTTTAGCCAGAGATTCAAATGATATTCTCCGTCTGGTCTGGCACGATAGCACACCCGGCAATTATGAGATTTATTACAAGAGCGGCCCGGAAGGAGGCACGGCTTGGAGTGCGTCTCAAAGGGTGACCTGGACTTTGGGCGAATCGGCCTGGCCAGCCATGGCCATTGACTCAGATAACAATATCCATATCGTCTGGCAGGATGATACTTCCGGCAACAAGGAGATCTATTACAGGAAAGGCAATTAGCCTCGCCGGGGGCGGGGGAATATTTTTTGCATTATTCGTGAATAGATCAGGTGAGAGACATTTGAACATGGCTCAGAAACGTCCATTCAGTGAGATGAATTATGGAGGGCAACATGAAGCGGTCCGTCCTCATTATCGTAGCGCTTGGATTATTGCTTTTCGCCCAGGCCGCCCAAGCCGACTGGAGCCCGGCCAAAAGACTGACCTGGACGTCGGCCGATTCCTTTAACCCGGCCATAGCCAGAGATTCACAAGATGCGATTCATGTTGTCTGGGATGATTCCACGCCCGGCAATCAAGAGATCTATTACAGGAGAAGCACCGACGGGGGCGTAACCTGGAACCCGGTTCAAAGGCTGACCTGGACAACAGGCTGGTCTTATCGCCCGGCCATCGCCATAGATTCGAGTGATGTCATCCATGTCGTCTGGGATGACGGAACCCCCGGCAATTCCGCAGTCTATTACAAAAAAAGCACGAACGGTGGCGAAACCTGGAGCGCGGTTAAAAGACTGACCTGGACTTCGGGCAACTCCCTCTTCCTGACCATCGCCGTGGATTCCAGCGAGGCTCTCCATATCGCCTGGATTGATTCAACGCCCGGCAACGATGAGATCTATTACAAGAGAAGCACGGACGGAGGCGCAAACTGGAGCGCGGTTAAAAGGCTGAGCTGGACTTCAGGCAATACCTGGTACCCTTCGGTGGCCGCGGATTCGGGCATGGCGATTTATGTCGCCTGGACGGAGTATTCACCCAGCGACAACGAGATTCACTATAGGACAAGCGCGGATCGGGGCGAAACCTGGGGCGCGGTCAAAAGGCTGACCTGGACCTCGGGCTATTCGTTCAACCCGGACGTCGCCGTGGATTCAAGCGACGCGACCCATGTCGTCTGGGACGACGACACGGTCGGCGCTGACGAGATATATTACAGGGGGAGCGCCGACGGGGGGGCAAGCTGGAGCCCGATGAAACGGCTGACCTGGACAACGGGGACTTCCAACTATCCCGCGGTTGCGGCAGGCCCGAGCAATACCATCCATGTCGTCTGGCACGACGCTGTGATGGGCAGCGAGGAGATTTATTACAAAAAGAGCGTGGACGGAGGCGCGACCTGGGGTCCGGCGACAATGCTGAACTGGACGTCGAGTTGGTCCTATACCCCCGACCTGGTCATCGATTCAGGTTCCACCGTCCATGTCGTCTGGTCAGACGCCAAGGCGGGCAATTACGAGATCTATTACAGAAAGGGTAACTAACCTGATCCATTCATAAAACAGTGCAATCGATTACTCCCCCTCCCCCGTCGGAGGGAGAGGGAATTTTATAATCTTCATCTCATGAACAATCCAGGCTCAATAGGGACGGGTTTCCCGGCCGAATAGCCCGGCTATTTATTCCGCCACTCTTCGATAAACTTAGCCGCCGCCGCGACAAAATCCTCGAGCTCCTTCCTGCCCCGTTCGGCCGTCGCCGTTTTTATGTCGCCCGTCGTGACGGCCCCCGTATTGGTCATTTCCCGGGTGCTCGTTTTCTTGCCCGTTTCGAGAGGCCGGAACCACATGCTGCCCCAAACCTCGGAGAAGACGGGGTCGGTTTTCGCCCTCTCCATAAACTGACGCATGGCCGGCGGGAATGTCAGGACGGGGTTTTCGACTTTCGACATGTCGACGAGACTTCCGAAGAGGTAAAGCGCGCCGCTCGTCTCCGACACTCCGGCGTGGACGTCAAGGGGGATCGGCGGATAAAGCGGTTCCTTCCGCGGGCCCTGGACTCTATCCATATCGAGCGCCGTGGCCGGGGTTGTCTGGTTGATCTTCTGGATGACTTTGGCGACCGATTCCGTGTTTCCGCCGTGGCCATTGTAGAGGAGGACCTTGCGGAAGCCATGCCGGATCAGGCTGAGGGCGGTTTCGTAGACGACCGCTTCAAAGGTCTCGGGAGTGAGGGTGATCGTTCCGGGGAATCCCATATGATGGGCTGACAGGCCCGCCAGGACAACCGGCGCCACCACGGCTTCGGTCTTCTGGGCGACGAGCAGGCAAGTCTCGACCGCTCCGTAGCTGTCCGTCCCAAGAGGCAGGTGCTTGGCGTGCTGTTCGATCGACCCGACCGGGATGATGACGACATCCGTCCGTTTGAGCGCCTCCTCCACCTCGAGCCAGGTCATGTGCGGCAGGTAGTTTTTGACCTTTTTTTCGGTGAATAGAAGGTTGACGTTGACGTCCTGAGCCGACGCGGCGGGGCCGAGCCCGGAGCCCATGGCCAGGGTGAGAACGGTGCAAAATAAGATCGACCCGCTGAAAGTGAATTTTTTCATCTTTCCTCCGACAGCCCCCGTTTTGTATGAGGCCATTTTTTCTTTTGGAATTTTCACCTGGAGCGCGCAGAAAAAGCGAATGTTTCTATCGCGGCTTACCAGTCATCTGTCGGAGGGAATACTATTTCGACTCCTTAAACACTGTCAAGCACGGCCGGATTGCGCGGTGAGAAATCTTTGGCGATTAGGACGGATATTTGGCCCTAGGGTCGACGGCCATGGGAGGCAAAGGCGGATCCGTCGGCCAGAGCTCCGGATGAAGGCGCTCGGGAAACTTCTGAGGGCATCGCCGCCGCGGCCGGGAAAGTTTCGGGGCGACACATTCCTCTTGCGGGTCTTCCGATTGTTCCCGGTAACAGACCTGGTGGGCGATGAGCGTCAATTTCGGCCTGTCACCGATTCCACATTTGGCGTGGATTTTCTTGATGTGGCTTCTCACGGTAAAAGGGGAGACATGGAGGTTTTCGGCGATTTCGGCGTTGGTCATTCCCAAGCCCAACATTCGAAAGACCCGGAATTCACTGGCGGTGAGGCAGTGGATCCTGGAGATGACCTCCCTTTTTTGGGAGGTTTGCTCTAACAACTGCTTTTTCATCTCCTCGATCCCGTGCTTATCCCGGTACTTCTGGCGCAGGAAATCGTTCACCTTGTTCCTGACGATGGAAAAAATGAAGGACCTGGGAGGCGTCCAGCCCGTTCCGATTTTCCGCACCGTTAAAAGAACCGCAAAATATACCTCGGAAACAATATCGTCGCCCCAGGGTTGCCCGCACGAGGCCTTATAAACGGCCCCTTTTATCAGGGCGCCGTAGTCCCGGATGATTTTCTCCATGAGGGAATCATGTTCCGCTAGGATACCTTTCAAATTTCTCCTCCAGAACGTTCCAAGACTTCTTCCTAAAGTCCAAGGGTCGATTTCCGGTTGTTAGTCTAAAGAGCCAATATGAAATCTCCATTAAATAAAGATTAATTTTAGATTAAAAATAAGCTTGATTTTTTCATCAATATTTCATATTTTATTCATAGTTTCCTCGTCGATATCGAGAAGAGACAGGAAGGGTTCTGGGAGGATTGGTCATGCGCATTTTGGTCGTTGAAGACTCCAGGCGTCTGGCGGGCATTATCAGGAGAGGTCTCCAGGAGAACGCTAACGCGGTGGATAATGCCTATGATGGAGAGGAGGCTCAGTACATGGCGGAGACGACGCCTTTCGACTTGATCGTCCTGGATATCATGCTGCCCAAGAAGGACGGAGTGACCGTCTGCCGTGAGCTCCGGTCAAAGGGTATAAACACGCCGATCCTCATGCTCACCGCTAAGGACACGACCGAAGATAAAGTCACCGGGCTCGATTCCGGGGCCGATGATTATCTGGTCAAACCGTTTGCTTTCACCGAGCTCATGGCCCGGATCCGCGCTTTGATGAGGCGGGAAGCCCTTCCCAAAACGCCGAAACTCCTGGTCGGCGACCTGGCCATGGATGTCCAGACCCGGGAAGTATGGCGGGGTCAGAGGAAAATCGAATTGACCGCCAAAGAGTACGCGATTCTGGAATATTTCATGCGCCGCCCCAACGTCGTCGTCACGAGGACGATGCTTGGAGAGAACGTCTGGGACTATGAGTTTGATGGGATCTCCAACATCATCGATGTCTACGTGCGGCGGCTTCGCCGGAAGATCGACGAGGACGGGCAGGGAAGCTTGATCCAGACCTTGAGAGGAGCGGGTTACCGCCTGCGTGTGCCATGAGCGTATATAAAAGCATCAAATTCCGCTTGACCGTTTCGTACCTCGCCGCCATATTGCTCCCGCTGGTCGTTTTCGGGACGGTCGCCTATATTATGTTGTCCAAGAATCTGTACAGGAACCTGGATGACGCCTTGCGGGCGAGGGTCACCGAGTTGGAGAGCTCCATCACGGTCAAGGAGAATCAGATCAGCTTTGAACAGGAATTCAACGATCTCATCCTGATCTACGATGCCAGCGGCGCTCTTGTGCAGAGGCTGGGACCTAATGTCCGCTTTTCCAAGATCGAGGAGATGGTTCAGCAAGCCCTTTTTGGCCAGAGCAGCTACATTACGGCCCCAACGACCGAGGGACAAGATGTGCGGCTTTACGCGGCCCCCTTCAACCTTGATTCCCGCACCCGCATCGCCATCATCGTCGGTCGCTTGACCCGGGAGATCAGCGAAATGCTGTCCATCTTCCGGGTGGTTATCATCTATTCGGCCGTGGCCGTCCTTCTCCTGGCCGGCGTCGGCGGCGTGTTCCTGGCGAACCGGACCCTGAAGCCGTTCGACCACATCTCGGATATTGCCCGGGAGATCGGCGAGGGGGACCTGAGCCGCCGGATCAACATCCAGAGCGAAGACGAGATGGGCCGTCTGGCCGGCACCCTGAACGGAATGATCGCCCGCCTTGAAGAGGCCTTCCAGAAACAGCGGCAATTTGCGGCGGATGCTTCCCATGAATTGCGCACGCCGCTGGCCATCATCCAAGCCGAGTCCTCCCTCGCCTTGGATAAAAAACGATCGCAGGCCGAGTACCGGAGGTCGCTGGAACTGGTCTCTCAAGAAGTCGCCTATATGTCCGAAATCATCGGCAAGCTGCTCCTGCTGGCGCGCAACGATGCGGGGAGTGAATCCCTCAACTTCCAGGAGGTTAACGTGAGGGACCTCCTCACCGAGCTTTCCTCGGATGTGGAAGCGCTCGCCCAGGAAAAGGCCGTCACGTTCAACCTCGGTCCGATGGACAATCTGTCGGTTAAAGGAGACCGTCTCAAATTGAGACAGCTCTTCCTGAATATCCTGGACAATGCTCTCCGTTATACCCCCAGCGGAGGCACGGTCTCGGGCTCGCTCGTTAGAAAAAACGGGAATGCATACGTATCCATCAGTGACACGGGGATCGGCATCCCGGCCGAGGATCTGCCGCTCATTTTTGATCGTTTTTATCGTGTTGATAAGGCGCGTTCCCGATCCGATGGCGGCATGGGGCTTGGCTTGGCCATCTCCAATTCCATCGCCAAGCTTCACGGAGGAAAGATTGAAGTCGAAAGCCAGGTCGGCAAAGGCAGCACTTTTCATATCATCCTCCCCGTGTTCGAATCGTCGATGGGATAGCTAAAGGGGATTGAACAAGAATCAAATATATGCTAAATAAGGGCTTAAGAAAGAAGCGTGCCCGCAGAGACAGGCCTTAAAAGCGGAAAGAAAGGGTCATGCAAGACAAAAGAACGGCCAAGAGAATCAATGAAAAGGCCCCGGCGACCATCAGTCCGTCCGGCTATGGCGATCCCGAAACCGATAAGAAATTCACCCGCTGCCTGACTGAAGATATTTCTATAAAAGGAATGAAGATCCAATCGGAAAACTTTTTCCCCATGAACTCGACTCTCAAGATACAGCTTTCCTTGAAGGAACCGACGAGACTGATCAATATGGTCGGAAAAATCCGCTGGATCAGGAAGCTCAAAGCCTCTGAAGTTTTCGAGATGGGCATTGAAATCGTGGGCACGTCGAAGGAAGACCAAGCCGCCCTCAAACGGCATATTGAAGTTACGCCGGGGCTGGTCAAAGAACCGCGTCGTCCCTGGAAATAGGATTCCGGAGTGCCGGATGCGTCGATCCCCGAGTTTTTCCTCCTTCAGTCTTGGTGTTCTCATGCTGGCCCTGTTGATTGGGGCGCCCGGTTTCTTGGTGTCGTGCAAACCGACCAAGACTTCGACTTCTGCGCTTCCAATGAATCGGGGTGTCCGCCAGGCCGTTCCCTTTGAGACGGTCCCGGCTTCCTTCTCCAACCCCGATATGATTTATGCTCCCTTCATCTTCTGGTTCTGGGATGAGCCTCTCGACCCGGCCAAGATGGCCGAGATGTCGCGCGTCATGGCCGATCAGCGCTTCAGCCCCGGCTACGCCCACGCCCGCAAGTCCATGGTCGGGACACCCGACCTTCCGGACGCGGAATGGCTGGCGGACCAATGGTTTGCATCCTTCGATGCCGCTCTGAGGGAGGCCGAGGCCCGGAAGAACTATCTCGCCTATTGCGACGAATACTGGTGGCCCAGCTTTCAGGCGAACGGCCGCGTCCTGGCCGCCCATCCCGATCTTCGGGCTCTTTCCCTGAATTGGCATATCATCGAGGTTTCAGGCGGCTCCGAGGCCCAGGTGCCGGCGTCTTTCTTTGCCGTTGCCGCGGAGCTCGAGCAGGCCGCCCCTCAGAGTGGAGGCGTAAACAGCACAATGACCGCCATCCGCAGCCGGACACTCCAGGTCATCGGTTCCGGCGAGCCGTTTAACTGGCAGGCGCCGGCCAGCGGCTCCTGGCGCGTCTATGTGTTCAACACTTATAGCCACCCCGGCGCCGACGGTTCGACCGTCAACTATATCGACTCCCGGCTGGCCCCTGCCTTTATCGACCTCGCCCTTGAGCCCTATGCCAAGCGCCTGGCCGACCGCCTCGGCCGCTCCATCCCCGGCGACTTCATCGACAACGAGGGCGATTACGGCTGGGGCCTGGCCTGGTCGGCCACGCTCGACGAGAGGTACAGGGAACGCTACGGCCGCGACATCCGGCTCTGGCTGCCCCTCTCGATCGACCGCGATGTCGAGGGCGTTTTCGCCCGGGCCCGCTGGGAATGGTTCGACCTTGTCTCGGACATCTACGCGGAGACTTTCCGGGCGGTCACCGACTGGCACGAAAAGCGGGGCATGTACACGACGGCCCACTTCTGGGAGGAGGGGATCCAACCCCAGGTCTCAGCCGTCGGCGACCACCTGAAGATGCTCCGCTCCCTGACCATGCCGGGCCAGGACTGCCTCGGCCGGAAGCCGCTCCGCGTCCATGACTTCAAGGAGATAGAATCGGTGGCCGAGTTCCAGAACGTCCGGGCCGTGACCGAACTCATGGGAGCCGGAGGTTTCGAAGGGACTCCCTGGGGCACCTTTAACCCGGCCTTCCTGAAGCAGGCCGTGAACGCCGTGACCGCCTGGGGCATGAGCCATATCATCCCGCATGGCGTATTCACAACCCGTAAGCTGACCGGGAACCCCTGGCCCCCCGACTGGTACTCGGAGAACCCCATGTTCCCATACCTCCACCAGTGGACCGATTTCGCCCGGCGGGCGAGCTTTATCAATTCCCTGGGACGGGCCGTCCCCGATGTCCTGCTCTATAACCCCATCGAATCCGCTTGGATCGAAGCCGACGCCGGGCTCCTCGATGTCGAGATGTGGTCCTTCTCGGAAGAAAATCCGGCGGGCCGGAGGATAAACGCCATCGATAAAATTTACGCCCAGGCCATCGATGACCTGACGGCGGCCCGGGTCGAGTTTCTGGTCGGAGACCGCTTCTACCTCGAGCAGATGAAAATCGAGAGCGGCCGGCTGGTCCGCGGGGATATGGCCTTTCGGGCGATGGTATTGCCGGCCCTGGACATCATGTCGCTCAAGGCGGCGGAGAAGATCGTCGATTTTGCCAAGGCCGGTGGACGTGTTTACGCCCTCGCCGAGCTTCCCAAAGCGTCGGCGGAAGAGGGGATGGGAGATCCGCGGATGGGAAAGCTCATGGACGCGCTCCGGTCTCAGCCGACATTCCTGGCCTGCCCGGCCGGCGGATTAAGGGCGCTCCTTGAGGGAGAGAGAAAAGCCGACGGGCTGGAAAGCCCGGTTGAATTTAGATCCGGCGCGTTTGCGATGCTCCAGCACCGCCGCCGCATCGACGGCCGGGACTTTTTCTGGCTGGCCAATAATACCGACGCCTGGCAGACCTGCGAGATCGCTGCTCGGGGCGTCCGCGGCGCCGCGTCATTCTGGGATTGTGAAACGGGCGGGATTCGTCCTGTACCCTCGGTTGACACGGGCGGAGGAAGCACCCTCAGCTTAGTGTTCAAGCCGTACGAGGCCTATTGGCTCGTCTTCGATCCAAAGAAGAAAACGGTCGATGGTCCGGCCGAGAGAATACCCGAATTCGAGGTCGTCGCGACCGTCGAGGGGTCCTGGAAGGTCCTTTATGATCCGGCGATCCAGCCTGCGATGGAGTTCCCGATGACGCCGCCGGCGGAATTTGCGCGGGGAGTTGAGAAGCCGCTCGAGGACTGGGCGGCCTGGGGACTTCAGAAGTTCAGCGGGCTTCTGGATTACACCAAGACCGTTACCGTGGAAACACCCGGGAAGGGGATGAGCCTCGACCTCGGCAAGGTCTGTCATGTCGCCGAACTCTGGGTGAACGGAAAAAGCTGCGGCGCCAGGCTCTGGGGCCCGCACGTTTTCGAGGTCGGGGAGGCGCTCAATCCTGGGCAGAACGAAATCCGCATCCGGGTCGCCAACCTGATCAACAACAGCTACGGCGAGTTTACGGAGTCCGGCCTTTTCGGTCCGGTCCGACTTGTCAGGCTCCGATAGAATCAGTCCTCTTGGAGCGCTTCTATCCCCGCTTCGCCCTCAAGACGATCTCGCGGAGCCTCTCTCTTGTCTTGGCGGGCAGGGGCTCCGGCTTGTGATCGGCCAGGATGGCATCGATCTTTTCTTTGGCCCTCTCGGCCAGGTTTTTCCCGCCCTTGGAGCGCCAGCCCTCGAAGCTCGCCCTTTCGAAGAGGTCCGGGTACCAGCGTTCCTTGTAGTGCTTGAGAGTGTGCGGCGTGTTCAGGAAATCCCCGTCGGGCCCGAGCTCGGCGATCAAGTCCAAAGCCAGGGTTTCGTCGGTGATCTCGTACCCCTTCGTGAATGCCTTTATCCAGCTGACGGCCTCATGGCCGAGAAGGAGCTGGGCAAAGGAGAACGTGAGCCCCGACTCCAGGTACCCGAGGTCGTGGATGATATTGCTCCCGGCCAGGGTTTCGACAGCCAGGCTGAGCGCCGCCTCGGCCGCCGCCTGCTGGTCGAAGACCTTGGCCTCCGAGGCGCCGGCTATGGCGAAAGTGGGGAGTCCGTATCGGCGGCTCAACGCCGTGGTGATCGTCCGCTCCGGTTCGCAATAAGAGGTCACGAGGGTCTTCATGTCGAAGGTCCCGCCCGGGGGCATGCCCGGGATGATGACCGGCGCCCCCTCCCGTTTCAACTGGGAAAGAACCAGTCCGACCAGGACTCCGGCGAAGTCCAGGGCGACGGAGCCGGCCGGAGTCACCGGGCTTGTGATGGCCGCGGTCGATGAAGGGATGTAGAGCGAGGGGAGGTTCTTCGAAGCCAGGAAAAGGAGCTTCTCGAGGGCCTCCTTATTGTGCCGGAGTCCCGATACGGCGTTGATGTAGCAGGCCACGCTCGGGGTCCGGCGCAGGGTCTCCTCTCCTCCCATGACCGCCTCGGCCATCTCCACGGCGTCCCGGCAGCCGCTCGTTTCATAGGTCACATAGATGATCGGCTTGGTCGAGTGCGCCAGCATGGCCTCCATCTGGTAGCGGTCGGCGATTGTCCCGTCGACGTCCGAGGGCAGAACCATGGACATCACGTAATCGATATGCGGGAGATGATCACAAAGTGTGGCTCCCTCGACGACGTCCTGGAGGAGAGCCTTGCGGCGCACTCCCGACCGGTGATCGATGATGTTCAAGCAATCCGAGCCCGGGCCGTAGTAAGAACGATCGCCGCCCAGGCGCATGGCCGGCTTCCCTTCCCGGTTGAAGAGCGTCACTTCCCGGGGAACAGATGGGAGCATCTCCTCCACGAGATTCGCCCGAACGTAGACCCGGTTGCCGTCTTCGACCCGGGCTCCGGCTTTCTTGAGCAGCTCGACGGCTTCCGGAAGGTAAAGGCGGACGCCGACGCGATCCAGGATTTCCAGGCTGGCCTCGCGCATCCGGCGGAATTGCGCTTCCGATAGGCTCGGGAATATCGCTTTTGCCACCCTCTCCTTATTCGGCATTTGCGTTCTCCTTCAATTCTCCCCCGGGCCGCTCCTATTTCCCCCACCGGAGTCTTGGAGGCGCTCTCGGTGGGATCTGCTTCTTCTATAGATTGCGATTGCAGACAGCAGGCCGAGAGCGCACAAGCCGACGATGAGGGCAAAAAGATACCTGTAGCCGAGTCCTCCCGGGTAACGGTCCAAAAGGACGCCCCCGACGACCGGCATGAACACATCGGGTGCGAACCCGACGGCGGAAACGATCCCGGCCGCCGTGCCCGTGAGGGCTAGGGGGATATTTCCTTCTTCCAGGAGCGCGAAATAGATCCCTCTCAGGGCGAAGATCGCTAGCGAAGCGACGGCAGTGTTGGCGATCAAAACACCGATCAATTTCGGGTTTCCCGGCATGAGAACGAATACCCCGAAACTCACGATCAGGACGGCCAGACACCAAGCGGACGTACGGGACGTCCCGGCCTTGTCCGCCAGGAAACCGGCTCCCAGAGATGACAACGGCTTCATCCAATACTTGCCGACGCCGATCGCCCCTCCGAAGACGACGCTCATCAGAAAAGCATCCGTCGCAAAGGGCGTGAAATAATAGGATCCCCAATAGGCGCCGTAGGCCGCCAGGATGACGATTGAAATCATCCATACCCCGGGCATCTTCAGGACGGCGAGGACCTCCTTCGGGCCGATCTTGGGCCGCGCCTCTTTCGTCTGCGCCCCTTCAGTTCTTGGCGTATCCAGCAGCGTAAACCAGGCCATCACTCCGATCAGGATGTCGGTGATCGAAAAAAGGGCGATGACCCGGGAGAGCGCGTACTTCCCGCTTCCCAGCTTGGCGAAAACGGCCAGGAAAGCGGAAAGGATGGCCAATTCTCCGAGGCCTCTGGCGCTCTCCAGGATGCCGAACGCCCGGCCCTGCTCCCTGCTCGGAGCCCAGTTCCTGGTGGCCTTGATCAGGGCGCCCCAGAACGTCAGAGAGCAGGTGATCCCCCAAAAGGCATGAAGGGCGATGGACAGACGATACGACGGGAAGGTGGCGAAATAGAACCCTGCGATTCCTGTGGCCAGCATGGAAAAGCTGATCATCTTCCGCGGGGAGAGGCGGTCGGCCAGCCACCCGCCGGGGAAATAGGTGATCAACGATGTCGCGCCGAACACGCTCATCAGCACCCCGAGTTGGGTGTTCGTAACCCCCAACGCTTTCTGCAGGGGAAGATAATAAATTTCCCTGAGAAAGGGCAGAAGATAGATGGCCCCACCCGAGAGACTCAGGCAGGCCATGATCAGCCAGCGCCGCAACGAGCTCATGTTCGGCCGGCCAAATACCGGGTCATCATCCTCCCTTTGGAGGCCGGGCCTCGATCAAAAAAAACGAAAAGCTCATTCACCCACGCCACCTCTTACGGGAGGGGGCAGGGAAGAGGGAGTTTTCAGTCCTGCCTCAGCTCCGCGGCTTCGGACGGAGGCCGAGGAAATAAGCCGTGTTCGCATGGGGGTCGATCTTTGTCTTGATCCGCCCCGGAAGCGCGCTGAGGATCGGGTTGAGACCCGGGCCGTGCCCGGCCATGTTGCTGAAACCATGGATGACGACACCGATCGTCACCGCGCCTTCGTACCGGCCGCGGCCCCAATAATCATAATGATCCCGGATGGCCACGAGGTCGCCGAGCCGAAGCTTTTTGAGGCCGTATTCCTCGACCGTCTCGGGGCAAGTGGTTTGGATGTCGTAATCGACGACCTCGAGCGAGGAGCCGCCGAGGCCCGACCCCATGATATGTCCCGGGATTTCCATCACCACCGGAACGACCAATTCATCGCCCTCGATTGCGAGGCCCATCTTGGCCAGGAGTTCAGGCGACATCTTGTTCAGCCGGACGTCCTCGAATCCTTCGATCTTAAGCCCGACACCCTTGGCCTTGACCTGGACCTTATCGTTCAGGGCGAGCTTCTCGACGACATCCTTGGGGAACCAGACCTTGTCGTCCGATCCGGCGTGACGGCCGATGTAATAGCCCTTGCCGCCGCGGGCCTCCCCGCTTACGACCTCGGCCTCATTGCCGATGCAGGCCAGGATGGCCACCGCGCACTCGCTGGGGCTGGGCCTGTCCCGGCCCTGGATCGTGACATCCGGCTCAACATGGTCCCCTTGGGCCCAGCCGTAGGTCGGGTCGCCGAGGGAGACGTTGTAGTTGATCGAGGCCATGCCCAAGTCCAGCCAGGGCTTGCCGTCGTAGGTGATTGAATATTCGCGGCCCGACGTGGGCTGGACGACACCGTCGACGGCGGTGATGATCAAATCCTTTTCGTTGGTCTTCAGGACGCCGGGATTCGCGCTCTTTACACTCTGGGGCGAAGCCCCGGCCGGCGCCGCGATCGTCGCGGCCTCTCTTTTTGCCAGGACCAGGCCGAGGTATTTTCCGATATTCGCTGTCGGATCAAGCCGTCCTGTGATCTTCGCGAACCGCGTGGACAGGATCGGCGTCGCGCCCACCCCCAGGCCCGAGACGTCGCTCGGCCCGCCGCAGACCACACCGATCGTCGCCCCGCCTTTGTAGTATCCGCGTCCGTAGTCGGTCTGAGTGTCCTTGAGCAGCACGAGGTCGCCGAACCGAAGCTCGGTCAACCCGTATTTCTCGATGTCGGGCGGGAAGCAGGTCTGGAT
>Ga0102851_10000739_pt1 | contig 17306 bp, 17 predicted proteins | sample Mud3Dept3metaG_FD_79558 | JGI IMG/M metagenome (GOLD analysis project Ga0102851, IMG submission 79558) | Freshwater wetland microbial communities from Ohio, USA, analyzing the effect of biotic and abiotic controls - Mud 3 Core 4 Depth 3... | ecosystem: Environmental > Aquatic > Freshwater >... | reverse complement strand
GCCGGTATGCCGTCGTGGGTGTGGCCGCCGAAGATCACGTCGATGCCCGAAACGCGCTCGGCCATCTTGAGGTCCACGTCCATGCCGTTGTGGGAGATCACGACCACGACGTCCGGCTTCTCCTTGGAGCGGACCAGGTCGACCACCTTCTGCATGTCGGCGTCGTTGATGCCGAAGGTCCAGTCCGGAATGAAGCGCTGCGGGTTGGCGATCGGGGTGTAGGGAAACGCCTGGCCGATCACCGCGACGCGCGCGCCGCCGACGGTCTTGATCGCGTAGGGCTTGAAGGCAAGACCCGTGTCGGCGTTGAAGCCTGGGAAGTCCTGGAACTTGTAGTCGAACATCGCGTCCTCCTTGACGCGCACGTTCTGGGCGACGAAATCGCCCTTGAATTCGCCGATGTTCGCGATCACCTCCTTGTCGAGGTAGGTGAACTCCCAGTGGCCCGTCATGACGTCCACGCCGAGCAGGTTGCACGCGCCGACCATGTCCCTGCCGCGCGTCCAGTAGGCCGTGCCGGAGCCCTGCCAAGTGTCGCCGCCGTCGAGCAGCAGGCTGTTGCCCGGGCCGCGGCTGTCGCGGATGCGCTTCACGAGGGTCTTGAGGTGGGCGAAGCCACCGACCTTCCCGTACTTCACCGCAGCGCTGTCGAAGTCGATAAAGGTGAAGGCGTGCGCCTCGATCCCACCCGCGGGGATGTCGAAGTGCTTGAGGAACGCCTGGCCGACCAGGTGCGGGGCCTTGCCCAAGGCAGCCCCGACCCCGAGGTTGACGTTGGGCTCCCGAAAATAGACGGGGTGCAGCTGGGCATGCACGTCGGTGATGTGCAGGAGCGAGACGTTGCCGAACTTCGGCACCTCGTAGAGGTCCGCCGGTTGGCGCATGGTGGCGAATACCGACCGTGGCAGCATGCCGGCCGCACCCGCGATGCCGAGCAGCTTGACGAATTCGCGACGCGAGATAGTCATGACGAAGCCATCCTCCGTTGGTTGAAGTCCGAGAAATCAGCCCGAGTTCCTCACCACAGAGACACGGCGGCACGGCGAAGGTCGAAGAACCGAAGGATTGCCGAGCGAATGCTCATCATCCTGTCGACGAACGCCCCTCGAAGGCTTGGCCATGGTTCTTCTCTGCGTTTCTGCGCCTCTGTGGTTCAATTCAAGGTTTCCGGGACGAGCCGAGCACGCCGCCGTTGGACACCCGCCTCCTCGCCCGTATCCTCCTGATCCTGGTCGCGATCGCGGCCGTGGCGGGCACGTGGGTGGCCATCCAGCCGCCCGACGACCTGACCCGGCTGCCGACCGAGCCCGCGGCACTCCGTCTCGGCCCGCTCGCCGCCGAGGCCGCCCAGCGCTGCCGCGAGGCGCTCGCGCGCGAGCGGCCGCTGCTCGACGCCAGATCGATCGTGCTGCTCGGCATCGCACCCGTGGCGGGCGACCGGGACCCCGGCGCCCTGCGCGTCGAGGGCTCGTTCCGCGAGACGGGCGTCGGCGGCACCAGCGTCGTCCGGCACGTCCGGTGCAACGTCTCCGCCGCCAGCGTGCGCAGCGTCGAGGTCACCAACCCGGGAGACTAGCACCGCGGCTCGCATGATCCCTCGACGACCAGCGGACGGGGGCTCCGCGCCGATGCGGGCAGCCGCAACAGCAGCAGGACGACGAGTGTCACCGCGTACACCAAGGGCTCGATCCGATCGAGCTTGCTCGACCAGAGGAAGTGCAGCACGGCGAGCACGCCGATCGCGTAGACGAGCCGGTGCAGACGCTGCCAGTTGGGGCCGAGGCGCCGCATCATCGCGCGGGTCGAGGTGGCGGCGAGCGGCACCATCAGCACCAGCGCGGCCAGCCCGACGGTGACATAGGGACGCTTCAGAACGTCCACGAGAATCTCGTCCCAAACCAGCCCGCGGTCGAGTGCGACGTAGGTCAGCCCGTGCAGCACCGCGTAGCCGAAGGCGAGCAGGCCGAGCGGGCGCCGGAATCGCAACAGCCACTGCCAGCCGGTCCAGCGCCGCAGCGGGGTGACGGTGAGCGTGGCGAGCAGCAGACGCAGCGTCCAGTCGCCCGTCCGGTGCAGCACCGTCTCGACCGGGTTGGCACCGAGTCCGTCCGTCGCCGCGTCCACCACCAGCAGCGCCAGCGGGACGAGGGCGACCAGCACGACCACGGCCTGCGCGGCGCGCGGCGGCTGCCAGCGGCGAAGCGCAGCGATCGTCTTCAATAGTGCCGGCTCAGGTCCATGCCGCGGTACAGGTCGGCGACTTCCGTCGCATAGCCGTTGAACATCAGGGTCGGGCGACGCCGGGCGAACAGGCCGGCACCGAGCGGACGCTCGCGACCCTGACTCCAGCGCGGGTGGTCGACCTGCGGATTGACGTTGGCGTAGAAACCATACTCGTCGGGCTGCATCAGCGCCCAGGTCGTCCTGGGCATCTGCTCGGTGAACCGGACGCGCACGATCGACTTGGCGCTCTTGAAGCCGTACTTCCACGGCACCACGAGGCGCAGCGGCGCGCCGTTTTGGCCCGGCAGCACCTCACCGTAGCACCCCGTCGCGAGCAGCGCGAGCGGGTGCATGGCCTCGTCGATCCGCAGCCCCTCGACGTAGGGCCAGGGCAGCACGGGCCGGCGCTGCCCGGGCAGGCGATCAGGATCGGAGATCGACTCGAACTCGACGAACTTCGCCTTCGACGTCGGCTTGAAGCGCGCCAGGACGGCGTTCAGCGGCACCCCGACCCAGGGCACGACGGCCGCCCAGGTCTCGACGCAGCGCAGACGGTAGATCCGCTCCTCCTGCGGAAACTGCGTGAGGAGGTCGTCGATGCCGATCGCGCCCGGCGCCTCGCATTCGCCTTCGGCCTTGAGGGTCCACGGACGCGTCCGCAGGAGGTGGGCGTTCCGCGCCGGAGCCTCCTTGCCGACCCCGAGCTCGACGAAATTGTTGTAGCTCGTGAAGTCACCGTAGTCGGTCGGCTCGAGCTCCTTGCCGTGCGACGTTTCCTGCAGGTCGACGATCGGGGCAAGGCGGCCGGGACGGGCCACCGCCGCCTCACCAGGCCTGGCCGCCAGCAGCGCCGCACCAGCGGCCGCCACGCGCAGAAAGCGGCGCCGGTCTTCCCAGACCGCGCGGGGCGTGATCTCCGATGACGGCACGACCGGGATTCGAATTCGCCGCAAGGTCTACCCCTTCGGACAGGAACCGCATGCAATCATCCGCCAAACATGCGGCACAGACACCCGCTATTCCCCGCGGTCTTCGCGATCCGCTGCGAACGCCTCCGGCCAGCAGGCCTCTAGCGCCGCGGCCAGCCGCGGCACGGTCGGCAGCTCGGCGAACGCCGCGGGTTCCACCCAGCGGGAGGCCGAGTGCTCCCAGTCGAGCCGGACCGTCGGCGGCGCCGCGAGGTCGAAAAGAAAGGGATGAACGACCCATTGCCGGCCGAGCGCCGGGTCGGCGACGGCCAGCGGCACGCCGGCCCTCACTAGGTGCAGCTCGGACCGATCGATGCCCGTTTCCTCCTCGATCTCCCGCAGGGCCTGGGCCAGCGCGGTCGGCTCCTCCAGGTAACCGCTCACCGCTGCCCAGCGGCCGCGGTAGCTGCCGACCCCCTCGCCGCGCCGCAACAGCAGGACCGACCCGGCGTGGCGCAGGAACGCCGTCACGACATGGACCTGCTCGGCCATAGCGCGCCCCTTCTGCCTGCCACCCTGTCGGCCGCGGCAGTCTACCTTGCAGGACGGGTGCCTGATCCGCGGCACCGGTTTAGAATTTAGACTTACTCGCGCTCTGTGCCCGCCATCGAATCCGACCGACGATGCCCTCGCCACGCCACCTCCTCATGCCCGCCCGCGCACTCGTCGCGGGCCTCGTCCTCGGCACCACCACCGCCTGGGCGGCCGGCGACGCCGGCGCCTGGAGCCGCGCCGGCGAGCGGGGTGAGGCCATCCGCATCGACCCGAGCACGCAGCGGGCGACCGTCACGGGCAGCGACGGGACGAGCCGCCCGCTCTGGGACGGTGTGCACCGGCTCGAGGACGGGCGCACGCTGATCATCCGCTCGGGCGTGGTCGTGCAGGACGTCGACATGAGCGCGTCGAAGCGAGAGCCGTTGCGGATCCAGGAGGATGCCGAGGCCGTCTCGCCCTGTGTCGCACTGACGCGGAGGGTCTGCGGGCTCAAGTCCGAATGCGAGAGCGCCAACGCCTGCGGGCTCGCCCGCCAGCTCCAGAAGTTCGAGGACGAGGAGCGTCACGAACGCCCCGACATTGCGCCGCAGACCATCCTGCGCCAGTGTCGCGACGCCCTGAGCAATCCGACCATTTTCCCCGGCTGCCTGGCCAACGCGACCCTGAGCGACGACAGTCCCTGCAAGGCGCTGCTGCGGCGCGTCTGCGGAAAGGCCAACGAGTGCGGCAGCGCGCCGCCCTGCAAGGCCGCACGCCAGCTCGGCGAGATGGAGATCGACGAGCGGCTGTCGGCCGCTCAGCCGGAGCTGAACCCCCGCGCCGCAGGCCAGTGCACGCAGGCGCTGCTGGACAAGGACTTCTTCCTGCCCTGCCGCTGACGGCCCGGTCGCGGGGGCGGGCACCCGAAAGGGCGCCGGCCTCCGGCCGGCGCTTGTGGATTTAGATGCGAACAATTATCATTTCCTCAATCTGGTACCCTGGTTGAGGTAAATGCCATGCGCTCCACCGCCACCCTGCTCGCCGCCGTCCTCGTCGCCACCGTACTGACACCGATCGCCGCAACAGCAGCCGAGGTCGTCGTGTATTCGGCGCGCAACGAGCAGCTGATCAAGCCCCTCTTCGACACCTATACCGCGAAGACCGGCGTCGGGGTCCGCTTCATCACCGACAAGGAGGGGCCGCTGCTCGCGCGGCTCCGGGCGGAGGGCGCCAACACCCCGGCCGACCTGCTGATCACCGTCGATGCCGGAAACCTCTGGCAGGCCGCCGAGGTCGGGGTCCTCGCCCCGCTCGACTCGCCGGTCCTGGAGGGCAACATCCCCGCGCACCTGCGCGATCCGGGCGGCCAGTGGTTCGGTTTGTCGATCCGGGCCAGACCGCTCGTCTATAGCACCGAGCGGGTCAAGCCGGCGGAGCTCGTGAGCTATGAGGACCTGGCGGACCCGAAATGGAAGGGACGGCTATGCCTGCGCACGTCCAAGAAGGTCTACAACCAGTCGCTCGTCGCCATGATGCTCGCCCGGCTCGGCGAGGCCGAGACCGCCCGCGTGGTCCAAGGTTGGGTCGCCAACCTCGCGACCGAGCCCTTCGCCAGCGACAACCAGGTCATGGAGGCGATCGACTCGGGCAGATGTGACGTCGGCATCGTGAACACCTACTACTTCGGACGCCTAGCGAAGGAGCGCCCGGCCATGACGGTGGCCATCGCCTGGCCGAACCAGGCCAGCTCGGGGGTTCACGTCAACATCTCGGGCGCCGGCGTGACCCGCCATGCCAAGCATCCCGACGAAGCCCGCCGGCTCCTCGAGTGGCTGTCCTCGCCCGAGGCCCAGGGACTGTTCGCAAGCCTGAACCTCGAGTACCCCGCGAACCCCGCCGTGGCGGCCGATCCCGCCGTTGCCGCCTGGGGCAGCTTCAAGGCCGACCCCGCCAACGTGGCCGAGGCCGGGCGCCTGCAGGCGGCGGCGGTGATGCTGATGGACCGCGCGGGCTATCGCTGAGGTGCCCCGAGTTTCCGACGCCATGGCGCCGGGCCTGCGCGAAACCCGGTCGCGACTGCACGGCCCGCCCCGGAACCGGCCACTGCGGGCCGCGGTGCTGCTGGTGGGCGCGCTGACGGCGGTGCCGCTCGCCGTGCTGTTCTCGGCCTGGGCGAGCCCCGAAACCGCTGTCTGGGAGCACCTGGCGGCCACCGTGCTGCCCAACCTGCTGCGCAACACCGCCGCGCTGGTGCTCGGCGTCGGCATCGGCACCCTGATCCTCGGCTGCGGCCTCGCCTGGCTGACCGCGCGGTGCGAGTTTCCCGGCAGGCGCTGGCTGGACTGGGGTCTGATGCTGCCGCTCGCCCTGCCGGCCTATGTCCTCGCCTTCGTCGTGCAGGGGCTGTTCGACACCGCCGGGCCCGTCCAGCGACTGCTGAGCCAGATTCCGGGGCTCGAGAGGGTCAGCTTCGAGGCCCGCGGCACCCCCTGGGTGATTGCCGTGCTCACGCTGGCCTTCTACCCCTATGTCTACCTGCTCGCCCGCGCGGCCTTCCTGGGGATCGGCCGCGGCACGCTCGAGGCCGCGCGCCTGCTCGGCCTCGGGCCCTGGGGGACCTTTCTCCGCGTCGTCCTGCCGACCGCCCGGCCCGCCATCGTTGCCGGCCTCGCGCTCGCCGTCATGGAGACGCTCGCCGACTTCGGCGCCGTCAGCGTGTTCAACTACGACACCTTCACCACCGCGATCTACAAGGCGTGGTTCGGGCTGTTCAACCTTCCGGCGGCGGCGCAGCTGGCCTCGCTCCTCCTGCTGCTCGTCGCCCTTGCCCTTGCCGGCGAGCGGCGGCTGCGGGGCGCAGCGCGGTTCCACGAGACCGCGCGTGGCGCGCCCCCGCCCCGGATCCGGCTGGCGGGCTGGCGCGCCATCCTGGCCGCGACAGCCGGCGGCGCCGTGTTGGCAGTGGGGTTCGTCCTGCCGATGACCCAGCTCGTCGGCTGGGTCGCGGTTTCCGCCGGCGGCGGGCTCGACGACCGCTACTGGGCGCTGCTCGGGCGCACCCTGCTGCTCGGCGGGAGTGCGGCGCTGGTGACCGTCACCGGGGCGCTGCTGATCGGCCTCGCCCGTCGCCGTCTTGGCGACCGGCCGAGCCGGATCGCGGCGGACCTGTCGGCGCTCGGCTACGCCCTGCCCGGCTCGGTCCTGGCGGTGGGCGTGATGCTGAGCTTCGCGGGCATCGACAACGCGCTCAACACCCTTTGGCGCCTGGCCGGCGGCGGCAGCCTGGGGCCGGTCCTGAGCGGCTCGATCGCCGCGCTGCTGCTGGCCTACCTGATCCGCTTCCTCGCCGTCGCCAATGGTCCGGTCGACAGCGCGCTCGAGCGCCTGCGGCCGAGCGTCGTGGAGGCCGCCCGCGCGCTCGGGGCCCGCGGTCTGGACCTGGCCCGGCGCATCTACCTGCCGCTGCTCCGCCCAGGGCTGCTCACCGCCGCCCTGCTGGTCCTGGTCGAGGTGATGAAGGAAATGCCAGCCACCCTGCTGCTGCGACCGTTCGGCTGGGACACTCTCGCCGTAAGGATCTTCGAGTTCACGTCCGAGGGGGAGTGGCAGCGGGCGGCGCTGCCGGCAGTCACCCTCGTCCTGGCCGGTCTCGGCCCCGTGATCTGGCTGGCCCGCCGCTCGGCCGGTGCGCACGAGAGTTCCTGACCACGATGCCCGACACCCTCCTTAAGCTCGACGACATCGCCTGCCGCTACGGGGAGCTCACGGCCGTCGATGGCCTTTCACTGCGCCTGCGACGCGGCGAGATCGGCTGTCTGCTCGGCCCGAGCGGCTGCGGCAAGACGACGGTCCTGCGCGCCATCGCAGGCTTCGAGCCGATCTGCGCTGGCACGATCCGCCTCGACGGCCGCGACATCGCGACTCCCGCCGGCGGGCTGCCACCGGACCGCCGCGGCGTCGGCATGGTGTTCCAGGACTATGCGCTCTTTCCCCACCTCAGCGCGGCGCAGAACGTGGCCTTCGGGCTGCGGCACCTGCCGAGACGCGAGCGTCGGGACGTGGCCCGGCGCCTCCTGGATCTGGTCGGACTGGACGGGCTGGTCGACCGCTATCCACACGAGCTCTCCGGCGGCCAGCAGCAGCGGGTCGCCGTGGCGCGGGCCGTGGCGCCGCAGCCGCCGCTGGTGCTGATGGACGAACCGTTCTCCAACCTCGACGTCGACCTGCGGGAGCGGCTCGGCGGCGACATCCGCCGCCTGCTGAAGGAGCAGGGGATCGCCGCCCTTTTCGTCACCCACGACCAGCACGAGGCTTTCCTGATCGGCGACCGCATCGGCGTGATGAGGGAGGGTCGGCTGCTGCAGTGGGACAGCGCCTTCGCGCTCTACCACCAGCCCGCCGACCGCTTCGTCGCCGACTTCATCGGCCAGGGCCGGCTGATCAGCGGTGTGCTCAGCGCGCCCGATGCGATCGAGACCGCGTTCGGCATGATCCGCGGCAACGTGGCCTACGGGTGGCCGGCGGGCCGCCGCGTGGCGCTTCTGCTGCGCCCCGACGACGTGGTGCCGGACCCGGCCGGACCGGTCGAGGGCGAGGTCGTGGGCCGCGCCTTCAAGGGAGCCGAGACGCTCTACACGTTGCGCTTGGCACCGGACGCCGAGGTCCTGTGCGAGGTCCCGAGCCGGCTGGACTACCCCATCGGCGCACGGCTGCGGGTGCGGGCCGAGGTCGAGCACCTGATCGTGTTCGCGGACTGACCGGACAATCCGACGTGGATCCCGGGGTGGAGACTTCACCCCGGCACCGCTATCCTGCCGCCTCGTCGACTCCCACCCGGCCGCCCACCGGCGACCGCTCAGCGCCAAACCCGACCCGACCATGACACGCACCCTGCCCCATCGACTCCCCCGCTGGCTGCTCGCCGGCCTGGCATTCCTGGCGCCCGTCACCGGCGCTGCCACCTACCCCCTGCCGCCGCCCGGGGAGGCGGTGATCGGCGAGGTGGTGGCGCTGCCCGGCGAGCGTCGGGACACGCTCTCGGACATCGCGCGCCGGTACAACGTCGGCTGGGACGCGATCCGCCAGGCGAACCCCGGCGTGAACGCCTGGATGGTCGATCGGGACGTGTCGGTGATCCTGCCGACCCAGTACATTCTGCCGGCGGCTCCTCGCGAGGGCGTCGTCCTGAACCTGGCGGAGATGCGTGTCTACTACTTCCCGCCGGCGAAGGCGGGCCAGCCGCCCGAGGTCGTGACCTACCCCGCGAGCATCGGCCGCATGGACTGGCGCACGCCGCTCGGCCCGACGACGATCATGCGGAAGACCGAGAACCCGGTGTGGAACCCGCCGGCGTCGATCAAGCGCGAGCACGCCGAGAAAGGCGACTTCCTGCCCGATTCGGTCGCGGCGGGCGACGACAACCCCCTCGGCCGGCACGCGCTCTACCTGGGCCGCTCCGGCTACCTGATCCACGGCACGAACCGCCCCTACGGCATCGGCATGCGGGTCACGCACGGCTGCGTCCGGCTCTACCCGGAGGACGTCGAGGAGCTGTTCAAGCGCGTCGCGGTCGGCACCCGGGTGCTGATGCTCGACGCGCCGTTCAAGGCGGGCTGGAAGGACGACGTCCTCTACGTCGAGGCGCACCCGGCCTTCAACGAGGAGGCGGAACCGGAGGCCCACAAGGACATCTCGCCGGTCCGGCAGGTCGTGCTGGATGCGGTGCGCGGCCAGCCGCACAGCGCGATCGACTGGACGGAGATCGAGCTCATCGCCCGGCAGGCCACCGGTGTGCCCATGGCCACCTCGATCACGCGCAGCCGGGCCGTGGTCGAGCAGGCGACCCAGCCCCAGGCGGCGGTCCCGGCCACTGCCCCGGCGCGGACCGGGTCGAAGGCCGACCCGCGGCCGCAGGTGCCAACCCGGACCGGGGCCCCTGTCGCCAAGGACCGGAAGTCGCGCTCCTGAAACAGGGGTCCGACCTGCCGCGGGCCCTCTGAAACGGCGAACCCCGCCTCGCGGCGGGGTTCGCTCGAGCGATCGCTGGGGTGCGGGCCAGGCCCGCACGCGATCACTTGTACATCGACTTCTTGAACATGCGGTCCAGCTGCTCGCTATTGTTGCGGCAGCAGCTGTTGGCAGCGTCCGCCTTCTGGCTGGCAGCGTCAGCAGTCTGCTGCGCGCGCACCGCCTGGGCCCGCACTTCGTCGAGCTGGGCGGTGGTGGCGCAGCCGGAGAGCAGCAGGACGCTGGCAGCGCCAGCAAGCAGGATCTTGGAAATTTGCATCATTGTCTTCCTCGCGAGTAGTGAAATGAAGCTGAACGTGCGCCCGGCCCCCGCCGGACGAACTTAAATTCTATCCCACCGGCGACGGCATGGCCACTCGGGCGCCGCTTCCAGCGGGTTTGGTACGGCATTTCCACCTCGCCCCGCGGGGATTTCCTCGGCAACACAGCGCAATTGCCGCCAACGCGACCGACCGGCCGGCGATCTGAACACTCGGCCCCGGCCGCTCAGTGGCTAGTGCCGCTGGATCGCGTCACCTTGTTGTGCACGTTGTACTTCCCCACCGGCTTGCGCATGGGGATGCGCTTGACCTCCGCCAGGGTGGCGGCGTCGAAGACGATCAGGGCGCCGTCCTGCTCCCACAGGCTCGCGAGCGCGTAGCGCCCGTCCCGGGTGAACTCGACGTGGGCGAGGGTCCTGCCCGGCTCCGGCCGCAGCTCGGCGACGACCGCGAGGCGCTGCTTGTCGATGACCTGCAGGGTGTCCTTGCGGTCGCTGAGCATCGCGTCGGCCCAGGCGTACGGCGTGGCCTCGTGGCTTCTCAGGAAGAACCCGGGGCCGAGCGTCGGGATCTCCCTGACGACCGACCAGTCCTGCATGTCGACCACGCTGACGACACCCTCCTTGAGGTTGGGCGTCGCCATGACCGTCCGGCCGTCGCGTTGCCAGGTGATGCCCGAGCCGAGATGCGGCATCCCGGGAAGGTCCAGGTCCGCGATCTTGCGCCGCACGTCGAGGTTCACGACCTGCCCCTTCGTCGCTCCCCGCGAGGCACCCATGACGTACGCATAGCTCGCGTCGAAGAAGAAATCGTCCAGCACGTCGTCGAGCCGGGTCCGGCGCGGCGTCAGGAAACCGGTCTGCTGCAGCCCCTCGCCCAGCTTGTAGTCGTGCACCAGCCCGTCGAAGACCGGCTCGGCGTTCGGGTCGTAGCTGATCTCCCAGATCTCCGGGATGTCCTTCATCGCCGCGACGAAGGCGCGACGCGGTGCGGCATCGTAGACGGCGGAGACGCGCGACTCCCGCCCCTGCAGGTCGGCGGCGGGATAGACGCGGAGCAGATTGAGATCGGCGTCGAGCAGCACGAGCGTGCGTGGCAGGTAGTTCGCGACCATCACGTACCTGCCGTCTGCGGACACGGCGAGGTTGCGGGTGTTGATGGCGGCGCGGATCTCGGCGACGGTTTCCAGGTTCCAGATGTCGAACTTGGACACCCAGCCGTCGCGCGAGGCAAAGAACACGTGGCGGCCCTCCGGCGTGAACTTCGGCCCGCCGTGCAGGGCATAGCGGGACGGGAATCGGTGGATGGGCTCGAGCCGATCGCCGTCCAGGACCGACACGTGGTGGTCACCCTGTTCGACCACGATGAAGAGGTTCATCGGGTCGGCCGCGAACCGCGGCCGGTCGGGCAGCGTGCCCGGCGCCCGGTGCACGACCCGCGAGGCCAGGATCTGCGCCTCGCCCCATTCCGGCGGCGGCGATACCGGCGCGTAGATCCACTGCGCGAGGCCCTCGAGCGCCTCGGCCGGCAGCCGGTCGGCAAAGCCCTGCATCTGCGTCGCCGGGCGACCCGCCGAGATGACCCTGATCGCGTCCGCCTTCTTCAGCCGCTCGAGACTCTCGGGCAGCAGGGCCGGCCCCATCCCGCCGAAACGATCCACGCCGTGACAGCTCGCGCAATGCTCGCGGTAGAGCGCGGCGGGATCGGCGCCGGCGATACGGCAGAGCAGCAGCAGGCCGAGGGCCACGCCGACTTGGATCGCTTTCATCCGGGATTCCTCACCACAGAGACACCGAGGCACAGAGGAATTCGGACAAACAACGGGCTTCGACCGGATGTCTGCCGCCGTTCGGGCCAGGGCGCTTGGAACGACGAGCCATTGTCTTTCTCTGTGCCTCTGCGCCTGGGTGGTTGCAGAGGTTCATCGCGCGGTCTGAACGGCGGGCCGCGCCCAGGGTGAGACCGCAAGACGCGGCCCCTGCCCGCTCACGCCGATCTCCTCGTCGCTCAGGTAGCAACCCGGGTCCTCCGCCCAGGCGTCGCCCGTCAGCTGCTGGGCGCGCACGCGCGTGTTGCCGTTGCAGATCGCGAGGTGACGGCAGGTGCCGCAGCGGCCGGTCACGGGTCGCGGATGCTGCTTCAGGCCGGCCATGAGCGGGTCGGACAGGTCCTGCCAGATCACGGAGAACGGTCGCTGCCTCACATTGCCGAGGCCGTGGTGCCACCACATGGTGTCGGGGTGGACGTTGCCCTCGTTGTCGATGTTCGCGACGTTCACGCCGGACGCGTTGCCGCCCCAGGCCACGAGCAGTGCCTCGATGTGCGCGGCGAGCGCGGGAAAGCGCTCGCGCACCCACAGCAGCAGATAGACGCCGTCGGCATCGTTGTTGCCGGTGACGAACTCCTTCCCGATGCCGCGGCGCGCATGGTCCCAGGCCGCCTCGAACAGCAGGTCCATCGCCCAGCGCGTCGTGCGGTGATGCGCGTCGTCCACGCGGTTCTTGTTGCCGCGTCCGGCGTAGTTCAGGTGCGAGAAATAGAACTTGTCGATCTGCTCGTCGTCGAGCAGTCGCAGCAACGCCGGGAGGTCGGCCGCGTTGTCCTCGGTCATGGTGTAGCGGACCCCGACCTTGATGCCCAGGTCGCGGCAAAGCCGCACGGCGCGCAGCGAGCGGTCGAACGCGCCCGCCAGCCGCCGGAAGCGGTCGTGCGTCGCCGCGATCCCGTCGAGGCTGATGCCCACGTAGTCGAAGCCGACCGCGGCGATGCGCCCGGCCATCGCATCGTCGATGAGCGTTCCATTCGACGACAGGCCGGTGTAGAAGCCGAGGGCCCTGGCACGCGCCGCGATCTCGAACAGATCGGCGCGCAGCAGCGGCTCGCCACCCGACAGGATCAGCACCGGCACGCCGAAGGCGCGCAGGTCGTCCATGACGGCAAAGACCTCCGCGGTCGACAGCTCGCCGGGAAAGTCCTTGTCGGCCGAGATCGAGTAGCAGTGCCTGCAGGTCAGGTTGCAGCGCCGCACGAGGTTCCAGATCACCACGGGACCGGGTGGCGCCTGGCGCGGGCGCGGCGGTGACGGGCTGGCGATCTCCTGCATGAACTGCGAAATCCGGAACATCTCGACCTCGGTGCTCGGCTCGGCGCGCGGGGCGGCCGCTAGGGCTGCAGCCGCAGCCCGGTCTTCTTCAGTATGCGCGTGCTGTAGAGCACGTCATGCGCCCGGCAGGCAGGCCCCAGCCGCTCGGCGATGACGGCCAGCTTGCGCTCCACCTCGCCCCGATCCCTGCCGTGCACCATCGCGAACAGGTTGTACGGCCACTCGGGCAGCCGGCGCGGCCGCCGGTAGCAGTGGCTGACGAACTCGAGCCCGCCCACCGCTTCGCCGAGCGCGTCGACCCGATCGTCGGCCACGTCCCACACGCTCATGCCGTTCGCCGCGTAGCCGAGCGCGTAGTGGTTCGGGACGGCCCCGATGCGGCGGATGGCGCCATTGGCCAGCAGCTGCTGGAACCGCGCCTTCACCTCCTCCACGCCCAGGCCGAGCTGCTCCGCGATCGCGTGATAGGGCCGGGGCACCAGCGGCAGGCCCGCCTGCGTCGCCCTTACCAGCCTGCGGTCGGTCGCGTCCAGGGTCGGCTCAGGTCGCGACGGCATCGGTCAGGCCACCAGCCGCAGCTCGACGAAGTATTCCCGCTCCTTGGGGAACAGGTAGACCCCGAGACCCGTCGCCGCCTCGATGCGGCGCGCGATCTCCGGCACCTGCTCCGGCGACTCGGTCGCCAGCACGAACCACATGTTGAGGCGATGCTCGCGGCGGTAGTTGTGGGCGACCTCCGGAAATGCGTTGACCAGGTCGGCGAGGCGGTCGAAATCCTCGTCCGGCGCCGAGAGCGCCGCGAGCACGAAGCTGCCGCCCATCCGCTCGACCTGGTACAGCGGCCCGAAGCGCGCGAGGACTCCGCGCTCCAGGAGACCGCGAAGGCGGTCGATCAGCTCCTGCTCGCCGATGCCGAGCGTCCGCGCCACGGCGGCATAGGGCTCGTCGCAGACCGGGAAACCGCCCTGCAGCGCGTTGACGATCGCGCGGTCAGTCTCATCCATGGGCGGCACTGCCGGAGCTGAAATAACGGGCCCCCGTCTGCTTGAAGCGGCGGCGGCTGAACAGCAGCGCGTGCGGCAGGCCGTCGAGCCCGTGGGCGCCGGCGATCGCCCCTACGCGCTCGGCCACCTCGTCGCGCGCGCGGCCGTGGATCATGCAGAACAGGTTGTAGCCCCAGTGCGGCAGGTCGCGCTCGCGCCGGTAGCACAGCGTCACACCCGGCTCGGCGGCGAGCCGCCGGCCCACGGCCGAGATATCGGCGTCGGGCACGTCCCACACCGCCATCGCGTTGGCGGTGTAGCCGAGCTCGTGGTGGCGCACCACCACACCGAAGCGCTTGAGCAGCCGCTCCGCGAGCCAGCCACGGATCTGCGCGAGCACTGTCTCCTCGTCCAGCCCGCAGCGCAGCGCCAGCCGCGCGAAGGGCCTCGGGACCAGCTCGAGACCATCCTCGAGCGCCGCCATCAGCCGCCGCTGCGCGTCGCCGAGCGCGGCCGGCGAGGGCTCCTGCGCCTGGGCGGAACGCTCGTGCCAGCGCCGCCCGCCGCATAGGTCGAAGCCCAGATCGATGTGGAACTCCTCGCGCAGGGGCAGCGAGATCACCGGGCATCCCGTCGTCCGACGGATGCGCTCGAGCGTCGCGTCGAGCCGCGCCCCGTCGGCGGCGGCGAGCACGAACCACAGGTTGAATGCGTGCTCGCGCTCGTAGTTGTGGTTCACCTCGGCCAAGCCGCTGACAACCTCGGCGACCTCGGCGAGCCGCTCCGCGGGGGCCGCCAGCGCCGCGAGCGTGCTCGCGCCGATGCGCCGCGGCGCGACGACCGCGCCGATGCGGCTGACCGCCCCCCGCTCGCGCAGCGTCCGCAGGGCGGAGATCAAGTCGCCCTCCTCGCAGCCGAGCCGCTCCGCCATCACGGCATAGGGCCGGCCCACCAGCGGGAAGTCCCGCTGGAACCCGTTGAGCAGGGACAGGTCGAAGGTGTCCACCGTCAGAACCCCGTGCGGCCCGCACGGGCCGTGAAGAAGATGCCGCTGGGGCTCTGTGCCGGAAGCTCCGCGATGGGCGCCAGACGGGCCGTGTCGTAGACCACGACCTTGTGGTCGTCGCGCGACGAGACCCAGACCGCCTCGCCGCGCGGCGTGAACTCCAGGTGCAGCACCGCCTTGCCCGGCTCCAGCGTCCGCACCACGGCGTGGCTGAGCGTGTCGATCACCTGCACCGCCTCGTTGTCGGGAAAGGCGAAGTTGACCCACACCTGCCGCCCGTCGGGCCGCGCCATGACGAAGACCGGCTGCCCTTTCACCGGGATGCGTCCGACCTCGCGCCAGTCCACCATGTCGACCACCAGCACCTCGTGCCGCCCGACGGCGGGCAGGTAGGCGTTGCGCCCGGCAATCGCCCAGCCGCGCAGGTGCGGCATCTTGTAGACGGGCAGCCTCTCCTCCCCCCTGCCATAGCCCGCTAGTATCCGCCGGACGCCCTGCTCCGGGCGCCAGAGATCGAGCAGCGCGATACCGTCCTCGCCGAACAGGCCGGCTAGGTAGTAGCGCCCGTCCGGCGTGACCAGGCCGTCGTAGGGCTGCAGCCCGACGCCCGTGTGCTTGGTCACGACGGGCCGCCGGGGGTCGGCGAGGTCCGCCACCCAGATCTCGCCGGCGTCGTAGAGGGCGTAGACGAAGCGGTTGCCCGGCACGTCGGCGAGCCCGACCACCTTCGACCGCTTCCCCTCGCTGCCGTAGGTCGCCGGTATGTCCGCGAGCTGCTCGAGCGTCTCCGCATCGAAGACCTTCACCCCACCCGGATCGTAGTTCTGTGCCACCACCAGGCGGCCGTCCTGCGAGATGGAGCCGCCGATGGAATTCCCGGCCTGCACGACGCGGCGGTCGATGCGCCGCGTGAGCAGGTCGACTTTGGTGAGGCCGCCGTCGCGGCCGAAGACATACGCGTAGCGCGCGTCGCGCGAAAAAACCGCGTGGGCATGGGAGAGGTCGCCGAGCCCGTCGACCACGCCCAGGCTGCGCCGCGCGGTCGTGTCCACCACCTGCACCCGGCCATTCGCACGCTCGACGACGATGCCCAGGTCGGCGGTGCCACGCAGGCCATCGCCGTCGGGCGATTCGGCCGCGGTCAGCCGACCCCCGGCCATTGCCGCGAGCGCTGCGGCAGCGACGGCCAGGCAGGCCCGCCGCAAGCACCTCGGTCGTCTCCTCACCGCGCCTGCGCCTCCGTCGGGAACCCCAGCAGCAGCCGCTCGACGATCCACCGTGCCTCCGAGTCGCTCAGAAAGGGCTGCCAGGGGGGCATCGGCGTGCCCGGCCGGCCGTGGAGAATGGTCTGCACCAGGGCCTCCGGCGGGCGGCCCTGCAGCGCCGCGGGCAGCAGCGGCGGTCCCAGCCCCCCGGCCAGCGTCATGCCGTGACAGGCCCCGCAGTCCTGCCGGACCAGCCTCACCAGCTCGCGCTCGCGCTGCGATGCCAGCTCGGCGCCGGCCGTCGCGGCAGCCGGGCAGAGGCCCAGCGTCAAGCCGATCGCGACCAGATGTCCTCGGCACCCGTGCACCACGTTACCTCAAAGCGTCGATGATCCACGGGGCCGCCCTCCTTCCGGCCGGTTCGACACCTGCCGGAAGGAGGAGGGAAGACGGGCGCCCGGCCGCGCGGTTGCGCAACTGCCCCGTCAATAGACGTCGTGCTGCGTGTTGTGGACGTTGAAGTGACCCGTCGGCGTGATCAGCTTCGGGTCCTTGATCACCGTCTTGAGCTTCAGCGTCTTGTCATCAACCACCACGAGCGCCGACTGCTTGTCCTTCGCGCTCCACACCGCGAACCACACCTCGTCGCCGGCCTGGTTGTACTCGGGCTGCACGACGCGCTTGGCCCCGTCGTCGGCGATGCCCGCCCACTCGGCGATCGGCAGCACCTGGAAGCCCTTATCCAGATCGTCGACGTCGTACACCGCGACTGTCTGGCTGATCTTCGGGTCGGGGTTGAGCGGGGTGTCGACGTAGAGGTGCCTGGACTTCGGGTGGGTCTTGATGAACAGCGAGCCGCCGCCCTGCCCCTTGAGCGACTGGACCATCTTCCAGGCCTGGTCCTTGTGCTTCTCCGGGTCGGTGCCGATCAACGCGATGGTCTCGTCGCCGAGGTGCCCGGTCGCCCAGACAGGGCCGAACTTCGGGTGCTCGAAGTTGGCGCCGCGGCCGGGGTGCGGGATCTTGCCGACGTCGACCAGGCCGGCGAGCTTGCCCT
>Ga0102851_10000738_pt1 | contig 17310 bp, 10 predicted proteins | sample Mud3Dept3metaG_FD_79558 | JGI IMG/M metagenome (GOLD analysis project Ga0102851, IMG submission 79558) | Freshwater wetland microbial communities from Ohio, USA, analyzing the effect of biotic and abiotic controls - Mud 3 Core 4 Depth 3... | ecosystem: Environmental > Aquatic > Freshwater >... | reverse complement strand
CCTTTGACGATAAGATAGAGCAGGCACCCGCCGAGGTAAACCCAGCCGATCATCCCTAGGATTCCCCACCAGGAATGGTGCAGCCAGGAAAAAGTCCCATCCGGGTTCCGGCCGCGCCAGAGGACGACAAGAATAGTGAGAGCAGCCGCAGCTCCAATCCTCAGCCCGAGATAGAGCCGGCGCCTGGACGGCTTTTCCGTTTTGGGGTAGGTCATCCAGAGAAGCACCGTCGCCAGGAGGGCGAGCAGATACCAGAGGTCCCGGCCCATTCCGGTCGCCGCCGCCGAATAGCGGTTTGCGTTGACGAAAAGAACGCCCAGGAAGAGGAGGCCGGCGGTCCGAAGCACGATGCGCCTCAAGATTTTAAAGATCGGTTCGCCCAGCGCCAGCCTCTTTTCCAACGAAAGGGGGATGGCGACACCGACGATGAAGAGGAAGCCCGGGAAGACCATGTCGGTTATGGTGAAGGTGTCCATGTCGGCGGCGGCGTGGCGCAGGATGAACGGTATCCCCGGCATCCCGGCGATATAGTTGACGAAGATCATGACCAGGATATCGAACCCGCGGAAGGCGTCGAGCGACGCCAGCCTCTCTGCCGATGTCTTCATACACTTCCTTCGCCGATAAAAAATTCTATTATATTGAAATACGGCCCAAAATAAACCTCTTCCACTCCCCCTTCCCCGATGCTGAGTACGAAGTGATCAACGGGGAATATTTTCAACGATTGGTGGGTATCTCCAGATCCTGATGCGCCGTTCTTTTTCTTGCCTCATTAAAAAAGGAGCTCAAATTCCCGTGGAGTCACAATCCTGATCCTCCGGAATTCCTTGAGTCCAAGGAATTCGCGGTCTCCGGTGACGATGAATTCAGCCCGGCAGGCGACGGCGGCTTCCAGGACGGCATGGTCGGATTGATCCTTCAGGACTCCGCTGACCCTTGCGTTTCGCTTGGCGGGATCCGCAGCCTTGGCCGTCTCATCCAATAGGGCAAGAGCCGCCTTGATCTCCTCCAAGGAGAGTCCGATCTTAGCTTCCAGTACTTTCTCGAATTCCCTCCGAATGAACGGCGAGATAAAGAGCTCGAATTCCCTTCTGTTCGCCCTTGTCATAAGCCCGGCGCACAGCCCTTCGGTCGCGAAGGCGGACACCAGAACGTTCGTGTCAAAGAGGACTCTCAAGAGATTTCCTTGAAAACGTCCTCGTCCGTGACCAAACCTCTCTTCTTGGCCTTCGGGCGGATGCGGCTTCGGAACGTCCTAAAACGCTCTTCCCAGAGGAAAGCGCGCAGGGCCTCCTTGACGATTTCACTCCTTGTCCGTCCGGTCGCCTTGGCCAGTTTGTCAAGCTCCACGGCCATCTCCTCAGGAATACTGACGGAAATCACGGTCCTCATTTCTCACTCCTGTATTAAATTTTAATACATTTCTTGAGAAAATGTAAGGGATAGCATAATAACAGAAGGATTATGACCTTTGGCCTTCCCTGCCCTTGGTCGAAGGGCGGGGTTTCAGGCCCCGCCCGAGAAGGGGAGGCAGAGAGGCCGATGATATTGGCCGAACGTCGGAAGGGGTCTTCCCCTCCGAGTTGACTCGCTTATCCCGGGTTGATACCATCTCCCAAAAGGAGATGCGTCCCTTCTCATGAAGTGCCCCGGCTGCCAGACCGAAAACTTGTCCGATGCCAAAGCCTGCCGGTTCTGCGGGGCCCCGCTCATCTCATCCCCCAATGCTTCGGAGCTTCCGACCAGGACGCTCGATGAGGGTTCGCGGGGTCCCTCCTCGTCGGCCCTGATCGACGGCAAGTACAGGATCGTCGAAGAGCTGGGAAAAGGGGGGATGGGAGCGGTTTACCTGGCGGAGCAGGTTGAACCGATCAAACGCCGTGTCGCCCTCAAGATCATCAAGATGGGGATGGACACTCAGCAGGTCGTGGCTCGTTTTGAGTCCGAGCGGCAGGCGCTGGCCCTTATGAACAATCCCCATATCGCCAGGGTCTTTGACGCCGGCGCGACACCCGAGGGGCGGCCCTACTTCGTCATGGAATTCATCCCGGGTGTCCCCATTCAAGAATATTGCGACACCCATCGTTTGAGCACCCGGGAGCGCCTGGAGCTCTTTGTCGAGGTCTGCGATGGAGTCCAGCATGCCCATCAGAAGGGGATTATCCACAGGGACATCAAAAGTTCGAACGTCCTGGTGGCCGTCCAGGACGACAACCCCAGGCCCAAGATCATTGATTTTGGAGTCGCCAAGGCGATCGCCCGGCCGTTGACCGACCGGGCCGTCTTTACCGAGATCGGGCAGCTCATCGGCACGCCGGAATACATGAGCCCCGAGCAGGTCGAGATGAGCGGGCTCGACGTCGACACCCGGACGGATATCTATTCCCTCGGGGTCCTTCTCTATGAGCTGCTGGTCGGGGTCCTTCCCTTCGAATCCAAGAAGCTCCGAAGCGCAAGCTATGACGAGATCCGGCGCCGAGTCAGGGAGATAGAGCCTCCCAAGCCCAGCACGCGTTTGAACACGGGGGATCCGGAGACGATCCAAGCCGCTGAGAAGCGGCGGACGGACCTGCCCACGCTCGTCCGACAGCTGAAGGGCGAATTGGACTGGATCACGATGAAGGCCATGGCCAAGGATAGGACGCATCGCTATGCGTCGGCCTCGGAACTGGCCGCCGATATCGGGAGACATTTGAGACACGAGCCCGTGCTGGCGGGGCCGCCCGGATTGACCTACCGGCTGAGGAAGTTCATCCGGAGGCACCGGGTCGGGGCGGCCGCTGCGATGCTCGTTCTTATCGCCCTGATCGGCGGGACCGTGGGGACCACAGTCGGGCTCCTCCGGGCCCGGAAGGCGGAGCGCGTCGCCCGGCAGGAGTCCGCCAAGGCAACGGCCATCAACGACTTCCTCCTGGAGACTCTGGGCTCGGCCAACCCGGTCGAGGGCCGGGGCCGGGATGTCACCGTCATCGAGGCGCTGAAGTCGGCCGTTGAAAAGACCGCGGACGCCTTTCGCGAGCAGCCGGAAGTCGAGGGGGAAGTCCGCACGATCATCGGGATCACTTACTTGAGGCTCGGGCGTTATGAGGAAGCGGAGGATCTGCTTCGGGCGGCCATCCGGATTCTGGAGGGGACGCTCGGCCCGGACGATACCGAGCTCGTGGCGGCTCTGAATTCGCTCGGGATCCTGCGGCAGGAGCGGGGCGATTTTAAGGAAGCGGAATCCCTCCAGAGCCGCGCGCTGGCGATTCAGCGGAAGAAGAGGGGAGACCTCGATCGGGACGTCCTGAGCATCCAGAGCAACCTGGCCCTGCTGTATCAGGAGATGGGAAGATACGGGGAAGCCGAGGAGCTCATGCGGCGGCTTCTGGAGTCGGAACGAAAACTCTGGGGAAGCGGGAATGTGAATGTGGCCATCGACCTCAACAACCTCGGCAATCTGCTGCTTAAAACCGGAAACACCAAAGAAAGCGAGCCGCTCCTCCGGGAAGCGATGGACATCCTTCAAAAACAAAATCAGCCCTACCTCGCCGTGACCATGGGGAATCTGGGTGAGGTGCTGACCAGAAAGGGCGATCCGGCGGCCGCCGAGCCGATTTTCGAGGAGGCGCTGGCGAAGGGTCTCAAGGCTTTTGGCGATCAAAACCAGGACGTGGCCAAGCTGAGGGTCAAATACGGCGCTTGCCTGATCGAGCTGAAGAAATTCGATCAAGCGGAAAAGGAGCTCCTGGAGGCTTTCCCGGTGCTTCGGGACAGCCTGGGCGCCCAAAGTGAGGCCGCACAGGCGGTCATCGGCCGACTGGTTGAGCTCTATGAGGCATGGGGGAAGGAAGAGGAAGCTTTGAAATACCGGGCCCTGGTTTCGCCCGTGAAGAAATGACCTTTAAATAATCATCCGAGAATCTCAAGGAGGTTCGAATGAGACGATGGGTTTGTGCCGCCGTGCTGGGTGTATTGGCCATGGGCATGGTCTATTCCCAATCCGATGACAGGGTCCCAAAAACTTTGTTGCCGCTCTCCGTCCTCAGAGAGCTCATCGAGGAAGCGTCCGGCGACCTCGCCCTCCAGAATGAAATCTTCCTCTCCGGCGTGAAAAGGAACCGGCGCCCGGAAGAATACGCCCGGGGTTACTTCGAGACCAAGTTCCTTCTGGAGAAGCTCAAGGAATACGGGATTTCGGACTCCGAGATCGTTGAACTCCCCAAGTTTGAGGAGAAGACCTGGGATGCCGAGATGGGGGAGCTCTGGATCATCGGTCCCGAGAAAAGAAAGATCGCCGACCTCAAGGAGGTCGCGGCTTCTGTCTGCCAGGGGAGCTCGACCTCCGACGTGACCGCCGAGCTCGTCTATGTCGGGCCCGGATACAAGGAGGATTTCTATAAAGGGAAGAACGTCAAGGGGAAGATCATTCTGGTTAACGGCTATGCCGGCGCCGCCCAGCGGCTCGGCGTCGAGAAGTACGGCGCTTCCGGCATCGTCGCCTATTCCTCCAGCCACCCGGAATTCGACCCCGACCAGGTCGGTTGGGGCGGAATTGACTCCAAGCGGAAAAAGACGTTCGCCTTCATGGTCTCATCCCGGCTGGGTCAGGAGCTCCGGGACCGCCTGGAAAGCGGGGAGAAGATCACCCTCCGCGCCGTCTGCAAGACCGATTTGGTCCCCTACAGGGAAGAGATGGTCTCCGGCCTTCTCAAGGGGAAAGAGCGGCCCAATGAGGAGCTCGTCTTTACCGCTCACATTTTTGAAGGTTTCGCCATGCAGGGGTCGAATGACGACATCAGCGGCTGTGTGGCCATCCTGGAAACGGCGCGGACCCTCAAGAAGCTCCAGGACGAGGGCAAAATCCCGCCGCTCAAGCGGTCCATCCGCTTCCTCTTTGTGCCCGAGATCAGCGGCACCGCCGCCTACATCAAGAAATACCCAGAGATCGCCAAGCGCTTTTTCGCCAACATCAACGAGGATATGGTCGGCGAGGCGCTCCTCAAGCACCGCTCGAATTTTTGCCTGGTACAGACGCCCCTTTCTCTCCCGAGCTATCTCAACGACGCCGTGGCCTCGTTCGTCGAATGGGTCGGGAGAACACAGCGGGATTCGTTCGCCGATCGAGGAGGCCGTATCCCGATCGTCTCTCCGACGGGAACCCGCGATCCTTTCTACATGTCGATCGACCGGTTCTCTTCAGGGAGCGACCACATCGTCTTCCTGGACGGCGGGGTCCGGGTTCCGGCCGTCTTTTTCTTTGTCTGGCCCGACCAGTGGTACCACACGGCCATGGACACTCCGGACAAGTCCGATTCGACCCAGCTTAAGCGAGTGGCCTTTCTCGGAGCGGCCTCCGGGTTGTTTTTAGCCAACGCCGGCCCAGGCGAAGCGGAGTCGATCTTGGCCGAAGTCGCGGCCAGGGGATTGGCCAGGATAGGGAAGGAGGAGGCGCGGGCGGAGTCCATGATCCGGCTGGCCGATGCGAAGGGCGTTCATATGGCTTTCAAGGAAGCGCAGAACGTCGTCGAGATGGCCCTTTGGCGGGAAAAAGAGGCCCTTTCCTCCGTTCGGTTCTTTATCGGAGGCGACAAAGGTACCTCGGCCATCCTGGCGTCTCGGCTCAAGCGGGTCGAGGAGATGCGGCCGCAAGCTCTCCGGGATGTCGAAGAGGCCTATAACCTTCGCTGCTCGAGGGAGAAAGTCCCGCCTCTGAAGCCGGCCTTGACCAAGGATGAGATCCGCCTGGATTCTCTCGTGCCCGTCCGGACGTCCAAGATGGGGAGCATCATGGACTATTATCTGACCATGCAGAAGACGGGCGATAAGATCAAATACCCCTCATCCCCTCGGATTATGGAGGCCGATTTCGAGATTCGGAATTTCATCGACGGCAAGCGGAGCGTCCTCGAGGTCCGGAACGCGGTCTCGGCGGAGTACGGCCCGATTCCCCCGGCCGACATCGAAGCCTTCATGAAATTCCTGGAAAAACTGGGGATGGTCGAGCTGAAGAAAAAATGAATTACAGTTAGTGTCCCCGGAATTACCCGGAATTACCCTGGGGTAGTTTACTTTTTCTCGAAAACCAGGTTCTTGACCCGTCCGGCATCCAGGGTGAACCCGGATATCTGACGACTCGGATTTCTGTTGAAGGCCAGCTTGAACTCAGAGGCGGAGAACGCGTCTTTGTCCGTCATCTCGAGAATAGACGGGGGATTTTTCTTCACTCGGACCATCAGCTTGCCGCCTTCCAGAAATAAGGCGTATGTGGCATCCAGTTCGACGCTGGAGTACGTGCCCGCGTATTCCTTGAGTTGCTCAACCGAAGGAGATTTGATAATGAGCTTTTCGCCCGCATACTCCGTTCCTCCGGCGCGGACGAGGATCCGGAAGACCCCGCTCTTCTCATCCTTGCTGAAGCTCAGTTTCAAGCCGGTCGTTCCCTCGACGAACTCCGTCTCGGAAAGCGCTTTCAACCCGAATTTCGGCTGCCCCGGGACTTCCGCGAAAAGACCTTCTTCCTCTCGGGTGATGGCGACGACCGGTCCCGCGTCCAGCCGGTATTTCCCGGCATAGGAATCGAGGACGGCCCGGGCCACCGGCACCGGCGCGGCGTCCTGTCCTGCTTTGTCCCCGGTTTGCGCTTCAGCCTTAAGCTTGTCCGCCAAGAAGATATCGGCGACCTTCCGGCACTCTCCGCCGGGGTCGAAAGTCGCCAGGTTGCTCAGGCAGATGACGGTGAAGCGCTGTTCGGGAAAACGGAGCATTTCCGTCCGGAAGCCCAGCATCCCACCCCCGTGGCCGACGGTCTTGAGGCCTTTGTATTCGCCGTGGAAAAGGCCGAAGGCATAGTCCAGCTCCTTCCCGTCGTTCAGTTTGCCCCTGGTGAGGATGAGATCGATGAATTTGTCTCCGCCCACTTTCTGGTCATAGAAATTTTGGTCCCATTTGAAGAGGTCCTCGACCGTGGTCAGGAGGTTGCCGTCGCCGACGGCGTCGAAATTTTTCAGGAGTTGCCGGTAGTCTTTGACTTCCTTTTTCTCTTTCTTTTCCCCCCTTTTGTCGGCTTCTTTTTTCTCCACGCTCTCCGCCTCATCCTCCAGGGGGCGATAGCTGATGACTCTGTTTTTCACGACCAGCGACCGGTCGTCGTTGAAGTGGCTGTCCGTCATACCCAAGGGTCCGAAAAGCCTCTCGGCGGCGAATTCCCGGAGGGTCTTGCCGCTCGCCCGCTTCACCAGTTCCGCCAGCAGGACGTATCCCGAATTGCTATAGTTGAATTCCTGCCCCGGCGTAAAATTGAGCGCTTTCTGCCGGGCGATCCACTCGACGGCCGTGTCGTTGTCGAAATAGTCTTCGAACCTCAGTCCGGCCAGCGACATGAGCCCGAGATAATCCCGGATGCCGCTCGTGTGGTAGATCAGGTTTTTGACTTTGACGGTATTCCCATAGTCCGGGATCTCCGGGAAATATTTGCGGATATCATCTTCGAGGGAAACCTCCCCTCCGAGGATTAAGAGGGCGACACAGGCCGCGGTGAATTGCTTGGAGGTGGAGGCGATGTAGACGACAGACCGAGGCGTCATGGGGATGTTGTAATCGAGGTTGGCCATCCCGTATCCCTTGGCATAGATGAGTTTGCCTTTTTCGATAACACCCACCGCGCAGCCCGGAGTATCGGGCTTGTCCCACTCGGCGAAGATTTTGTCCACCTCGGCGAACCTAAGATCTTTTTTAGCCTCAGTTTGGGCGGCGGCGCCCGCCGCAACGATCATGCAACCGGCGAGAAGAGCGACGAAACGATGCTTCCTCATGGTCATTTCCTCCACGGTCAGGGGATGATAGTCCGCCGGGTCGCCGGCTGTCAATGGTCCGCTTGACCTCCGGTTCGGGCCCGTGCTATCTTCGGGCTTCCTGGACCCGGACAAGGACTTTGGCTAGAGATTTACAGGACGGGACACTAGGAGGCCCGAGCGATGAAGATACTGGGCAAGGATTGCGAGGTCCACCCCGACGTCCCGGAACCCCTTCCTTTCAAAAAATTCATGGTCTATATCGGCCCGGCCATGATGACGATCGCCCTGGGCCTGGGCACGAGCGAGCTCATCCTCTATCCCCGGCTGACCGCCGAGTTCGGCACCGGCTGGATCGGGATGATGGTCCTGTCGCTTGTCTTCCAGACCGTCTGGGCCCAGCAGATGGCCCGCTGGACGGTCCTGACGGGCGAGCACGGCGTCAAGTTCAACGCCCGGGTCATCTCCCGGGTGGGGGCGCTCGTTTCCATCACCTTCTTCATGTTCATCGGCTTCGCCATCCCGGCCTGGGCCAGCGTCGCGGCCACGGCTCTTCTCGAGCTCGTCAAGTGGCCGGCTTCGGCGGAGATCGGCACCGTCTTTTGGGCCTACGTCTCCTTCCTGCTTGTCTTTGCCGTGATCTTTGCGTCGAAAGTGGCACGGAGCTGGATCGAGCGTATGGCCACGGGGGCCACCCTCTTCGCTTGGCTTCTGCTCATCGTCGCCGCCGTGGCGACGATCAAGCTCGGCAGCGTCGCCGCGATCGGGAAGCATCTCATTTTTTGGGACATCCCGGACAAGATGAACTGGTGGATTCTCGGCTCGACTTTGTCCTGGGTCGGCGGAGGCCCGACGCTCCTCTGGTATACTTACTGGATGAAGGATGCCGGCTGGGGCATGGCCCGGAGCTTCGGCTCAATCCCGGGCGGAATGGGCAAGACGATCAAGATCCGCTCCGAGGGCCTGTTCCCGGAGTTTACGGCGGCCAATGTCTCCCGGCTGAAGACCTGGCTCGGCCGGTCGAACCTCGTCCTCTGGGGAGCTTATTTCGTGGGGAGCCTGCTGACGATCCTCATCGTGGTCGGTCTTTCGGACTCGATCCTGCGGCCCCGGGGGCTCGTCCCGAGCGGCTTTGACGTCATCAAGCACCAGGCCCTCTTTTTCAAAGAGCCGCTCGGCGCTTTCGGCGCCGTCCTCTTCCTGGTCATGGCCTGGCTCTTTTTCTTCAACAACCAGATGGCCATCTCCGAGGCCGTGGTCAGGCAGAACGCCGACGCGACCATGGGCTTCCTCCGCGGGGCCGACATCAAGAAAGTCTATTTCGCCTGGTGGGGCATCTATCTCGTGATCTCGTTCGTTCTCATCGCGCTCCAGTACTTCGGCGGCAAGATCAATCCCTTCAGCTTCGTCACCTACTCGGCCATGCTCACCCTGGTCAGCCTGGTTGTTTCGGTTCTCGCGACCATCATCGGACAGATCGTCCTTTACAAAGGATTTCCCAGGGAGCTTCGGCCGAGCCGGCTTTCGATCGTCATCCTGATCGCCGGGTTCATCTTCTATGTCTATATTATTTTCCGGGCCCTGGTGAGCTTCTTCGGGGGGTCTGCTTAGGGCGTCACTTCGCTTCCGAGAGCATGACGTCGACCGCGAACGAGAACTTCTTTGTGCCGGTGGTCGGCCGGGACAGCGAATCGAAAGTATCGAGGAATTCCTGGGCCCAGGTCATGCCGCTCCCGGAAACATCGGCGCTCCGCTCCAGCGCCGAAGCTTCCATTGTCGTTTTTGGGCTGAGGACCTTCCGTGAAGCGCCGCCCCATTCGAAGGAGACGCGGAGGGTTTCCCCGGGCGAGGCCCCCAGGCCGCCCGGGACGAGGTCGGGCGGCTGAAGCGGGATCTTGAGCTCGTAGATCGTTTCGGCCGCGTTCTCCGAGACGCCGAACTCAGGCGGCGCGCTTTCACGGAGGCGCCGAAGGGGCCCGTAGATGCTGCCTCTCGCTCCGACGGCGAAGGCGAGGCAGAGGCTGTGCTGAACGGCTTCCCTGAGCTTTGCTTTTTCGCCTTCGGTCATGAGCGCACCCTGGCTTTCGTGCCAGCGGATGTAGGTCTCGGCGGGGACCGTTCGCTTCAGGAACAGGACGCCCCGGGAGGATTTGGCCCCGGGGGTCCGGGCCAAGACAGTTATGCCCGTGGATTCGAGGGCCACGCGCGCTGCGGGCTCTTTGAGGACGAGAAGAATATAGAGATCCTGCCCGTCGTTCTGGAAGGCGAGCCTGGTGCCCGATTTGGCGTCGAGAATGAAACTCAATACGGGCCAGTCGCCGGTTTGCCCGTCTATCGTGATGACCGGCCGGGCTCCTTCGCTCTGGACGGTCGGGACTTGGGCTGGCAGGGGCAGGGAGAGGGAAACGCACAGAGCGGCCTGGGACAACGATCGGAGGACGTGCTTTGGGAACATGGTCGATTCCATTCCTATATTATCACACTCGTACCTTCGATGCGCTCATCGGTATGGCCGCTTTTTGGCTTAATGGATTCGGGAAGGTCAACCCCAAGACGGGGACCTTCGGGAAGGCGTCCTCGGACGATTGGGAATGAAGCCATCTTTGGCGGGCTCGGTCCTCTCGATCATATCCCTGGGAAAGAAGTTGAACCTGTGTTCACGATAAAGGGGGATCACTTCGAGGGAGTTGATGACATCGTGGTACCTGTCTCGAATCGTCCTGATAAGTCCCTGTTCTTTTTGTTTTGATTCCACCTCAAACTCAACCTCAAAATCCCAGGGGCCGATGAGCTTGAGAACGGCCAGAATATTCGGATCGGATTTCAATTCATCGGCGATCTCGTCCTTCCTTTTTTCCGTGGTGTTTTGGAATTTTATGAGAGCCTTGTGCGCGGAGTAGGGCGTGTTCGCCAGGTTGATAACGGGTTTGAACCCTCGAATGACCCCGCTTTTGATCATATTTTTTGTTCTCTTGACCAGGGGATTTGGGTTTACGCCCAGCCGCTTTCCCATTTCCGCAAAACTCATCCTGGCATTCTCGGCAATGAGGTCCAATATTCTGATATCCAGAGGGTCGAGCTTGATAAATCGATATTCTCTTCCGAAGTAGAAAATATCGCGAGTCTCTCTTTTTTTATCAATCAGGTATTCCCTTCCGAAATCGTGAATTTCAACCGTGGTCAGGATATCATAATGGAGTATCTGTTGAGGAAAGCACTCCTGCAACTCGCGCATGAATTGATTGTATTGGATAACATTTCTGGCCATAAAATTCACGATCAAATCCCATCGTCCACCGCATTCAACCAACCATTCGACGTTGGGATGATTTTTGAGAAAAGAGACAATCTCCGCTTGTTTTTTGGCGGTGATCTGGCTCAGGCGAATCATCGTCCGGTAAAGCGTGTAGCCAAAAAGGGTGAAGTTGATGATCGTATAAAACCCGGTAATGATATTCTTTTTTTGGAGGAGGAGAAATCGATAACGCATGAGCTGCCGCGAAATGTTCAGTTTTTTGGCGAGTTGAGAGAGGTTTTGCCCGGCGTCGCTCTCGAGCTCGCCGAGAATCTGTCGGTCAACGCCCTTTAATATCATTCTCTTTTTTCCAGGTTCAAACCGTGGGGAGGTTCAATGGGAAAAATATTATTATCCATTCTTTAACAATTTCATTCGTTATGGAAGAATAATATATGAGTTGGCTGCAAAATACAATAAAATAAAACCATGGCGGGACATGTTCGTCAGACGAAAAATAATCAATAAGCTACAATAAAGATATATTATAGCCAAATAGTATTCAATTATAGGCTAGAAAGTTTAATTGTAAAAAAGAGACTTGACAATTATTTTCATAACCCAAATAATGGGGCCGTCCACGTTCGAGGATGAAGACATTGAAGGAGGCTCGGATGAAAAGATGGCCTGTTCTCATGTCAATTCCGCTGACCTTTTCCCTCATTTTCTTTGGGCTTGCTTCGCCGGGTCATTCGCAGGTCCTGACCGGAGCTTTGAAAGGGACCGTCACGGACGGAAGTCATGTTGCGCTTCCCGGTGTCAGCGTAGCCCTCTCCAGCCCGGCATTATTGGGTGGAATCCATGCTCAAACGACAAATGAGAACGGAGAATATCGCTTTGTTGATTTGCCTCCCGGAATGTATAAGGTCGTTTTCACCCTGCCAGGGTTCCAGGCGTTCGAAAAATCCGGAATACGGGTCATGGTGGGAAAGACGGTCATAGAGAACATCGTCTTGAACCAATCCGCCTTGGAAGAAACCATTACCGTCACGGGGGAGGCGCCGGCCGTCGATGTTACAGACTCAGGGCTCTCTACAAATTTTGACATCGAGCAGATCAACAAAGTCCCCTCCGGCCGGCATTCCGTGTTTGATATCGTCAAACAGGCCCCCGGCATCGAAATGGCGGATGCCTATGAAAATACCCCGGGAATCATCGGCCTCGGCTCCAACGACGAGTCGAACTCCATTCAGATGGACGGGTTGGACATCACGAACCCGAGGCTGGGGACGCCGATTCTTTTCCCCAGCCAGGATATCATGACCGAGGTGGAAGTGTTGACCGCCGGCGCTTCCGCGGAGTACGGACAATACACCGGCGTTGTCGTGAACATTGTTTCAAAATCGGGAGGCAACAATTTCTCCGGGGCTCTCAGTTACTTCGGTCAAACCGACGCGCTGACATCCGATAATAATCCGGACAGGACTCAATACAGTTCTTTCACCCGACACAAATATTTTGATTTATCGTTTTCATTGGGCGGCCCGATCGTCAAAGACAAGCTGTGGTTTTTCAGCAACGCCAATATCAAAAGGTCGGACATGACCCCCTGGAGGACGGATCCCCAATATCATTCCCCCGAGAAAGAAGATTTTTATTTCTTCAAACTCAGCGGGCAAATGGGAGTGGCCCACCGGTTTACCGGGGTCTTTTCCTACAGGGATTGGGCCGTCGATGAAGTGCCGACCCCCTGGATCATGCCCGAATCCGTCATGGCCAGAAACCGGCACATTCCCAACTGGAACTTTCAGTACACCTGGCTGTTGACGCAAAACGCTTATCTTTCCTTCAAGACGGCCGGGTTCCACGACAGCAGGGAAGCGTTGCCCAAAGAGGGAGGCAGGGACGCCCTCGTCAACCCGCTGCATTTTGACGGGTACACGGGTGTGACTTCAGGGGGGGTATCGTGGCCCCACATCTCCACCAACGGCCGGTTCCAGGCCCATGTCAACCTGTCCTATTTTGCGGATGATTTCCTGGCCGGTGACCACGAATTCAAATGCGGTGTTCAATTCAATCGGTCTGTCAACGAACAGATCAGCGGTTATGCGGGAGACAAATTCTATTATGACTTCGACGGACAGCCCTACTTGATGTATTACCAAAAATTCCCCTATTATGGCGGAAGGGCGGATACGGTCTCGGCCTTTGTGGATGATTCCTGGTCGATCAGCAAGAGGATGACCGTCAACCTGGGGCTGAGATACGACCGCACGAGGGGAGACCAGATGGAAGAGCCGGAATGGGAGGACTGGAAGCCGACCAGCCGGATGCTTCCCGGGATTGCGAATCTTGTTGTCTGGAATGATTTTTCTCCGCGGCTGGGCTTTGTCTACCAGCTCACCTCGGACGGAAAAACGGTCATCAAAGCGCACTATGGCCGATATGTATCCGCCCTGGCCCCCAGCATGTTTAACGGCCCCGGACCGTATGTCAGCGATGCCCTGGGCTATTTTTGGGATGGGACGGACTGGGTGAATTTCGTCAGCATTCCCGGAAATCAGTATTGGGGGGTCAGCCCAAACCTCAAGGCTCCCTATTCCGACCTCATTTCGTTCGGTCTCGCTCGGGAGATCATCCCGGATCTTTCTCTCGATATTCAGGGGATTTATAAGAAAGAGAAAAACCTGCTCGCCTATTGGAACACCGGCGGGGTCTACGAACAGGTCCCGATGGTCTCTCCCGATAACGGGCAAACCTATCAGGTTTACAATCAGGTCAACACAGATACAAACACGTTTGAGATCATAAACCCCCCGGGGTTTGAATACATCTACAAAGGGATTATACTCAGCCTATCAAAAAGACATTCTCATGGGTGGTTATTGAACGCCTCGCTCGCGTTCTCCCGGTCGGAAGGCCTTGGGCTTTCAACTACCGCGACCGTGGAAGGCTATGAGACCTACCAGAGCGGGATCATCTCTCATGTCGGCTATGTCACGCCGTCGATGGACCCCAACCAATATCTCAATGCCAGGGGGCTTCTGATAAACGATCGGCCCTTGCATTTGAAAATTCAATTTGCCTACGACCTGCCCTGGGAGTTTTTGTTCGGCGCGAGCTTTCAATACATGAGCGGAACCCCCTATTCGACCACGGTCCGGGTTTATCCGGACCAGGGGCAGAGAAGGATTATTGCCCAGCCGAGAAATGATGATGATCGGATGGAGCCCATTCAAATCCTGGATTTCAGGCTGGAAAAAACTCTGACCGTTTATCGGAATCTCAGATTGGGAGCGCTTCTCGATGTCTATAATGCTCTGAATTCGGGCACCGTGCTGGGTTGGGCTTCTTATAGCATTATTTCCAGCGCCTTCCAGGAGCCGGCGAGGATGCTGGCTCCGCGTCAGGTCCAACTGGGATTAAGGCTCCAATTCTAGCCCAGATGGCTGATGATCCGCCGAAAACGCCGGATAATGAGGGTTGGCAGAATAGGAAAGCGAGGAGGAGGCTATCGTGAACGGACGCGATTGTTCTGATCCCGGGAATCAAGGTTATCCGAGAGAGAGTAAGAACTGTTCCCGCCGAATGTTTGTCCGGCATCTTCTCGGCGGCGCCGCCGCAACAGTCCTCGGGCCCTCTTTGACCCACGGTGGAGGGACTTCGTCTTTGAGGACTTGGCGGGAGGCCGCCTCCGAGCTCATCGGAGATCAACCGGCTGATGAAACGTTTTGGGGACTGGTCAAGGAACTTTTCCCCATCCGCAAGGGACTGATCATGATGAACGCCGCCAATCTCTGTCCCTCGCCCTACGTCGTCCAGCAGCTGGTGTTCAAATATATGCAGGATGTTGATGCCGACCCTTCCTTTCCCAACAGGGCTAAATTTGAGGACCTGAAAGAGGAAGCCCGGGCGGCGGTTGCCAACTATCTCGGCGCCGATGCCGACGAGGTCGCGATCATCCGGAACACAACCGAAGGAAACAGCACGGTCATATCGGGGCTCACGTTCTCAAAGGGAGACGAAGTCGTTATTTGGGACGAAAACCATCCGACCGCGAATGTCGCCTGGGATGTCAGGGCCGAGCGCTTCGGCTTCACCGTCAAAAAAGTCACCACTCCGCCGCACCCGGGAAATGCCGCCCAGCTTCTGGACGCTTTCCGGGCCGCCTTGACCGGCCGGACAAAGGTCCTGGCCTTTTCCCACCTCTCGAACCTGACCGGCGTCGCCCTTCCCGCCAAGGAACTTTGCCAGATAGCCCGGGAGCGCGGAATCCTGACTCTTGTGGACGGAGCTCAGACATTTGGAGCGTTTTCCCTGGACCTGCACGACATGGGCTGCGACTTCTTCACGGGAAGCGCCCACAAATGGCTCTGTGGTCCGAAGGAGGCCGGCATTCTTTATGTGAGAAAAGAAAGAATTGACAAACTGTGGCCCCTGACCGTCGGCGACGGATGGGAAGAAGCGTCTCTCCAAGGAGCCCGGAAATTCGAGACCCTGGGCCAGAGAGACGATGCCCGGGTTGCCGCCCTGAGCAAGGCAATCGGATTTCACCAGGACATCGGAAAAGAACGGATAGAACAGCGGGTCCGCGGTCTTGCCGCGGCTCTCCAGAGCAGGATCCGGAAAGGAATCGACGGAGCGGAGATCGTGACGCCGCTCGACCCTGAATTGAGTGGAGGGATCGTTGTGTTCTCCTTCCCGAAAATGGCCGGAATGGATTTGGGCGCTCTCTTGGAAAAACTCTATCAGAAACATAATATTGGCTGCAATGTTCTGCCTTGGGGAATACGTCTGAGCCCTCATGTTTACAATCTTATGGATGAAGTAGATAAAGTCGTCGAAGCGGTCAGAAGCCTCTAGAAGAGAGGTCAGCGCGCCCGGACGAAGCGCGCCATCGATTCCTGGGGAGAGTTGAAAAGGTATGAGGTGAAGAAGATTTTGAGAATCGATCCCTGCTCATATTGCGCCCGGCAGGGACGCCAGGACACTTGGTTGTTATACACCCAGCCGCGCCCCGCTATCTTAACACCGGGTACGACGTCGCTGACCACCGATCCCTGGTATTGGTTCCAACCGCTTTTTTGGAGGCGGAATATCTCCTGGCCGGAGCCGATAAAGCTGCCGGCTCCCACGAGCAGGGTCGTCTGAGTGCTGCCTATGCGCTGGGGCCGGACGATTGTCCCGACCAGCTCGCCGCCCCGGCGGTCGACCTTCACCACCATGACCCGGGCGCCGGTCTTGCTGAAGGACTCCTCCTGCCAAAGGCCGGCCAGGTCGTCCGTCTCAACGGCGTCCAGGCGGATCGCCTTCTCCGTCCTGGCGTACTGGAGGTCGGGAATCCGGTATGAGGCCTGAACTTCAGCCAGGAGCCGGTGCACGCCTCTTGCCCGGGATTCGATCTCCCAAACAGCTTTTCCCTCGGAGCCCGGAACGATCGCGTCGGCGACTTGGGCGAGGATCTGCTGGGATTGACCGTTCGGATAGACGATCGTCAGCCGGGCGACAGCCCGAGTGGCGGTATCGCTCGCCAGGTTTCGGACCCGGAGGACCACGGCGACCCGGGAGGGATTTTGAGGATCGAGCCCGCTCCCGAGGTCCAGTTGGGGCCGGAGCCCCGAGAAAGATGCCCGCCACGCTGTCGCCGTGGCGACGATGGCCCGGCGGACGGCTTCGCCCGGCGAGCGGAGATAGTGGACGATCCGGGACCGGGTCGCCTCGGCCACGCGGGAGGCGAAGAGGCCGGCCGTAACCGTCCGGGCGGACATGAGGTCTGAGGCGAAGGTGGGATCAACCTCGGCATTCCGCCAGGCCGGGTCATAGCGAGATATCGTCGACCCGGGGGTTTGCGGGACACCGGGCGACGCTTCCAGATAGACCTGATGGGCCTGCTTTTCCCAGCTCACATGGCTCGAGAGACCCACTTGGACGGATGCGCTGAGGCCCATGCCGTTGGCGTACCAAGGGTCATACCAGTCCGCGTTGCCTGAAGCCTGGTATTCGAAATAGTTGCGGGTAGCGGCGGAGAAATCCCCCCCTCCTCCCCAGCCCGCGGGAGGGTCCTTAAGATACAGGGCAGGAGGCCCGGTGTCCGCCTCTGTGAAAGGCCGCAGCCCTTGCGTCACAAGCTCGGCGTCGGCCCTTAGGATTCCGACAACATGGTGGGGGACGGTCATATCTGAAAGGAAATGGGAGGCCCAGGCCGCGCTCTTCGCCCAATCCTGACCCTGTCCTTTTAAAAACAGGGAAAAATAGTGAAAAACGACCGCGGGGGCGAAGCCGCGGCCGATAGCCGGGTTG
>Ga0102851_10000736_pt1 | contig 17319 bp, 15 predicted proteins | sample Mud3Dept3metaG_FD_79558 | JGI IMG/M metagenome (GOLD analysis project Ga0102851, IMG submission 79558) | Freshwater wetland microbial communities from Ohio, USA, analyzing the effect of biotic and abiotic controls - Mud 3 Core 4 Depth 3... | ecosystem: Environmental > Aquatic > Freshwater >... | reverse complement strand
GGCCCGCTTCCTCTGACCATCCTCCCCTCGGGGCTCTACTTCCGGACTGAGACGGGAAACCTTATCCTGCTCGGGTGGTCCTTTGAGGATGATCCGGTGGGTTTTGATTTCAGCTGGGATCGGGAACGGTTCACCGATCGGATCTGGCCGACGCTTGCGGAGTTCGTTCCTGCCTTTGACACCCTCAAGGTGGTCAGGGGATGGGCCGGCCTTTACGCCGTCAACACCCTGGACAGTAATGCCATCCTCGGCGAGTGGCCTGAACTTAATGGTTTTTACCTCGCCAACGGTTTTTCCGGTCACGGGCTCCAGCAGAGCCCTGCGGTAGGCCGCTACCTCTCCGAATTGATTCTAGGCATCAAGCCTGCACTGGACCTTTCCATCTTCACCCCTCGGAGGATCCTTGAAAACAAGCCTCTCAGCGAAGGGGGAATTGTATAGACTCCACCCTGCGAGTAAACAAGGAAACGGAGTTGGCTCCGCCTGACGATTCGATGAGCCCCTTGCTGAGTGGCGATCTTGTCCCCACAATAGGTTCCTAATAAGTGTTTTATCCATCGTCCCACAATTGGTCAGTGAGATGGCATGTGATGAATTACCGGCTCTGGATCGGAGGTAGGCGGTTTGGTGAGAGGGGATGATGGATAAAACAAGGAAGAGCTCAGCCGCTTCGGGCACGAAGGAGCGTGAACGAAGTATATGGGGTTTGTATGGGGGGTTTTGTTTGTCACAAGGTGAGGTGTTGACCTTCGGATTGGTGGTTCAAAAGCGATTTGATGGACGCCTTGGCCGGGGAGGGATCGGTTAGGGGCTCGCTTGGACCCGAGCTGAGTATCTGTTGGGGGTGTTTTTTGGAAATCGGGACGTAGTGATCCATTTGCTTTGTCCGGGAGTGATTTAGGGTTCACACAGAATGGTTGAAGAGCGGCTAGCCGTTGGGAGGTCGAAGGAACTGATAGGGGTGTTTGCCCGTGTAGCATAGGATGTCTGCGATCTTTTGCATCCTGCCCTTTTTGCAGCAAGGACAAAGGCTGATGTCTGAGAGATAGCCAGCCGATCAAGGGCTTCAGGAAGGCATGGGCAAAGGCTTGCAAAGAGGCAGGGCTGCAAGGCAAGCTCTTCCACGGCCTGCGGGGAACGGCAATCAGAAACCTTGTACGGTCTGGTGTGCCTGAAACCGTGTGCATGGCTATCAGCGGACACAGGACACGCTCTGTTTACCAAAGGTATAACATACCATCCGAGCGGGATTTAATGGAAGCTACGGAGAGGCGAAAAGCCTACAGTTACGGGCAAGAACAGAGCGCCACGGGCAAAGTTTCGGGCAAAGTGATACGCTTCCAACAAAAAGAAGCTAACCAATGTATTGGCTAACCTCTTCTATTCCTTTTGTTTTTGAGATGCCGAGACACAGAATCGAACTGTGGACACGCGGATTTTCAGTCCGCTGCTCTACCGACTGAGCTATCTCGGCATCGTGGCCCAATTATACCGGCCCACTACCCGATGTCAAGACGAATTATCTCTCCGGTTTAGCGTCTTCCAGTTCCAGATCCAGATCCAGGTCTTCTAGGTCAAGGGAAAGCTCGTCATCAGCAGTTTCTTCAGCGGCCTTTTTCTTCAGAGCCGCAACGCTGACTGCGCGAGCTTCTCGTTTGGAGTCTTGAGGGATTTCTGTTAGGAGAATCTCATCAAGCTTGATTTCGTCCATCTCGAGGAGATTATCCAGATCGTCTGAAGCCTTGGACTTAAACCCACGCTTCGATTCCCCCGTACCATTGACTTTGAGATCATCCAGGCTGAGTTCAAGTTCCTCCTTGCCTTGAGTCTCCTCAGCTTCCAGATCAAGCGGCTCAAGCTTAGGGGCTGTGGCTTTGGCCCCAACCGGGGTTGAGAGCTTTGCACTCGCTTTAGAATCGGACGTTTCGTCTTCTTCAAGGTCGAGGGTAATGTTCAGATCCGAATCTTCCGCTTCCTGCGCCGGAGAAGCTTTCTCTCCCTTTTCTTCCGAATCAAGGGAGAATTCGTCTTCGCCCTCTGCTCCTAGGTCGAGGTCGGCAAGATCTGTCTCAGGTCCCAATTTGAACTCTCCTGTGCCCGGCTTGCCCTTTTCGGTTTTTGGTTTCTGCAAAGCTTTAGCCGGAGCCTGCGTCTCTCCTGTATCCAGGGACAAAGCCGATGTGTCATCCAGGGTGAACTCACCGAAATCCATATTCAATTCGGATGAATCGCCCACATTCACCTCGCCTGAATCGAGCGGATTCGCCTCGTCCAAGGTGATATCTGCCTCTTCTTCCAGGGAAATCTGAGATCCACTAGAACCAGGACCGGCTTGAGACTCATTGGTTTCCCCTATCAGTGATCCAAGAAGGTAAGGGGCATCAGGTCTGAATGCGGGAATATGAAGTTTCTCCTGTTCAGTGGAGATGTCCTTGTTACACTTTGGGCAACTCAAGTTATAGTCAAAGCTGATATAACCACACTTAGGGCATTTCATCTTGGACTCCTGTAAATCAGTATTTTTTGATCAAAATAAACAAAAATAAACTATTGCATAGCCAACTTTACAAACTGTGGAATATATAAATATCATAATTTTTAGTGGCCGTCAATGGCTACCCACTTGATAAGACGATTGCTACCTCTCCTAAATCGAAAAGGCTTCTATTATTCGTCCTCTTCTGCCGAGCGACGCGTTCGAATAGCCCTTCTGGCAAGTTCGTCGCATCGCCCGTTTTCCTTGTGCCCGCTATGTCCGGCAATCCAGAGCCACTCGATCCTGTGAGGCTTGCTCAGGTCAAGGAGTTCTTCCCAGAGATCTTTGTTCAGCACGGGCTTTTTCTGCGAATTTGTCCAATTTTTTCTTACCCAGCCCATGATCCATTCGGTCATACCCTTGACCACGTAATTGGAATCGCTGATCACTCTTACCCTGCAGGGTCGTTTGAGGCGCCGAAGACCCTCTATCACGGCGGTCAGCTCCATCCGGTTATTCGTCGTATGAGGGGCAAACCCCGATAGCTCTATTGACTTCTTGCTGTAACGCAAAATGACCCCATACCCGCCCGGCCCGGGGTTTCCGCTGCATGCTCCGTCCGCAAAGAGCTCCACAACGTTTGTTTCATTTTTCCTTCGTGTCGCTTTATCCAATGTTGTTTCCCCCACAGATGGCCCAAGCCAGGCTCACCTGTTCTCCGCAGCTCCACCAAAGGCTCTACGCTCGATCATTTCCTCGAAATCGCGAACAGGAGAGATCTCGACGCGCTCGGGGCTGGTAGCGATGGACGCTAGTTGAGGAACCTCCCCCTCACATAGATCAAGAGTTCCGGTTTTTCAGGGTAGCTTGTCCTGAGCTTCAGGAGGCCTTGGTAGTAATTGCCCACATTCGGGATGCTCGTGAAGGTGACCCGGTAGTGCTTTCCTTGGAGGACCTCCTCAATGCTGAATTTCACCTTCTTATCGAGCGTGTAGTCAACGGGCTCGAGCTTCAGGGGCTTGTCGAGGTCCCCCTTGATGTCCACGGTTCTTGTGATGGTTTCCTGAGTGGTTCCCTGCAGGAAAACCACTCTCCCCGACATCACGATAGCCGTTTTGATCACAGCCTCAATGGTTAGGGTGTCCTGCGAGATTTTCGGATCGTTCGTGTGGATCCTGGCTGTCTTCCGGATTTTGCCGTCATATCCTCTCGTATTGACTCTCAGGGTGATTTTTCCCTCCCCTCCGGGGAGGATGGACCTGTCGAAGTAGGCAACAGCGCAGCCTCACCCTGGATTCACCTTCCTGATTTCAAGGGGCTGATTGCCTTTGTTCAAAACCTTGAATGTGTGTTCAACAACTTTGCCTTCATCCACCTCTTTGAAATCAAAAAAGCTCTCAGGAAGGACCATGGAAGGTCCGGAAGGGGTCTGAGCGAGGGAAGCAGTGAAAAGCGCGACGCAAAGCAGAACACCTAATGAAGCAAGCATGATGAATCGCTTCATGAATTTCTCCTCGAAGACTTACGAGGTACCCGTCCCTGCGGGGCTGAATCGAGTGTGCGGAAAGCCTCGTATTTACTGGAAAGAATAGCACACAGCCCTTGATGAAGACAAGAGAATTGTAATGACAAGGCTGGCTGTATTCTTTTACAATATACAGATGAAGATCCGGGAGGTGACGTGATGGCCGAGCAATCCGAGCGGCGGGGGAAACGATCGCCGTCTGCGCACACAAAGAGGAGGCCGAAGAAGGTCGTTCCACGATCTGCTTCGTTTGCGACACTGGCGCACGAGAGGTACAGGGCTTTCATTGAAAACATTGATGACGGAGTCTACGAAGTGGATCTTCAAGGCAACTTCACCTACTTCAACAATGCTCTCTGCCAGGTCTTCGGTTTCCCGAGAGAGGAAATCGAGGGCGCGAATTTCAGCAAATTCATGGACGAAGAGCACGGCGGGGCAGCCTTCGAAATCTTCAACGAGATCTTCAGAACCGCAAAAGGGATCGTTAACCTCACCTGGGAGACATTGGATCAAGAGAAACAGAAAAGAATCATCGAGCTTTCCGCAAGCCTGATCACGGACAAGAAGGGTTTGAAGACCGGCTTCCGGGGAATTGCAAGAGATGTCACGGAGAGGGTGAAGGCGCAACATACCCTAAAAGAGTCAGAATCCGCCTACCAGTGCGCCTATGAAGCAAGCCGCGAGGCCGAAAAAAGGTATCGCACTCTTCTCGATTTCGTCCCTTACCCGATGGTGGTCTTCACGGTGGATGGAAAAGTGAGCTACCTGAATCCCGCCTTCACGCAAGTCTTCGGCTGGACCCTCGAGGAGCTGCGTGGGAAGCACATCCCCTATGTTCCGTCGGAACTTGAGGAACAGGTCAAGACGGACATCCAAAAACTCCTCAACGAGAAAATGATCCACCGCCATGAGAGCAAGAGATTGACCAAGGACGGACAAGTCCTCGATGTGCTGATGAGCGGAGCCGTCTTCTCGGAAACGGAAGGCCAGCCGGCAGGAGAACTGGTCCTCTTGAGAGATGTGACGCAGGAGAAAAAACTCCATCTCACCCAGGACGCTCTTTTCCGCATCAGCATGGCGTTGCCCTCCTACCCTCGCCTGGAAGATCTTCTGGACTATGTGAGCAGCGAGATCAAACGCGTTCTCGAGGTGGAAGGCGCGCTCGTGATTCTTCTGGATGAGGTGAAAAAAGAATTTTACTTCCTGGGTGCGGCTTATGACGACAGGGACACGCAGAGAAGAGCAAAGGAAGTTAGGTACCCCGCCACCAAAGGGGTCTCGGGGAGAGTTATCAAGACAGGCGAGCCCGTCATTGTTCCTGATACCTCCAGGGATCCGGATTTTTACGGTTTCGTCGATGAGCAGATGCGTTTCAAATCGAAGAGCATGCTGGATGTCCCTTTGAAGAGCGCAGACCGCATCATCGGAGTGCTCTGTGCCATCAACAAGAAAAAGGGAGTTTTTGACCCATCGGATGTGGAGCTTCTGAATCTGATTGGCAGCACCGTGGCCCTATCCATAGAGAATGCAAGGTACGCCAAAGAGGTGACCGAAGCCTACAAGGAACTCGCGAGTTTGAACCGGTCTAAGGATCGGGCGATCAACCATCTTTCCCATGAGCTGAAGACCCCGGTTTCAGTTCTCATGGCGAGCCTGAACATTCTGTCGAAAAAGCTGGAAAGTCTTTCGGAACAGAGCTGGAAAAAGACCTACGACAGGGCATGGCGGAACCTTGATCGGATCCTGGGAATCCAGTATCAGGTCGAAGACATCATGGCCGACAAGCAATACAGGACCTATCACCTCCTGAACATGCTCCTGGAGCAATGCAAGGATGAGCTTGAAACGCTAGTGGTGCAGGAGGTGGGAGAAAGCCCGATCCTTGACCGGATCAGAAACAAGATCGAGGAGCTTTACGGACCCAGGGAGACCAGGGTTTCCGAGTTTTCCCCGGAGAGATTTGTCGAGTGGCGGATCGAGACCCTAAGGCCGAAGTTTGCTCACCGGGAAGTGGAGATCGTCACCCATTTTGAACCGGTGCCCAATATCTGCGTGCCCGAGGATGTGCTCGAGAAAGTGGTGGACGGACTCCTCAGGAATGCGATAGAGGCCACTCCGGATGAAGGGAAGATCGAGATCACAGTGCACCCAAAAGGGGATGGTGGAGAGCTGATCGTCCGTGACTACGGCATCGGCATCGTCGAGGATAATCAGAAAAGAATCTTTGAAGGATTTTTCACCACCCATGACACGATGGCCTACTCCTCGAAGCGACCGTTTGATTTCTACGCAGGGGGTAAGGGGGCAGACCTCCTGCGCATGAGGATCTTCGCTGAGCGATTCAACTTCGAGATCCACATGGAATCGTCGCGCTGCGGATTCATCCCCAAAGACACTGATCTGTGCCCCGGAAGAATCAGCGAGTGCCGGTTCTGCAAGGAGCGGGAAAACTGTCTCAAGTCGGGAGAAACCATGTTCAGGGTCTATTTCCCGCCAGCACCGGATGACAAGAGCTGTGCCCTAGCAGGGAGCCTAGAGTAGGAAGAAGTGCCTAAAGTTGGAAAACCAAGTTACAAGTAACGAGTGACAAGTGACGAGAAGACAGAATACAAGAGGGAAAACAGGAATAATGGAATAGTGGTAAAAGCAGAAGAAGGAGACTGGATTTTAGATACTTGATGCTCGACAAGAGTGTGAAAAGAAGTAGAGCGAAAAAGCGTGAAGAAACCCCTTATCACGAAGACACGAAAGGACGAAAGCACGAAAGAAGACAGGAGATGGGCTTTCGAAATCGGATTTTCTCTTTGAGATTCTGATTTGGGCTGACCACAGACAACTGACAACGGGCTGCGGATGTTTTGTAGGCATTATGATGTTGGTAATGAGTGACGATTGGGGAAAAACAAGAATCGAATGACGAACGTTCCGGCTTTTCAGATTGTCTCATTTTGCGTTAGAATGCTTCTGATTAGAACAATATGCCATTGTTCCAGTATTCCATCATTCCGGTTTTCTGGATTGGAAGCTGTGATGGGTGAAAACGGAAAGAAGCGGTACGAGAAACCCACGCTGAAGATGGTATAGCTCGACACCAAGGGCGCAGTGCTGGGCTTCCGCAAGACCACGATCAAGATCGGTCCCGGCAATCCCGGCTGCGCATCGGGGCTTGACAGGTGCCTTGTGCAAGGATCTTAGCGCGGCTTATTTACCCGATTAGCCGATTAACGAGAGGCTGAAGATGGCCAAATTTCCCAGGCAATGGACGGTGATGGGGACGAGCAGGTTTTTCTCTATTTCGTAGGCGACGGCAAAAAGGAATCCCCCAGTGACCTGGACCAGGGGGAATCCATGGCCTAGACCGTGGGGGAGGGCAAAAGCGGCAGCGCTCAGAGCAAGGGCAACACCACACCCCCACCGCCTCAGAAAACCATAGAGAATTCCCCGGAACAAAACCTCCTCCGCTGCAGGCGCGACAATCCCACCTACAAGAAAGAAGAAGAAAAGATCCGGTGAGTTTTTTAAAAGGCCTGTCCTAACAAAGGTCAAGGGTTTGAGCCCGGCCATGTAGAGCACACCGAAAGCAATGCCTGACAGGGCTCCAAAGCCTGCCGACCAGATAAAACCCCGTCTCAAGCCGGCGAGCCATCGCGTCCGATCAAGGCCTATGGAGGCGATGCCCCCTTCGACAACGTGAACAATCCAGACCATAATGCCGAGCTCGAGAAGCCGGGCTGCGCCGAGCCTGAGCATAGGGTTGAAGGGTGCTTTTGAAAAGACAAACCCTGCCTCCACCAAGGCGACGGCAGCAGCCGACAGGGCCAACGTCTTTACTTTGACTTGCTTTGCTTCCACCCCAGATTCCTCAGCGCCCTGTAGGCGTACCACTGGTTGTACCAGTCGTCTGACGTTTCAATGCGTTTCAAGATCTCCGGGATAGCACGGGCATCTTTTCGCTGACCCAGGCTGTAAAAGGCCATGGAAACAACACCGGCATTGGAATCATCGAGGAAACCGAGGAGATCTGTGTTAGTGCTTGTCCGCCTGCTTGACCCCAGGGCACGCACAAACCAGTAACGTTCAGTCACATGATGGCTTCTCATCAACCTTGGGTAAGCTTCAAAATCCCCGACCTCGAGTTTCTTTTGTTCTATGATCTTGAGTGCGGCGACTCTTGTCTCCCATCGGTCTGAACCCAAAGCTTGTGCCGGATCCATCGGTTCGTTTTTCACGCCCCCCTGGACATAGAAAAAAAGCGCAGTTCCGAAAATGAGACAAAAAAGGGATGCAACCCAGGCTGAGATTTTCGGGTTCAACACAAAAGAGCTGATGAAAAAGATGAGGCAGAAGCACAGGGCATACAGTACAAGAGGCAAACTCACCAGGAGAGAAAACAAGGTAAAATGGCGGAAAGGGGAACACGTGTCTGTCTTGTGGGAGAATTCCTCTAGGAGTTTGCCCGGGCTTGTCAAAAACTCCTGAAGGTTGGTTTGTACGATGGTTTTCCCATTATTCTGAAAGAACAGGGGGCCGTTGTCTTCACGCACGACGAGGTGTGCAGCATGGCGAGATCCATCCACAGGCAGGTAGTCGTAAGCGATCAGGATTCTTTCAAGAACCTGTTCAACGGGTTTTCTCTGGATGTTCCCGAGAGAGCAGGATTTGAGCAGCTTCTGATGCAAAGATTTGAAGACTTCAGCGGGGTAATAGGCGTACTCGTAGTAGAGATCGCTGATTTTTGTGCCTACGGAATTCGACAAGAGGAGCTTGTCTCTCAGATTCAGGAAGAAGTTGCTGTTCGACTGAGTTGCCCACAAGAGGGCCAGAAGAAGGAGCGGGACAAGGAGGAACAATGATCTGCGGCCAGGAGAGCTTTTCCTTTGAGGCGAGAGCTTTGTGGCTGCCGTAAAGACGATCGTCGGTATGAAAAGGAAGTAGAGCGTGATGCGGAGGCAGAAACCCCTGCCGTTGATCAGGACGAGGGATATCAACCAGGCCAGCAGACAGAAATAGAGAAACAGCCGATTTCTGCCGAAGAGACGATTCCAGGCCCAGGCTGCCGACCATGAGAGAAAGGCCAGAAAAACTCCGATGCTGAGAGTGAAAAAAAGCCCTCCCCAGAAGGCGGTTTCGAGGCCTAGTAGGCGAGGGAGGATCTGCTGATTCGGGACGATGATATAACCGGCTTCTTTCAAAACGAGTAGCGTACGATGAAGGTCGGCGTTGGAGAAGTAAACTTGGAGCGTGGCAATGACCTGGGCTACAAGAAAGCCAAGGAGGAGAACAGCAATCGAAGGAATGTTGGAATGATGGAATTTTGGAATAATGGGAAAACCCATTGAAGGCACTCTCCCGGAATTGGAGCATTGGAGCACTAGAAAGATGGCTCACGGTACAGGGTGCACGGTTCACGACAACACCATGATTCATCGAGATACTACTTTTGTCTGGACTTACCGCTTGACTTATGTTCCGTGCACCTTGTGCCGTGCGCCGAAGGCAATGAGAAGGCCCTTGCCGTCCGCATCATGATCAAGACTCATTGGATGGGCCAGATCGTTTCTCAAATTCAGATCAGCTTCGGCATCAAAGGTTGCCCAGTGATACTCAACACTCCCGAAGAGAGTGACTCTCTCCGAGATCTCGGATGAGAGGTCGATTCCCAGCCAAGACCCAAGCCACGAGACGTCGTAAGTGCTGTCCAGACCCTGGATCGGGCCTGCGGGTGGAGTCAACCCTGGAGTTGCAATGACCTGGACCCCTTCTTTCAAGGTGAGGTCCTGAGAGTTGTAACTGTAGCCGATAAGAGGGGAGAGCCTGAATGTGCCGGATCCAAACGAGAACTGATACCCAAGGCCGATGGCAGCAATGAGGATTCTGCCGCAGTCCGCGCTGTTGCTGGATCGCGAGTACTCTTGAGTACGGTCGTTCCCTGAAAAGTCGGAGTCCCGGTTGTCCCCGGAGAAGGTATATCCGTAGCCGAAGGATCCTCGCAAATAAAACCACTCATCGACCAAGGCCCTTCCGCTCACCGCGGCTTGAAGCGTTTCCAGGTCGGACCAGGTGAGTTCTGAAAGCACATTCGGATTGTTGTTATTTCCTGCAATATTCCATCTGAGATCATCCACTCGGTAGGCGGTGTTCAGGCTGATGTCAGCCTTGATGTCGGCGTCATGAGCGGGATTCAGATTAGGAAAGAATGCAAGGGTGACGATCGAGAGGAGTGGGAAAATCTGCTTTCTCATTTGTCGAGTTGTCCTTCGCTCCACCCTCCTTCAGCCCTCTCCCTTCTCAAGGAGGGGAGGAATTCATTTGGGAGAATGGATGGTGTAAGGGCAGGATTTTCGAGGTCTTGTTGGGAAGATATTCTAAATCGAAATGGAGATCAAGCGGTTTTCCGAACTGCCGTTCATGACGTATCCGACAAGCTTCTTATGCAGGTTGACAAACTACTGGCATGGATGATTAATAGAACCCGTGAAAGACATGAAAGCGACAACCCTTGCGCTTACTGCAGCACTGGAACCTTCGACACCGCGAAGGGATCCGATCCCCTTTGACAGCCGTCTGATCGAGCAGGCCATAAGAGAGGGTGTGGCAGGGATCCTCTACAAGTGCCTTATGGTCTCCGGAGGTCTCGACTCTCTTGCCCAGGGAACCAGGGAAACCCTGCAAGCAAGAAAGAGAAGGCGCTAGAGCACTTGAGCTGCCGATACCGCTCCTCGGTGCAGACCCGTAGATGATACTCCTGTTGGGTGTGCTCTGTATTAACTGGTTTTTTATGAAGGTATTCGTTCTGTAAGCTTTGGGAAGATTTTTGCCATGAGAAAACTATTGCTGTGCTTCCTCCTGTCTCTGCTTTTCCTTCATCCAGGGGTGGCTTCGGGGAATCCGCAATCCGTTGAATTTCCTTTGACCCTTGATTTCCCTTTGGTTCGATCTATGGTGATAGACAAACTGTACACATCACCCGGGCAAAGGGTCCTTTTGGAAGATCCAGATTGGTGCTCCACAATTGAACTCTGGGACCCTCAGGTTTTCCCGTTTCAAACATTCCTGGGGATAAGAAGCAAGATTAGATTCCAAACCGGTTTTCGGATTAGCTCCACATGTCTTCCCATTGTGAACTGGACTGGAGAAATAGAAATCATCCAGAAGCTTTCGTTGGATAAGGAAGACTGGCAGCTCAAATTCAAAACGGAGGATTCTTTTATTTACGATCAGAAACACGAGCGTCCTTTCCTGGCCGGAATTTTCTGGGACTATGCGAAAGGATATCTTCATAGCAACATGGACCAAATGAAAATCGACCTGTCCTCCCCTGTAAAGGAGCTGAAAGGACTCTTGCCTCTCTTTTTTGCTGAAGCGCAAGAGCCCCAAGTGCAATTCTGGCTGAGCACCCTTCGGCCGGGCGCGGTGAGGATCCAGCCTGATGCGGTGAGGTCACAACTCACGATGGAAGTCGACACATACCATGCCGCGGAAAGAGTTCCGGAAGTCACCCGGTCCGATATTGAGAGTCTCAGCCGAAACTGGGAAACTTGGGATGCCTTTTTCATCCATGAAATCGAGACCCTCATAGGCCAGGATCTGGAGCAAAGGGAGAGGAATGAAATCCTCGATACCCTGCTCGGCATGCGCTACAGCTTCACTCAAGCCCTTGTGGAAAACACACTTGCAGAGGGTTTGATCCGCGGGCAGTTCACAAGTTCTTGGGAACGCGTTTCGAAGATTCTGCGAAAATACCTCCTTCAAGAATCATCCCGGTTGCTGTTGAGGCACCTTGCGTTTTTCACTGCCGCCGATGCCTTGGCGATTGTGGAAAAACTTGGACCTGCCATCGGGATAGAGCTGACCCCTCAAGGTCTTCGCAGGTTATCCTCTCTTCTGGGTGAAGAGGGGAAAGAAGCGGGACTGCAGTACAGTTACGAGCTGGATCCGAGAATCCGGGAGCTGCTCGGTCTCGGCCCGCCTTTGCCTGAAAGCGGTCCGAGCTATGACGCAGAGGAGTTTGAGTCATCGGAGGGATCGGAAGAGGGTGCTTTGCCTCCCAAGGACTCTGTCTGGCACGGCTTTTTCCTGCGACTCGCTTCTGCGGACGACAGAGCTCCTCCGATTCCGCCCGAGGTCCGGGAATGGATACCGCCTCAAAGCAAGGAGGGTTTGCCTCAGTATTTGAGCAAGGTCCACCATGTCCTGCGAAACTCAACGGAAGAAACGATCTTAAAGAATCAGAACCCTTCAAAGTATAGCTCCCTATACCGCGTTCTCGTTCTAGCCACGGCATGGCAGGAAAGCTGCTGGCGGCAACTCGAAAAAAAACGCGATAAGGTAACATACCTTCTTTCGTACAATCGAACGTCCGTCGGCCTGATGCAGATCAATGAGAGGGTCTGGCGAGGGTTGTACCAACGGGACAAACTCCGATGGGATATCTGGTACAATGCCCGTGCTGGAGCTGAAATTCTGAGTCTCTATATGAAAGAGTATGCTGTCATCCGAATGGAGGCTCAAGGCCTGACCGATGAAACGATCCTGGCGCGAGCGGTCTATGCCATGTACAACGCCGGTCCGGATGAACTGCAAAAGTTCCTGAAAAGATACCGGAGCGATTCTCCGCGCGATATCGATCGTCTTTTCAAGGAGAAATTCGAGTTGGCGCAAAAAGGCGACTTTGACAAAATTGCTTTATGCCTTATTGGCACCAGCTTGTGATGAGACTCAGCAGGAAAGGGACCAATAGGCATGATTTCATAGGTAAACTCCCCAGTGGATCACTAAGAACGCCTCATAAATGAATTGCTAGGCTTTCCTCGGTTTCAAAGCGTATCTACCCTATCTGCTCACGGAGGCGATGTCTGGAGAGCCGTCCGGTGGTGTGATGGTGGAAGGAGGTGTGAGGGCTGCAATTGGCAATTCAAGTTGATCAAAGGTCTGGCGGCCGGCGCTTCTTAGGTGGACGTATCTTCCTGCCACGGGCAAGATGACTGGCTCGGGACCGGCGTCATCGAGAAAGCCGAGGCTTCAGGGGACGGATGAAATATCCAGATTCGGACCGTGACTGGGCAACCATCCCTGTTCCCAAGGCCCGGGGCCGCAAAGAAGTGACGGTGATCCAGGAGGCCCTACAGGCTCATGTTCTCATCAACATGCCCATCTTCAAACAGCATAACTCCACCCGGAACACGGGTTGCCTCAAGAATCTGATGGGTATGAATAAGACAAGGGGGCCAGGAGGGGGAGGAATCCTCGTACCGGGCAGGATTTGACATTGGATTCGCGGAGGGTGATCACGTTTAAGTGCTCAACGAGGATAAGGGAGAAGATAAATGGGGAGGGGTAAAGGAAGTCGTCTCGGTTCACCTTGTAAGATCAGCTTGGGTGTTTTCCGTGTGAGAATCTGTGTGAGGAGGATGTTCCAAAATCTGCTAAAACCGGAACAAACCGGAAAAGACGAGGAAACCAGAATTCACCGATTTCAAATAGTTAAATACTTTGAGGAGGCCAGGAAACTCGTGGTTCTATCTGAAAATCCGCGTGTCCACAGTTCGATTCTGTGTCTCGACATTTCACGAAGGCTAGAAACAGGGGGTTATCGGATTTGCGGCAGCCCCTCTTATTTCTTAAGCGACAACTGAAACTTATTCTTCACGAAAGCAAAAAATTCTTACCTCCATCCTTCAAATTCTGCCCTTCATGAAGATCTCCTTTTTGACAGCCGGGAATCGCTCGATAGCGTAGCGCAGCATGGTCCGAGGCATCCGCCTGTAGTGTTCTTTCAGAAAAGCTTCCTCAACAACTCTATCCCGTTTTCCTACCTCCCGCAACATCCAGCCGACCGCTTTCTGGATGAGATCCTCTTTGTCGCCGAGGAGAATCTCGCCAATTCGCAGTGTTTCGTCGAACTGCTGCTCTTTGACAAAGCGAAAAGTCGCGAGGATCGCAATCCGCCGTTTCCACAACACGGACGAATGGGCAAGCCTGTAAAGAGGTTTTCGACTCCTCCCTATCAAGAAATCGCCGACAATGTTGGGCGCAGAGAGATCGACAAGATCCCAGTTGTTGATCCATCGAATGCTTTTCAAGTAGAGAGTGTAAATCTTCTTTTTCGCGTATTCGTCCTCCCCGTTGTATTTGCGGATAAGGATGAGCAGGGCCAGAAGCCTCTCTTCGTGAACAGAGGACTTGAGCAAAGCTTCCACTTGACCCAGAGCCATGTCCCCGCACTCTCTGCAAAGCTTCCTCAGTCGAGGGACCGGGATCCCCAGAAAGAGGTCTCCCTCCCCATATTGTCCTGGTCCTGTCTTGAAAAACCTCTGAAGGATTTTCGCCTTTTCTTTGTTTTCGAGATCTCGCAGTCGCTTTCGGATGTCTTCTGCCGTCATGCCCAGATGTTCTCCTCCAGGTAAGGGATCCAAAAATGTCGCTTGGCCGCCGGAGAAATACATGCTGCGGCCATCAAAGCGCGGTTCAGGATAGATTCACTGCGGATAGAAACTAGGTTGGCGACTCATCCCTCTGGCAGGGAACTTCATTGGACGAGTCTTTCGAAATCTATATCGCCTTTGAGCTTCTTGAAGTGGCTCTGCGTCCGGGCTTTCCCTTTGTACCCAGGCTCGAGTTCAATGGCTTTTCTTAACCTTGAAAGAGCCCCTTCCTTTTCGTTTTTCATGGATTCGATACCGGCGAGGACATACCAGGCATCTGCAAGCTCCGGCTTAATCTCCACAGCCTTGAGCAAAGCTTCTTTTGCCTCCGCGTAACGGTGTGTTCTGAAAAGCTCCTTGCCCTTGTGGTTCCAGAGGTCACCGAGATGCAGCCTCATTTGAGCCGCCTTTTCCTCAGATTCCTCTTGGTCCATTTCCTCATCGCTGAACGGGAAGGACGCACCCTCACCGATCTTCCTTCTGTCACCTCCAGATCGTCTGTCCCGACCGCTTCGGCGTTCGTAGGGATAAGGAAACATACCGGTTCCCCTCTCTCCATTTAGGTTTCTGAGATCCATCGAAGTGACCCAATGTTAACTCTTTAGAATTTCTAAATCAACCAAATATTTGACCTTTGAGCTTTCCTCCCTCATTTCTTTTGATTTTTCGGACTGCTGTTTTCAGGTGCTCGACAGGAAGAATCGAACCAGCATGATGGCATGCAAGAGTCAGTATTTCCCCTTCCCTGAACTCCACGAGAGTTGAGGGGTCCTGCGCTGCTGCCCGTTTCGTCGGCCATGATCGCTGACAGAGTTTCTATGGCAACAGGCTCTTGATAGACATGATAGACATCACTGCCCACGACCACGTTATGATTACCCCCTACGGAGATATCAGTAGACCTTCCATCAATCAGTCGGCGGTAATTGGTATCGATGACCGCCTCGATCACTTCGTGCTCAAAGTTGGATTCTCTACGGGCGTAGCGCCAGATCTTCAGCGCACTGAGCAGGGGAGAGTAAAAGGCGCCACACCTGCAGCATTCAACCGCTCTTGTGGGCAACTTCAGCAACCCAAACACCTTGGAGACGTGCCTAAGGTTTCTCCGATAACCCCGTTTCCGTACCTTAACGATACCAATCCGTCTGGTCTCTCCAGAAAGCCTCAATTTCACCCAAAATGATCCCGGGCAAAGCAAAAAAATGGCCTGGAGCAAGGCCCCAGGCCAAATCATGATTCAAAGGATCGGGATCAATTACATCATGCCGCCCATCCCGCCTCCCGGCGGCATGTGAGGCATTTCTTCCTTGTCTTTCGGTTTCTCGGCGATCATGGCTTCCGTGGTCAAGAGAAGCGCCGCAACAGAAGAAGCATTCTGGAGCGCAAATCTCGTGACCTTGGTGGGGTCGATAATCCCGGCTTTCATCAGATCTTCGTATTTTCCTGTCTCTGCGTTAAAGCCAAAGCCGGCTTTCTGATCTTTCACCTTCTCGACCACCACAGAACCCTCGGCTCCCGCATTGTTCGCGATCTGCCGAATCGGCTCTTCCAGGGCTCTGTGAACGAGGGTAACGCCGCTCTGCTCTTCTCCTTCCAGCTTGACTTTCTCAAGTCCTTTGGCCGCCCTCAGAAGCGCAACACCACCGCCGGGAACGATCCCTTCTTCCACAGCCGCTCTCGTGGCGTTCAGGGCGTCTTCGACTCTCGCTTTTTTCTCCTTCATTTCCGTCTCTGTGGCCGCGCCCACGTGAATCACGGCAACGCCGCCCACCAGCTTGGCCAGCCGCTCCTGGAGCTTTTCCCGATCGTAGTCGGAGGTGGTTTCATCAATCTGCGCCCTGATCTGCTTGACCCGGCCTTCCAGATCTTTCCGGCTGCCTCCCCCATCCACAACCGTGGTGTTGTCTTTGTCGATCGTCACGGTCTTTGCCGTGCCGAGATCATTGAGGGTCACGTTTTCAAGCTTGAGTCCCAGGTCTTCGGATATCACTTTGCCGCCGGTCAGGATGGCGATGTCTTCGAGCATGGCCTTTCTTCTGTCTCCAAACCCAGGCGCCTTCACGGCACAGACCTGAAGGGTTCCTCTCAGCTTGTTCACCACAAGCGTTGCCAGGGCCTCTCCTTCAACGTCCTCGGCAATGATCAGAAGCGGCTTACCCATCCTGGCAATTTGCTCCAGAATGGGAATCAGGTCTTTCATGCCGCCGATCTTCTTCTCATTGAGAAGGATATACGGATTGCTCAGGTTGACCGTCATCTTTTCCGGATCAGTCACAAAATAGGGGGAAGTGTAACCGCGGTCAAACTGCATGCCCTCGACGATTTCGAGGGTCGTTTCCATGCTCTTCGCCTCTTCAACAGTGATGACGCCTTCCTTGCCCACCTTGTTCATGGCCTCGGCGATAATGTTGCCGATGGTGGTGTCGTTGTTCGCGGAAATCGTACCGACCTGGGCTATTTCCTCCTGATCCTTGGTCGGCTTGGAGAGTTTCTTCAGCTCTTCCACAACCGCTTCAACAGCCTTTTCGATTCCCCTCTTGATGGCCATCGGATTGACGCCTGCGGCCACCAGCTTTGACCCTTCCTTGTAAATGGCCTGTGCCAGAACCGTCGCCGTCGTGGTGCCGTCCCCTGCGACATCCGAGGTCTTGGAGGCAACCTCCTTGACCATCTGGGCTCCCATGTTTTCAAACTTGTCTTCCAGCTCGATCTCTTTGGCCACCGTCACACCGTCCTTGGTAATGGTGGGCGACCCAAAGGTCTTCTCCAGGACCACATTGCGGCCCCTGGGTCCGAGAGTTACCTTCACTGCATCCGCAAGGGTATCCACCCCTCTCAGGATGGCTTCCCTGGCTTTTTGGCTGTACTTGATATCCTTTGCCATGTCCAATATC
>Ga0102851_10000735_pt1 | contig 17324 bp, 13 predicted proteins | sample Mud3Dept3metaG_FD_79558 | JGI IMG/M metagenome (GOLD analysis project Ga0102851, IMG submission 79558) | Freshwater wetland microbial communities from Ohio, USA, analyzing the effect of biotic and abiotic controls - Mud 3 Core 4 Depth 3... | ecosystem: Environmental > Aquatic > Freshwater >... | reverse complement strand
GGCTGCATCGTTGCGACCGACGTTCGCGAGGTACCGCCAGTGCGGCGCCTGCCGGGCGTGCAATACGCGGCGCTGGACATTCGCGATCCCGGTGTGGCGGAGCTGTTGCGCCGCCATGCGATCGGAATCGTGGTGCACCTCGCGGCCATCGTCACGCCGGGTGCGAAGTCGAACCGCGAACTCGAGTACTCGGTGGACGTGCTCGGCACGAAAAACGTGCTCGAGGCATGCGTCGCCGCCGGTGCCGGCAAGATCGTCGTCACATCGAGCGGCGCGGCCTATGGCTACCATGCCGACAATCCGGACTGGCTCACCGAGGACGACCCGGTGCGCGGCAACGAGGCTTTCGCCTACTCGCACCACAAGCGCCTCGTCGAGGAAATGCTCGCCGACTACCGCCGCATCCATCCGCAGCTGAAGCAGGTCGTGTTCCGCGTCGGAACCATCCTCGGTGAAACGACGCGCAACCAGATCACGGCGCTGTTCGATCGGCCGCGGCTGATCGCGCTGCGGGGATCGCGCAGCCCGTTCGTGTTCATCTGGGACCGGGACGTCGTCGGCGCGATCGAGCATGCGATCTTCTCGGGCAAGGAGGGCATCTTCAACGTCGCGGGAGACGGTGCGCTCAGCATCCAGGAGATTGCCGCACGCCTCGGCAAGCGCTGCCTGACGATTCCTCCCAGCCTGCTGCGGGCCGCGCTCGCCGTGGCTCACCCGCTCGGGCTGTCGCGCTACGGTCCCGAGCAGGTCGATTTCCTGCGCTATCGCCCCGTGCTCGACAACCGCCGCCTCAAGGAGCAGTTCGGCTACGTTCCGAAGCTGACGTCCGCGGAGGTCTTTGAGTTCTACCGCAAGTCCCACGGCCTCGGGCCTGCCGCGCAATGACTCGCCGTTCGTTCGATGGAGCCACAGTGCTGGTGACGGGCGCGGGCGGCGGACTCGGCCGCGCGATCGCGCTGCGCTTCGGCGCGGCCGGCTCGAACATCGTCGCGCTCGACAAGGACGCGGGGGGCCTGGACAGCCTCGCCGCGGAACTTCAAGAGCGTGGCACGGCGTGCCTGCCGCTGCCGTGCGACGTTACCGATGCCGGGGCATGCTCCGGGGCCGTCACCCGGACGGTCGAGCGCTTCGGGTCGCTCGATGTGCTGGTGAACAACGCTGGCATCAGCCATCGCAGTGGGTTCGCGGTAACCGGGCTCGACGTCATCCGCCGCGTCATGGACGTGAATTTCTTCGGCGCGTTGAACTGCACGAAGGCCGCCCTGCCCCACCTGGTCGCACGCCGGGGGCTCGTCGTCGTCATCTCGAGCGTCGCGGGCTACACGCCGCTGGTGGCACGCACGGGTTATGCCGCGAGCAAGCACGCGCTGCACGGCTTTTTCGGCAGCCTGCGCACCGAGCTCGCGCCACAGGGCGTGGACGTCATGGTTGCCTGCCCGTCCTTCATCGCGACTCGCATCGACCGGAATGCACTTGGCGGCGACGGCGAACCCGTGCGACACGCGCAGGTGACCGTGGGCCGACCGCTCACGCCCGAAGACGCCGCCGGACAGGTCTTTGCCGCAGCGCAGCGAGGCCAGCGGCTGCTGCTGATCGGGCGGACGGCCCGGGCAGCCTGGCAGCTGAACCGGTTCGCACCGCGCCTGTATGAGTTCATCATGGCGCGCCGGCTGCGAGGGGAACTAGAATCCGACGACGCCAGCGCCGGAACGGGTATCGCCAGGGAGAAGAAATGAAAGTCCACGTGAAGCACACGATCAAGAGCGATGTCGCCTCGGTCTTCAAGCTCTGCACCGAACAGAAGCACCAGGAGTCCATCTACTCCCAGCTCGGCGGCACGGACGTGAAGATCAAGCGCGAGGGCCGCGCGCCGAACGTAAAGCTCAGGATCTCGCGCAAGGAAGCCGCTAATCCGCCGGCCGCCATCCGCAGGATCGTTCCCAGCGAGAGCGAGGTGAGCCACACCGAGGACTGGACCGCGGATGGCGACGTGCACGAGGCGGACATCGTCATCGACATCAAGGGCGTTCCCGTGAAGATCGTCGGCAGCAAGTCGCTCGCGCCCGAGAAGGGAGGCTGCGCCGTCGAGTGGAAGTTCGACGTCACCTGCGGCATCCCGCTGCTCGGCGGGGTCATCGCGTCGTTCGTGGGCTCCGAGATGGAGCAGAAGCTCGAGCGTGAATTCAAGGTTCTGAAGTCCCTGGTCTGACCGGGCCTCCCTCGATCCGCGCCGCGAGGCGCTCGCGGTACTCGTCCAGCGGGAACAGCGGCACCTCCCCCGATCCATGGTCGCGCCCGTCGGTCTCGTAGTCGAACGGGTTGTCGATGTCGCGGATCAGCCGCAGCATGTAGATGTTGATCAGCGCGACGAAGGGCACCAGCAGGCACGCCGCCGCGACGCTCTTGAAGCGGGCGATCAGCGTGAGCGCGATGATTATGGTGACCAGCACCTCGAGCAGGGCGTAGGCAGGCGGAAGGAAGCCCGTGCGCCTGATCACGTCGATGCGCGAGACGCTGCGGCGCACCGCGAGGAGTTGCGGCACGGCCCGCGACGCGTATGGCCCGGCCCCTTCCCTCTCGAGCTGCTGGATGAGGAGGTTCAGTCCGGTCATGGACTCGTAGACCTCGCGCGAAGTGCGCTTCTTCAGCAGCCAGCCCTTGATGCCGTCAGTCATCTCGAGCAGGCCGCGTCTCAGGCTCGCGACGTCGAGTCCCGGGCGGTTGGTTGCTGCAAGCACGAAGATTTCCTCGAGCGTCTCGAGCGTGGAGGCCACCTCGGCCGGTATCTTCTCCGCCTCCTTGTAGTCGGCCATGGTGCCGGCGAGCAGGAAGCCGAGCAGGAACACGCCCGCGGTGAGCACGATGCCGACGTCGGAGAAATCGACGAAGCCCTGGAAACCGAGCGCGAACTGCAGCACGAATTTGCCAGCGAGGATCGCGCCGACCAGCGGCAGCGTCGAAAGCATCAGTTTCCACTTGTTCACATGCACCCCCTGCCCAATGTCGCTCCCGGCGTCGTTGCTGCAGCGCAGCTAGCCAATTCCGAAATGCCGGCACGCTGAACGCGGCGTAGGATCTTCTCATGCCGCGACTGTCCGCTGTGGACCAGGCCTTCTTCCTGCTCGAAACGCCAGAGCGGCCGATGAACGTCGGCGCGCTGCTGGTACTCGAGCCGCCGCACGGGGTGCCGCGCGGCAGGTTCGCCGATCGGCTGGTGGCGGGCATGCTCGAATGCCCGGTGGGACCGCCCTTCAGTTACCGGTTGAAACCAGGACTGCTGCGGCCCTTCCTCGAGCTCGAGGAGGATGATCGCGCCGACGCACGCCCCCAGGTGCACCGGTACTCGCTGCCCCGCCGCAGCAGTCTCGCGACGCTGTTCCGGCACATCTGCCGCATCCACACGAAGCTGTTGCCGCGCGACGAACTGCTGTGGCAGATGCACGTGTTCACGGGGCTGCCCGGGGGCCGTGTCGCGCTGTACTTCAAGACGCACCACGGGCTCATCGACGGCATCGGCCTCATCCGCATCTTCACGGGCATCGTCTCTGACGCGGCTTCCAGGCAGCGCCCCCATGCGATCTGGGAGGGGATGCTGGCGGTTCCGCAGCTCGAAGGACATGAGACGCGCCCGGCCGCCGCGACCCGGTCGCTGCTGGGCATCGCCGCCGATGCGCGCCTCCTCGCGAACGACATGGTCCGCCTGGCGTGGCACCAGGGGCTGCGGAGGCTCGGCATCGGCAGCGGACTTGCCGCGCCTTTCGTCAATACGCCGGACGTGCTGAAGACTCCTCCCAGCGCCAACAGGGTGCTCGGTCACTGCACGCTGTCGCTTGCGACCGCTAAGCAGGTCGCGAAGCGCGGCGGGGCCAAGGTCAACGACGTGATGCTGGCGGCGATCGACATGGCGATGTGTCGCTACCTCGAGGAACGGGGTTCGCCGCCGGATGCGCCGCTGGTGGCGGACGTGCCGGTTGCGCTGCAGGACCATGGCGGTACCGGCAACCGGATCACGATCCTGCAGGTGCCGATGGGACTGCCCGGATCGAAGCCAGCGGAGCGCCTGCAACGGATCGTGCACGAAACGCAGCAGATGAAGCGGGAGGTGAGCGTGCTGTCGGGCGACAGCCTGATGCTCTATTCGATCCTCGAGCATTCGCTCGCAAGCACGATCGAGTCGCTGCACCTAGGCGAGCTGCCCATGCTGGCCAACGTCGTCATCTCCAATCCGGCGGGCTTCACGGAGCGCGTCCGGTTCAACGGTGCCGAGGTCGAACTGGCGCTCCCGATCTCGGTGGTCGGGCACCAGCAGGTCCTGAACGTCACCGTGACGACGTACGCGGAGGACCTCCACGTGACCTTCATCGCACTGAAGGAAGCCGTGCCCGATCTCGGACGGATGGCCGACTACACGGTCGAGGCGTTCGAAAATCTCGCGGCAGACGTTGCACGCGGCCGGAAGAAGAAGATCAAGGCGCGCTGACGGCGATCATCAGACGGACTGGCGGGCGACCAACCCCCATGCGGGCCGCCTTGGCATAGGCGGCTGTTCCAATCGGGCAGGCAGTGGTGCGAATATCCGGAATCCGGCCGCAGGGCCGGCCACGAACAATATGAGCTCGACAGACAATCGGCGGGAGTGACAGCTATGCACGGCCAGATGATGGACTCACCCCTCTTGATCACGGAGATCATGCGCTTCGCCGACCGGAATTTCCCGGACGGCCAGGTGGTCTCGATCACGCTGGATAACCCGCGACACCGCACGACGTACCGGGAGGTGTTCAGACGCGCGCGCAAGCTTGCGAACGCGCTCCGCACCGCCGGCATCAAGCCTGGAGACCGCATCGCGACGCTGGCGTGGAACGACTACCGGCATCTCGAGCTGTACTACGCCGTCTCGTGCATGGGCGCGGTGCTGCACACGATCAACCCGCGCCTGTTCCCGGAACAGCTGGAGTACATCGTCAATCACGCCGAGGATCGCCTGATCTTCATCGACCCGACGCTGCTGCCGGCGCTGGCGCCGCTGCAGGGCAAGGTCCCGACCGTCGAACGCGTGATCGTGATGACCAGCGCCGCGGCCATGCCTCCCTCGGTCGCGGGCATGCTGCCCGACTACGAGACGTTCATCGCCGACCAGCCCGATGAATTCGACTGGCCCATGCTCGACGAACGCAGCGCAAGTTCGCTCTGCTATACCTCTGGAACCACCGGAAACCCGAAGGGCGTGCTGTACAGCCACAGGTCGAACGTGCTGCACGCCTACGCCGGCTGCATGGCGGACTCCATGGGACTCAAGGGCAGCGATTGCGTGCTTGCCGTGGTGCCGATGTTCCACGCGAATTCGTGGGGCCTCGCTTACAACGGGCCGATGACCGGCGCCAAGCTGGTGTTCCCGGGGCCGAAAATGGGCGACCCCGCGACGCTGACTCAACTGCTGAACGAAGAGCGGGTCACGCTCGCCGCGGGCGTCCCCACGATCTGGACACTGCTGCTGAACCACCTCCGGCAGACAGGTACGAAGCTCGAGACCCTGACCCGCACGATGATCGGCGGCTCGGCGGTGCCACTTTCGATGATCCAGGCTTTCCACCACGAGCACGGCGTGACCGTGGTGCAGGGCTGGGGCATGACCGAGATGAGCCCGCTCGGCACGCTGAGCACGCTGCGTCCGGAGATGGAGTCGCTGCCGCTCGAGGAGCAGTTCCGGCTGCGACAGCTGGCGGGGCACGGCGTCTTCGGCGTCTCGATGAAAGTCGTCGACGAAGAGGGGCGCGAGCTGCCGTGGGACGGCAGGTCGTCCGGTGAGCTCAAGGTGCGCGGGCCGTGGGTCTGCAGCGGCTATTTCCGTCACGACTCGTCGTCGTCACACGACGAGGACGGCTGGTTCGCAACGGGCGACGTCGCGGTCATCCATCCGAACGGCTTCCTGCAGATCACCGATCGCGCCAAGGACGTCATCAAGTCGGGCGGCGAGTGGATCAGCTCCGTGGACCTGGAGAACTGCGCCTGCGGGCACCCGGACGTGCTGATGGCCGCCGCGATCGGCGTGCGTCACCCGAAGTGGGACGAGCGCCCGATCCTGCTGGTCGTTCCGAAGCAGGGCTGCACGCCGGCGCGCGATTCGGTGCTGGCGCACATCGCCGAACACTTCGCGAAGTGGCAGCTGCCGGACGACGTCATCATCGTCGAGAGCCTGCCGATGACGGCGACCGGCAAGATCAGCAAGAAGGACCTGCGCGCGAAGTTCGGCCAGGTACTGATGGAGCGCGAATAACGGGAAATAGGGGACATTCTCCTTTTCGAGAGAAAATAGGGGACATTCTCGATTTCCCTGAGCGGCCTGCGGCCATCAGGGAAATCGAGAATGTCCCCTATTTTCTCTCGAAAAGGAGAATGTCCCCTATTTCCCTAAAGGCACCGCTGCAGAAGCGCCTCGGCCTCGCCGAGCCGCATGTTCTTCGGCACCGGGTAGTCGCGATACGCCTCCACCATCGCGGCCCGGGCGATCGTGCCCACGTCCTCGCGTCGCAGAGGCGCGATCTTCTCGGGAATGCCGACCGTGCGGTTCAACTCCCGCACTCGATCGACGAATCGCTGCGCGAGCGCCGCCTGCGGCTCCGACGCAGCGCCCGCACCGATCGCGACCGCCAGCTCCGCGAGCCTGGCTTCGGCATAAGGCGCGTCCTTGAGGAAGTCGAGCACGTAGGGCAACACGATCGCGTTGCCGAGCCCGTGCGGGACGCCGTACATGCCGCCGATCTTGTGCGAGAACGCGTGCACGTATCCGACGTAAGCCTTGGTGAACGCGAGGCCCGCGTAGAGCGACGCGAGCGCCATCGCCTCGCGCGCCTCGAGGTCCGCGCCGTCTGAATAAGCGCGCGGCAGGTTGGCGAAGATGAGCCGCACGGCGGACGTGCACAACATCGGCGTTTCCTGGTGCGGCCAGCGGTTGACGTACGCCTCCACGGCATGTGTCAGCGCATCCATCCCGGTCGCTGCCGTGATCGGGCCCGGCATGCCTTTCATGAGTTCGGGATCGAGCGCGGCGGCGACCGGCACGAGCTTCGGATCGACCACGACGGCTTTCACGTGTTTCACCGGATCCGTCACCACCGCGGCGACCGTCACCTCCGACCCCGTCCCGGCGGTCGTGGGCACCGCGTAGAGCGGGAGCGGCGGCTTGTTGACCTTCAGCATGCCGACGAGCTTCGCCGAGGTCTTGCCGGTCGTCGCCATGGCGGCGATCACCTTGGCCGCGTCGATCGCGGAGCCGCCGCCGATCGCGAGTATCGAGTCGCTGCCGTGCGCACGGACCGCGGCAGCCCCCTTGTCGAGCACGTCATGAGTCGGGTCGGGCACGATGCCATCGAAAACCGCCACGTCGATGCCCTCCGCTTCCAATGCGCGCCGGATCGGCTCGACGAGGCCGAGCTTCACCAGCACCGCATCTGTCACGATCATCGTGCGACGGGCACCCGAGCCGCCGATCAGCCGGCACAACCTGCCCGCGGACCCGGGCCCGACGAACAGCACCGGCCGAGGGATCGCCACGAGCCAGGACAGCGGCTTCATGAAGGGCTTCATGAGTCGGTAGGCGAGCAGTTGCAGCTGGAAGAGCATGGGCATCCCCGGGGTCCCGATGTAGGAAAGAGAGCATACCGCCCTGCCGGGCGGACCCGGCACCCGTAGAAGTAGCGACGGCCGCCGGAGTCGCCACACCCCCTTTTCCTTCGCGCCCACCAGGTTTGCGGGCGGCCATGCCCCGACACGCGGTATCTTTCGGTTACACGAATGCGAGCTGCGGGTACCGCAGCCGAAGGGGGAACCGATGACGAAGCCAATCCCGCCGCTCGACCTGATGTGGCTGGTCATGGAGACACAGGCGAGCCCGACGCACGTCGGCGCGATGCTGCTGTTCGAAAAGCCGAAGGGCCGCACACGCCTCGTCCGTGAGATCGTCGAGGCCTACAGGGAGGCCGAGCCGTCGCCACCGTTCAGCTACGTTCCGGAACTCGGCGGCGCTGGAATGCCTTATTTCCGCGAGGCGAACTCCTACGACCCCAACTACCACGTCACGCATCTGGTGCTGCCCGAAGGATCGTCGCACGAGGACCTGCTGCGACTCGTGGCAGACCTGCACGAACCAATGCTCGACCGCGGCCGGCCGCTGTTCCGCAACTGGTTCATCGACGGACTGCCGGGCAACCGGTTCGCGCTGTACACGAAAGTGCATCACGCCATAATCGACGGAGCGTCGGGAACGAGGCGCATTTACGCGAGCCTGAGCACGAGCGCCCGGCGCACCGTCCCGACTCCCGCGTTCGCGATCGAGGTCCCCGTGCGCAAGCCGCGCCCGCCGAAGGCCCTCGTGGACCGCCTGGCGGAGCTCGGCGTCACCGCGACGAAGCAGACGCTCGCCCTGAGGGACGTTTCGCTCGGCGCGCTGAGGAAAGGCCTCGCCACGTTGCTGGGCGAGGATCCCGGCGGCAGCCGGCCGTTCTCGGCGCAGCACGCGCCGATGAACGAGCCTCTGCAGATGGCGAGGTCACTCGCAACGCTGACGCTGCCGCTGGACGAAATGCGCGTCGTGGGCCGGCACTATGGAGCGACGCTCAACGACCTCTCGGTCACGATCGTCGACGAGGGACTGCATCGCTACCTCAGGGAGACGGGGCGCGCGTTCCCGCACCGACTGGTGGCCTTCTGCCCGATGTCTCTGCGAGACGAAGGCGACAACGAGGCAGCCACGAAGGCCTCCGCGATGTTCGTGCACCTGGGCGAGCACGACGCGACGACCGTCGAGCGCATCGCCCAGGTCGTGGCGTCCATGGGCAAGGCGAAAGAGGAACTGCGCTCGATGTCGAAGGACGCTGCGATGATGTATGCGGTCGCAGTACTTGGGGTAGCCGAGGTCCGCGCGACGGCCCACGCAAGCCGGGTGATCCCGCCGCTCGCGAACCTCGTAATCTCGAACGTTCCGGGCGGACGGGAAAAGATGTACCTGAACGGCGCGACGCTGCTCGGCACCTATCCTGTCACTGCGATCGCGGCCTCCGTCGGCCTGAACGCCACGCTGACCTCGTACCACGACTGCATGGACTTCGGATTCCTCGGCAACGGCGCGACGATGTACGACCTGCGGGAACTCGCACGCCACGTCGGAGACGCCTACCAGGAGTTGAAGGCCGCGGCTGCAAAGCGGGGCGCCACGCGTCGCGCCAGGAAATAGACATGGAGCGCATGAGTGGCGCCGACGCGCTGATGCTCTACCTCGACCGGGCCGAGGCGTACAACCACACGATCAAGCTGAGCATCATCGACCCGCGGGACGACCCGGAGGGCTGGTCGTGGAAGCGGTTCAAGTCCTCCTGGGCGTCCCGTGTTGGCCTGCTGCCAAGGCTCAGGCAGCGCTACCTGCGCGTCCCCTTCGGTCTCAACCATCCCGTCTGGGTGGACGACCCGGCCTTCGACCTCGACTATCACCTGCGCCGGGTGGGCTGCCCGGCGCCGGGCGGCGCGGTCGAACTCTGCGAGCTCATCTGCGAGTTCTATGCCCATCCACTCGACCACACGAGGCCACTCTGGCAGGTCTGGGTAGTCGAGGGACTCGAGGGCGGCAAGGTCGCGGTGCTGCTGCTCATCCACCACGCGCTGACCGACGGAATCGGCATCCTTAGAATGCTGAACAGCTACTGGCAGTCGAATCCAGAGACGCTCGATCATCCGGAGCCGGCGCCATGGCATCCAGCACCCTTGCCTTCGCGGTCTCGCCTGCTGTTCGAGGGCCTGCGTGACCTGCCGGGCGTCGTGGCGAACAACCTGCCGGGGGCGATCCGAGGCTCGCGAGCGGGGCGTCGCATCGTGGCCCAGTGGCGTCGCGACGGGAAGCCGCTGCCACCGGCGATCGGCGACCCAGCCTACCTCGCTCCTTACGCGAAGCGCCTGTCGCCGCACCGGACGTTCGGCATCCGGTCGTTCCCGATCGGGAGGTTCAAGACGCTCGGCAAGGCGTTCGGCGTGACGCTGAATGACGTGTTCCTCGCCACCACTGCCGGCGCGATTCGCGGGCTGATCGAGGAGCAGACCGGCGTCCCGCCCGCCGCGCCGATGATAGCGACGGTGCCGTTTGCGCTGGTGCCGCTGGCCGAACGTACGCGGGACGGCAACTTCTCGACCGTCTGCCACAGCCTGCTGCACACCGAGGTCGCGGACCCCGTCGACAGACTGAGGGCCTGCAAGGCGTCCGCGGACGCCATGAAGGCGTACTTCGAGGCGACACGCGAGGCGAATGTCGCCGCGATCATGAACCTGTTGCCGCCGATGGTGCCGAAGCTGGTCGACCGCATCAACGAGATGAAGGGCGGCGGGCTGCTGCCGTTCTGGAACGTCGTCGTGTCGAACGTGCCCGGCCCGCGCGCTCCGCTGCGGCTCGGGGCCCTCAAGCTCGACCAGTGGTACTCGATCGGCCAGATCACCCACGGGGCGACGCTCAACGTCACGGTATGGAGCTACGTGGACCAGCTCAACCTTTGCGTCCTGTCGGACCCTACCGTGCTGGACGACGCATGGCGGTTCGTGGGTCACTTCGAAGCCTGTCTCGAGGAACTCGAGGCAGCGGCAGCGCAGCAGGCGCCAGCGAACTGAGGAGCAGAAGAATGTTTCACTACGCAGACGCGATCGAAGCACTGGCCGACCGGCTCGGCGACGACATCGTCCTGACGCACGAGGGTACCCACCGTTCGTGGCGCGAGTTCGACGACCGGGCCGCGCGCCTCGGTCAGGCGCTCGCGGATGCCGGCCTCGCGCCAGGCTCCAAGGTGGGATTGCTGCTCTACAACTGCGCCGAGTACTACGAGACGTTCCTCGCGGCGCTGAAGATGCGCATGGTGCCGTTCAACATCAACTACCGGTACGTCGGCGTGGAACTCACGTACCTGCTCGACAACGCCGACTGCGAGGCACTCGTCTATCATCGCTCGCTCGCGGGCGTCGTGCGCGAGGTACTGCCGGGGCTCCCGCTGGTGAAGCTGGCGATCGCGGTGGACGATGGAGGCGCGGCCTGCGAGGGAGCGTGCGCGTACGAATCGCTGGTCGCCGCCACCGCTCCGGCCCCACGCATCGCGCGACAACCGGACGACTATCACCTCATGTACACAGGCGGCACGACGGGCCTGCCGAAGGGAGTCATCTGCCACGTCGCGCCGTGGGGCACCGGACTCACCACGATGCTCGCCACGCACGTGCTCGGCCTGCCGGCCGGGCCCCAGGACGTGGACCAGCTGCTCGCGACCGTCGAGGCGCTGCGAGCCCGGGGCGTCGTCCCGGTCGTCATGCCCTCGTCGCCGCTGATGCACACGGCCGGTCTTGCAAACAGCCTGCCCTTCCAGATGCTCGGCGGACGCTGCGTCACGCTGCCGAACCGCTCGTTCGACCCGATGGAAATCTGGCGGACGGCAGCCCGTGAGCGCGTCATGTGCATGATCATCGTCGGCGACGCGTTCGCGCGGCCAATGATCGATGCGCTCGAGCAAGCAGAGTCTCGCGGCGAGAGGCTCGACCTCAGCAGCCTCAAGATCGTGATTTCGTCGGGCGTGATCTGGTCGCAGGGCGTCAAGGAAAAGATGCTGGAGTGGCTCGATGCGACGCTGATCGACGGGGTCGGCGCGACCGAGGGCCCGATGGCACTGCAGGTGAGCCGGCGCGGGCAGACGGGCGTCTCCGCGCAGTTCATCCCGCTCGCCGAGACTCGGCTCTTCGCGGAGGACGGCCGCGAGATCCCGAAGGGCTCGGACGAGCAGGGCCTGATCGCCGCGGGCGGCCCGGCTTTGCCCGCAGGCTACTACAAGGATCCGGAGAAGACGGCAAAGACGTTCCGCGTGGTAGGCGGCCAGCGCGTCGCGTTCATCGGCGACTGGGGTCGCTGGAATGCGGATGGCACGCTGCAGCTGCTCGGGCGCGGCTCGGTCTGCATCAACACCGGTGGCGAAAAGGTCTACCCCGAGGAAGTCGAGCACGTGCTCATCGCCCACCCCGGTGTCGCCGACTGCCTGGTGATCGGCCTCCCGGACGAGCGCTTCGGGCAGAAGGTCGTCGCTCTGGTCGCGATGCGCAGCCCGGGCTCGGTCGCCGCAGTTGAGTTGACGGATTTCGTGCACGGGAAGATGGCCGGCTACAAGCGGCCGCGCGCATTCGTCGAAGTGGACAGGATCCCGCGCATGCCGAACGGCAAGGCCGACTACAAGGCGGCGAAGGCGCTCGCCGAACAGCGGCTGCAGTAGCCTGCCCGATGGTCAGCTGGCAAACGACGACCGCGAGCCTGCTGAGCCGGCTGACGGTCAAGCAGCTGCTGCAACGCGACGTCTCTGTCGAGAATCTGCGCGGGCAGATCGGCGCGATCGAGCGGCTCTTTCCGGAGCACCCGCCGGGATTCGAGGTCGCGCACGATCACCCGCTGCCCGACTGCGACGCCGACTGGCTGCGCGCGCGAGGCGCGCATACCGATCGCGTGCTGCTGCACTTTCCGGGCGGCGCTTACGTCGTCCGCCTGCCGAACATGGAACGAGCGATGGTGGCGCGCCTGTGCACGGCTGCGAACGCCCGCGCGCGCATCGTCTTCTACCGGCTCGCACCGGAACATCCGTTCCCCGCCGGGCACGAGGACTGCGTTGGCGCCTACGAGCAGTTGCTCGCGCTTGGCACCGCCCCGCAGCGAATCGTGATCAGCGGAATCTCCGCTGGCGGTGGCATGGCACTCGGTGTGCTGCTCGCGATCCGGGACCGGGGTCTGCCGCCACCGGCCGGCGCCATCCTGATGTCGCCGCTGACCGATCTCACCGATCCGCACGACGGTTCTCGAGTATCGAACGCGGCGCGCGATCCGGTGCTGAGCCACAAGCGCGGCCTGGAAATGCGCGCGATGTACGTCGCCGGCAAGACCGAGAGCATGGCTCACCCCTATGTGTCCCCGGTCTTCGGTGATTTCTCGGGACTGCCGCCGCTCTTCTTCCAGGCGGGCAGCACCGAGATCCTGCTCGACGACAGCCGCCGCTGCGTCGAGCGGGCGCGGGCCGCGGGAGTGTCGGCTGAACTCGAGTCCTGGAGAGAAATGCCGCACGGCTGGCAGGGACTGCCCTTCGTGCCAGAATCCGCGCGCGCAATCGACCATTGCGCCGACTTCGTCAGGGAGCGCTGTCCATGAAGCCTGGTGCCACGAAAAGGCGACCGACGCCCCGCAGCAGTACCAACGACGCGGCGGACAGGTTCATGCGCCTGCTGCGCGACGATCATGCCGGGCTCTCGCGTGTGCTGCGCGAGATTGACGCCCAGCAGTCGTTGCTCCGGTCGTCGCCCGAAACGGCGCGCCCAGTGCTCGGCGAGGCAATGCGCTACCTGCTGGTCTATCAGCACTCGGTCCATCACCCGCGCGAGGACCGGCTGTTCGCGCGGATCCGCGGGCGCGAGCCCGGCCTGTACCGGAACATGAGCAGCCTGGTCCGCGAGCACCGCACCGGGCAACGGCAGGCCGAGGCGCTGGCCGGCGAACTGTCGCGTGCGACGCCTGCCCAGTTGCGCGGTCGCACGGGCGAGCGACTCGCGAAGCAGCTGCAGGCGTACGTGCGACACACACGAGCGCACATGCGCCGCGAGGAAGCCGTGTTCTACACCGGGTCGGAGCGCGTCCTGCGCGCGTCGGACTGGGCGGTGCTGATGGAAGGCACCGAGCAGCGGGACCCGGCTGGCGACCTGGCGCGGCTCTCGGCGCGGTACCCGCGCCTCGCAGCTCGCCTTTCGCGACCCGAGCGACAGGTCAGCGGCCCGGGCGAAACGCGCGCTCGCGCCTGCGACGGGGCACTGCAATTCCTCGAGCGGATGACCGAGACGTACGGGATGCTGGCCCAGGAAACGATCGAGGTTACGCGGTCGAACCTCGCCGAGTTGCGCAGCGTACGCACGCCGCTGGCATTACTGCGAACCGCGAGCTCGATCCGCGCGCGCAGCTCCCGTCTCGCAGTCAGGGTCTTGACGCAGCCATTCAGGCGTTGAGCAATCCGGAATCCGGGCCATTATCGAGCCGGGATCACTCCGGCCGCTTCGAGGCCTTCCACATACCGGGCCGCACGGGCCTCGGCGTAGTAGTCGATGGTCAGGCCGAGCGCGGCCAGGATCAGCAGCCCGACCGCGAGACCGTGATAGAGCGGCCTGCCCAGCACGAACACGAACAGCAGCGCCAGCAGCACGGCGACCGCGTAGCACAGGCGGTAGATGCCGAAGCTCTTCACGACCTGGCGGATGCGCGGCCCCTCTTCCGCCGCGAATCGTGCCGGATCCGAGCGCTGCAGTTGCTGCAGAGCGGCCACCTGCGCGTCGGTCCGGAAGTAGACGCCGCCGCCAACGCCGAGCCCCAGGGCAGCCGTGAGCAGCAGCGACGCGGCCAGCCCGCGCGCGAACGGCTCGCGCACCGAGAACCAGAGCCAGAGTGCCGCCACCAGCGACAGCGCTCCTGCCAGCAGGATGAGCGCGGCCTCCGCCTTCTCGCCGCGGAAGTAGACCGCGATGACTTCTGCAACGTTCATGTCGCCCCTCCTTCGCGTCGGTCAGGCGGCCGCGTGCGGCGGACGGCGATCCTTCCACGGCATTGCCTGCTCGATCTGGGCCGCCAGCCGGAACAGCGTGGCTTCATCGCCGGTACGAGCCGTGAACAGCATGCCCATCGGCAAGCCGTCCGTGGTCCAGTGCAGCGGCAGCGACATCGACGGCTGGCCGGTCACGTTGGCAACCATCGTGTACGGCGACGCCTCGAACACCTGCCCAAAGGCTTCGACGATCTTCGGCCGCTGGCTCAACAGCGCCCCGCCCGGCAGTGCCGCAAGCAGCTTCAGGCCCTGACGCTGCAGCGCCGGGAGCTTGTACGCTCCGATCGGCAGCGGCGGCACGCCGACTGTGGGCGTGAGCAGCACGTCGAATCCGGCGGACCACGCCAGCCACTGGCGCGAAAAAACCTGCATGTTCCACAGCGCTTCGGTGACATCCGCGCCCGACAACGCCTCGCCCATCTTCGCGAGCATCCAGGTCGCAAGCTCGACTTCGTCGCTGCTCGCTTCGTGCCCCACCAGTTGCTTCGACGCCCGCAGCACCGCGGCGACGTCCGCGCTGACGAGCGACGCGTATGCATCGATGAACGATTCGGGCGGCAACGGCAGATTGACCTCGACGACCTCGTGTCCGAGGGCGGCCAGCCGCGCCGTCGTTGCTTCGAGTGCCGCGCGATTCTCGGCGTGCAGTGACTTCGCGAGTCCGGGATCGAAACTGAAGGCGATGCGCAACCGGCCCGGCGCGCGCGACACCTCGTCAATAAACGGACGCTCCGGCGCTGGAAGCTTCATGAGCTGCTGCGGATAGTCGCCCGCCGTCGCGTCGAGCAGCGCCGCGCTGTCCCGCACGGTACGCGTCACGACGTGCTCGCCGATGAGTCCGAACCACACGTCCGGCGCGAGCGGTCCGGTCGGATTGCGGCCGCGGCTTGGCTTGAGCCCCACGAGCCCGCAGTTGGAGGCCGGCGTGCGGATCGACCCGCCGCCGTCGTTGGCGTTCGCGGCGGGCACGATGCGCGCCGCCACTGCGGCGGCGGACCCGCCGCTCGAGCCGCTCGGAGTACGCTCGAGGTCCCAGGGATTGCGTGTGGGCCCGAAGAGTTCGGGTTCGGTGACGTTCGAGACGCCGAGCTCGGGCGTGTTGGTCTTGCCGAAAATCACGAGCCCGGCCCGGCGATAGCGGCGGGTGAGCTCCTCGTCCTCGGCCGGCACGTAGTCCCTGAAGAGCCTCGAGCCCAGCCGCATCGGCTCGCCGGCAAACGCGGTCATCAGGTCCTTGATCAGGAAAGGCACGCCGCGGAAGGGACCGTACGGCAGGCCCTCTGCGATCGCGGCCCGCGCCCGCGGTTCCATCAGGTGAATGACGGCGTTGATCTGCGGGTTGATCGCAGCCGTCCGCGCCAGGGCTTCGTCGAGCAGTTCGGACGGGCTCACCTGTCCACCGCGAACCAGTGCGGCGAGACCGACCGCATCGTAGTCACCGTATTCCCGGAATCCCATTCGAGTTGCTCCGCGCCAAGACTGTTCGCCGCGAATCATGTGCCTTGCGCGGCAGGAAATCACCCCGGCTGCCGCCGCGACGCACGGGCACTTGCCATTGGCCTTCGGCCCGTCGACACTCGCACGGCAACCGTCCAACCCGGCAGATTCCCATGCATCCGATACAGCACCGTCGTCTCGCGATCCTCTGCACTGCGTTCGTGGCGCTGGCCCTGCCGGCGCTGGCGGGCGGCGCCGCGAAACCTGCGGCCAAGGGCGCAGCAAGCGTGGATGGCGCGCGCATTGCCGCCGCCGACAGCGAGCCGCAGAACTGGCTGGCACACGGCAGGACCTACGGCGAGCAGCGATTCAGCCCGCTGCGGCAGGTCAACGACGGCAACATCGAGAAGCTTGGCCTCGCGTGGTCGTATGCAACCGGCACCCGGCGCGGGCTGCAGGCCACGCCGATCGTCGTGGACGGGACGATGTACGCGACCGGCGTCTGGAGCGTCGTTTACGCGCTCGACGCGAAGACCGGGGCGGAGCTCTGGACGTTCGACCCCCAGGTGCCACGCGAGTGGGGACGCTACGCCTGCTGCGATGCAGTGAACCGCGGCGTGGCCATCTGGAAGGGCGCCGTCTACTTCGCCACGCTCGACGGCCGGCTCATATCGCTCGATGCGCGCACCGGCGGCAAGCGCTGGGAGGTCAACACCATCGACCGCACCAAGCCCTACACGATCACCGGCGCGCCGCGCGTCGTCAAAGGCAAGGTGCTGATCGGCAATGGCGGCGGTGAGTACGGAGTGCGCGGCTACCTGTCCGCCTACGACGCCGCGACGGGCAAGCTCGCGTGGCGCTTCTACACCGTCCCCGGCAATCCGAAGGACGGCTTCGAGAACCCGGAACTCGAGGCGGCCGCGAAAACCTGGAACGGCGAGTGGTGGGTCGGGGGCGGTGGCGGAACGGTCTGGGACTCGATGGCGTACGACCCGGAACTCGACACGCTCTACGTCGGCACGGGAAATGGCTCGCCGTGGGCACGCGACATCCGCTCACCCGGCGGCGGCGACAACCTCTACCTCTCGTCGATCCTCGCGATGGACCCGGACACGGGCACACTCAAGTGGCACTACCAGACCACACCCGGCGACAACTGGGACTACACCGCCACGCAGCACATCATCCTGGCGGACCTCGTGCTCGACGGGAAGTCGCGCAAGGTGTTGATGCAGGCGCCGAAGAACGGCT
>Ga0102851_10000734_pt1 | contig 17329 bp, 13 predicted proteins | sample Mud3Dept3metaG_FD_79558 | JGI IMG/M metagenome (GOLD analysis project Ga0102851, IMG submission 79558) | Freshwater wetland microbial communities from Ohio, USA, analyzing the effect of biotic and abiotic controls - Mud 3 Core 4 Depth 3... | ecosystem: Environmental > Aquatic > Freshwater >... | reverse complement strand
ATGGACTCCCGCCCTGGTAGAAGAGATCCGCGGGATCGGGGAAGGGGCCGGGGTCGACTTCCCCACGATCTTTGCCTGGAATCTCCTGGACGAGTCCGATTGGTTCATCAACCAGGAAAGATGGCAGGCTCCCTCCTCTATCATGAAGCCGGCTTGCAGCGCCTTCGGAGTTTTCAAGGAAGGCGGCCGGCCCTCTCTTATCGGCCAGAACGCCGATATGGGACCGGACTTCGACGGATATCAGACCCTGCTCCGCATTTCCTACGATGATTCGGACCTTGAAGAGCTCGTCCTGACTTGCCCGGGCTGTGTCGGGATCTGGGGCCTCAATAACAAGTCGGTCGGTGTTTGTCTGAATGCCCTGACCAGCCAGTTGCAGCGATCGGCGGAGGGTTTGGGAACGTTATTCGTGGCGAGAGGGATCCTCTCTCGCTCCCGGCTTGAAGAGGCCGTCAAGTTCGTTCAGAGCGTGAAGCACGCGAGCGGCGAGGCCTACACCAGCGGCGGTCCAGACGAGGTCGTCTGCCTGGAGGCCTCGGCCAACACGGTCAGCCGGTTTGTCCCCTATCCTGGAGCGACCCGCGTCTCTCATACCAATCATCCTCTGGTTAGCGACGACCTCTGGTTGGAGGGGAAGAACTTGGATTTAGTCTCTTCTCAGCTCAAAGAGGCATTCAAGAAAGGCCGGGCCAATAGCGAGGCCCGGCTCGTGGCGCTCAAGAGAAGGTTGAGCGATGCATCAAAACCTGTGACCTTGGAAACGGCGAAGTCGATTCTGAGCTCTCACGATGATCCGGAGTATCCGGTCTGCCGGCACGGCCGGCCGGGGCAGGGCGATATCACCACCTTCAGCCTGATCATGGACCTCAAGGCATCGCCCGAGTTCCATGTGGCGCCCGGGCCGCCCTGCAAGACGGAATTCCGGACTTATCGCTTCTAGTTTCTGATCGGATAAGCCGGCCGGGCCGTCTTTTTCGGGGGATTATTCTTTAAGGCTTCAAGGACAAGCTCCACGGCCTTCTCGAGCTGGGGATCATGCCCTTGGACAACAAGCGCCGGCGTAAACTCTACCTCGTAATCCGGCGGCACGCCTTCATTCTCAATGATCCACTTCCCTTCCTTGCTGAAGGCGGCAAAGCTCGGCGCGGTCACATAGCCGCCGTCCATGAGCAGCGGCTCTCCGCCGATGCCGACCAGGCCGCCCCAGGTCCGCTTCCCCACCAGGGGGCCGATCCCGCGCTCCCGGAAATAGAAAGGCATGGCGTCGCCGCCCGACCCGGCGTATTCATTGATAATCATTGCCTTAGGTCCGAACACGGCGCCGAAGGGTGTCGCATAGTCCGGACCCTCCCGCGGCGCCCAGTAGTTGAGAAGAGGTTGAGCCAGAGTGTCGATGATGGAATTGGCGGCGTGGCCGCCGTCGTTGAACCTCTCGTCGATGACCAGCCCCTCCTTGTCCGTCTGGGAATAGAAGTAGCGGTTGAAGGCGATGAACCCGAGGTTTCCCGTATCCGGGAGATAGATGTACCCGACGCGTCCTCCGGTCATCTCGGCCACCTTCCTCCGGTTGCCCTCGATCCAATCGAGAAGGCGGAGGGATCTTTCACTCTCCACCGGGACGACGACGACCTCGCGGCCGCCCGCTTCCCGGGGAAGCGGGTTGACGAGAATCCTAACCTGGCGGCCCGCCGTATTCTCAAAAAGAGAATAGATATTGACGCCGGCCGTCAATTCCTTCCCGTTGACCCGAAGGATATAGTCCCCGGCCTTGACTCTCACCCCCGGCTCCGTGAGGGGCGCCCTCAGGGCCGGGCTCCAGTTCAGGCCGCCGAAGATTTTCCGGATGCGGTAGCGCCCTTCGGCGATCTCGTAATCGGCGCCCAGGAGCCCGCCGGGGATCCTCTTGACCGCGGGGAAAACGCCTCCCCGGACATAGGAATGCCCGACGCAGAGCTCCCCGAGCATGATGCTCATGAGCTCGCTGAGGTCGCCGCGCCACGCCAGGTCGGGAAGGAAAGCGGAATACCGCTTGAGAATCGCCGGCCAATCGACGCCGTGCATGTTCGGGGCGTAAAGGAAATCGCGGTTAAGTCGCCAGGCTTCATGGAACATCTGCTCCCATTCGGCGTGCGGGTCCACACGGACCGTCAGCGAAGAAAGGTCGAGCTTCCCTTCTCCGGGGTTGGGCTTTCCGGCCGCCGACACGATGAACCAGGAATCCCCGGACTTGTAGAGGAGCTTTTTGCCGTCGGTCGAGAGAGAGAAGCCATCGATGCCGGTCAGGAAGGCCTCGCTCTTCCGGGATTTGAAATCGAACCTCCAGAGGCTCGAACCGGGAAAAGTGGGGTCGTCCTCCTCCCAGCGGACGGAGCTCTCCAGGATGAACAGGGACTCGTCCTCGGCCGCGCCGAGCCGGACGTAGACCCCGGGCTTTACGGGAAGCGATATGATGCGCTGGGATATCCCTTCGAGGTCGACACGGAAGACGGACTTGGCCGGTTCCGCGGATGCTTTGGGTAGAGCCTCCTTTGTCTCAATCAGTTCCTCGTCGCTCAGCGGAGCCAACGGGGATGGGAGATCGTCGCGCAGAACGGCGAGATAAAGGCTGTACGAAAACAGCCGCTCTCTCGAGGACATGTCCAGCGTGCTTTTAAGGGGGCCCGTATTCGTGCTGGCGGCGAAGAAAAGATACTTTCCGGACTTGTCGAAAACGGGGGAGTCGGCGTCGCTCATCCCGTCAGTGACCGGGCTGCTCTTTTTCTGGTCCAGGGAGTAAAGGCAGATGACTCCGTACCTGGTTGTCTGATAGCGCTTGTAGGCCAGCCAACGGCTGTCCGGAGACCAGGCGGGGGATGCACTGTACGTATCGACGTGCACGGGTTTGGCGCCGGCGATATCCAGGCACCAGATGTTCAGCTTCTTGTCGGTGAAGGCGATCTTCTGGGAATCGGGGGACCAAACGGGTTGGTAGTAGAAGGAAGGTTCGGGAAGGCTGATCCTGCGGGGCGGCTTGCTTCCCGTCTGGTCGCTGAGACAGAGGGCGTATTCTCCATCGGCATCGGAAAAATAGGCCAGGGTTTTTCCGTCCGGAGACCAGGCGGGATAGCGGTCCATGGCTCCCGGCGATCGGGTGATGTTCCGGCCATCTCCCTTTTCCGCCGGAACGGTCAGGATTTCTCCATGGGCTTCGAAGGCGGCCCGCCGGCCCGTGGGCGAAAGGTCGAAACTGGTGATCTCCGAAGCGACGTTCCTGTAGTCCGGCCGAAGAGCGGTCAGGTCGCTGGGGGTGGAAACGACGACTTGGCGGCTCCGGCCGGTTGCCGGGTCATACACATAGAGGTATCCTTCGACGCCATAGACCACCAGGCCTCCGCCGCTCCCGAGGGACTTGATATCGGACTCTCCATGGTTAATGAGCTGCTTCAGGTCGCCGTTCTTCGTGTTGTAAGAGAACACATTCATCACCCGGTCTCTGTCGGAAAGGAAATAGACCGTCTCTCCGACCCAAGCGGGATACATGTCGTTCGAGTCCCGGCGGGGGATCTCCTTGGAGGAATAGTCGGCGAGGTTGACGATCCAGACGGGAGGCGCCGTTCCGCCCCGGTAGCGGCGCCAGTTGGGCTGCCAGAATTGATAGATGGGGTTGTAGGCGACGAACCGTCCGTCCGGAGACAAATCGGCGAACTCGGCCATCGGGATTGCGAGCTCCTGCGGGAAACCGCCGTCCGGGCCGACCGTGAACAGGGTGTTGAATTTCCGGTTATGGCTCGTCCGGCCGGACTTGAAGAAGACCTTCGCGCCGTCCGGCGTCCATCCCTGAACGATGTCGGGCAAGGGATGATAGGTCAATCTTCTGGGCTGGCCGCCTTCTGAGGGAATGACATAGACATCGATATTGCCGTCATATTCGGCCGAGAAGGCGATCTCGTTTCCGTCGGGCGAAAACCTGGGCTGGCTTTCCAGGCCCGGGTGGGTCGTGAGGCGTCTGGCCGTTCCGCCTTCTATGGGGACCGTCCAGAGGTCGCCGGCATAGATGAAGGCGATGAGTTCACCGCTTATATCGGGCTGGTGAAGAAAACGGGCCCCTCGGCCGGCGAATGATGCGGAGAAAAGGATAAGAATGGACAGGCATAGCGGACAGACTTTTTTCATGACGGGCTCTCCTTCTTCAAGCCGGCATCGGGGAATCCCGGGCGGGCCACGGATGCCCGGGTCCCTCCTGGTTCTTTCAGGCTATTATCGATAAAACGGGTGGGGTTGCCAATACCCCGAAGGCCTGCGGCATTGATTTGCTCAAACGGAGGAACCCGACTATAATCCGAGGTCAGGCCAATGAGATGGATCGTCCTCATTCTGGTCAGCGTCGTCCTGGCCCTGAGCTTTTATGCCTATGATTCCCTGTCCCCCATCAAGGAGACGATCCAGGTCCACCTGAATTTCAGCTCGACCGACTACGGGCTTCTTGTGTCCGTGTATTCCATCCCCAACACCATCCTGTTCATGGTCATCCTGGGAGGCGTCCTCGCCGACCGCTGGGGGATCCGGAAGACGGGGCTCCTGGCGGCCCTCGCCTGCGTGCTGGGGGCCGTCATAACGGCTTACGGCGCGAGCGATATTTTCGGCCGGGGAGGTTTCGGGCACGCGTTCCTGGGCTCGTTCCTGCCGCGTTTTTCCGCTCCCCTGAAGATGATGATCCTCGGACGGTTCCTCTTCGGGCTGGGCGCGGAAACGCTCAATATCGTCGTCCTCAAGATCCTGGTGAAATGGTTTAAAGGAAGGAAGATGGCCTTCGCCTTCTCGCTCATGACCATCATCGCCCGGATGGGCACGGCCGCCGTCCTGATTCTCTCCCCCGTCCTCATCGAGGCCGGTACGGGCTGGACCACATCCCTCTGGGGATCCGCTTTCCTCATGCTTCTCGGCCTGCTGCTGCTCCTCGTTTACCTGGCCTTTGACCGGCGCATGCCCGACGCCCCGCCGGCGGCCGCCGCTGACTTTCAGAGCCATGAGATCACCGGGTTGCTCAAGAACCGGTCCTTCGTTTTCATCTGTCTTCTCTGTGTCATGTTTTATTCCGCCTTCTTCCCTTTCCTGTCGTTCCTCCCCGACCTTCTCCACAACAAGTTCCAGCTGTCGCTCCGGTTGAGCGGCGCCCTCAGCAGCCTGATGATCTGGGGGACGATCGTGTTTATTCCGCTCGTCGGCTGGTTTGTCGACAACAAGGGGAAGATCGCCTCTCTTCTGCTCTATGGATCGGGGATGCTGTTTCTCTCCCATCTCATCCTGGCCGCGACCAAGGTCACGCCCTATCTGGCCATCGTCGTCCTGGGCCTGGCCTTTACCCTGGTCCCGGCGGCCCTCTGGCCCGCGGTGCCGCGGATCGTCGATGAACGGAGGGTGGGCACCGCGTACGGGATCATGACCTGGACGCAGAGCCTGGGCATCTTGACCTTCCCTTACCTGGCAGGACGGATTACCGACCTGTCCAATCCGGGAGTGACCAGCGGGATGATCCGGGCCGGCCGCGCCGGCCTGGACTACACGAACACCTCTCTCATGTTCGCCGGGCTCGGGATCATGAGTTTTGTTTTCGCCCTCATGCTCAAAAAAGAAGACTCGCGGAAGAGCGGGTTCGGGCTCGAGCTTCCTGAGAAGCGGATCAAACCGGATGTCCCGGTTGACCGCCCGGGCGAGGTATCGGACGAAAGGAGCGATCATGCCGGATAGAGCCGGGAAAACGGGCCTCCAGGATCCGGTTGTCAACTTTGACGCTTTATGGAGGATGTTCGACCTCAACTACGGGAGTTTCATCCCCAAGCGGATCGACTGGGGTCTTCTGTACCGGGTCTACCGTCCCAAGGTCACCCCCCGGACGAGCGACCGGGACCTTTTCGAGATCATGTCGCGTCTGCTCGAACACCTCAACGACAACCATGTCAAGGTTCAATCGCTCCGGCCGCCGCGCTTCTTCCGGTCCGGCATCCTGGGATACCTCAACCGGGATGCGAAGGGCCGCCACATTCCCATCGGCTACAACATCCCCGATTTCTCGCTCGACCTGGTCAAAGCCAAATACCTCCGGGGCCGGTTTGAAGAAAGGCTTCCCGGGACAAAGCTCGCTGCCTATTTTGGGGGCGATTTTCCTTTGTACGCCTTCGGCTGGCTGAAAAAGGACATCGGTTACTTCCACATCCGGAATTTCGACGAGGTCGAAAGGAGCGCGTCTGTCGCGGACGAGATCGTCACCGCTTTCAGAAACGCCCGCGGCCTCGTCCTGGACATCCGCGGGAACGGCGGCGGCTGGGACCCCGTGGCCCAGGCGATCGCCGACCGCTTCGCCGACCGGCGGAGACTCTACATGATCACCCGGACGCGCAACGGACCCCGGCACGATGATTTCGCGCCGCCGCGGTACTGGTACACCGAGCCCAAGGGGCCGAATCCCTTCACCAAACCGATCCTTCTCCTCACCCACCGCTGGTCGATCAGCGCCGCGGATTGTTTCGCCCTGGCCATGAGGGCCCTGCCCCACGTGACAAACCTTGGAGAATTCACCTCCGGTGCTTACTCCGATGAATATTGGGACACCCTTCCCAACGGCTGGAAGGTTTCGATCGCCAATATGCTCTACCTGGATGCGGACGGCCGCTCGTGGGAAGGGATCGGGACGCCGCCGGACATCCGGCTGGTCAATACGAAAAAAGATATTGCCGCCGGTAGGGACCGGGTTCTGGAAATGGCCCTGGAGATATTAACGACGGGCCGGGCCCGGGGGCGGAGCTTAAACTCGAGTATTTTCCCGGGAGAAAGCGGGATGCGGAAAAGGCCTGGGAAGCGATGAGTCGATAAGGATGCGACAGGCCGGCATCGAATAAGGAGACCATCATGAAGGAGAAACAGAGACTCCGCATTCCCCGGCTTCATTTCCTGAGCCGGGAGAAGATGGAAAGGATCCATGGAGCGACGCTCACCGTCCTCGAGAAAACCGGCGTTCTCGTCAAGGACCCGAGGGCGCTCGAGATCCTCAGGGCGGCGGGCTGCGGGGGAGACGAGGAGAGGGTGATGATTCCTCATTCCCTCGTGGAGAACGTCCTTAAAAACGCCGTATCCAAGATCATGATTTCCGACCGGAACGGCCGGCCGGCGATGCTCCTGGAGGGGGATGAAGCCTGGTTCGGAACCGGTTCCGATACGCCCCACGTGGTCGACCCCTACACGGGGCGGAGAAGGCGGGCCGTCCTCAAGGACATCGAGAACGTCTCCACGCTCGTGGACGCCCTGCCGGAGCTGAGCTTTATCATGTGTTCGGGTATCGCCGGAGACGTGAACCCGGAGAAGTCGGATCTCCATCATTTCCTGGCCATGGTCAGCCGGACGACGAAACCGGTCGTCTTCACCTCCTGGAATGCGGCCAATCTGGCCGCGATCATCGAGATGGCAGCCGTCGTGGCCGGAGGCGAAGACGGGCTCCGGGAGAACCCCTTCCTGGTCCTCTACACGGAACCCATTTCCCCCCTGACCCTCGGGCAGGAATCCACCCAGAAGCTCATGTTCATGGCCGAGCGGGGTCTCCCCGTCGTCTTCGCGCCCGGGATGATCACCGGGGCCACGGGGCCCATCACCCTGGCCGGAGGGATCGTCCAGGCCAACGCTGAGATCCTGGCCGGTTACGTGCTGGCCAACCTGGTGAGGCCGGGGACCCCCTTCATATACGGGGGGAGCGGAGAGCCTCTGGACATGTCCTCCATGCTCATGAGCTACGGCGCGCCGGAATCCATGCTCGTCGTCTCCGCCCTGACCGATATGTCCAAGTATTACGGCCTGCCTTCCTTCGGCTATGCCGGCTGCTCGGATTCCAACATCTACGACCAGCAGGCTTCCCTCGAATCCGCCCTTTGGGTCCTCGTCGCCGGCCTGAACGGGGCCAACCTCGTTCACGACGTCGGATACATCAACAACGGGCTGACGACGTCGTTCGAGCAGATCGCCGTTTCGGCCGAGGTCGTGGGCGCGATGCGGCGGATCGCCGGCGGGATCGAGGTCGACGAAGAGACGATGGCCCTCGACCTTATCGCCAAGGTCGGGCCGGGCGGTGAATTTTTGACTACCGAGCACACCCTGAGGCATTTCCGGGACAACTGGTTCCCGCGGCTCGTCGCCCGGGATCCCTATGAAAAATGGGAGGAAAAAGGGCGGAAAGACCTGGGGAGCCGGGCGAACGAGTTCGTCCGCGGCATCCTGGAAAAGCACGAGCCCGAACTCCTGGACCCCCGGGTCGCCGAGGAGCTGAGGCGGATTGTCCGCGCGAACGACCCTTCGGCCTGAAGCCGGGCCGAGAGCTGGATAGGAAGCCTAGATTTCGAGGTCGATCTTGTCGAGAAAAAGATCCATTCCTTCGAGTATCTCGAGGTTGGTCGAGCCGCAGGACGGGCAAAGCAGAGAGTAGTCTTCCTGCACGATCTCCGCTGAGCATTTCCGGCAGCGCATTTTGAGGGGGACCTCTTCGATCTCGAGTCCGGCCTCGGCCGCGATCGTGTCCTGCTTGTATATGTCGAAGGCGGATGCGATGAACTCCGGGACGACTCCGGCCAGTTTTCCGACTTTGAGTTTCACTCCGACTATCTTGGTGGCTTGGTTTTCCCGGGCTTTTGCCTCCAGGATCTCGAACAGGCTGGCGACGATCGACATCTCATGCATGGCGCCGCCCTTGGAGCAAGGCTTCGCGGCTCTCGACGAGATAGCGGACAAACTCTTCGATCCCCACGCCGTTGAGGGCCGAGGTGATGAACACGCGGAGCCGGGGGTTGATCTCCAGGGCCTCCCGGGCGGCCCGCTCCGGGTCAAAAGGCAGCACGGGGAAAAGATCGGACTTGGTGAGGATGAGGCAGTCGGCCGTGGCAAAAGCGCTCGGGTATTTCTTCGGCTTGTCGTCCCCCTCCGGGGCCGAGAGAAGCACGCAGCGGAGGTTTTCTCCGAGATCATAGCCGGCCGGGCAGACCAGGTTCCCGACATTCTCGATGAACAGGAACCGGGTTTCGGCGGGGATCTCCGGGAGGAGCCGGGCGACCATTTTGGCCTCCAGGTGACAGGCTCCTCCCGTCGTGATCTGCCAGGCCGGCACGCCCTTCCGCCGGATCCTCTCGGCGTCCCTTTCGGTCTCGATGTCGCCCTCGATCACGGCCGGGGCATGGTGGGGCTTGAGCGCTTCGACGATCCTCTCCAGGAGCGTCGTCTTCCCGGACCCCGGCGAACTGAGGAGGTTCACGACCAGGACGCCCGCCGCCTCCAGTTTCGCCCGGATGTCGGCGGCGATCTTTTTGTTCGAACCGAGGATCTCTTCCCGGACCTGGATGACTTTTTTTTCCATATCTTTGACCAAGGAGTGACGCTTTTGGAGGTCTCCTTTATTCTAGCGCAATACGGCCTTCTTTGCATCCCGCTCTCCGCCCACCGAGAGATCGGGAGATCGAGACCCGAATTTAAAGATAATCCGGCCTTGACAATCTATTTAGTCGTGAATTACTATTTTTTCATAACAGTAAGGACGAAAAGAGGTTCATAATGGCCAATGAAAAGATCCTGATCATCGACGACGACGACGACTTGGTTCACGCCCTGCGGTTGCCCCTGGAAGCGGCGGGCTATAAGGTTTCCCGGGCGGCGAACGGGAACGAGGGCTTGCAAAAGATCAAGGAGGTCCAGCCCGACCTGATTATCCTGGATGTGATGATGGACACGACAACCGAGGGGTTCCACATCAGCCTCGCCCTGCGCAGCCCCGATCCCAAATCCGAGTACAAGGCCTTCATCCAGGTCCCGATCTTGATGCTGACCTCGATTCATTCGACCACAAACCTGCGTTTCGGCCCCGACAAGGATTATCTGCCGGTCGATGCCTTCATCGAAAAGCCGATCGAGCCGGCTGAGCTCCTCAAAAAGGTCCGCAAACACCTCGCCAAAAAGCCGGCCTGATGGGGCTTTTCCCGCGGCCAAAGCCGAGTCCCGGCCGGCCATTTCCCTGACAGCAGGGTGATAATGGACGACCATCGCGACGCCCGTTTTGGACTGGTTGATCAAGAGCTCGTTTCGAGCGTCGCGCGGTTTATCACCATTCGCTGGCTGTCCGGCCTGGGCCTGCTGGTGGCGGCCTGGGTGGCCACGGCGGTTTTCGACCTGCCCCTTCCGGCGGCGCCCTTGTATGTCATCGGCGTCGCCATCCTGGCGTACAATGCGGTCTTCACCTTTGTCTTGCGCCGGCTCCTGAGGACCCAGCCGCCCAATATCATCTGGTTTCACCGCCTGACCAAGATCCAGATCGCGCTCGACTGGCTGGCGATGACCGCCATCATCCATTTTTCCGGGGGTGTCGAAAGCCCGGCCCTGTTTTACTTCTTTTTTCACATCATCATCTCGGCGATCCTCCTGTCGCCGCGGGCCACGTTTTCGTATGCGGCCACGGCCACCCTTTTGGTCGGAGCGACCGTCTGGCTGGAATACGCGGGTCGGCTGCCGCATGTCTCTCCGTTCGCCGCCGCCGCTTCCGGTATGCACCAGCGCCCCCTCTTTGTCTCCGGGGTGATGCTGTTTTTTGTCAGCGCCATGTTCGTTTCCGCCTACCTCGCCTCGACCATAAACAGCCGGTTGAGGCGGAGGGAGCGGGAGGTCTATGAGTTGAGCGTAAACCTGCAGCGTGCCTACGGCCGGCTCCAGACACTCTATGACAGCGCCCAGGCCATCAATTCGACGCTCCAGCTGGAGGAAGTGCTGGACAGCATTGTGCGGCGGACGGCGGATGCCATGAACGTCCGGGCCTGCTCGATCCGGCTGCTTGACGAGACCGGATCGCGCCTGCGGGTCGCTGCCGTCCACGGGCTTAGCGAATCCTACGTCAAGAAGGGGGACCTGGTGGTGGCGCAGAACCCGCTGGTGCGCGAAGTGCTGGCGGGCCGGGTGATCGCCGTGGCCGATGTCCGCACCGACACGCGTCTCCAATACCGCGCCCAGGCCCTGATTGAAGGCATCAATTCGATGCTCTCCGCTCCGCTCCAGGGGAAGCACGGCCCGCTCGGCCTGATCCGCGCCTACAGCGCGGACCTCGACCATTTCACGGAAGAGGACGCCACCTTTCTCGCAGCCATGGCCAGCGAAGGAAGCATCGCCATCGAAAACGCCATGGCCTACCGGGCCCTCGGCCGGCTCGACGAGATGAAATCCCATTTCGTCCTGATGGTGACCCATGAGCTGCGGTCCCCGGTCAGCGTCATCCGGAGTCTGCTGCGGACCATGACGGCTGGCTATGCCGGGGCCCTGACCGATGAGCAGCTGGACATCATCGGGCGGGGCCTCCACCGGGCGGACTTTCTCCAGGCCCTGATCGACGACCTGCTCGACCTCGCGGCCGGGAAAAACGAGCTGGGGCTCAAGGAGGAGCGATCCGTCGTGCGGCTCGATGAAGTCCTCCGGCAGGTCGTCGAGCGGTTCGAGACGGCGGCCCGGGAAAACCATATTGAGCTCGAATATCGGACCCCCCGCGAGGGAGCGGTTGCGGTTTATGCCGGGATCGAAGGCCTGGACCGCATCTTCAACAACCTCATCTCCAACGCGGTCAAGTACACCCCCGCGGGCGGGGGTGTTTCTGTCACGCTGAGCCTGGACGAAGGGTCGGCCCGGGTCGAAGTCTCAGACACGGGGATTGGCATCCCCGAGGAGTCCCTCGATCATCTGTTTGAGGAGTTTTTTCGGGCGCCGAATGCCAGAGCCCAGGTCAAGGAGGGAACGGGCTTGGGCCTGGCGATCACCCGGGACCTGGTGACCCGCTACGGCGGCCAGATCTCCGTCCAGAGCAAGCTGGGGCGGGGGACGGCTTTTACGGTCACACTCCCCCTCTCGCCCGAACAACCGGCCTAAAAGTGGCCCTCCTCGCGCTCTCCCCGAAGCCGCGAGTCCCATGGGGATTGTCCCAAGCGCGGGCGTTTGCGGGACGCGTCACGAGCCGTCCTTCCTCACTTCTTCCAGCGCCACCCTGAGGTATGTGTCGAACCGCTCCCGGAGTGCCGGCGAGAGATCCAGGCGTGGACTCAAATCCCCCGGCTGGATGCCCAATATGGTGATGGGGGGGAGGACATAGCCCAAGCGTCTGGCCAGATCAAGGATCGCCAGGACATCGGATTCGTGGGTCGTCAACCTCTTCATCTCCTTCGTCGAGGCGACGTCTTCCGGCTTGAAAAGACGGAATTCTCCGGGCGGAAGGCCCAGGTCCGCGGCGTCAACGAGAACGATCTTCTCCGTCTCTTTGTTGAGATAGAAGAGAAGGCGGATCCCTTCGTCGGCGAGGTCGACGGCGTCAAATCCGCGGTCCAGGCCGTTTTGGACGATGTGCTCGACGACCCGCAGGCCGATTCCGTCATCGGCCATGGAAGAGTTGCCGATGCCGATGATGTAGCGCAAAAGCTAGCGCTTGAACTCCACTTTCAAGTAGTGGGTCGAGCAGGAAATGCAGGGGTCATAGGCCCGGACCAGCATCTCCAGCCCCAGCTCGATGGCCTTTTCATCCTTTTCGGCGGCGAGGAGCTTCGGCACGAGCGCCTCCAGGTCCAGCTGGATATTGCCGTGATTCTGGTTGGTCGGGATGATGCAGTTTCCGCCCGTGCACATGAGGTCTTTGTCGTATCCATAGTCGTGGAACAGGATGCCCCGCGGGACTTCGACCCCCCCCTGGCCCTGGCCGTGTTTCGTCGGCCGGGCCGGCTCCTCCGGCTTGAAGCCGGCGCCGAGCACCTCGTCGAGCAACCGGATGGAATCCTTGACGCTGTGGACGACCTCGACAAGCTGGGCGACGCTGTTCATGTAGGGGTTGAAGCAGAGGGGCTTGAACTTCAGGGCTTCGGCCAGCTTTCTGGCCTCGGGGTGGAGCTGATCATAATTATTGTTGAACCGGGCCAGCGCGCCGGCCATGTAGGAACCCATCTTGTTTTTGGTGTACTTGGCGGTGGACTGGGGAACGACGTACTCGTTGGTGCACGATTTGTATTCGGCGACCGGCCAGCGCTGTTTTTTCCCGTCCGGCATAACCGTCTGGATAACACCGTCGTAGAGGGAATATTCCTTGTCGCTCGACAGGGCCATGTACTCTGTCGGCCGCTCGAAGGCGGGAAGCCTGTCGGCTACGGAGAGGACGGTTTGTACCGTGGCGTCGATGTCCGGCTGGACATCGATGAGCCGCTGCTTGAGGTTCTTCAGTTCCTCCGCGGTCGGATACTCGGCGAAGCCGCCCGGGATCACCCTGTTGGGGTGGGTGGTGCGGCCGCCCAGGAGGGAGCCCCATTCGTGGCCGAGGCGCTTCATCCGTAGAGCCCGGACCACGACTTCGGTATGGGTGGGGACCAGCGGAAAGACGGAAGGAACGTTGAAGAGGTCGGGGGCCACCAGGAAGTAGATATGGAGGACGTGCGAATCGAAGTTCTCGGCGTGCTTGATCAGTGTCCGCAGCTTGAACGTCTGCGGGGAGATCAGGATGCCGAGGGCGTTTTCCGTCGCCTTCACGGAGGCCAGGGTGTGGCCGATGGAGCAGATCCCGCAGATCCGGCTGGTGATCCGGGCCACCTCGGTGTAGTGACGGCCCCGCACCATGGCTTCGAAAAAGCGCGGGGCTTCCGGAACCTGCCACTGCAACTTCTCGATCTTTCCGTTCTTGACGTCGACGACGATATTGCCGTGACCCTCCACTCGGGTCAGATGATGAACGTTGATGGATAAGTTCTGGGTCATTGTGCATCCCTCCTCAGGGCGGACGTGAAGATCCGGGATTTATCCTTGGCCCGCTCCGGCGGGAGCCCTCCCTTGGACTTCAGGACCTCCTCGAGGGCCTCTTCGTTCGGATGGTCCCAGAAGCCGCGGCAGGCTTCGCACGGTATGCCGTCGGCGGGACAGGGCGCCCCGCAGCCCGCCCGGGCCACGAGCCCAAGGCAATGGTCGTTGAGGTCGTAGCGGCAGACCGTCTCCCGCATCTTGCATTCCACGCAGACGGGGTAGTTGGGGATGACCGGCTCCTTGCCGTGCAGAAGATGAGAAACCACCCGGACAAACTCAGCCCGGTCCATGGGACAGCCGTGCAGGGCATAATCGACCTTGATGGCGGCGCTGACGGGCAGGGCTTTCTGGCTGTCCAGGTGGGACATTTCGGCGTCCTTGCCGTACACAAAAGCCTTGTAGTCCGTGGTGTGGTTTTTCATGGCGTTGATACCGGCCGTGGCGGCGCAGGCGCCGTAGGCGATGACGATGGATGCCCGCTTGCGGATCTCCTCGAGGCGGGCCCGGTCGGACTCCCGGGTGAACGACCCCTCGACGAAGGCGATATCGATCGGCGCGGTCGTCCGCTCCTTCATGACCTCGCGGAACTCGACGAACTCGATGTGGTCCAGGAGGCCGACGAAGATGGGATCGCTCAGGTTGGTCAGCTCCACCTGGCATCCTTCGCAGCAGGCAAAATCGAAAAAGGCAACCCTGACTTTTCGTTTGGTGCTCATCTGAATGCCTCCTCCAGGTTTTCAATGTCCTTGAAGCAGAAGACGGGACCGTCCAGGCACACGTACTTGTCGTTGATCTGGCAGTGGCCGCATTTCCCGACGCCGCACTTCATCCTCCGCTCCAGGTCGACGTAGATGTTTGTCCTCGGAACACCGATCCCGTCAAGCTCGGCGATCACGAACTTGTACATGATGGGCGGCCCGCAGATGACGACGCGGGTGCCGGGGTCGACGCTGACCTTTTTGAAGAGGGTCGTGATGACGCCCACGTTCCCTTTCCAGTTCGCGTCGGCCCGGTCGACGGTCTCGTAATAGGCGACGTCCGTGGATTTCCGCCAGAGGGCGAGGTCATCAAGGAAAAGCTGCTCCTGGGGCGTCTTGACTCCAAAAAAGAGGGTGAACTTCTTGAATTCGGACCGCCGGTCCAGGATGTAGAGGATGAGGCTTCTCGTGGGGCAGAGGCCGATGCCCCCGGCCACGATGAGGATGTCGTGGCCTCGCAGCTTGTCCAGCGGGAACCCGTGGCCCAGCGGGCCCCGCACGTAAAGGGTCTGTCCCTCTTCCAGGGCGGTGATGGCGCCGGATACCCGGCCGACCTTGCGGACGACGATATCGAAGGTTTGGGTCCGGGTGGGCGGGCTCGCATACCCGATGGGGATTTCCCCGAACCCGAACACCGAAACCTCGAGCATCTGGCCGGGCTCGAACGTCATCGGCCGGCCGTCCTTCATCTTCAGCGTGAAGTGCTTTTCCGTGGCCGTGATCTGTTTGGCCCGGACGATCTCGGCCGCCCGGGGCATGAAGATATTGGGCTGGGGGGCGGTTGCGGATTGGGCTTCTGTACTCATCTTAGCTCTCCATTATGGTCTCGATGATGCGGACGGGGTCGGCGATGTCCGGGACGCATTGCGTGGAACAGCGGCCGCAGCCCACGCAGGCCGGGCCTCCCAGCTTCTCATTGAGGTAGGCGGCCTTGCGCATCAGGCGGTGGCGGTAGCGCTGGCCCCGTTGCTCCCGGAAGTTCTCGCAGGCGCCGGCACCCAGGGAGACCTTGGCGAAATCCTCCAGGAGGCAGCCGTCCCAAGCCCGGGCCCGCTGGCCGGAAACCTGGTCCAGATTCCAGTTGTCCTGGACATCAAAGCAGTAGCAGGTGGGGCAGACGATGTTGCAGGTTCCGCAGGAGAAGCAGGTGCGGGAAAGCTCGTCCCAAAGCTTGCTCTTGAAATTCGCCCGGACCTTGGCGGCGATCTCGTGGGAGCCGTGAGAGAGCTTCTCGGGGCACTTTTCCAAAATATCCTTGTTGATTTTCTCGGCCTCTTCGATTTGGGCCTTGCTCGCGGCCTGGAACTTGCCGCAGGCCAGCAGCTTTTCGCCTTTCGGTGTCAGGACCTCGAGCAGGTAGCCGCCAGGCAGCCGGGTGAGGAAGGCGTCGTGGCCGCGCGGCTTGACGCCCTTCCCGACCGTGGCCCAAAAAGCCCGCTTGGCGACTTTCTGGATGCTGGAGCCGACGATCGTGGTCGCCTCCCGCTGGGCCAGGTAGTTCCAATCCACGTTGTTCTCCCGGAAGAGGAGGTCCAGCATGTCGATGGCCTTGATATCGTAGAAGTGGACGCCGAGAAGGATCCGGGGCTCCGGCTTGATGGAGCTCGATGCCCCGGCCGGGCCGAAGGCGACGAGCTCCTGACGGACGGGAAAGATGACTTTTTTGGGCGGCAGGATCGTCAGGTCATAATCCAGCCGGACTTCCTTCGGGGAAGCGATGGGGGCGAAGACAAACCAGTTTTTCTTGGCCACCGGGGCGTAAACCGGGGCTGTCTTCAGCAGGCCTTCCACGAAGGAATCGAAGTCGGCTTCCTTGAGGAAGTGAGAAGAGGAATTCATGAAGGCTCCTTTCTTAGGGAACGCGGGGTCAGGCATAAAAGTGAAACCCGATCATGTTAAGAAGCTCAATTTTAAGCCTTAAAAAAATCGCTTGTCAACCCATTATTATAACAGAATTGCCGCCGGCAAAGCCAAGGCGTATCCTGAAAAATTGGGCTTGCTTTTTGACTTGAAAAAAAAGTACAATTTGGGCAGAATAAACACATCTCTCGTCGGAAGGAGGAGATTATGAGAAGAAAAGGCCTTATTGTCCTCGGTGCCCTCGCCGTTCTGTTCATCCTCTTTGCCCTTCAAGGCTGCAAATCGACTCCCGAAAAGGGTCTGTTGCGGGCCTATTTCAGCGCCATTTCCATGAAGGACACGACGACGATGTCCACCATGGCCGTCGAGCCGATGTCGATCGACGCGGCGTCCTGGAAGATCACCAGTGTGAGCGAAGAGAAAATCGAACAGGTCAACCTGGTGGATCTGGGAAAGGCGGAGCTGGAGTTCAAGAAGAAGCTGGAGGAACACGTCGGGCCGGTCATGGAGGCGGAGGATGCGCTCTACGGCGCCCAAGAGGAGCAGAAAGCCGCCCGGACGGGTCCGGCCAGAGCCGCCGCCAAAGCCAAGGTGGACGAGATGCAGGCCAAGTTCGACCAGGAGCGGGAGATCCATAAACAGCTCCAGCGGGATTACAACGAGGCCAAAGCGGCCGCCCAAAAGGAAAAAGACACGGCCATTTTTTCCATTGGGGCCGGCGAGGTGGCGAACATCATGGACCTGACCGGAACGGTCCATACCAAGGATGTGGATGTCGACGTTACAGGAAAGGACGGCCAGGTCACGCCCTACCGGTTCAACCTGAGAAAGTATGAGCTCAGGGACGAGGCCGCCAATTTGACTCGGCGGGGCCGCTGGATCATCGTCAGGTTCGCGCCGGT